>Ga0310786_10002773_pt1 | contig 26280 bp, 10 predicted proteins | sample AusTroGonzalo_MG_FD_203881 | JGI IMG/M metagenome (GOLD analysis project Ga0310786, IMG submission 203881) | Bovine rumen microbial communities from tropical cattle in Woodstock, Queensland, Australia - Gonzalo_03 (v2) (version 2) | ecosystem: Host-associated > Mammals > Digestive system >...
CCAACCCCACGCAGGCCATGCTCAACATCAAGGGTCAGGACATGAAGCGCGTCGATGTCTTCAACCTCAACGGCAAACTCGTCCTCTCGCAGATGCCCGACACCCCCGAGTTCACACAGCTTGACGTTGCGCGGTTCGCCACGGGACACTACCTCGTCAAGGTGCTCCTGAACGACGGACGGTCCGTCACCGGGAAGATTATTGTGAGCAGGAGATGAGGAGATGACAAGATGACAAGATGACAAGATAATAAGATGACAAGATAATAAGAATCGGATTTCCGAAATGGAGGTCCGATTCTTTTGTATTATAGATATTCATATTTTTGTATCTTTGCAGGTTATATCTTTCGGTTTTTATCAACCTTAAAATATTAACAACCAATTTGTTATATACAAAAACCTATTGTAATGATACTTTTGAAAATTAGTTTTGCATCAATAACCAACAGCATGAAAAAATTATCCCTTTTATCCGCACTGCTGATCATTGCGACTATGCTCTTCGGGCAGAACCCCATCACGAACACGCAGTTGCCATACCCCAATTTCAACACTTGGACGGGAGATTCGATTCCATCGTATTGGTACTCATATTCGAATATGGACTGCGAATTGACTGCCGGATGCGATATCGCCATTGCCGCCGGAGTATTTCAGAACCACCACAGGAAAGTACCTGGCATTATCAACAATGCCTGCCAGTTATACACTGTAAAAAAATCGGGATATAACATCAATGGTGCTTTGACAACAGGCAAGTCCATAGTTCAAAACGTCCACCTGACAGACACCTCCAACTATGTCTACACCCAACGCAATGGAACATGCAATTGGTTGTTTTCAGGAAGACCCGACTCGATTGTATTATGGGCGAAATTCAGTTTCTTACAGAACACCTATAACACAGCATCCTTACGCGTGCATATCCACGGAGACGTGGATTACCGCGACATGCCCACCAGCACTGCCAGCACTCCTCAGGAGGGAAAAATAGCCAACGCCTTCTGTGATCTGATCAACCCTGCCACCACACCCAACTCCAACGGTGTATACAAATCAGGCTGGACCCGTTTTGTCTTCCCATTCACTTATTGGGATCACAACAACAATATCATCACCACCCCCACAGTGCAAAACACGGACCAACCCCACTACATATTGGGATCGCTCTCCACCAACAAGGTTCTTGGTGTCGGAGAGAACGACAGCATTACTTTTGACGAAATTTTCTGCATTTACGACAAAGGGCTGGCTTCCCTGAAAATCGAAGGGGTGGAAATGGGCGATATGAGAGACTTTTTCAACACATGTGAATACCTATACACGCACGGAATGAGCAATAACAGCGGAAGCGTCGTTTATCAAGACACCACTCACTATTGCTACACCAACAATAATGATCTTCCAAAAGTCACTGTCACTCCGAGATCATCCCTCATTCTCAGCTGCACTGTCACACAAGCGACATTACCCACTTTGCCCAATCAGGTTCCTACTTGCAACATCAGAATCATTCACAATGATAGTTCTTACTACAATTACACTATAAAATTCACAAATTTAATCCACACTGAAACGGTATCGCTCGACCATGCCGATGGAAGCTACACAGGCTGTGCCAATGAAACAATCACTGTTACGGCATCAGGTTCAAACTCGTACGTATGGAGTGATGGAACCACTGGCAGCGTCTTCCACCCCACAGCAAATGGCACATATACCGTCACCGCCACCGATGCCAATGGTTGCCAGTCCACCGCCAACGCATACGTAGAGATATATCCGATGCCGACCGTGACCATCAACGGCAGTAACAACGGGACAAGCACCATCTGCTCCGGCAAGACTGTCAATTTGTTGGGAGGGGGCGCCGAAACCTACCACTGGTCAACCGGAGAGACCGGGACCAGTATTGTGGTCAATTCCGCCAACGTTTACACGGTTACCGCATCTTCCAGTTATGGTTGTACGGGCACTGCCACCCACACTCTCATCGCGCACGATAACCCGATTGTGTCCATCAACGGACCAGACGCGATTTGCAGCGGCACCACAGAAGTATTAACCGCAACGGGTGCAAACACCTACTCTTGGAGCAATGGTGGTAACAGCGAATCCATCACCATCAGTTCAGGCGGCAACTACTCGGTCACGGGCACAAACGAATACGGTTGCACCGCAACCGTTTCAAAATCGGTCACATCCAAGACAACCCCGACTGTCTCCATCACAGGTCCGTCGATTGTCTGTAGCAATTCCTCCGCTACACTCTCCGTCGCAAACCCCATTTCGGGTATATCCTACTCATGGTCTAACGGCGCTTCCGGCACTTCCATTACAGTATCCTCGGAAGGCGATTACACTGTTACCGCGTCATTGGACGGCTGCGAGGCAACCGCTACTCACACCCTGACATCTTCAATGGCTCCGGCGGCACCGATCGTCACTCCGGGTTCTGCTTGTGTGAACTCGACCGTCACCCTCACCGCTTCCACGGCAGCCGGATGCAACTGCATCTGGTACGCCACCGAAAGCACCCAAAGCATCCTATCGACTGGCAACACTTTCATTACACCTTCGCTCTCCACAAGCGCCACCTATTATGTATGCGCCCAGAATGGTGACGGATGCTCCTCTTCACGCACACCCGTAACGGCCACCATCCTTCCATCGCCGACCGCGCCCAGTGTTACCAATGTCAGCTATTGCGGAGAGGGAGACTATACCCTGACCGCCACCAGCAGCAACGCTGTCCACTGGTACTCCGACAATGCAGGAGACAACGAAATCCCTGCCAATCAACACATTGAGAATACCACAACCTACTATGCGGCTGCCATCGACGGCAACGGATGCCGCAGTGCACTCGTTCCGATGACCGTCACGGTGAACAACGTTCCTGCTCCCCCTACCGTGACGACAAACCCAACTTCACCCATCTGCTCAAACGGCAGTGTCAGCATAACTTTTAACGCCACCGCCCCCACAGGCCATACCGTCAAATGGTATAACCCCAATTTGCAATACGATGGACAAGGCAATCAGATAACAAGATCCGTAAACGGAAGCACCACCTACTATGCTGCCATCTCAAACAACGGCACATTGTGCGAAAGTGCCAAGACCCCTGTGGAAATTGTCATCAATCCTATCCCCAGTGCTCCAGTCCTCAGCTGTGCGCCACGATGCGGTACCGGCTTAGTCACCCTCAACGGAAGTGCCGACGGAATGACTATAAAATGGTTCACCAACGATGGACAATATCTGAACAGCGGCAACAGCTATACCACAAACATCAACACCACCACCTCTTTCAAGGCTACGGCATTGAATGAGACCACTGGTTGTGAAAGCTCTATGGCCTCTGTCGTCGCCACCGTCAATCCGACCTATCAGACCAGTTTCTCACAAACCGTCTGCGACCAATTTACATGGATGGGACAAACCTACACCCAAAGCGGTGAGTACACTAAAACGCTCCAAAGCATCAACGGCTGCGACAGCATCGTCACCCTCCATCTGACGGTCAACAACACCCTTTACACCAGCTTCGACACCGCCGTCTGCAACCAATTCACATGGATGGGACAAACCTACACCTCCTCACAAGACATCGTGGTCACAATTCCCGGTTCCAAGGAATGTGACAGCATAATCACCTGTCATCTGACCGTCCTACACTCCACCCAATCAACGCAATCCTTAACCCTATGCAGCAATCAGCTGCCCTATACTTATGCAGGAACCACCATCGAAAGTGCCGGCCAGAAGACCATCATTCTCACCAACGCCGCAGGTTGCGACAGCGTCATCACGCTGAATGTGGTCGTCAATCCTACTCCTGGAAATGCGACCATCTCCTCCACAATCACATCCCGTTGCGGAGCTGGAAGTCTCACCCTCAACGTAGCACCTGGCAACAACGGAACCACTTGTAGATGGTACGAGACGGAAACCGGCGGTACCCCGACCACTCAGACACAATACACCGCCAATCTCACAGAAAGCACAACCTTTTACATCTCAAGTTATAATGAAACATCCGGCTGTGAAGGAGCGCGTATTCCTTTGAACGTGACAGTGAATCCCATCCCCGGCGAACCACTCACTGAGAATGCCGCGCGTTGCGGCGCAGGCGAAGTGACCCTCACCGCCACTCCAGGAACCAATGCTGACAACTGCCGCTGGTATGCCAACAACTCCTCCAACGCACAACTGCTCTATACCGGCAACAACTTCACTCAAACTTTAACCAACAATTCCCAAGTGTATGTGGAGAGTTTCAACTCAACCACAAACTGTAAGAGTTCACGGGCACTTGTCATCGCCACCATCAATCCCATCCCCTCCGCTCCGCAAGTCACACCCGCCACCCATTGCGGTCCGCTCACCGCCGACATGTCTTCTTATATCACTTCCGGAAGCACCCTCTACCGCTGGTACAACAGCAACGATATCCTGTTGGCGGAAAACGCTCATTACACCGCTACCTTTGACGAGTCTTCGTCCATCCTTGTGAGCAACTACAACGCACAAACCACCTGCGAAGGCCCGAAAGCCACAATCAACATCACTATTTTCCCGACCTACAATCCGCATTCCATTTACGATACCATTTGCCAATATAGTCATTATCAGAACTATAACATCAACCAATACTGCGATACTCCCGGCGACTTAACCTTCACCGTCAATGAGCAATCTTCCCATCAATGCGACAGTCTGGTAACCCTTTACCTCCATGTCAAACCGAAAATCACCTACACTTTTTCAGACGAAGCTTGTGTATCCTACACTTGGAACAACACTCTCTACAATCAGACAGGCAGTTACACACAAACTTTCACTGCCGCCAACGGCTGCGACAGCGTGGTGACTTTGCAGTTGACCATTTTCCCGAACGTGACGCACGAATTTTCGGCTTCTTCTTGTGTAAGCTACCAATGGAACGATTCCGTATACACCGTTTCCGGAGACTATGTCCAGCATTTCAACAATGTTCATGGCTGCGACAGCGCCGTAACCCTTCATTTGACCATATATTCACCCTCACAGCATGAGTTTTCTGACGCTGCCTGTGTCAGTTACACATGGAACAATTCAACCTACAACCAATCCGGTGACTATATTCAACATTTTTACAATGTCCACGGTTGCGACAGTGCGGTCACCCTTCATCTGACCATCTACCCCACCGTCACGCATGATTTTTACGACACCGCATGCGTCAATTACACTTGGAACGAGACCACCTATTCTCAATCCGGTATTTACACGCAACATTTCAGCACCAGCCACGGTTGTGACAGCACGGTTAATTTGCACTTGACCATTTATCAAACGGACCATGTCACAATCAGCGACGAAGTTTGTGCCGGTGTCAACTACAACCTGAACGGTTTTGACACAACCATCACGAATGCCGGCATGCATGTGTTGACGAATTCCGGACAAAACGTACATGGATGTGACAGCACCACCACTCTCACTTTAACGGTGCATCCGGTCAAGCACAAAACTCTCAACGAAGCGATTTGCTACAATCAAAGCTATAGTTTCAAGGGAATGTCGCTCACACAGTCCGGCACTTATATCGACACGCTCCCAACCACGCATGGTTGTGACAGCATCGTCACCTTGAACCTGACGGTCTACCCCGAAAAGCGCGACACCATCACTGCTGAAATATGTCTGGGCGATGATTTCAACGAGTACGGATTCAACATTCCGGCGCCCGCCACTTCCGGCATTTACCCGTTGACCACTTCCGACATGAACGGCTGTGACAGCACCACCATTCTGTTCCTTACCGTTAATCAGCCTGCCCATACCTATTTGACTGCTGAACGCTGTCAAGGAGATCCTTACAATGAAAACGGATTCAACCTCAACACATTCAGCGTTGGCGTGTTCTCTCAACAAAGAAACCTGCTCACCAGTCATGGTTGCGACAGCACTGTCCATCTCACGCTTACCGTACACCCTGTTTGGGACGTAACATTCACAGACATTGTCTGTTCAGGTGAACACTACAACAATTACGGATTCGACACCACTCTCACACAAGCCCGAAATTACACCTTAATTCACGAAAACAGCACTGCATACGGTTGCGACAGCACCACTACCCTACAGCTCACAGTATTGCCTATTCCTCACACTACCATCAACGAAACCATCTGTTTCAACGGCAGTTATAATTTCAACGGACAAGCCATCACTACCGCTGGCACTTATTTGGACACCCTGACAGCCGCCAACGGATGTGACAGCGTCATCACCTTGCAACTCACTAAATATCCTGAAAAGAGCTCTTCGTTGACAGCACACATCTGTCTTGGTGAATCTTACCAAGAAAACGGTTTTGATATCGTCATGCCGGCAGCATCGGATTCATACGAGCAAGTAGTTACTGATGTTAATGGTTGCGACAGCACCGTCACGCTGCAACTCTTTGTTCATCAGCAAGCTGAAACAGTAATCTATGACACCCTCTGCTTAGGCGAGCACTACAATCAATACGGATTCGACATTATGGCCACCGAAGCGGGCACACTTGACAGCACTCGGACGCTGCAAACCTCTTACGGTTGTGACAGTATCGTCACATTGCATCTGATCATCCACCCGACGCACAATCTGACCCCGACCGCTACGATTTGCTCAGGTGAGAACTTTACACAATACGGCTTCGACACCACATTCTCCCAAGCTGGCATTTACACATTAACTCATTATGACACGAATATTTATGGATGCGACAGCACTACCACGGTTACCCTGAATGTTCTCCCGTCCAGCGTCTTCTCTTTCGAAACCGAGGCTTGCGAAAGTTACACTTGGAACAACATGACTTACTATGAATCAGGTGATTACAATCAAACTTTCCTCAACACAAACGGTTGCGACAGTGTGGTAACCCTGCATCTGACCATCCATCAGCCAAGTGCGGTATCGTTTTACGACACAGCATGCGTCAGCTATACATGGAACGGCATATCATACGAAGAATCTGGCATTTACACCCAACACTTCAACAACATTTACGGCTGTGACAGCACCACCACACTGCATTTGACTATCTATCCTGTTTACGAGAATGTGCTATTCGACACCATCTGCTTCAACCAGGAAGTAGTGTTCAACGGTGAATCCCGCACAACAACTGGAGTCTACACCGCCAACCTGCAATCTGTCCACGAATGCGACAGCACCGTTGTTTTGAATCTGTTCGTCTATACTGAGCGTCGCGACACGATTACCGGACACATCTGCGCTGGAGAGTCTTACACAGAAAACGGTTTCAACATCCTCACCCCGGCTTCCTCCGGGTATCACTCAATTGTCACTCCTGATATTCACGGCTGCGACAGCACCACGGTTCTGTATCTTTTCGTTCACCAGCCCGTCACCACATCGCTGGCAACCACGCTCTGTCTGGGCGGACAGTATAACGAGAACGGTTTCGAAGTGACAGCCACGGAAGTCGGCATACACGAGTACACCCAAAACTTGCAGGACATCCACGGTTGCGACAGCACCGTCATCCTCACCGTCACCGTGAATCCCACTCACGATATTGTATTGTACGACAGCATTTGCGCTGGAGCCACATACTCCGCAAACGGTTTCGACACCACTTTTGCTCAACCCGGCACCTATCCGTTGACGCATTTCGCCCCGAACCAGTTTGGCTGCGACAGCACCACAACTCTGATGCTCACCGTTCATCCTGTCTACAACATGACCATCCAGAAAATGATCTGTGAGAGCGCCAGTTTCGTTTTCAATGGGGAGACCCTCACGGAAGCCGGCGTATATCAAGCCAACCTCACCTCCATCTATGGCTGCGACAGCCTTGTGACTTTGAACTTAACCATCGGCAGCGAGTATCGAGACACTATCACCGCCCATATTTGCGCCGGTGCCTCCTACAACCAATACGGCTTTGACATTGTTACGCCTTCAGCAACGATGTACGATTCGTTGAATCTGATTGGTTCCAACGGGTGCGACAGTATCTCTGTACTGCATCTCTTCGTGCATTACCCCGACACTTCACACATCTATACCACGCTTTGCCAAGGGGAGAGCTACCGTCAGAACGGCTTTAACGTGACGGCAACTACTGCCGGTGAGTTCACCTACGAGCGCCACACCAACACTCCTTACGGCTGCGACAGCACCATCATGCTCCATCTGACCGTGAACCCGACCCACGCGGTGATTTTGTACGACACCATTTGTGCCGGATCGCAATACTCCAACTTCGGATTCGACACCCTCATCTCCACTGCCGGCAACTATACTCTGACTAAAAACGGCCAAAACATCTATGGCTGTGACAGTGTAACCACTTTACAATTGACTGTGCATCCGACTCAACTCATTGATCTGACGCAATCGGCTTGTGACAGCTACGTCTGGAACGATTCAACATACTACGAATCAGGAATTTACACCCGACATTTCACCAACATTTATGGATGCGACAGCACCGTCACCTTGCATCTGACGATTCATCCATCCTTTAACATTTTCCTCACGGACGAAGCATGCGAAGGCGACATCTACTCGAATTACGGTTTCACAACCGAGCCATTGGAAATCGGAACACACATCCTGACCCACTCTGACATTATAAACGGTTGCGACAGTATCACTCAATTGGAATTGACGGTGCATCCCGTTTATCATCACTATATCTCGAATATGATATGCGAGAGCGGGTCATATAATTTCAATGGCTACATCCTTACCAATGCGGGTGTCTACACTGACACATTAAATTCAATTTTCGGGTGCGACAGCATCGTGACACTGGAACTTTCCGTTGCTGATGAGTATCTTGACACCATCACCGGACATATCTGTTTAGGAGATGTTTACGCCGAATACGGTTTTTACATTGACACAGCTACTGTGACAGGATATTACACCAATCAGCAGACCTCACAATCCGGATGTGACAGCACCACTGTGCTCCATCTTTACGTGCATGAGGCGACTTACGTGAATCTGGAAGGAAGCATCTGTTTAGGTAACAAATATGAAGAAAACGGCTTCAACTTAAAACCTACAGAGGCCGGTGTGACCACACATACGCTGGATTTGACCTCCCAGTTCGGATGCGACAGCGTTGTCACCCTGACCTTGACCACCCTGCCAAGCTATGACATCCATGAATACGACGAGGTTTGCGCTGGCATGAGCTACCAAAACTTCGGATTTGACACATTGATCATGCATGACGGCCTGTATGTCTTGACCCATGAAGAGACGAATCGTTTCGGTTGCGACAGCACCGTCACCTTGCACCTCACGGTCCTGCCTACATACGAGCAAGAATTGAATGTATCTATTTGCTATGATGAACATTATCTCTTTAACGAGGAAGAGCTTACAGAACCTGGCACCTATATCGCCTCACTAAGCTCCATTTATGGCTGCGACAGTATCGTCACGTTGAATCTGAATGTTTATCCTGAAAAACGAGATACCATCACCGATGAAATCTGCCTTGGCGCCGATTACGATCGGTACGGTTTCCGACTTACGAATCCTTTGGTCACAGATTATCACTATTTGATCAAAAAGGATGAAAACGGCTGTGACAGCACCACTGTTCTGCTTTTATACGTACGCGAGCCCGACAGCACTTTCTTGACGGCAGAACGTTGTCAGGGGGTGCGCTATAAGGAGAACGGCTTCAACATCACCACCCTGAATCCAGGTGTGTTCACTTACCAGAACAACCTGCAGAATATTTACGGGTGCGACAGTATCGTGACACTTACGCTGACCGTGAATCCTGTTCACAACATCGACCTTTACGACACGATCTGCTTAGGTGAGCGTTATAACAAATACGGTTTCGACACGCTGTTCAGCCAAGCAAAGACGCACACGCTCACCCACTACGACCAGAATGTAACCGGTTGCGACAGCACCACAGTGCTTCAGTTGACAGTTCTGCCCATTCCGCAAACCGTCATCAACACGGCCATCTGCTATAACGAAAGCTATCAATTTAACGGACAGACACTTACCAAATCCGGCACCTACCGTGACACCCTCAACGCCGTCACTGGCTGCGACAGCATTGTAACGCTGAACCTGACCGTACATCCGGACAACAGCCGTTCTATTGTCGGACATATCTGCAAAGGCGACTCTTACAATGAGAACGGTTTCGAGATCCTGTTACCCCTAGAGAGCGGTGTTTTCTCGCATACCGATGCAGACATACACGGCTGCGACAGCACCACCACCCTCCAACTGTATGTCCACGAACTGGACACGACACATCTGAACGATGGAATATGCATTGGGGAGAGCTACACGGAGAACGGATTCAACATAACCCCGTCTGAGGCTGGCGAATTCGAGTACGTCCGTTCTGAGGACGCCTCTTTCGGCTGCGAATACACCCTGGTGCTGCACCTCACCGTACACCCGACGCAGGGAACTGCACTCACCGACACGGTTTGCACTGAAACTCCTTATACGCTTTACGGATTCGACACCACTTTCACACAGACTGGAACATACACCCTTGTGCAAAACAATCAGACCTTATATGGCTGCGACAGCACTGTCACCCTCACCCTCTCTGTACTGCCAACCAGCACGAATGAGATCACAAAATCTGCTTGCGAAAGCTACACTTGGAACGATTTGGTTTATCATCAATCGGGCGATTACGTACAGCAATTCCAGGCGGCGAACGGCTGCGACAGCACTGTCACTCTGCATCTGACCATCTATCCTGCCAAGACGACTGAGTTCGAGGAAACCGCCTGCACAAGCTATCAGTGGAACGACTCTGTCTACACCATTTCCGGCGATTATGTGCAGCACTTCGAGACTGCACACGGCTGCGACAGCACCGTCACCCTGCATTTGACCATCCATCCTGCCCAAACGTATGAATTCGAGGAATCAGCATGCGTAAACTACCAATGGAACGACTCAATTTACAAATCCTCAGGTAATTATGTGCAGCATCTCCAAACGGCAGATGGCTGCGACAGCACCGTCACCTTGCACCTGACAATACTGAACATGGATTACACAGATTTCTCTGAGACGGCTTGCGAAAGTTACTCTTGGAACGATTCTGTATACACATTGTCTGGCGACTACACCCAGAGTTTCACCAATGAAGCGGGTTGTGACAGCATTGTGTCTCTGCATTTGACAGTGAACTATCCGGACAACTTACATTATGAAGCCATTATCTGTCAAGGCAACACCTTTGACCAATACGGTTTCGACACGTTAATCACCGTAACCGGCACACACACACTCATCCACGAGGGCGTGAACATCCACGGCTGCGACAGCACCACTACGGTCACCCTCACTGTCAATCCTGTTTTCAGCACTGACACTACAGTGGAGGTTTGTGAGAACTATTTACCGTACCATTGGGACAATGACAGCCAGCACACCTTCTGGGAGAGTGACGACTACAACATCCCGTTCACCACGGTCAACGGCTGCGACAGTATCATCCATCTGCATCTCGTCGTCAACCCGACTTACGAGAAGGACACCAACGTCACCGTATGTCAGGGTGCACTCCCCTACTATTTCGACGCTGACCACAGCTTCTCACAGGGCGGTGTGTACAACATCAACTTGCTGACCGCCAGCGGCTGCGACAGCATCTTCCACCTCCATCTCACCGTCACCCCCAACGCCGAGCACGATGCCACCCAGACCATCTGCGACAGCCAGCTGCCATACACCTTCATGGGACAGCAGTTCGACACGGCAGGCACCTACGACATCACAGAATCCAACGGCGACAACTGCCTCACCATCACTCACTTCACCCTCAACGTCAACCCGACCTACCACCACTTCGACACCGTCACCGTCTGCCAGGAGGCACTGCCTTACCTCTACGGTTCCACCCCGCTTCCAGACAGCGGCTCTTACGACATCCACTTCTCCTCCGCGCTCACCTGCGACAGCCTCGTCACCGTCCTCCTCAACGTCATCCCGACCGCCGCGGGTGCTGACGAGCTCTTCGTCTGCGGCAGCGACTTCCCCGTCTCCTACGGCGACAGCTCCTTCTCCGTGGCCGGCACCTACGAGGTGGTATTCCACCGCGACGGCCTCTGCGACAGCCTCGTCACCCTCACCCTGCACCAGGCGCAGGAGTACGCCTTCGCCGACACCGACTTCGTGTGCGACCACGAGCTGCCCTACCTCTGGCGCGGCATGGCGTTCAACGAGAGCGGTATCTATTACGACTCTTTGACCACCGGCCACGGCTGCGACAGCGTCTACAGTCTCAACCTCACCGTCAACGCCACGCAGCTCGTCGTCAGCGACCCGATCGTGCTGTGCGACGGCGTGTCCGAGATCTGGCGCGGCATGGTCCTCTCCGAGGCCGGCACCTACCGCGACACCGTGATTGCCGCCTCCGGCTGCCACGAGATCCACGAGGTCTCCGTCACCGTCAACCCCTCCTACCACTTCTTCGACACCGTCACACTCTGCAGCGACGAGCTCCCATACCTCTGGCACGACATGACCGTCTCCGAGGCCGGCACCCGCGAGGACTACCACCAGACTGCCGGCACCTTCTGCGACAGCGTCTACCACCTCACCCTCTATGTCAACCCGTCGTACCATGTCACTGAATCCGCCTCCGCCTGCGACTACGACCTGCCGTATCTCTGGCACGGGCAGTCACTCGGCGCGAGCGGCGTGTACCACGACACCCTGGTCACCGCCGACGGCTGCGACTCCACCTTCACGCTGACCTTCACCGTCAATGCCTCCCAGCACGAGGTGCTCGCCGACACCGTCTGCCAGAACGCCCTGCCTTACGCTTGGCGGGGACACCAGATCAACGCCGCCGGCAACTACGCCGACACCATCCCCAACGCCGCCGGATGCATGGACGTCTTTGAGCTGCACCTCTCCGTCCTCCAAAGCGACGTCACCACCATCTACGACACCGTCTGCGCAGGCTCCCTCTACGACCTCCACGGCTTCGACACCCTCGCGCTCCTGCCCGGCACGCTCTACGACCAGATGACTCTGGCCAACGCCGACGGCTGCGACTCCGTCGTCAACCTCGTTCTCGCCGTCCTGCCCAGCTACTTCTTCGAGGAGTCCGCGCAAACCTGCGAGAACGTCCCCTATCTCTGGCACGGCAACGAACTCATCGTCGAGGGCACCTACTATGACAGCCTACTCACCGCCAGCGGATGCGACTCCGTTTTCGTCCTCCACCTCTCCCTCAACCCGACCTACGACGTCTACGTCTCCGACTCCGCCGTCCGCGAGCACCTCTACACCTTCGACTCCCTCAACAGCTTCGTCATCACGCCCGCCGACAGCGGAACCTTCTTCTACGACATCCAGTTCTACACCCTCGCCCACTGCGACTCCATCGTCCACCTCACCCTCTTCGTCGCCTTCAACGACGGCGTGGAAGACTTCTCCTTCGAACCCGACTTCTCCTTCTACCCCAACCCCACGCAGGCCATGCTCAACATCAAGGGTCAGGACATGAAGCGCGTCGATGTCTTCAACCTCAACGGCAAACTCGTCCTCTCGCAGATGCCCGACACCCCCGAGTTCACACAGCTTGACGTCGCGCGGTTCGCCACTGGACACTACCTCGTCAAGGTGCTCCTGAACGACGGACGGTCCGTCACCGGGAAGATTATCGTGAACAGGAGATAATGGATAACGCGTTGTAGAGACGCGATTAATCGCGTCTCTACAGACCGGAAAAAAATTGATAATTATGAAATTACAAGAGAAATCCTATTTAATTCAGCTGGTAGTATTGATGCTATTCATGGTCGGCGGAATGCTGATTTTCAACTCATTAGGCGAACTCATCATTCTGCTTATCTACCACACCCCTTCCATTCTGGAGGCTTCCGACCCTGTGACCGCCATCCGCATCACACAAGCGCTGGCTACAGTGGGGGCCTTTCTGCTGCCTTCGCTACTATTTGCGTACTGTCAAGACCGACAATGGTTCAACTACAACCTTGCCAACCGCCACGCGCCGCAAAGCATGGTCAACATGGTGCTCATCCTCTCCGTCACGCTTCTCCCTGTGGTGGGTTTGCTCTCATCCTTCAACCAGCATATTATGCCGCAGGAGGGGGCGGTGGCCGATTTCATGCGCAACTTAGAAGACGCCGCAGACCAAATCTTAGGATTGGTGACCAGTCAGCGGAGTTCTTGGGACCTCATCTGCAACATTCTGATTTTTGCCGTATTGGCAGGCATTTGCGAGGAATTCTTCTTCCAAGGGGCACTGCAACCGCTATTGACGAACTGGAGCAAGAATCCGCATATCGGCATCTTGTTAACCGCACTGATATTCAGCGCCTTGCATTTTCAATTCTACGGATTTATCCCCCGTTTTCTGCTTGGCATCTATTTAGGATATCTGTTCTATTGGAGCAAGTCGCTGTGGCTGCCGATTTTAGCGCATGTACTGCATAACGCGTTGTCTCTGATAATCGACTACACACTTCAAGGCCGTGGCATCGATACCGACAGTCTCCAATACACCGATGTTCGGGGCTCCATTCCGGTGGCCGCCACCTGCGCACTCGTCAGCGCCATGGCGATTGTGTTTCTGTGGAGAACATATCGAGACGGGGAAACGTATGACGTATAACGTTATGTTGCCCTGTAGAGACGATGTGCACATCGTCTCTACAATCCATAAACTTTAAACCTTAATCCTCACGGCACAGGGTCGTAACCGCTTCCGCCCCACGGATTGCAGGAAAGCACCCGCTTGATCGTAAGCCAGGTTCCTTTGAACGGGCCATGCTTTTGTATCGCCTCGATACCATAATTGGAACAGGTCGGGGTATAGCGACACGCACGTCCGATATATGGCGACAAAGTCACCTGATAGAGCTTAATCAACCCAATCAACATCTTGGCCAGCAGATTCTTGAACCCACGATACAGTTTTCTCATCACTTGGTGGGATTAATGATGGGCTGCAATTCCTTGAATATTTGACAGGAGGCACTATCCACCTGACTAAGAGTGGGTAACTCTCCGCCGACAAACATCCAGCACAAGTTCAGGGAGATATTTTCTGGCAATGCCAATTCTTGGCGATGTAGCCGATATGCCTCTCTCAGCAGCCTTTTCGTACGATTGCGGTCCACTGCATGACGAAAACGCTTTTTCGAGACCAAAAACGCCACCTTGGACATCGATTGGCCGTCGGTCTTCTCAATGTCATAGAAGCATTTTATTGGAAATGAGAACACAGCATTATGCTGCCGCACAATATCTTTGATGAGCAGCGAGGATTTCAGACGGGAGGATTTCGGAAAGGAGAAATTAGCGTCTGCGGTTGGCATATTCCTTTAGAAAAGCATCCATTGCCTCGGTCAAAGAGGGATACTCTTTGGTAGGCGCCATCACGTGGAGCTTCCATCCAGCCTCTTCAACGGCCTGTTCCGCAGCCTTGCCGAGTGCAGCGAAGACCTTCTCGCCTTGCTGGAAATCGGGATAGTTGGCCTGCAGAGACTTCACACCGTTCGGGCTGAAGAAGACAATCATGTCATATTTGTCGATATCGACATCGTGAACAAGGTCGGCATGCGCGATTTTGAAAACCACGGCTTCCGCGTACTTGATCTCGTTCTCGGCCAACATAGCCTGCATCTGCGGGGCAATGCCGTCCTGTCCGCACGGAATCAACATGCTCACGTTCTTGTTCTTGATCAACAGGTCATAAAAGCTGGAGACCTGCGCGTCCTTTGCGGCAAACACGCGACGTTTACGATAAGGAACATACTTTTGCATATAGAGCGCAATGGACTCGGTGGCGCAAAAATACTTCATCGACTCCGGCATCTCCAACCGCATATCTTTGCACAAATCAAAGAATCGGTCAATCGTGTTGGTGCTGGAAAACACGATGGATTCATAATCCAGAATATTGATGTGCGTTTTCCGAAAATCCAACGCTGTAGTGCTATTGATTTTGAAGAATTTATAGAAATCAATATTGATACTGTACTTTTTCTTCAACTCTGCATACGGGGATCTTTCGAAGTCCTCCGGCGCATTTTGGGAAACAAGTATGTTTTTTATCTTCATTTCTGTTTTTTATATTGCTGCAAAAATATTAACCAAATAATTATCTATCAAATAATTAACATTACCTTCAACGCCACTAACCACGGTAAAATTTCAAGGGTGCAAAAATAGAGAAAAAAATGAAACCCTCGGCCAGCTGTAAAATTTATTTTCATGACTCTATAAAACCATGTTACAATCAGGATTCCGATCACTACGGCAAGAACATAGTACAAGAAACGAAGCTGTGTAAACTGAATAACCACCAAAAGCGGAAACATGATGATGGAGAGATCCGTCATCATGCAAAACTTGTATTGGTTGATGGCCACACGCTCCTTTGCACGGCCGTACAGCGAGGCGTACAACTCATTGCCAAGCAATTTCAAGGTATATGCTGCCAAAAGGACGCCGAAAAAGATTCCGATGTTGGCAATGAATGGAAACTTGGCAACGGCATTGGGGATATACGCCCCGCAGAACATCACCAATCCGGTCGTAATGGTCAGCAAATCAAAAATCAGAAGGTAAAGAGAAGAACGGTCTTCCAAGACTTTACCCTCGCGCTGCACCAACGAGAAGTGACGCTGGGAAAACAATGCACGGCAAATAAGGAACAGCTTTCTGCGAAAAGTGACAAAAATCACCGTCAGCAACAAAAGCAAGACGCAAAAGACCAGTGTGATCCAGTTGTTCGGCTGCACCACACTATCCCATTGGAATTGAGCTACAGAAAGCCAATGCCGCGTAAACATGGGCACTTAAGGAAATAGTAAAACGAAACGCTACAGTGACTTACTTAACCAGTAACTTTTTGGTGCAAAGCATCTTGCCCTCAGATTCGATGCCATAGAAATAGACACCTGCGTTGAAGCTGGAGATATCAACCTGCTTTTTGCCAGCTACATTTGCCAGTGACGTACGATACACCTCTCTGCCCGTTAAATTCTTGATTACCAAATAAGATTCGGTATTCGGAGTCACATACTCGATGTTCACCACATTGTGAGCAGGGTTCGGATAAGCGCCAAGATTTTTCACCATATCGGCGGGACGAATGCCCGTGCCGCTACCGAAGCAGACGTAGCAGGTAACCTTGTCGGATTCATTCTCCGTCAAGAAGAAGGTGAACTTCACCAATGCGGGATCCAGGCTGCCACTATAAGAAGTGTGGAATGAAAGTGAGCCGTCTTCCGGCATCATCTCGTTGGCAGCCAAGGTCATAGCAGCGGAGACATTACCCGTATAGCATTCCCCGACGCAGAAGAGCAGGTCACCCTCTTCACCCATGAAAAGGACATCTTTTTTGACCTTGAATTCAATTGGGCTGCTTGTTTGGTTCTGATAAGCGAGATAAACGACGGCTTCATCTTGGTGAGGATCGATCGGCACGAAGACCGTATCGCCGTCATTCATCGGAGCGTTGTTGTAGAACAACTTGATTGACTGTGCGTTAACTGCCACAGCCGCCATAACCAACAGGAGAGTAAATATTCTTTTCATAACCTAATTTTTCTATTTTAATACTGTTTGCAAAAATACATTTTTTTGACGACACTCGGCGGAGGTAGTTTAATTTTTTTGCATAAAAAAAAGCGTGCCGTTTGGCACGCTTTTTTTATGCAAAATGAATATTATTTTTTGCGTCTTTTGGGTTTGAGGTTGTGTTTTGCAACGAAATCGTCCAAAACTTCCTTCAAAGTAGGAGTACCGATCTCCTGCAGTTCGTAACCGACCTTCACAACGGGTTGTTTGATCTTGATGAAACGAGGCAGGTCGATAGGAGTACCGATAACGACAGCATCGCAAGGAGTGTTGGCGATGGTCTTCTCGAGGTCCTTCATCTGTTGAGCGCCATAACCCATAGCCGGCAGCAAAGTACCGATGTTCGGGTATCTTTCGAAAGTGGTGGTCAGTTCGCCGACGGTGTAAGGTCTCGGGTCAACGAGTTCGCAAGCACCATATTTCTGAGCGGCAACAGTACCAGCACCGATCTTCATCTCACCGTGGGTCAATGTAGGACCGTCTTCCACAACGAGGACTCTCTTGCCCTTGAGCAATTCGGGTTTGTCAACCGTGAGGATAGAAGCAGCGTCGATCTGCTTAGCGGTCGGGTTGATCTTGCGCAGGTTGTTGCGCACGGTGTTGATGTTCTCCAGAGAAGCGGAGTCGATCTTGTTGATGACGATAACGTCAGCCATACGAGCGACAACTTCACCAGGATAGTAGCTCACCTCTGCGCCGGGACGCAACGGGTCAGCAACGCCGATGGTCAAATCGGGAACGTAGAACGGGAAGTCGTTGTTACCACCGTCCCAGAGCACGATATCGCAACCGTCGGGATCTACTTCAGCAGCGCGGAGGATAGCCTCATAGTCAACGCCGGCGTAGATAACGTTACGTTTGGTGACCACATGGGGTTCGTACTCTTCCATCTCCTCGATGGTGCAGTTGTGTTTCTTGAGGTCAGCAACCTCTGCGAAGCGCTGCACTTTCTGTTTGTTCAAATCGGGATCGTAAGGCATGGGGTGACGCACAGCGACCACTCTGAAGCCCATTCCAACGAGGTATTCGATGATCTTACGGGAAGTCTGTGACTTACCGCAACCGGTACGGGTAGCGCCGACAGCGATGACGGGCTTTTTGGACTTCACCATGGTGTCTTTCGGACCCATGAGCCAGAAATTAGCGCCAGCTGCATTCACGATAGCGCTCACGCCCATGACGTATGCATAAGGCTTGTCGCTGTATGCGAACACGCAATCGTCAACGTCAAACTCCTTGATCAGTTCAGCCAACTTAGCTTCCGGATAGATCTTAATGCCGTTCGGATAGAGATCCTCGCCAGCCAGTTCCTTCGGATACATACGGTCGTCGATACCGGGGATTTGCTCAGCGGTGAAAGCGACTACGTTGTAGTTCTTGTTGTGACGGAAAAAGGTGTTGAAATTGTGGAAGTCTCTTCCAGCAGCACCGATGATGATCACATTTCTAACTTTTTTTCTCATAAAACTTTAATTTTTTGATGTTTATAAAAAAATGTAATAGAGTTTCTGCTTTTTTGCGGGTGCAAAGGTATAATTTTTTTTCATACGAAGTGTGTTTTTGATTTTTTTTTTGACAAAAGACTATTTTTCTCCTACAAAAGAAGTTAATCGTCACTACTTCGCATTATCAGTCTTATTTCCAATTTCAGAATTCGGAACCCGGAGATCACCTTTTCCTACATGGTCATAGTAGGACTGCAACACTGCTTTCAAATCACGCTCCAACGACTGTTGCTCCGAACTTGACGTATCCATTATATTATTTCGTTGAAGAGCATCATCCGCGGCATATACATACTTGCGACGTTCACCATCGAAATAGAGACTCAACGAGTCGGTCAGTGCCTGATAAATCTGATGAACACAGTTCACTACTAAGGGTTTACGCTCGGGTTCATTGAAAACATCGCGTCCAAAGGCAAAATAGGGTTTGTCATACCCCATCAGCCCTAACGTGGTGGGCATTATGTCAACTTGCTGGGTCACATGCTCATAGCGGCCTTTGACAGAATGGTCAGGCGTAAACATAAAGTATATGATAGCGGTATTACCCTTGGCCTTGCGAGTCTCTTTAGCGGCCATCTGCGGCGACACATGATCGGCCACAAAGATGAACAAAGTGTTCTCAAACCATGGCATCTGGGAGGCTTTTTCGAAAAATTTGCGCAATGAGAGGTCCGTATAAGCCACGCAAGGTTGCACCTGCGTTTTCCCCTGAGGCATTTTGCCCTCATACTCACTCGGCAAATCGTATGGATGATGGGAGCTTAATGTGAACACTGCAGAGAAGAAAGGCGTCTCCAGCTGGTTTAATTCATCGGCCATATATTGCAAAAAAGGCATATCCCAAATTCCCCACACATTGGCATTGGCACTTCCATTTTCGGGATGTAGTTTTTCAAAATCTTCCCGATTATGAAAGTTATCGATGCCACACAGCCGGCCGAAAGCCTCAAAACCCATTTGATTGGTGGAAGCGCCGCAGAAAAAATGTGTGTTATATCCCTGATTGGCAAGGATACGCGGCAAGCCTTCCAAGTCGGTCAAAGATTGCGGCATCAGCGCAAAAGGTGTTCTATACGAAGGAATTGACGTAAAAATGGATGGAAGTGCTTCGATGGACTTCATACCATTGGCAAAGGCATTGGTGAAAACTAACCCCTCTTGCATCAGAGAATCTAAAAAAGGAGTGTAGCCGCCATCCGGATTCAGATGGGGAGCCAAATACTGAGAATGTTCTCGACTGAAGCTCTCCAGTACAAAAATCACCACGTTCTTGCCTTCCGCCACTGGGGGCTGCATCAAAGAGGGGTAATGATAAGGCGTAAAGAGTGTCGCCAACTCAGCTTCGTCAAAGTAGGTTGGTGTTTCCAAATCGCGCATTCCCATAGTGCGAATCAGGCAGAAAGGGTTACTCAGCACCAGCATACCCTTTTGGGGAGACTGTGCATAATACGAGACATTGCCCATTGACATAGGACGCGCTTTCATGTCCGTTGAACCTCTAATGCCAAAGGCCCACAGCACAACCGCAAGAGCCAACGACAGCCCGCCAACTCCATAATACAGCCAATTGTTCTTTATCTCTGTGGGGTGATATTTTATTTTTTTATAGAGGTAAACCAGCAGAAAAATAAGCACCGAGCCAAACAACACCAAGTACCAGTTCTCCCCCATCCCTTTGAACAGAATATCGAAAGTATTATCATTTTCACGAAAGAAGTGCGTTTCCTCCGAAGTTATCCTTTTAAAAGCATAACTGAAATAAATTGTGTCAGTCAAATTCAGCACCACTATCCCTAAAGAATTGGTAATGCAGAACAGCCAGCGCAGAACTTTCTGATAAACATTGTTTTGGCGGAAACGAAAAGGGATGAGCGAAAGTAAAATAAATGGTGCATTCAGATAGAAAATGGATGCTGTGGCAAACTTTACCGAACCTACAAAAAGCATGGGGATTTCCGACCAAGTCAACGGTCCCATCAACATCCTGTTGTAACCATAAAAGGCGACTTGGGTCAAAATGATGCAGGCGTAAAGGAGCAACAGCCTTAAAACCAGCACTGTAATATCATTCTGTAGAAACTTTTTCATAAAAAAAATACCTTCTAAAAAAAGCGCGCAAAAGTATATTTTTTTTGGCATTTTTTCCTTTGTCTGTGCATATTTGAATTTTATGTACCTTTGCAGCATTGAAAAAAAGTTTGCTGAATTCGTTTCACGTTCATGTCCAACAAGCGGATATTATTCATTGTCAACCCAATATCAGGACATCGCAACAAAAAGCGGTTTGGGGAAAGTGTTGCCAGTGTACTTGGCGATAAGGATTTCGCGTACGAAATTGTTTTCACGGAACGCGCCAGTCACGCCACGGAATTGGCGACCGATGCGGTTGGAAAGTTCGACATAGTGGCAGCGGTGGGTGGTGACGGTACGCTCAACGAGGTGGCGTGCGGGCTTCTTGGCTCTACCACCGCCTTGGCCGTCATCCCTTGCGGTTCCGGCAACGGTTTGGCACGTTGTCTGCACATCCCGCTGAACACCCAAAAGGCTCTGCATCTTCTGACAACCGGCCGCATCCAAAACATCGACACGGGAACGGTTAACGGACGGCTTTTTCTGAGCGTGGCGGGCATTGGCCTTGACGCGCAAACCGCGCACGACTTCGCCCAGGACCCCCGACGGGGCTTCGTCACTTACGCCCACTACGCCACCAGCAATTACTTCCACCTCAAGTCCCAAACCGTCACCATCACATTCGACGGGCGCGAAACCCTCACCTGCCATCCTATGCTCATCACATTCGCAAACTCCAACCAGTTTGGCTACAACGCGGTCATCGCGCCGCACGCCTCGCTACAAGACGGTCTGCTCGACACCTGCATCCTCAACCGTCCACCCCTCCCTGTCATCCCAGACATCGTAACAAAACTGATGATCGGGAAACTGGACAAATCTCGTTATCTCACTGAATATCAAGCGGCACAGATCACCGTGGAGCGTCCCACCGACGGCGTTGTGAACATCGATGGTGAACCCGTGATGATGGAAGCCTCCCTAGACATCAGAAACATACCGCAAAGCCTCCCCATCATAGTACCGTAACATTTCACCCCAAAACAAAGACCCCATCCTATAATATCCTCTAACCTCTTAACCTTCTAACCTTAAACCTTAAACTCTAAACCCTAAACTCTAAACCCTAAACCCTAAACCTCAAACTCTAAACTCTAAACCAAAAAATTGTATCTTTGCCCCCACGAAAAAACAATTAACAAACCCAATAAAATATGAAAGATTTAAGAGCAGAATTGCAAGCACTGGGCGTTGAGAACCCGGTTGAGATTTACCACAATTTGTCATACGACGAACTCTACAAACACGAAACCGACCCTTCTCTGACGGGTTATGAGAAAGCTTACCTGACCAAATCGGGTGCTCTCTCTGTTGATACAGGTATCTTCACCGGCCGCTCTCCTAAAGACAAATACATCGTCAAGGACGAAAACACGAAGGACAATGTATGGTGGGCAGATCCCAACAAGAAGGGTTCTGACAACAAGCCCATCGACCATAAAACTTGGGAACATTTCCGCATGCTTTGCCAGAAGCAACTTTCCGGCAAGAAAGTGTATGTGATGGACGGCTACTGCGGTGCCAACGAGAACTCCCGCATGAAAGTACGCTTCGTATCTGAGGTGGCTTGGCAGGCTCACTTCGTGAAGAATATGTTCATCCGCCCCTCTGAAGAGGAACTGGCTGACTTCGAACCCGATTTTGTGGTGCTGAATGCTGGTAAAACCACCAACCCCGATTGGAAAGAGATGGGACTGAACAGCGAAGTCTTCGTGGCCTTCAACCTCACCGAGCGTATGGCTCTCATCGGCGGCACCTGGTACGGCGGCGAAATGAAGAAGGGTATCTTCTCCGTGATGAACTACTTCCTGCCTTTGAACGGAATGGCTGCTATGCACTGCTCTGCCAACGAAGGCAAGAACGGCGACACCGCCATCTTCTTCGGCCTCTCTGGCACTGGCAAGACGACCCTTTCCACCGACCCGAACCGCGCCCTCATCGGTGACGACGAGCACGGCTGGGACGACAATGGCGTCTTCAACTTCGAAGGCGGTTGCTATGCAAAGTGTATCAACCTTAGCGAAGAGAAAGAACCCGATATTTTCCACGCCATCAAGCGCGATGCTTTGTTGGAGAACCTCGTGGTAGATGCAGAGGGTAATATCGACTTCAACTCTGCAGAGAAGACCGAGAACACCCGCGTCTCCTACCCGATTTACCATATTAATAATATTGTACGTCCGATTTCTCGCGGCACGCACCCGAGCAAGATCATCTTCCTCTCTGCTGACGCATTCGGCGTTCTGCCTCCCGTATCCATCCTCAACAAGGAGCAGACCATGTATTACTACTTAAGCGGTTACACAGCTAAGTTGGCTGGTACTGAGCGCGGTATTGTGACCCCGCAACCCACTTTCTCCTCATGTTTCGGCGCTGCTTTCTTATTACTGCACCCGACGAAATATGCTCAGGAATTGGCTAAGAAGCTCGAAGAGCACAACGCAACGGCTTACTTGGTGAACACCGGTTGGGCTGGCGGTGGCTACGGTGTCGGCGAACGCATCTCCCTGAAGGCTACCCGCGCCATCATCACGGCCATCCTCAACGATGAGTTGAAGAGCTGCGAAACCGAAATCGTGAAACCTTTCAACTTGGTAATTCCCAAACACGTGACCGGCGTTGATGATAATATCCTCAATCCTGAGAACAGCTGGACCGACAAGGCTGCTTTCAAAAAAAGCGCTGACGAACTGGCCGCTGCTTTCATCAAGAACTTCGCTAACTTCAGCGACACCGAAGAAGGCAAGGCTTTGATTCCGTTCGGCCCTCAAATCTAGACGTGTGACGTGTGAGACGAACAACCTTAAACCTTAAACTCTAAACCTTAAACTAAGAAATTATGAAACTATTACTGATAAGCAACTCCACCAACTACAAGGAACCCTACCTGGGTTGGTGCCAGCCGTTGATCGCGGAGTTCCTGCAGGGCACGGCTGATGAAATTTTGTTTGTTCCTTACGCTGGCGTGGATGTAGGCGGCAAGGTCTATCCCGAGAGCTACGACAGCTACACCACGCGCGTGCGTGGCGTATTCGAGAAATTCGGCAAGAAGGTCGTTTCTGTACACGAGGTCAGCGACCCTGTGGCGGCGGTCAACAACGCGAAGTTCATCATGGTGGGCGGCGGCAACACTTTCCACTTGGTGGCCGAGCTGCACCGCAACAAGCTCATCAAGCCCATCCGCCGCAAGGTGATGGAGGGAACGCCTTACATGGGCTGGAGTGCAGGTTCCAACGTGGCCTGCCCTACCCTGTGTACCACCAATGATATGCCCATCGTAATGCCCGAGAGCTTCGACTGCTTCGACCTCGTGCCGTTCCAAATCAACCCGCACTACATCGATCCCTATCCGGAAGCTATCAACGACAGCATCCGTCACGGCGGCGAAACCCGTCAGGTACGTCTGAACGAGTATTTGGCTGTGAATAAGGAGAAGACCGTCGTCGGCTTGCGCGAAGGCACCGCTCTCTGGATTGAGAACGAGCGCATCACCCTTAAGGGCACCCGCAATATGATTGTACTGCGTTACGGCAAGGAGCCCGAAGAGATTGTGCCGGGTACGGTGTTTGGATACGATATTAAACCGTGCCACGTCTAACGGTACGTTTGATACCTTTATTCAAAACAATGTAGGGGCGGATAATTATTCGCCCCTATCTATTTTAAACCACAACATAACTTACAATAATATTCCTCAAAAAAAAATGTAGAGACGCGATTAATCGCGTCTCTACAATCATTATCATAACAATTAGCATTCTTTATTACCAATTATGCGGTTCTTTTTCCTTGATACAACGGACGCTGAATGCGGAACCGTTTAAATCATCAGTTTCTATCACATGGTCACAATCGGTTTGGAGCACTTGGATGACAGAGGTATGGATGTGGCTCTCTTCCTCTTGTCCCGAAGTGTGGATGTGGCTGGTTACAAATTCCGTTGCCCAGAAATAGGTTTCGGTACCCATACCTTCGAAACGATTGTTCCGACCATTGAAGAAACCTGCAGGCAAAGCTGAGAACTCTGTCTCATTGTTACCACCGCCATCCAACCAATAACCATTGTAACGCAACTGAGCTGGACCGTGCGAGTTCAGCTGAACGTATTGATCCGGAGTCGGGAGGTACCAACCATCAGGACAGATACCCTGGATGTGACCGTACTCGTTGACCGTGCTGTCGCGAATCACTGCCTCATAACAGTAGAGACGACCATAGATGGCCAAGTTTTCGGCAGTTTCGGGATATTGACGGCTTGAGTAGATGTAGTCGCACGGGATTTCCACGTTACATTCGCCGTTGGCGTCTCTGTACATGGTGGATTCCAGGTTGCGTTGCGTCCAGCATTCGCAGTCGATACGGACACCATGATAGACATTGCCCTCGCAGTCGATAGCATCAGGACACTGCGGGAAGACCACGATGATCTTTTGCTCGCAAGTGTCGGAAACACCGCACTGGTCAACAGCCACCCATTGCACAATGTGCTCGCCCTCCTGGAAGAGCATAGATGCAGGAAGATTGTTGGAGATTTCCATCGGCCAATCGAGACTATGGACCGCCGTCGGCATTCCAATTTGTTCAGGATAAATATCCATCACGCAATCGCCGTATGCCAACGTATCAAAATAATCACCAGGACAAGTAATCGTCACCATAGGAATTCCTGGGCTAACCAAATCCACAGTGGTTTCCACATAACAATTGTGCTTATCAACACCCAAAACGGTGTAAGTACCTGCACTCAGAGAATCGAATGTTCCACTGTTCCGCCACGTTAATCCATCATCAATGCTGTAACGGATCGGTGCATAACCACCCGGGATAGAAACAGTGAAATTACCGTCTTCTCCACAAACAGGATTGTTCTTAGCATCTACTTGAATTTCGAGGTCACATACTTGTCTGACACGCAATCTGATGAGCATAATGCTATCGCAACCGTTGGCCGCTGCATTGGTATCAGTGTAGAAATATTCATCCGGATGATCCACATA
>Ga0310786_10002774_pt1 | contig 26279 bp, 27 predicted proteins | sample AusTroGonzalo_MG_FD_203881 | JGI IMG/M metagenome (GOLD analysis project Ga0310786, IMG submission 203881) | Bovine rumen microbial communities from tropical cattle in Woodstock, Queensland, Australia - Gonzalo_03 (v2) (version 2) | ecosystem: Host-associated > Mammals > Digestive system >...
GATGACGGCGATTACCGCGAGGACGGCCTGCTTTACTGCGGGAAGTGCGGCACGGCGAAAGAGTGCCGGACGGAGATCATGGGCAAGGTTTTCACGGTGCCGTGTATGTGCCGCTGTGCCGAAGAAACCTATGACCGCAGGCAGCAGGATTTCCGCGAGGAGCAGCGGCGTCTGAGAATCCAGCGGATGAAAGTCGAGGGAATCCAGGATGACAGCCTGCGGAATGTGACCTTTGACGATGCCGACGACAGCGAGAATATGCGGAAGTGCAGGGCGTTCGTGGAGCATTGGGACGCGATATACCGTCAGAACACTGGCCTGCTGATGACCGGGCCGGTGGGAACGGGCAAGACCTTCGCCGCTGCCTGCATCGCCAACGCCCTGATCGAGCGCGGAGTGCCGGTGCTGATGACATCGTTCCCGGTGATACTGGGGACGAGCAAATACGAACTGAACGATACGATCCGGCAGGCGCAGGAATATGACCTGATCATTGTGGACGACCTGGGCGTGGAGCGGGACACGGACTACGCGCTGGAGATCGTTTTCCAATTCGTGGACGCGAGATACCGCAGCGGCAAGCCGCTGATCGTCACCACCAACCTGACACCGCAGGAAATGCGGAAGCAGACCGGGCTGGCGTTCAGCCGGATATACGACCGCATCATGGAAATGTGCCTTCCGATGGTTTTTACCGGAGACAGCCGGAGGGCGGAGCGCAGGACGGCGAAGCGTGGCATCCTTCGGGAGATCTTGAACGGAGGGAATGAATGAAACTTGTTCCTATGGAACGGAAGGAGGCGGCAGAGTTTGTCAACCGGTTGCACCGGCATCACGACCCGGTTCTGCGAGACCGGTTCAGAATCGGTGCTGAACACAACGGCGTGGTGTGTGGCGTCGTTCAAGTCGGCAATCCTGTTGCCAGAGCTTTATGCGATGGAAAGACCCTGGAGGTTGTCCGCCTTTGCACTGACGGCACCAAGAACGCCTGCTCATTTCTCTATTCGGCGGCGGCGCGAGTAGCGCGGGATCTTGGATACAGCAAGATCATCACCTACATCCTGGATACGGAGGACGGAGCCAGCTTGCGAGCCGCCGGGTGGCACAAGGAAGCCGATACCCGTGGCCACACATGGAACACTCCGAGCAGACCGAGAAATACGACAGCGCCTACGGTAGACAAGCAACGCTGGGCGCGGGAACTGTGAGGGCGGCTATGAGAGAAGCACTAATCCAGCGCCTGCGGAACCTGGCGGAGATGATACCCCACAAGCACACGCTGCCGAGCGGAGCCGACACTGTGATCTGCTCACTGGAAGCGTTTGTGCAGATCAAGGAGCTGGCCGGTGAAGCTGCCGACGCTCTGGAGAACGACGTAGAGATCCCCATCTACGATCAGGAAGAAATCCATCACAATTGCACCGTACAGGGTATCTCATGTGCGACTTCCCGGATATGCACAAGTACATTGAGGACAAGCTGGGCCGTCCTGTCTGGACGCATGAGATGGCAAAAAAGGATATGCAGGAGGAAATCCGCAAAGCTGTATATCCTGACTTTATTGCCCTGTGTGGGCATAAGGACGGAGGGCAGGAGGAAACATGATGCTTTACACACGCAAACAGATGGAGCGGGAGATTGATCGCAGACTGCATGAAGAATCCATGTGGCGGGAGGTATGGGAACGCCTTGACCGTCAGCAGAAGCAGATTGAAGAACTGCGGTTTACGGTGGAGTGCATGAAGCACGAAAACGACTGCGTGAAGCGGGAGGACTGAGCATGAGCATTTTGATTAAAGGTGTGGAGATGCCGAAGAAGCAGACCTTAGACTCATTCGTCATTTTCCCTAGTGGGTATGTGGCGATATACGATGCAGAAGGTTCTTTCATTGGAAAAGCAAAAGCATTCCCCGTCCCGCCGCATGGTAGGCTGATTGATGCGGATGCACTAATAAACCACAAAGAATGGATGCGTGACGCTTGGATGCCAGAAGAGGGAATTACAGAGGCGATAAATGTAGGGGATGTCATAAACGCGCCAACCATCATCCCGGCAGAGGAGGGTGAGTGATGGCCTGTAAATGCTACCACGCAGAAAGAAACTTCATTGGAAAGATCGGAGTGTGTTGGGGGACGAAAGAGTGCGAAGCGTGTTCATGCGGCGGTGATGAAAGCAAATGTGACTTCTACGAAGACAAGCGCAAAAAGGTAACACCGAAGATCACCAACGCCGACCGTATCCGAGCAATGAGTGACGAGGAACTGGCATCACTCCTGCAACCTATTTGCCCACCCATTCCCCATTGCCCAGATGAACCCCCGCACAATTGTAGAAAGTGCGTGTTTAACTGGCTCAGACAGGAGGCGTAGCTGATGGAATATAATCGCCGCAAATACCACAACGTACCGGACAGCAGGCACGTCAACGGTAGGGTAATCAAGTTCGACAGCAAGCGAGAAGCGAGCCGGTACGATGAGCTGCGGCTCCTCCTGGCGGCTGGGAAGATCAGAAATCTCCAGCTCCAACCGGAATACACCCTGATCGGAGCGTTCAAAACCGCCGACGGCGAGGAAGTCAAAGCGGAGCGATACCGGGCCGACTTCCGATACCAGGTGCAGCACAAGGAAGCGGTGAAGATGTCGGACGGCTCTACGGTCTGGAAAACGACCTGGGAGACCATCGTGGAGGACGTGAAATCAGAAGGCACCAGGACGCCGCTGTATCTCAGTAAACGGAAAGCCCTGCTGGAAATGGGCATAGAGATCCGGGAGGTCTGATATGAGCGTGTGCGACAATACCTGCCGTGGGTGCATCTACTCCTCGATCACCAGCTCAAACGGTGTGCTTTGTGATTTCCTTCTGATTACCGGAAACATGAGACACTGCGACGCCGGAAAAGGCTGTGAGCGACGGATCGCAGGCCACCGGCGCAAGAGCATCGACAGCCTGATCTATCGTGGGCGACCGGAATCAACGCCGGAGCCAACGCCGGAACAGCTGGCAGCGCTGGCCGCTGAGAGGAAGGACCGGAAAAAAGAGTGGCGGCGGGACTGGTACGCTGCCAACAGGGAGAGCATCAATGCCAAGCGCCGGGAATGGCGGAAGAAGAGAAAGGAGCAGGCGGATGGAGAACGAGAAGACCGTACCGGAAATCCTGCTTGACCTCATGGAGTGGTTCGGGATGCTCGGTGACGACGAATCCGCGAAGGAGTGCCTGGAAGCGTATATGAAAGTAAGGGAGCAGGGAGAGTGAAAACGCATCTGAGCCTGTTCAGCGGGATAGGCGGACTGGATCTGGCGGCGGAGTTCGCAGGCTTCGTGACGGTGGGACAGTGCGAATGGGCGGACTACCCGACGAAGATCCTGGAGAAGCATTGGCCGGACGTTCCCCGCTGGCGGGACATCCGGACCCTGACGGGAGAGAGCTTTTATGAAAAGACAGGACTACGAACAGTTGACATTATTTCCGGAGGATTCCCGTGCCAGCCATTCAGTCAAGCCGGGAAGCGCAGAGGCAAGGAAGATGACCGTTACCTCTGGCCGGAAATGCTTAGAGTTGTCGCGGATCTCCGGCCCGCTTGGGTCGTTGGTGAAAATGTTGCTGGTATCGTCACAATGGCGCTCGACCAGGTGCTGTTTGACCTGGAAGGCATCGGCTACGCCGCGCAACCGTTTGTTGTTCCGGCTTGTGCCGTCGACGCCCCGCACCGAAGGGACAGGGTCGCCATTATTGCCCACCGTGACGGCGGGAGACATATCATTCGGTCAATTCGACGCGAAAGCAGCCATGCTGTGGCCTACCGTAAAAGCATCGGACTACAAGGGAAGCGGACCTGCTGGGAGCAAATCGGCGGAACACGACCTGAAACATCGCAACTTGAAAGGCGTAGTGATGTATACACCGAACGCCAGGGACTTTCGGAACGCAACAGCGAAAGAATGGGACAACCCGAAGAATACAAGGAACTTGAATCGGCAGATAGCAAAGCTGTGCGAGGGTGGGACTTCGGTAGAAGAACGGAATGGCCAGCTGAACCCAACGTGGGTAGAGTGGCTCATGGGGTACCCAATCGGGTGGACCGAATTAAATGCCTCGGAAACGCGGTAGTGCCGCAGCAATTCTATCCGTTCTTCAAGGCAATCATGGACATAGAGACCGGGGAGTAACATCCCCGGTTTTTCTTATGCGACACAACACCAAGGCAATCTGACAATATACCCCTTGCAAATGGCATAACCCCTTCCGTAACGTAGCCAGCAAAGGAGTAGCTCTACGGCGTGGGACACTCACGGAGCGGAGGGGCCGGAGATTAGAAGGAGGACAACATGGCTTCTAAGAAAATGACGAACATCAGCAGCACTGGCGGCGGCACAGGAGCGGTGCGGAATACCAGACAGGCAACGGCAAGGGCGACCAGGATTTCCAGGCCGAGGAACACAAGCCCTGCACAGCCAGTCAACAACAGCTCCAAGAAACCGCGCAAGTAACCAGAAACTGGAAGAAAGGGGGGCGGCGACGATGCCTGCTAACAGTAAGAAAACAGAAAGGTCAGCGGCTCAGATCGCCGCTCAGTTCAAGCCGGGGCAATCCGGCAATCCCAGGGGACGGCCGAAGAAAGATCCGTCGGTCACGGCGATGTTCAATGGAGCCTGCCCGGATGCGGTGAAGCTCCTGATCACCACCATGAACGATGAGAACGTGAAGCCGGAACTGCGGGTCGATTGTGCCAAGACAATTATCAACCGCGTAATGGGCAAGGAACTCCAGCCTATCCAGGCTGACGTGTTCAAGGCAGAACAGCCCCTCACGCTGGACGAGTGCTTTGCCATAGCGGAGGAGGTGCTGCATGAGGCAGGAGGCCCTACAGCGCCTTAAGCGGCTGAGAGACGGAAGCAACGATACGTTCTGGCCGCTGTTCCGGGATCATTCGCGATACCTTGTCCTCTGCGGCGGCGGCGGCAGCGGAAAGAGCATATTCGCCGGTCGCAAACTGCTGGAGCGTGTGACGAGCGAACCCGGCCACCGGTGGCTGGTATGCCGCAAGGTAGCAAAGACGCTGGCTGACTCATGCTTCGCCCAGCTGCGGGGACAGATCGCTGAGAGCTATCCGGACGCCGGCGCAAAGATACTCAGCGGCGAGCTGGAGATACGCTTCGCCAACGGAAGTATCATCCTGTTCGCCGGTCTGGACGACGTGGAGAAGCTGAAGTCCATCTACAATATCACGGGCATCTGGATCGAGGAAGCGTCGGAGCTGACGGAAGCGGACTTCAACCAGCTGGATATCCGTCTTCGCGGCGAGACGAAGTATTACAAGCAGATCATCCTGAGTTTCAACCCCATCAGCATCACGCACTGGCTCAAGCGCCGGTTCTTCGACACGCAGGACCCACGGGCAACGACGCACCGAAGCACATACAAGGACAACCGCTTCCTGGACGAGGAAGCCATACGGACGCTGGAAGCCTTCAAGGACAGCGATCCGTACTACTACCAGGTGTACTGCCTGGGCGAATGGGGCGTCACGGGGAAGACGGTCTTCGACGGGCAGGCGGTCTCCGAGCGGCTCAGCGTGATCGGCGATCCGGTCAAGTGCGGATTCTGGAGCTACGAGGAAGAGGAAGGCATGAACGCCGGCATCCGGAAGGAGAGCTGGAACGAGGACAAGGACGGCCCGGTGAAGATCTTCCGGGAGCCGGAGGAGGGCAGGCCCTACGTGATCGGGGGAGACACCAGCGGCGAGGGCAGCGACTACTTTGTGGCCCAGGTGCTGGACAACATCACCGGGGAGCAGGTGGCGATCCTGCGGCATCAGTACGATGAGGACACCTACGCGAAGCAGGTGTACTGCCTCGGGAAATATTACAACGACGCCCTCGTGGGCATCGAAGCCAACTACAGCACCTACCCCATCAAGCGGCTGGAGCAGCTGGGGTACCGGAACCAGTACATTCGGGAGCAGGAGGACACCTACACCGGAGCCATCCGGAAGGCTTACGGTTTCCAGACGAACGTGCGGACGAGGCCGGTGATCATCGGGCAGCTGGTGGAGGCGATGCGGGACGGCATCGTACTGGTGAACGACCGCACAACGCTGGAGGAAATGCTCACCTTCGTGAAGAACGATAAGCTCAGGCCGGAGGCGGAGGAGGGCGCCCACGACGACTGCGTCATGGCGCTGGCCATCGCCTGGTACATAAGGCCGAGCCAGCGGATGACCCCGGAGACAAAAGAGGCGGAGGGCAAGGTGGCCTGGACGCAGGACCAGTGGGACGACTACTGGAACGCCGACGAGGACGGAAAGAAGTATCTGATCCAGAAATGGGGAGAGCCGAAACGATGAACGAGAACTACGAGTACAGCCCGGCGGTATTCCGGGAACTGGCGAAGGTCCTGGAGCTGATGCAGGCGGACATGAAGCAGCTGCCGAAGAGCATCAAATGCTATCCCTGCATCAACGATTTCCCCCACGTCGAGTTTGAATACACCGACGAATTCCGGGACTGGGCGATACCGAAGCGCACGCGGATCATCCCCATTGACGGAGACTCGCGCTATGTCAGGCTGACGGCGGATATCGGAAACATCCGCATCTTTGCCGTGATACCCGCGGCAAACGCGGACGAGTGGAGGACGACATGACGAAGCAGGAGAAGCTGGAATACTGGAAAGACTGGCTGAGCCGGAACGAGGCCGCCATGGGCGACGAAGTGCGGAAGATGGACGAGAGGGAGGCGCTGTACCGGGGGAAGAACCGGGACATCAAGCCCCTGACGCCCAAGGACCGGAAGAAAAACGGGGATTTCCGCACGGCGAGCCACCTCCGGAACGTGATCGCGGAGAACATCGAGAGCGAAGTCAGCGCCGTGATCCCCCAGCCCAAGGTGACCGCCCGCCGGCCGGGAGACGAGAAGCGGGCGAAGATCCTGGAGGACATGCTCCGCAACGAGCTGGACCGGCTGCCCATGGAGACGCTGAACGACCAGATGGAGCGGACCGTGCCCATCCAGGGCGGCGGCTACTGGCTGGTGGAATGGGACAACTCCAAGCGGACCCACGACACGGTGGGGGACGTGAGCATCTCCATCCTGCACCCGAAGCAGGTGGTGCCCCAGGACGGGGTATTCGGCGAAGTGGAGGACATGGACGCCATCGTCATCAAGCTGCCCCAGACGAGGGCGTATATCAAGCGCGTCTTCGGCAAGGAAGTGGACGAAGGGGAGGAATTCCCGGAGGCCAGGACCCTGGATTCGGAGGCGGACACGGCGGAGGAGCTGGTCACGATGAACGTGGCCTACTTCCGGAACGACGCCGGCGGGATCGGGAAATTCAGCTGGGTGAACGACACCGTGCTGGAGGACATGGAGGATTTCGAGGCGCGGCGGATGCGGAAATGCCAGCAGTGCGGCGAGGTGCTGTCCCCGGGGACGGAAGTCTGCCCCGTGTGCGGCTCGGAGCAGGCCCAGGAAGGGGAGCAGGAGGAGGAAGAGATCTTCCAGGCCTTCACCACCGGGAACGGGACGGAGATCCCCGGCGCGGTGGAGGGCGTGGACGAGGCCGGGCTCCCCAAGATGCAGCCCACTGTCCTGCCCTACTATAAGCCGGACCGGTTCCCCGTGTTCCTCCAGAAGAACGTGAGCGTTTACGGACGGCTGCTGGGGGACTCGGACGTGGACAAGATCGCCGACCAGCAGAACACCATCAACAGGATGGAGCAGAAGATCATCGACCGCTTCATCAAGGCGGGGACGAGGATCACGCTGCCGGACCGGGCGGACTTCCGGGTGGACCCGGAGGACCAGGAGAAATGGTACGTCGGCAACCCCGCGGACGCCCAGCTCATCGGGGTGTATCAGTTCAACGGGGATCTGAGCCAGGAGATGCAGTACCTGGCCAGCGTATACGAAGAGGCCAGGCAGGCGCTGGGCATCACGGATTCCTTCCAGGGACGGCGGGACGAGACCGCCCAGAGCGGCGTGGCCAAGCAGTTCAGCGCCGCCCAGAGCGCCGGAAGGCTGGAATCGAAGCGGATCATGAAGGAGGCGGCCTACGCGGAGATCTTCCGCAGGATCGCCATGCTGAAGGTGGCCTACGCCGACGAGCCGCGGCCTATCGTGGCGGAGGACAACCGGGGGAAGGCTAAATACGAGGAATTCAATCGGTACGACTTCTACGAGCGGGATGAGAAGGGCGAGTGGCACTGCATCCTGGGGGATGACCGCTTCCTCTTCAGCTGCGACACATCGGCGCCGCTGGCGTCCAACCGGCCCCAGATGTGGCAGGAAGTGACCGCCATGTACCAGATGGGGGCCTTCGGGAATCCTCAGGAGACGGACAGCGCCCTGCTCATGTGGCAGGAGCTGGAGCGGCTCCACTATCCCAACGCGGCGGACATCCGGGAGGCGCTGGAGATGCGTATTCAGCAGCAGCAGGCGATGATGCAGCAGCAGCAGGCCCAGCAGATGCAGATGCAGCAGGCGCAGATGCAGATGCAGGCCGATCAGCAGGCCCAGGCGGCGGCGCTGGAGCGGGCCAGGTTCGATGCGGAACGGCAGGACCGGCAGGCGGACCGGAGAGCGGCGGAGCAGCAGGCGATGATCGACACGGACAACCGGGCGCGTGAGGACGCATGGAACGCCGCGCAGCAGATGATGGCGCAGAGGCAGAGACCGATGTGACGGGGGATACGGATTGCCACGTCGCTTCGCTCCTCGCAATGACGAAAAGAGATCAACCGCTGACGAGCGGCTGAGATATTACGCAGGAACAGCGGAAAAATCCGAAGTACGAGACGAAAGGAGGAGAACCTATGAAAGGCATGGGCTACGCAGGGAAGATCCAGAACTCCGGCGTGCAGGAAGTCAAGGCCCCCAACCAGAGCAAGGGAAAGCAGCCTAGCGGGAAGGTGACCAAGGGCTCTGACCTCCGGACCGGCAAGGGCGGGAAGTAACACCGCCGAAAGGGAGGAATGACCTCTCCACCGCCTGCGGGCGGTCCCCCTCCCCTGAAGGGGAGGCGATCGCATTGAAAGCGGAAAAATCTATTCGCCTGGCCCGGCGCAGAGGGCAGAAGGAGACACCATGGAAGACGAAAAGCTGGAACAGATGCTTGCGGACGCATTCTCCGACGAAGCGGAGAACGCTGCCGAGGAGCAGCAGCCTGCCGACGATAACGGGACGCAGGCGGAAAACGCGAACCAGGAAGAGGCCAAGAAAGAGCCGATGCCCCCCGAAGAGCGGGCGAGGCAGGCCCACGGCCGGCGGATCAGGGAAGCCGAACAGAGAGCCTATCAGGCTGGGCTTGAAAGAGCCAGCGAGAGCATCAAGCGTGCGGGGATCGTGAACTCCGAGACGGGGGCGCCCATCACCACGCTGAGCGAGCTGGACGAATTCATCCGGACCCAGAGCGACGAGAGGCTGGAGAACGGCAACGCCAACGCCGAGGACGTGAGGCGGCTCATCCGGGAGGAGATCAACCGGACCCAGGCGCCCCAGACGGCGCAGCCAAGTCCGGAAGAGAGGAAGATGGTGGACCAGCAGCTGGCACAGATCCGGCAGATGGACCCCGCCATGACCGACCTGGACGCCATCCTGGCGAGCGAAGCGGGAGAACAGTTCCGCCACTATGTGGGGATGGGGCTGGATTTCATCGAGGCGTATACCCTGGCGGCCCGGGACAGGCTGGCCGGGATCAGCGCCAACCGGGCGGGGGCCAAGGGGTCCGGGAAGGACCACCTGCAGAGCCTCAGCAGCCGGGGACAGGGGGCGCTGGACGTGCCTCCCGATGAGATGGCCCTGTTCCGGGAGCTGAATCCCGGCGCGTCCGACGCAGAGATCCGGGCTTTCTATAACAAGGACAAGAAACGATTCGGATAAGGAGCGACCTCTCCCTCCGCCGGCGGCGCCGGCGAGACCTCTCCACCGCAGAGCGGTCCCCCTCCCCTGAAGGGGAGGCAAGAGACGGGGAGGGCTCCGGAAGAGAACGGAGGAAAGACATATGCGTGGTTTTATCCACTACAGCAACGAAGACGGGCGCGTGCCGCCCTGGGAATACGTTCCCGCCACCGGCAGCACCAAGCCCGACATCGGCCTGGCCCTGGTCATCACCAGCGGCAAGGCCGCCAAGGCCAGCGGCACCACGAAGCCTACCCACATCTGCATGGTCGAGGCTCCCGCCGCCCTGGCCGCGGGGACGATGATCCCCGTCGTCAAGGTCCAGCCCGACATGATCTTCGAGGTGACCAACAGCGCCAGCCTCGCCGGCGTCAACGAGGGCCAGGCCGTGACCATCAGCTCCGACGGGCTGCAGGTCACCGCCACCACCAGCTCCGGCGTCGCCACCATCGTCAAGAAGACGGCCGGCAGCGGCACCGGTAATCCCACGCTCGTGAGATTCCTGTAAGAAAGGAGAGGACAGAACATGGCTAACATCACTTTTTCCGAGGCCAGCGGCGTCAACGAGAGCATCTACGGCAAGAGCCAGGCTCCCATCCGCATGATCATCGAGCGCAAGGCCGAAGCATTTGAAAAGAAGAGCATCACCGATGTCCTCTTCAACAGCCACAAGAGCAATTCCTGGGGCGAGAAGTACACTTCCATGACCGCCATGGACGGGTTCCAGGTGACCGGCGAAAACGGCGCGGCTCCTTCCGACGGCATGGAGGAGGGCTACTCCAAGATCATCAGCGACGTCATCTGGCGCGACCGCTTCTCCATCAGCCGGAAGATCGCCGAGGACAGCAAGGCCATCGACCTGAAGAAGCGGCCGGAGGCTTTCATCAAGGCCTACTACCGGGTGCGGGAGATGCTGGGCGCCGCCATGATCGGCAATGCGATCCAGGGCAACAGCTCTGTGGAATTCCGGGGCGGCAAGTTCGACCTCACCGGCGCGGACGGGCAGACTCTCTTCTATGCCAGCCATCCCAGCAAGGTGAAGGGCGGCACCCAGTGCAACCTGTGGAGCGACGCCTTCAGCGACGACGCCCTGGGCATGATGGAGACCAAGATGCAGAACATCCACGGCGACAACGGCGAACTGCTGGGCGTCGCCCCGGACACCATCGTGATCCCCAACATCCACAGCCTGAAGAAGGCCGTCTTCGCCGCCATCGGCGCGGACAAGGAGCCCACCACCGCCAACAACGGTTTCAATTACCAGTTCGGCCGGTGGAACATCATCGTCTGGAACTACCTCAACCAGTACATCGCCAGCGGCACCGCCCCCTGGTTGCTCTTCGACAGCTCCTACAATGAGGACTATGACACCCTCATCTGGCAGGAGCGGGTGCCTCTGGACGTCCAGAGCTTCGTCGATATGAACACCAGGGCCAACGTGTGGGACGGCTACGCCCGGTTCGGCGCCGGCTTCCACGACTGGAGAGGCATCGCCGTCGGCGGCGTGGCCGGGGCTACTGACCTCGACTAAGGAGGTGCGGTATGGCTTATACCAGATTCACGAATCTTGAGGTCACCGGCGATCTGAAGATGAGCGGGACGGCTGTCATGCCTGCCGCTACCGCCGACAAGGCGGGCGCGGTAAAGCAGGGCGTGGCTGTGGCCGACGCGGCCAGCACCGCCCCCACCGCCGCAGAGTTCAAAGCCCTGCTGGATTCCCTTCGGGCTGCGGGCATTATCGCCACCAGCACCTGACGGAACAGAGGGAAGGGGCGGATGATCTCCGCCCCTCTCTCCGAGGGAGGAATAAGCATGAAGAAGACAATGCCTGATTGGCTGATACGGGCCATCAAGACCTTCGTGCAGGCGTTCTTCGGCGTCCTGGTCCCGGAGGTCGTGGCCGTCCTTCAGCATGGCTGGCCGGAAAGCTGGGCGGCTGTGTGGGCTTATCTGGCCCCGGTCGTGGCCGCAGCTCTGGCGGCAGCTATCTCAGCGGTATGGAATATCCTGCTGGAGAAGCTGAAGGGGGCGGGGTAAATGGAATGGCAAGTCGTGGGCGTGGTGGTCGTCCTTGTGGGACTGATTGTCAGCGTCCTTACGCCCGCCATCAAGCTGAACACCAGCGTGACGAAGCTGTCTACCCTGGTGGACAGTCTGAACACCAAGCTCTCCACGATGGAGAGCAACAACACCGACGCCCACCGGCGCATCTGGACCGAGCTTGACGGCCAGAAGCAGCAGCTGAGCGCCCATGAGACACGGATCACCGTGCTGGAAAGAACAAAGAGGGAGGGCGAATAACCCTCCCTCGCGCCAAAAAGAGGGAAACACATGACAGTACAGAATTGCATCGACTACGTGGACGCCATGGAGCCGAACAAATACAGCGAGGTGCAGAAGGCCCGGTGGGTGGAAGAGTGCGAGGGCATCGTGTGGACGCGGGCCTTCCTCCTTCAGCCCATCAAATTCCCGGACCGGCCCCCCTGGGAGATGCTGGCCGCGGAGCTGGGCCTGCCCGCGCCCCACGACAAGGTATACACCCGGTATCTTCAGGCGCAGATCCACTACGCCAACGGGGAATATGAGCGCTACGCCAACTCAATGCAGATGTTCAACGCAGCCTGGAGCGAGCTCATGCAGTGGCTGGGGCAGGACATCAACATCTCCGACCGGCGGAGAAACCGGCGGATCACGGTGCCCGTGGAGCCTTCCGGGGGCGTGCAGCTGCTCATCCACGTGCCGGAGGGCTGCGCCCTGATCGGCGGGAGACTGAGCGTCACCAAGGGATTCGGGAGGACCAGCGGGCTGTATGTCTACGGCCACCTGTGGCGGGGAGACGCGGACAACATGATCGGCGGGAGCATCGACCTCACCACGCGGGGGGACGTGCGCCTGCCCATGATCGTGGCGGACCGGGGCGGCGAGACCGTGGGAATCACCACCAGCGTGGAGGACGACGAGGGCGTGGCCTTCCTCACGGGCGTGATCGCCGTCACGGATGAAGAGCTTTTCTTCCGGAACGCGGAGATCCGGCTGCCGGTGCTGACCGTGCTGCCCGGTTATCCTCTGCCCTATCTGGAAAATCCGGAGATGGCGGGGACAGCGAGCCCCGGGACAGCGGCGGAATACGCCCGGGGCGACCACGTGCATCCCAACGACACCAGCAAGGCGGACCTGGACACGGAGATCATCACCGTAAACATGGGGACCGTCAGCAGTCTGCCGGTGACGGTAAGCAACGCCAAGATCAAGGCCAGCCATGAAGTGATCCGTGCAGAGCTGGGAACGCCAGCCGCGCAGACGGGAGATTGGACCGTGAACACCGCCAACGGGAGCCTGACCATGAGCGGGAGCATCAGCGGCAGCACCACGGTCCTTCTGACCCTGGGCTTTTCCGGAAAGACGGTGAGCTAGGATGAACAAATTGCGGGTCCTGATGGAGCAACCGCCCCCGGCACGGGGCGACGCGGAGCAGCAGGTGGCGGAACTGCGGACCTACATTTCCCGCATGGTGGAGGAACTGCAATTCCTCTTCGAGCATATGGACGCCAGGGCCACCGATTACGACCCCTATGACAGCGGCCTGCTGGCGAGGAACACCCAGGACGCCATAGACGAGCTGACGGAGGGCGTTCAAAACGTGCCGACGCCCTACCCCAACAATCCGGCCATGGACGGCACGGCCTATCCGGGAGCGTCCAACAGCTACGCAAGAGGGGACCACGTCCACCCCACGGACACCAGCCGGGCGGCAGCGGCAGATCTGAGCAGCCATGTCGGGAATACCGGGAATCCGCACGGAGTTACCAAAGCGCAGGTAGGACTGACGAACGTGGCCGATGAGCGGCAGTACAGCGCGCAGAACCCGCCTCCGACGCCCAGCGCGGAGGACGTGGGTGCGATACCGGCAACGGAGAAAGGCGCTGCCAGCGGCGTGGCGAGCCTGGGGAGCGACGGGAAAGTTCCGAGCGGGCAGCTGCCTGCCATACCGACGCAGGCCACGGTGACGCCGCTCATGGCCGGGCTGGGCTATGTGGGGGACAGCGCGAAATATGCCAAGGAAGACCACGTGCACCCAAAGGACACAAGCAAAGCGAATTTCGACACGGAGATCGTCGTGGTGAACATGGGCACGGTGAGCAGCCTGCCGACGACGGTGAGCAACGCGAAGATCACCGCGGACCATGTGGTGATCCAGGCAGAACTGGGTACACCGGCAGCCCAGACCGGGGACTGGACGGTGACCACGTCCGCAGGCAGCGTGACGCTGAGCGGGACGATATCCGGGAGCACGACGGTCACACTGGTCCTTGGCAATTCCGGAGGGACGATATCATGAAAGAAAGCATCGAAAGCGTTCTGATCGAGGGGCTGCGCACCCTGAGTTATAAGGCGGCGACGGTGGACTTCGGAGTGCCGGAGCCCTCTGTCTCCCAGCCGCAGGCGGATGGGACGGCAGCACCGGGGACGGAGACGGCCTATGCCAGGGGGAACCATGTACATCCCCGGGATTCGGTGAAGGCGGACGCGGAGCAGGAGATCATCACGGTAAATATCGGCTCCTTCAACAGCCTTCCGAAAACGGTGAGCAACGCCGCCATCAAGGCGGAGCACACGGTCCTGGCCCATACCCTGGGGACACCCGGAGCCATGACGGATGACTGGACGGTGGAAACGGCGGCGGGCAGCCTCACGATCACCGGGAGCATCAGCGGCAGCACGACAATGAAGATCATCCTCGGCCTTGTGGGGTCGAGCGTATAAGGAGGAAAGAACATGTTTTACAACGTACACAAGGACTTCATGCAGGCAGGCCCCATCTACGGGCATGAGGAGTTTCTGGGTCTGACGGATCAGCAGGCAAAGGCCAAGTATCACGAGATGCTGTCCACCGCCTATACCTACAACGACCCGTGGACGCACGTCTACATCACCAGGGACGACGGCGTCATGACCTTTGGCGAGGTCGTGGACCGGAGGACCCCGTCGCAGGATGAGTAAGACAAACCAAAAAAAGGAGGGCGCGATTCATGGCTGAAAGTAAAGTGCCGTTGTACTTAAAATGGAATGGTACCGACTCGATTGCAAGCGGCGGAACAGTCAGTATACCATCAGCGTTATGCCAACTTTTGATTGTGTTCAGGAATCATTCTAGTTTTTCGGTAGCGGCTGCTTGGATATGTACAGAAGTCGGATGCTTCAAATTTCTTGACGCCGGACAAAGGACCAATGTTGTTCAAGTGACAAGAGAAGGATCTACAATAAAAATACAAAATAACAATGCGGTCGCTGTATATGCGAATTATATATAAACGCATAAAGGAAAACTATATGAGCAAAGAAAAAGTCATCGAGATCGCCACCCTGGAGCTGGGCGTGACGGAGGAGCCTGTCAACCGAGTGAAGTACAACGACGCCTATTACGGAAAGCAGGTCTCCGGAAGTGACTATCCCTGGTGCGTGACTTTCCTGTGGTGGGTATTCCAGGAAGCCCAGGAGAGGATGGCCTTCTTCGGGGGTGGGAGGACGGCCTCCTGCGGGACGCTGCTGCGGTGGTATCGGGAGCAGGGGCTGACTGTGCCTGCGGCGCAGGTGCAACGGGGCGACATCGTGATCCTGAATTTCAGCGGCACGAAAGAGACCCAGCACTGCGGCCTGGTGACCGGGAAGTCTGACATCATAAATTTGTCCACGGGGATGCCGTATAGCATTTGGACGATTGAGGGCAACACTTCGCCGTCCGACGGTAGCCAAAGCAACGGCGGCATGGTTTGTGAAAAGACCCGTTACCCCGCCCAAATCGTCGGGGTATGCAGGCCGCAGTACAAGGAAGAAGAAAAACCCACGGACGACATCACCGGGCGCTGGAGCGAGGCGGACATCCGCTGGTGCATCGACAACGGCCTGATGGAGGGTTACCCCGACGGGAGCTGGAAACCGAAGCAGGCGGTCACGCGGGAGGAACTGGCGGTGGTCCTGCGCCGGTTCCACAACCGATTTATGGAGGACAAGCAATGAAACTTCCGATGATGAGCGACAAGGCGATCATGCGCCCCACGGTGATGACCAGCTTTGGCGGCATCAACCACAATCTGGCCGCCGGAGACGGCGAGCTTTATGACATGCGGAACCTGAGCAGCCGGGAATATCCGCTGCTTACGCCCAGAAAAAAGCGGGGCGTCGTCCGGACGGTGGCGAAGCCTCACGGGCTGGACGCCCTGGACAAGCCCTGGTGGGTGGACGGGACGGGATTTTACTTCGACGGGGTAAAGAAGGGGACCGTCACCGATTCAAAGAAGCAGTTCGCCGCCATGGGCAACCTTGTGCTCATCTTCCCGGACAAAGCCTATTACGACACGGAGATGGACGTATTTGGGAAGCTGGAGGTGGAGGAGCAATACAGCGGGCTCCAGTTCAAGAACGGGACCTTTGAGGAGGCCCCGGCCTACGCCAACACCATATACAAGAGCGGGGCAGCCTGGACTTATCTGCCCGGGGACGCCATATCCATCTCTGGCTGCGTGGATCACCCGCAGAACAACAAGACCGTGGTGATCCGGGAGGTGGACGGAGACTATCTCCGGTTTTATGAGGGAACATTCGTTCTGGACAGCACCATACGGTTTACCGCCGACGAATACGGGCTGGCGGCAGGGACCTACTATTACAGCAGGAAGCACTTCACCGTGCCGGAGATGAGCGAGGGCGACACCCTGACCTGGATCGAAGCTGGTGACGAGGTGAGCATCACGGCGGTGATCGGAGGCGTCACCAGCACCATCACGGTGGAGGACGGGATCGACGGGTATCCCCTGGAGTTTTCGGACATCCCCACAGATTATACGGAGACCGGGACGGCGACAATCTCCTTCGGCGTGCCGAACATGGATTTCGTCTGCGTCAACGAGAACCGGCTGTGGGGCTGTAAGGGGGACACAATATATGCCTCCGCTCTGGGGAATCCCCGGAACTTCTACGTTTTCGAGGGACTCAGCACGGACAGCTGGACCAGCGACACGGTGGGGGCCGGAGACTTCACCGGCTGCATCAGTTACCAGGGGCACCCCACCTTCTTCAAGGCGGAAAGCATCTGCAAGGTCCAGGGAGACCGGCCCTCCAATTTCCAGTGGACGATCACGGACGCCCTGGGAGTGAAGGACGGCTGCGAGCGGAGCCTGGCCGTGGTGGGAGACACGCTTTTCTACCTGTCCCGGGCAGGCATCTGCGCCTACTCCGGATGGTATCCCACGGTTATATCCGACGCCTTGGGGGCCAATACCAAATGGCAGGACGCCGCAGGCGGCTCCGACAGCATCCGGTATTACGTCAGCATGAAAGACGATACCGGATACAATCTCTACACCTACGACACCCGATACGCCACCTGGCACCGGGAGGACGAGACCCACGCCGTGGACTTCGCCTTCTGGAACGAAGGGCTGTACATGCTGACCTCCCTGGGGCAGATGGTACGCATCGACGGCAGCGAAGGGACAGCCGAGGGGCCGATAGCCTGGACGGCAGAGTTCGGGGATTCGGTCAGATTCTATGAGACGTCCGACCAGAACAGCCAGAACAAGAAGGGCCTCCTCCGGTTCCAGATCCGCTGCGACCTGGACAGCGGAAGCGAGCTCAAAGTCTGGGTGCGGTACGACGGGGAGGAATGGAGGGAGGAAGCAGCCATCCGGCAGACGGGAAAATACAGTTTCAACATCCCGCTGATCCTGACCAGGTGCGACTATTTCCGGCTGAAACTCACAGGAACGGGGAACGCGGTGGTGTACAGCATCACCGAGGTCAAATACAGCGGCAGCAATTTGCAGGGCGGCGCCCTGTACAGGGGGTAAAGGAATGGCGATTTTATCTACGATCAAGAACACCGCGGACAAGCGGGTGGAGGACGAGCGGATCAGGCAGGCGGCGCTTCAGAAGGCCGCGGCCCAGCAAGGCGCGAGCCAGGGCGCGGCGACGGGGACTACGAGTGAGAACACCGGGAACACCGCGTACCAGCCCACGGGCGCTACGGGCGGGAATACCGGAAACACCGCCTACCAGCAGTATCTGGCGGCACAGGACCGGAAAGCGGAGATCGATAACATACTGGAACGGGACCGCATTATGACCTCCGGGACGACCCAGGAGCGGAACGCACTCCTGATGCAGGAAGCCAGGCAGAGGGACATCGACCGGATGAACGCCTCCGGGAATACGCAGGCCGCCGCGGGGATGCAGCAAATGATGGACGCCCAGCAGAGGGCGACTGTTCTTAACAGCGGGAACCAGCAGCAGATCAACCAGTATCTCAGGGATCAGGCAAAGGCCCAGAACAACCAGAACGCATTTCAGGCGGCTGTGGCGGCGGCGAATCCCACCACCACCTCCGTTGCGCCCGCGCCTTCCGCGGCCTCCGCAGCCTCTCAGCCTGCCCAGATGAAGGACTACCTGTGGTATTCGTGGATGGGCAACAACGACATGCATACCATGAACGACGACGAGAAGAAAAAGTGGTCAAACGCCATGGCCGGGTATCAGCAGGGGGACTACCGGGCCTTCAATCAGGATTTCCAGACCGCCGGGAACTGGGGCAGCTACGTGGACGAGAACGGTAACGTCAGCGGCATGCTGCGCTATGCCGGGGACGGGATCGGCGGCTATCTCCCCGTGAACAACGGCAGGGTGATGGCAGGGCTGAATCCTGACCGAAAATACCTGTTCTACGGGCCGGGCGGCGAGGTGTATACCGCCGATGCCAACGGGAACCTCACCAGGTCCGGGAACTGGACAGCGGACTACGACCAGGTGATGAAGAACGGGTATTACTACAACAACCCGAACAGAATGTTCCAGGGCAAGGACGGACAGTTTTACACCTACGCCGACGTGCCGGACGATAAGCTGGCGGAGTGGGGGTATGTCCGCCGGAACGACGGCATCTTCTATGAGCCGCAGACCATCGCCACGAACAAGGCGCTGGAATCCGGCCAGGTCACCCGGGAACAGCTTGCCCAAGCGCAGGCGGCGCAGGCGCTCCGGGACGGCGCTGTCCCGGCGAATCTTCCCAGCACCGCCGGAGGAAGCGCCCCGGCTCAGAACGCCTACCAGCAGTATCTGGAGCAGGCTACGCAGAACACCCAGCCGGGGCAGAATCAGCCGGTGCAGACCACGGTGACGCCGGGGAGCTATCAGCCTGCGCCTGGGGACACCGTGTACCAGGGCGGCAATCAGAACAACCCGGGGTATCAGTCCTATCTGGACGAGTGGGAGTACGGCCCCGCCCCGCAGTGGGAGAACACCGAATACCAGCGGCAGAGGGACGAGGCCCTGCGACGGGCCCAGAACATGCGCTTCAGCTATGATCCGGAGAGCGACCCCGTGTGGCAGGCCTATCAGAAGCAGTACCGACGGGAGGGCCAGCGGGCCATGCAGGACACCATGGCGGAAGCGGCCATGCGCACCGGCGGCCTGGCGAACAGCTACGCAGTGAGCGCCGCGGCGCAGGCGGGGAACTATTACGCCGCCCAGCTTTCTGACCGGCTGCCGCAGCTCTATAACGACGCCTACCAGCGGTACCTGGCAGAGTTCCAGAAGCAGCTGGGGATCAGCGACCAGTACGCCGGATTCGACCAGACCGAATACGGACGCTACGCGGATGAGCTGGGGCAGTGGAACAAAGACCGGAGCTTTGACTATGGCCTTTACCGCGACCGTGTGGGAGACGCCCGATATGCCGACGAGCTGGCCTATGACCGGGCGTGGAACGAGGAGAACCGGGATTACAGCCGGTCTTACCAGGCCATGCGAGACGCCATCAGCGACCAGCGCTACGACCAGGAATGGGCGCAGCAGCTGCGGGAATACGCGGACCAGCAGAACTGGAAGGCCACGGAGTGGCAGCAGTATCTCCGGGAGTACGGCGACAAGATGAGCCAGCAGGAGCGCGAGTGGGCGTATCAGCAGTATAGGGACGCTGTGGGAGATCAGCAGTACGCGGATCAGACGGCGTATCAGCGGGCGCTTCAGGCGGACGCGCGGGCCTATGACCGGCAGCAGGATGAACTGGACCGGGAGTATAAGCAGAACGCGTTCCAGGCCAGCCTGGATCAGTGGCAGGCGGAGTACGACGCCGACCAGAACAACACGGAATACAACCGGGCCATGAACCGCTGGAAGCTGTACGGGACTGTGCAGCCGGGAGACGAAGAGATCCTGGGAGCCCCAGCGGGTACTGCTTACCCGACATCCGGAGGAAGTGCCGGCGGAGGGTATTCCGGAGGCGGATCTGGTGGCGGAGGCAAGACGACGGGCGGAGACGACCTTGGCCCCGGCCAGTACAAACAGGGCGGCATCGTATACCGCAGCGATAAGACGCACCCGCAGGGCCAGCCCATGAGCGCCATGTACGAACAGGCATACAACGACGCATGGGACAAGTGGCAGCACGGCATGGATTACGCCCTTCTGATTTCGGAAGTCACGAATCTCAAGCTCAATAAGAGCATCACGGACTATGAGGGACAGATGATCCTGAATGAACTTAGAAAATGGAAAGAGCAGGGCCGCATGATCGACGCCTCCAAGGGTGGCGGGATGGGCTCTCCCCGGACGCAGATGACCAAGTAAGGAGGGTAGAACATGCCCAAACAGACAGCAATCTCCAAAGTCAACGAGCAGTATCTGAAGGACAGAGAGAACGGGGACACCCGCGAATACTCCAACACCGAGAATACCGCACGGCAGATGCTGGAGGAATACGAGCAGGAACAGCGGGAAAAAGAGGAGAGAAGGCGCAAAGCGGCGGAGGAAGAATACCAGCGCCAGTATTCGCAGTTCCAGAGCGCCCAGAACGAGGATCTCGCGGACTGGATCAGGGGCATGTCTCCCACTGCCCTGGCGGACGACGCGCAGCAGCGGAGACTGGAGGCCGCAAAGGGGATCTATACCTCCGACACCGGAGAGAAGAAGACCGGGAGCGGGCGGAGCCTGAAGAAACGGGCGGAGGATTATTACACGCCATCCCCGCAGCCCCAGCCGGCTAACCGGTTGACGCCGGATCTGGAGGCAGCTCATCAGAGAGCTGCCTCCTCCGGGCCATACACGGCCCCCAACGCCTACCAGACCGCCATGATGCAGAGAGACCTGGAGGCGCAGCAAAAGAAGGACGCCAGCGGGTGGAAAAGCGCAGGCTACACTGCGGCGGGCATGGGAGCGAACTTCCTCAGCGGCGCAGGCAACCCCATCGTAAACATCGCCAGGATGATGGAAATGCCGGATGACCTGCTGTATGCCATCACGAAGGATGAGAGATTCAACCTGGACCGGAGACCGGGCCTGCGGGACAGCGAGGCCCTGAAAGCCTCGGACGATTTCGCCGCGACCGCGCAGGAGATGCGGGGCAAGGTGGGGTCGCTGGGGCAAAAGCTCATCGACACCGCAGGAGCGGCCGGGAACATGATGGGATCTTTCGCCCTCTTCGGCGGAGCGGCCGGGGCGGCGGGGAATCCCGTTGACGCCACGGCGAGGCTTGCCAACCTGGGCGGGGGGAAGATCGGCTCCGCCCTGGGGCAGGCCGGGGCAAAGATCGGCATGGAGCTCCTCTCCAACCCGGGGAACTTCGGGATCTCCCTGGGCAGCGCGGTGGGAAGCTACTCCGACGCTCTGAAGGACGGAGCGGGTTTCGGGAAAGCTGTGGCCAACGGCCTCCTGAAGGGCGCGACGGAATACTATTCCAACAAACTGTTTTCCGGGACTCCCTTTGAGGATTCGGCGGAGAAGGGGTATGTCACCAAGCTGATCGAATACGCCGCGGACAAGATCGGCGGGAGCAAGATCCTGCAGGCCATCAATGCCACCACCGGCGGGAGGGCCGCGAACTGGATCTTCGACAAGGCCGGTGAAGGCCTGGAGGAGGTCGTGACCCGGGTCATGGACCCGATGATCGACCGGATCACCTACAAGAAAGACGTGGACTACGCCACCGTGGACGACCTGACGGACGAATTCTTCGGGGGCGTCCTGCTGAGCCTGCTCATGAGTGGCGGGGAAGCACTGATCAGCGGCTTGGAAAATCCGGACCGGATCACCGAGCGGGAAGTGGAAAAGAAACTGAAGGCATTTGGGATCGACGCGCCCACGGCCAGACAGTTTTCCCCGGAGCTTGCCAAGGCTGTAACGGCCCTGATGACGGATGCCCAGATCCGCAGCGCGGACTATGCGGAAAAGAGCGCCGGCAACGCGGAGACGGCCGCAAAGGGAGCCGGATCGGATTCCGAGGCCATGCAGAGGTACGCTGCCGTTTACAACCGGGGAGAGGGCGCCAGCCAGCTCCGGCAGGGAGCAAATCCCCAGAGGGTCAACCAGGCGGCTTTCCTTACGGACGCGGAGGCCGGGAACTACTTCTACATCTGGAACCAGCAGGGCCCGAAGGCGGCAGACGCCTTCTATCAGACGTATCTGGCACCGGAACTGGAGCAGAGGCGGCTGCAGGCTACCAGGGAATATATCCGGCAGGATGCGATCATGAACGCGCAGCGGGCAATGGCGGAGCAGACCGTCGCGCCGCCTGCGGAGGCACTTCCCCCTGAGGGAAGGCAGGGACCTCCGGTGCCGCAGAATCGTGCAGAAATGCCCGAAACCCAGCAGACAACTGAGAGAACCACTCAGCTGCCGGTACAGAATCAGCAGGAAACCGCACAGGAGCGCACCACGCCTCCTCTGCCGCAGCAGATGGCGCAGGAGCAGGAGAAGCAGGCACAGACCCCTCCGGTGCCTCAGAGCGTGCAGACGGCGCAGGAGACGGCGCAGGAAGCGCCGAAGCAGAGCGGGACCAAGGCGCAGCAGACGGTGGCGACCCAGCGGAAGCGGGCGATGGCGGACAGCACGGCCGTGAGCCTGCAGAGCAGGGGATTCACCGAGGCGGGGGCGCAGGAGACTGCCTTCATCCGGGAAGAAGCACAGATGGACGCGGAGGAGCGGGCGGTCACCGAGGCCCTGCGGGCGGAGGGGCTGGAGCCCACGCTGTTCACCGGGCTCGTAACCGACGCCGAAGGGAAGAAAGTCAGCATCCTGCAGGACGGGAACCGGGTGGCCCTGCAGACGGACAACCGCAGCCGGAGTCTGACCAGCCTCGCGGAGCAGGTGCTGGGGCATCCTATTGCCACTCAGCAGACGAGTGACCTCTCCACCGCTGCGCGGTCCCCCTCCCCTGAAGGGGAGGCGAGGACGGAGAACGCCGCGGAGATGGCTTCTGCAGGAGAGGCGAGGAGCGCGGCGGCGGAGAACCAGAGTGCTGCGCCGGCGGAAGAAAGCCGGAAGCCTCCGGTGCCCCAGAACCAGACGGCAGGACTGCGGACCAGGGAGAACCCGAAGGCGAAGGCTGCCAGGGAAAGCGCCCTGCAGGCGGGAGCCAGCGAGGAGACGGCAAACCAGGTGGCGCGGCTGGCGAAGATCCTGAACAAGGACATCCGCTGCGTCAACGAGCCGGAGAGGAACGGCGCCGTAAAGAACGGGTGGACGCAGGACGGCGTCATCTACTACAACGTAGCCGGGAACGAACGCCCACTGGCATGGGTGGTGGGACATGAGCTGACCCACAACACCGAACACGCGAAGACCTATGAGAAGCTGGCGGCGCTGACCAAACGGGTCTACGGAAAGCAGTGGGACGCTGCGGTCCGGCAGCTGATGGCCGAACGCGCCGAAGTCGCCAGAAGGCTGGGGGACTCCAACGTAGAGATCGACCGGAATGAGACCGAGCGGGAGATCGTGGCGAATTTCTTTGCGGACAATCTGCTGACCAATGAGGACATGATCCGCGAGGTGGTGGAGAACGACGCGCCCACGGCGAGACGGATCTTGAATTATTTGAAGGACCTCCTGCGGAAATGGCAGGGGAAGGAGCCCACCATTGAGCGGGCCATCGACCTCTGTTCCAAGGCGCTGAAGGAAGTCGCCGCGGGCGCACAGGAAAAGGGAGCGGCCCGGGGCGGGCTCACCGTGGGCACCCCTGCCCGGAGCGCCCAGGACGTCAAGAACCGGAAATACAGCGTGCAGAGCATCTTCAACGCCGCCGGATTCCAGGTGACGATGAAGGGCGGCCGGGTGATCGCCACGGACGGGAACGGGCAGAGAATCACCGAGATGACGGAGGACATGGTCCGGCGCAGCGGCATCGGGACCATGATCCGCTATGCCCAGGAGGTCACCAAGAGCATCAGCAAGGCGGAGGCCCAGACCCAGGTGGAAGGGCTGACCCGGCTTTTCAACCTCATGCTGAAGGCCCAGGACGGTGACATGGTGTGGCGCTTCGCCGGATCTGCCATGTTCAGCGCCGTGAAATCTAACTCCGACGGGCAGTACAGCACCACCGTGGACTTCTCTACCGTCTGTAAAAAGACGGAGGAGATGATGCGGACCATGAGCACCGTCATGATGCGGACCCACAAGGGACTGACGAAGGACCAGATCATCGAACTGCAGAACGATATCCTGGCGGAGAACGGCCTCGTTCCCTGCCCGGTGTGCTACGTCTTCAGCCGGTGGGCCGGGGTGGGCGGCATCCTGGACAACATGGCCAAATTCCAGAAGAAATACGACGGGGCGGAATGGGATGACCCGGCGCGGATGAAGGCCAGGATCGACCAGCTGAAGGCCGCGACGAAGACCAAGAAGGCCCTGCAGGCCCTCCTGATGGAGGAGGACAACGCCTATCAGCAGTTCACCGGCGAGCTGGAGGCCAACCAGGCCGAGCAGAAGACGCTGCGGGCGGAGAAGAAAAGCCTGACCGGGAAGAAGGCGGACGCCGCAGCCAACGCCGCCAGGGTGGAGGAAATCGACAAGCGGCTGAAGGAACTGGACGGCCTGAACGCCCTGCTGAAAGCGGACATCCAGGCCATCGAGAAGAGCGGGGCGCCGGAGGCGGCCTGGCTGGAGCGGGTGCGCAGCAAGCCAAGCTATCGGGAAGAGGGCTATGTGGAGGAGGATCTCCTCTACAATCTGCTGGCGGCGGACCGGCTGGCGGAGGAGAAACCCCTGGCCTGGGGCTACCGGACGAGCCGGGGACCCAGCGCCGGAAAGGCGATCCTCCCTTACAGCGACATGCGCGTGGGCGACTGGGTCCTGGGGCCGAAGGCCAACAGCGCCAAGGGCGCGAATCCTCTTTTCTCCTCCGTAGGCGAGCAGTTCAGCAAGGACCAGACGAAGGCGATCGACGCGGCGAAGATGAAAGTGCTGGCCCAGAACCTCATCGGCGGACAGCGGTATCAGAGCACCAGCGACTTCATGTACGACTACGGCCTGGACTATCTGCTCTCCTTCTTCGAGGGGCAGATGCTGGGCAGCAAGATGCAGACCTATACCAAGGTGATGGAATTCGTCAACCTGGTGGCCAGCGTCCACGGCGACGTCAACATCAGCATGATGCCCCTGGACGCAGGGTACGTCACTGAGGCGGACGGACGGCAGCACCTCATCTATTCCTCCGTCACCGGCGCGAATCCGGAGGCGGCCATAAAAGCAAACCATCTCTTCGACAACGCCCAGCTGATCCTGGTGGGCATCAACGACCAGCACATCCTGCTGGCCCTGGAGGACAGCGAGGAGACCGGCGGCGCGGAGATCGGTTTCGTCATCCCCTACCACGCCAGCGGCGCCAGCATCAACAACTTCATCCGGGGGCTTGTGGAGAACCTGAAGGAGACCTTCGACGAGAAGAATTACAAGAACTACGAGCCCATGCAGAACGACAGCCACCGGAAGAACGCCACCGCCACCCAGGAGGCCCGGGAGCGGCTGCGCCGCTATCTCCTCACGGGAAAACGGGGGAAGAGCGAGCTGATGGTCATGACCGGCAACCCCGACGGGCTGACGGACACGGAGATGAAACTGCTGAAGGGCCGGAGCAAGGACATCAGCGACCGGAGCTTTGAGGAGCTGCGGGAGATCGAGAAGCGGGCCCTGGCCGGGGACAAGGCTGCCATCAAGGAATACGAGAGCTGGAGCGCCGGATTCCTGGGGGAACTTTACAAGAAAATGTGGACGAACGAGAAGGCGAAGGACACCTACGGAGTCCGCCTCACGGGGGATCAGCCCGACCACATTATGCCTCACGAATTCTGGGACACCCGGGTGGACCGGGAGCACGCCTATATCAACGGGTTCCGGTTCCGCAGCTACTGCTACAGCCTGGGGCTGACGCCCCGGTTCACCGGCGTCAACAGCGCCGGGAAGCATCTGGGCTACGGGGACTTCTCCGATTCCAAAGGATACTGGAAGACCCTGATCGACCGGCCCATGTACGACCGGAGCGGGAAATACCGGGACCAGCAGACCATGAACGTCACGGAGCTGAGCGGGAGCATCAGCGAAGAGAATGCCGGGATGCTGTCGC
>Ga0310786_10002775_pt1 | contig 26274 bp, 18 predicted proteins | sample AusTroGonzalo_MG_FD_203881 | JGI IMG/M metagenome (GOLD analysis project Ga0310786, IMG submission 203881) | Bovine rumen microbial communities from tropical cattle in Woodstock, Queensland, Australia - Gonzalo_03 (v2) (version 2) | ecosystem: Host-associated > Mammals > Digestive system >...
TGCTCTATCCAGCTGAGCTATGGAAGCATATGGAGCAGGTGAAGGGAATCGGACCCTCGCAACCAGCTTGGAAGGCTAGTGTTCTACCACTGAACTACACCTGCAAATGCTCTAATAGTTTAGCATGCGGTAGTGTAAAAGTCAAGGAAAATATCAAAAAAAATAAAAATGGACTTGTCTATACTTAATGCAAACAAAAATGTTGCAAAAAGGGCTTTTAAGTGATAAAATAAAGCTGTATGCAAGCGTATCAAAGTGGTCGTACTGAGCCGCACTCGAAATGCGGTTGTCGAGAAATCGGCACGTGGGTTCGAATCCCACCGCTTGCGCCAAATATTGAGGAGATATTGTGGGGAAACTAAGTGATAGACAAATAGAACTGTTAACCAAAATATATGAAAATGTGGCAACAAAGGCAGATATCAGAGAATATCTTTGTCTTGTTGTAACTGACAATGTGATTGGCATGGAAAAAGTGCCAAAAATTGTCTTTAGACCAGCCTCCAAAATGGAAAGCACTTATGCTATGATGACTGAAAAATCTCTGGTGTTTTCTTCTATTGTGGTTGATGATATTTACAAAGAACCTAAGTTTTTTGCAGAAGTTTTGTCTACCATTGGGCACGAATTGAGACATTATAATCAAGAACATGTCAATCTTGACGACATTGTTGATAAAAAAGTAAAACAATATTATTTGAGTATCAAAAATGAAATGGAAAATTATCAAGAGGCTTATGGTGAAGATTTACAAAATTGGAGAATTTTAAGTAGTCCAAAAAGTTTGATAGTCCTTAATGAGTTGTTTAAAAGTTATCCACAAGAGTCTTTTGCAAACTTTTATTTAAACTTGAGCCATACAGAAAGAAAATATCTAGGCGAAGATATTGAACAGGCGAGGTATCTTGCAAACTTGCACGAAACTGATGCAAGATACGCCGGAGTGTTGTTTCAGGCGTTGGTTCTTGAAAGGTATCTTTCAGATGAGAGAGTCCGAAACAATGAAAAATTGCACTCATGGATTGAAGAAACAAAACAAGAGAATTTGAAATTAAGTGTGCGTGATTATGATGAAAATATGGAAGATGTAGATTATTATAATCAATTTGAACAAGCATCACAAAATATCAGTTTAGAATTTTTGAATGGAGTAGCTCAAAGAATTATAAATTCAAAAGAAAAGCAAGAACAAGAAACTTATGAAGCCATTTTGAGTGTTTGTGTAAAGCAATACATAAAAAGTGTTAAAAAGGAGTCTTTAGAAACATTGTTTAAATGGGCTATTCAAAACATGAATGCTCAAGAAACAAGTGGAAGTCCAAAGGCAGAAAGACTTTTGGCATGCAATTTTGCAAAGTGGATATATTTTGATACGCGCAATGATGAGAAAGAAAAAACTCAATTTGCAAAGATGCTTTTTGATGTTGCCATCGCACATGCAAGTGTTGAAAAACAACTTATGCAAAGTGAAAGAGAAATTCACAAATTTGATAATCTTGATGCATTTTTGATACATGTGTTTTCATGGGAGAAGTTTGATTGGAACAAAAAAATTTTTGAGGCTTTAGCAAAGAATCAAAGATTTGAAGAACTTTGTGACTTTTTTGATTACAAAAAATTGTATCTTGCGGAAGTAGACATGGCAGGGACTTTGCCTAAAACATATTTAAATCATATCAACTCGCTCCTTGCAGGGAAATGTGACATTCTCAGTACGATATCTTCAAATTTTGTTGATCAAAAATTTACACATAATGCAGAAGCACGAAGATTGAAATGGTATTTGTCGGCATTGGAAAAATCTGAGACGGAACTTGAATATTTTTATTGTAAACAAGAAAGTAAGAGACCTCCAAAGACCAAAAGTCAAATCAAAGCATTCCATGATTATATACTTGACAAGACAGAATTTGACACAAACAGATTGGATAAGGCAAAGATGGATGTATGTCAGAAAATGGTTGTTCATCCGGCGAGATTTGTAGAAAATGAAAAGGTATAGAAAACTAGGTTTAAGCCTAGTTTTTTTGTGTTATAATGTTGTATTTTGCAATTTATTCAGAATATCATTTTGCTTTTTCGACATTTTTCGTGTAAGATAAATATAGAAAAAGGAAAAGGAGTGATTGATATGGAAGATGGTGCAGTTGGTCGTGAGGTGGTTCAGTGTTTGATGTGTCACGACGCTCCGTGTAGTAAGGCTTGTCCACACAAGCTTGACCCAGCAAAAGTTTTAAGGTCTTTGCGTTTTGTAAACTACAAGGGCGCAATAAAAAATGTGACAGATGTCTGCAAAAACTGTACGGCACCTTGTGAGAAAGCTTGCGTTTTAGATGGAGAAATAAGCATAAAAGAAATTTTAAAAAATTGTTATGCAAAGAAAGAAAAATTGCAGACGGATTACAAAAAAGCTGACATTAGAAGTGACATTTGTGGCATTGAAATCGAAAATCCATTTTTGCTTTCATCTTCCGTGGTATCCTCTTCTTATGACATGTGCAAACGAGCTTTTGAAGCAGGTTGGGCAGGAGTGGCTTTTAAGACAATTTGCATGATGGATATGCATGAGGCATCTCCAAGATTTTCTGCTGTAAAGGGGTTTGATGGCTCCTTCACTGCATTTAAAAATATTGAACAATTGAGCGACCATAATGTTGTTGAAAATGTGAAGATATTTCAAAAATTGAAAGAAGAATTTCCAAACAAGTTTTTGCTTGTTTCAATTATGGGAAGAGATGAAGATGAATGGGCGTTTTTGGCAAAAGTTGCAGAGAGTGCTGGAGCAGATGCACTGGAGCTAAATTTTTCATGTCCAAATATGACAGAGGATGGAACAGGCAGTGATGTTGGACAGATTCCGGAGTTGGTAGAAAAATACACAAGGGCTGTGACATCTGTTGTCAAAATTCCTGTCCTTGCAAAGCTTACCCCAAATGTTATGACAATGTCTCCAGCAGCGGAGGCGGCAAAACGTGGTGGAGCAAATGGGATTGCTGCAATAAACACAATCAAATCAATTGCTGACTTAAATCTGGCTGAAAAAGTCTATAACAACAGAAAAAGTGAAAAAGTTGCTGTTGGCGGTTTGTCAGGTCAGGCGGTAAGACCAATTGCACTTCGCTTTATTGCGGAACTTGCTCAAAACAAAAATTTGAAAGGTATGCATTTGTCTGCTATGGGTGGAATCTATAATTATGAAGATGCTTTGGCATTTTTGTCACTTGGAGCAAAGTCTATTCAGATTACAACTGCTGTTATGGAATATGGATACAGAATAATTGATGACTTGGTTGAGGGATTGCAATATTTTGTTGCGGCAAGTGGCCATGATTCACTCAAGGAATTGCTTGGGACGAGTCTTGACAATGTTGTTGACGTTGAAGAAATTGAAAGAGATGTTGTGATTTATCCAAAATTTTTGAGGGACAAGTGCGTGCATTGTGGAAGATGTTATCTTTCATGTAGAGATGGTGGACATCAAGCCATCTCATTTGATGAAAACAGGATGCCAATTTTGGACCCAAAGAAATGCGTGGGCTGCCATCTTTGCGTTTTGGTTTGTCCAAACAGAGCAATAGTTTCAAGTGACATAAAAATCAAAAAAAAGAGTGAAAACTGATTACGAAATTAGTTTTTGGAGGAAAAATGAAAGTTTTTACATGGTTTTATGGTGAGCCACCAAAGGATATGGAAGTTAGGCAGGTATATGCAATTGCTTTTTCTGCAGATGGCAGAGTGCTTTTGAAAATCAAACAAACCAAACAGGGAGCTATCTATACTTTGGCGGGTGGTCATATAGAAAAGTTTGACAAGGACAGAGAGGAAGCTTTAAGAAGAGAATATGTTGAAGAGGTGAACACCACTCTTCAAAAAGATATTCATTTGATTGGCTATCAAGAGGTGCGTGAGGCAAAAGATGTGCCAGTGTATGCTCAAATAAGAATGGTTGCTATGATTGACAAAATTGGAGAAAACAGACCAGATTTGGATGGCGGAGAAGTATATGAAAGACTTTTGGTTTCTTCAAAGAGGGCAATCAAGCTTTTGAATTGGGGCAGGATTGGAAAACAAGTTGTAAAAGGTGCAGTAAAAATTGCAAAAGAAAAATTTGGGTTAAAGTTTACAAACAAACAAGAAGATTTTGTTTAGGTGGCAAAACAATTGCCACTTTTTCTTTTATGTGATAAAATAGTGCAAGTATGATGAGAAAAAGCACTTCGCAAAACAACATAGAGCCAAAAAATAATTCCATTATGACAAATGGGAAAGTTTTTTTTGACAATAGCAAGTTTTTCACAAAAAATGACATAATTCCGCAGAAGACGGATTATGGAAATAACTTAAAAACGACAGAAAAAATTGCAAAGGTCAAACAGAAGAGTGAATCAATTTCTCAATTATTGGGCAAGGTTGCGGTTGTCGCCGTGGCAAGTGTGACTGGAGTTGTGGGGATCTCTGAAATAATGCCAAGTGCCATCAAAGCGGAATTCAGCTTTGTTGAGGCGTTTGATACAGAAGTTGTGTATTGCGTTGATTTAAGCGAATATCAAGAAGGAATCAAAATAATTTTGTATAACGACTTTACAAACAGAGAACAGGATGTCGAAGAGCAAATAACAGAAGGTGTTTTCGAAAATTTGCAAACAAACATGCAATACACGTTGGTAGTCAAACATGGGCTGCGAGTCCTCGCAAAACAAACGCTTGTCACAAAAACTCGTGAAGAGGAGTGGGAGGAAGAACCTTATACAGAACCAATTGAAGAGGACCCAACACAAGAACCAAATTTAGATGACACTGGACAGGAAGACCTAAATTTGAGTGATGAGCCAAATGGCAGAGAAGACCCAAATTTAAGTGACAACCCGACTGGAGAGAATTATGGAGATGAAGAACCAGTCAATGAAGACGATGGAACTGGTGGAGATCAAGCAGGATATATAGGTTAAAAAGGAGAAAATATGAAAACAAAAAAGGTAAAAGAAAAGACAGTAAAAGAGAAAAAAAATATTATCAGAGAAAAGAAGGCAAAACCAGAAAAGAGAATAGGAAAGGGAACATGGATAACTCTTCCAATTTTGTGCGCGATGACAATCGCAATTTTTGTCTTGGCACATTATATTTATGGAGAGACTTCAATTTTTAATCAGTCTGTATCCACAAATGTTGTGTTAAACACAATGTACCAAAAGATTCCAGCGATGTTGAAGACTATTCAAATTATAACAATTGCATGGGTATTGAGTTTGGTTGTAAGATATTCGTTGATAAAAATGTGGGCAAAGACGGCAAGAGGAAAAACGGTTATAAAGCTTATCAACAGCTTCATCAAATACCTTGTTGTTATCATTGCATTTATGATGATTTTAAATGCTTGGGGCGTAGACACAACCACACTTTTGGCAAGTGCAGGAATTTTGAGTTTGATTATAGGTCTTGGTGCACAGAGTCTTATATCTGACATTATCGCTGGTGTGTTTATCGTGTTTGAAGGTGAATACGAAGTTGGAGATATTGTGATTATTGATGGATGGAGAGGAACGGTTGATGAAATCGGTATCCGTACAACAAAAATTATTGACTGGCAAGGAAACATCAAAATTGTAAACAACAGCGCAATCGCTTCAATTATCAACCAATCAAAAGAACTTTCAATTACAACATGCGTTGTTGCAATTGATTATAGAGAATCAATCCCAAGAGTGGAACTTTTAATAAAAAACAACCTTGAGAGAATTCGTGCTGCAATTCCAGAAATTGTTGATGGACCATATTACAAAGGTGTTGACAGCCTTGGGGACTCAAGTGTAAACCTTTTGTTTATTGCAACGGTTAAGGAAGCGGATTTCTATGTTGTGCAAAGAGCTTTAAACAGAGAAATCAAAATGATTTTTGATGAAAATAACGTATGCATCCCATTCCCACAAGTGACATTAAACGATCCTGGCAAGTTTGACAACAAAACGACAAAGGGACAAAGCAAAAAAGCTCACGAGTTTGCATCAGAGCAGCGCACCGTTTCAAAAAAGATGGAAGATACAAACAATTAAGGAAAATTTAAAAAGAAAGCACCGGAAAATTCGGTGCTTTTTTTTATTTAATCCAAAATGCCATGCTTAAAATTGCAAATAATGTAAGTACAACAGCCAAGATTGGTACAATATATTTTGCGATGACTTTGTCAAGTGTTCCACTTGCCGCATCCATGGCTTTGTTTCTTAAAATAACAGGGAAGGCAAACAAAAGCACTCCCAAAATAACAAACATAAAGTGGGTTTTAAACAGAAAAATTATGCCAACAAGCACACCGGCAAACAACAAAATGGCTAATAATGATAGAAAAAGTGATTTTTTGCTCATAATTACTCCTACATGTTCAGGATATCAAAAAATTGGATATAATGCAAGTTTTTGTTTGCAAAAAAACTTTGTTTTTTCTATAATCAAGTTATAGAAAGAGAAAAGATGTTTAAACTGACAAATTATTTGAAAAGATACAAAGGTAGAGCTATTCTGGGGCCAGCGTTTAAATTGTTTGAGGCAATTTTTGATTTGGTGACCCCTATTCTTGTTGCGCTCATTTTGGACGAGGGCATTCCAAGCGAGAATAAGACCTTTATTATTTGGATAAGCGTTGCCATTTTGGGAATGAATTTGTTTGGATTTGCGTGTGCAATTATATGCTCAAAATGTGCATCTATGGTGAGTCGTGGCGTAGGAAAAGATATCAGAAGTGACATGTATAGACATATCACGGGACTTTCAAGCGCAGAAAAAGATAGGTTTACGACAATGGCATTGACAAACAGAGTTGTGCACGATGTAAACCAAGTTGAAAACGCTATTGGTGCAACAATAAGAAATATTGCAAGAGCGCCATTTTTGCTGATTGGTTCAACCATTGCTGCAATAATTATTGATGCAAAATTGTCACTTATCTTCTTGGCGGTTATGCCACTTATTGTTTGTGTTGTCCTTTTGATTATGAAAAAGGCATCTCCAAAATTTTTGAAAGCAAAAGCCGATTTGGACAAAGTAAGTAATGTCACCAGAGAAAACTTGTCTGGAAACAGAGTTGTAAGAGCTTTCAACAAACAGGAAGAAGAAATTTCAAAATTTGATTCCGCAAACAAAAAATTTACACATACAAACCTTCAAATTGGTACATTGGCCGCATTTATGAAACCTCTTTTATACATCATTGTGCAGTTGGGGACAATAGCGGTGGTTTACTTTGGAGGACTTCATGTCAATGCTGGAGAATTGACACAAGGAAAAATTATATCCTTTATCAACTTCTTTACACAAATTTCTGGCTCACTGGTTGTGATTTCAAGAATAATCATCGTTTACACCAGAACAGGTGCAAGTTTACAGAGAATTGGAGAGGTGTTTGGCTACTCTTCAAGCGTGAAAAATACAGACAAACCTGCGGAACTCACAAAAGAGACTCCAGCAGACATTGAGTTTAAAAATGTTTGTTTCTCTTACAACAATCAAAAAAATGTTGTAGAAAATCTTTCAATTTCTATTGAGGCTGGAAGTACAATAGGCATTATCGGTGGAACGGGAAGCGGAAAGAGCTCTCTTGTAAACCTCTTGCCAAGGCTTTATGATGTTTCATCTGGCGAGATTTTGATTGCAGGAAAAAACATCAAAAAGTACGATTTGAATGTGCTTAGAGATTATGTGTCAATTGTTCCACAAAACCCAATTTTGTTTAAGGGAACTATTGAGAGCAATTTGCGTTTTAGGAAGAAAGATGCAACGCAAGAAGAAATGGTAAAAGCTCTTAAAATTAGCCAATCATACGAGTTTGTTTATGAAAAACCTGACAACATAAAAACGAGGGTAGAAAGGGGTGGAACAAACTTCTCTGGAGGACAAAGACAGAGATTGACCATTGCAAGAGCTCTTGTGGGGGATCCAAAAGTTTTGATTTTGGATGACTCTAGTTCTGCACTTGATTTTGAAACTGATTACAAATTGAGACAAGCACTTGCAATCACATTGAAAGACACAACAAAAATCATTGTTTCTCAAAGAACAAACTCAATCAAAGACTCTGATCAAATCATTGTTATGGACAATGGAAATATTGTCGGCATAGGCAAGCATGACGAACTTTTACAAAATTGTGATGTTTACAAAGAGATCTATGCTTCTCAAAACAAAGAGGAGGTGGAAAATGGATAAAAATAAAAATGCAAAAGACATTGTCACCGTTGAAGAAAGTCCAATCATCTCCGATGTTCAAACCTTGAGACAATCAAGAAAAAAGAGGTCTATCAAAGGTGCAATAAGGACCGCCAAAAAGATTATTGCTTTTGGCAAGCCTTTCCATGGCTATTTGTATCTTGCATTATTCTCCATTTTTGTGGAAAATTTCTTTGAACTTTTGGCACCAGTATTTTTAGGAAAAGCAATCGATTGCATAGTTTATGGAGCTGTAGATTTCTCTACAATGTTTAAATATTTGGCACTTGTTGCTGGATGTGTGGCGCTAAATGCAATTTTTACATGGACTTCAGAATATTTTACAAATCTCTATTGTTTTAAATCTAGTGAGAGAATGAGAAAGTTGATCTTTGAAAAATTCAACAAAGTTCCACTTAAGTTTGTAGACACAAATGCACACGGTGATTTGCTTTCAAGAATGATAAATGATGTTGATCTTTTGACGGACGGATATTTGGAAGGACTTAGCACAATCACAAATGGAGCATTTACAATTTTGGCGACACTTGTGTTTATGTTTGTGCTCAATGTGCCACTTGCAATTGTTGTTTTGGTTTTGACGCCAATGAGTTTGGTTATTGCGGCATACATTGCAAAAAAATCGTTTAAGCTCTTTGCAGAGCAGGCAAGGACAGAAGGAGAAATCAATGGCTATCTTGAGGAAATGATAAGTGGCGACAAAATCGTCACTGCATTCAACTATCAAGATCAGGCACGTGAAAATTTTGAAAAGATCAATCAAAAATACCACAAAGTTAGTGAAAAGGCAGAGTTCTTCTCAAACCTTTCAAACCCTTCGACAAGATTTATCAATGATTTTGTTTATATTATGGTTGCACTTGTTGGAGCATTTTTGGCAATCAAAGGAAGCGTCACAGTCGGTTTGATTGCAAGCTTCTTGAGTTATGCAAACTCATTTGGAAAACCTTTCAATGAGCTTTCAACGGAAGTGACAGAGCTTCAGGCGGCAATAGCATCTAGTGACAGAATTTTTGATGTTTTGGAATCTAAAGATGAGCCAAGTGATGCCCTTTTGCCGGAACTTGCCAGAGTGGATGGGGCAGTTGATTTTGCAAATGTAACCTTTTCATACAATCCAAAACAACAACTCATTCAAAACTTCAATTTGCATGTTGAGCCGGGGCAGACAATTGCAATTGTTGGACCGACTGGATGCGGAAAGACCACACTGATAAATCTTATTATGAGATTTTATGATGTAAATGATGGAACGATTTATTTGGATACAAATGACATTTCACAAATCAAGAGAAACAGTTTGCGTAACAAGTATGGCATGGTGTTGCAAGAGACATGGATTTTCTCTGGCACGGTAAAGGAAAATATTGCTTATGGAAATCCAAATGTGTCAGATGAAGAAATTGTTGAAGCGGCAAAACTTGCCGGTGCAGATGACTTTATCTCTAAAATGACAAAGGGATATGACACACAAATCAACGAGGGCGGAAGCAACTTGTCTGCAGGGCAAAAACAACTTTTGTGCATCGCAAGAGTTATGCTTATCAAGCCACCAATGCTCATTTTGGATGAAGCAACAAGTAATATTGACACAAAGACAGAACTTAAAATTCAAAGCGCATTTGACACATTGATGCAAGGAAGAACAACATTTATTGTTGCACACAGGCTTTCAACAATTAAAAATGCTGACAGAATTTTGGTGATGAATAAAGGAAACATTGTTGAACAGGGTACACATGAAGAATTGCTTGGGAAAAAAGGATTCTACTACAATCTTTACAATAGTCAGTTTGCAAAAGTGTAAATTTGGTGTTATAATGTCAGAGGAGAAAAAATATGAAATTTGATTTTAATTTAGCTACATTTGTTGTTGGAATCCTGTCACTGAGTGGTGTGGTTCTAAACATTGTTTTTACAACAATAAACAATCGCAAAAAGAGATATACCGATTTGGTAACGCAGCGTAGATTGCATACATTTCAGCTCATCATTGATTGTTCAAGCCGTTGTATCAAAGAAATTTATGGGCTTTTGACTGATAGACAAGATTGCAATATAATGCTTCAAAGTTTTGTGGAAAACAAAGCACAAATCTTTTACAACACAAACTACAAAGCTGCTGCAGAAAGAGAATTGCGTGATGCGCTTGACAAACTTCAAGATTTGTATGTGGGATATGTAAAAAACAAAGATAAATTGACAAAGACACAGAAGGAAAAAATCTTTGAAACAATGAAAGCCGGAGCAGATTATTATCAAGTTATTTCTGCTGTATATTGCAAATGTGAGTGGGTAAGAATCAAGGAAACGGCACTCTCTGTTAAGGACACAATGGACACTCAAAAAGCGTACTTTGATAGAGTTGCAGAAATTGAAAAAGATGTTTCGAAAAACAAAAGTATTTTGTTTGAAAACACTTTTGACACAATTGTTAAAAAGGTAAAAGACTAGACTTTTAAGTCTAGTTTTTTTGTAAAAAGGACAAAAAAGTTGTTAAAATAATTTTAACATGTTAAAATATGAATACACATAATATGTGAAGGAGGGGAGGAAAAGAGAGATGAAAAAATTTGCAAAAATTCTTTTCGGTCTTGCTTTGTTGCTCTGTGTGCCATTTGCACTTGTTGCGTGTGGTGGAAAAGGAGAAAACAACAAAAATGACATCAAAAATGTCTATATTAAAGTCGACGGAAACACATCTTCTAGTGTTTCAATTTCTGAAGAATATAACCCAAGACTGACATTAAACTCTTTGTATGGAAGGGTTATGTTTGTTTTTGAATATAAAGATGGAACTAGAAAAGATGCCACAGAAGACAACTTTTCACCTGCAGAACTTGCTGCTTTGACATATTCTGAAGAATACTACAAAGGTCGCGGATTTGACGAGCAAACAGGTGAGCACAAGGGTTGGGATTTGATTTCTGAAGATCAGATTGATGACAGCGCGCCAATCAATGTTGGTGAATATAAAATTGTTTTCACTATTGAAGGGCACAAATCCACTTTAGAAATTTTTGTTTCAAAAGCTTCTGTATATCAAAAGAGTGTTCAAATTGCAATTGTAAACAATGATGTAACAAATTATGCTGGACATTATACAAATTCTTCATTCAAATTTGGTATGCCAGAGCATAAAGAAGTGTATGATGAAAACACATACACATCAGACGTAAAGGCCTATGTTTATGATCCTGAATTACACAGAGGGATTTCAGGAGCAGAAGTGACAAAGGTTTACGCAATGCCACAAATTGCACCAGAAGATTATACATTCATGTGGTATGATACCATTGGTGGTACAATGGACGTTTCTGAGGGTGACAATCTTGTTGACAAATACAATGCAATTAATGTTTCAGATAGTGGCATTAAAGAAATGAGAAGACAACAATTCTTGTATCACTATGGAATAGAAATCACAACTGGCAGAGTAAGAAATGACAATACATTGGTTGTGTATACAGAAACATTGAGACCGGGTGTGTATTATACATTTGCAAATTATGCAGACATAAATCATGAAAACACATTGACAGCTCCAAGCAAAAATTCAACTTTGAGAGTTGAGAAAGGTGATTTTGATTGGAAGAAAACTTTGCATCGTGAAGGTGAAGATTATGATGAAGAAGAAGCAACAAACTTTATCAATAGTTTATCATTCAACATGACATATATGTTTGATTCTTCAAATCCATTGTTCAACACAGTGGATGCTCATGGAAATGTTGTAAAAGCAATTCCGATGGACACGATGATTAGAGTGCCGATTATAATAACATCAACATATGCTGATTGGGAAAATCAAATTAAAAGCGATTCATTTATGGGTGGAAGCGGAGCTTTTGCTTGGGTTGAACTTGCTTTGACTGGAAGAGATGAAAATAACCATATCGTGACAAGACTTGATTCAACAGACAATGGAATCAAACTTAAGGCAAGACTTAAATTGTCTGAAGAGCTCAAATTCTATTATGAAGAAGATGACACGGATTACCTTGTAGAAGTAAACATCTTAAAAGGCCGTGTTGATAAACCAATATTACAAGACTCATTGAGCCATGAGTATAATGGACAACCATATACTCTTGAAGTGAGACTTGATACTCCAAATGTTTATGAAATTACTGGAAATTTGCCAACTCAAACAAACATTGGATCATATCACACAACATATACACTTAAAGATTCAACAAACTACGAAGTCTATGATGACGCATTATACACAGGTGAAACATTTGATTGGGAAATCACAAAAATCAATTTTGAAGATGGAAATTTTGCAGAAAAAACTTACACATACAACGGACAAAGCACGACAGACACAAACGCGATATATTATGCTCCTGGACAAAAATCTGTAAGAATTCATCTTGGATATTATTCTCAATACGCATTGCTTAAGACATTGGTTCCAACAGCTCACATAGAATGGAGCATTGCAGATGCAAGAGATGTTCTTGGGGCACAGTTGACTCAAGATGGTGATGATGTAGTTTTGACATTTACAGGTTTAAATTCTGATTTTTCAACGATTGATCTTAATGTGACAATTGCAGCAACAGCTTATTCAAACGCATATGCATCTGAAAACCCTGTTCAATTGACAATTTATAAGAGAGAATATTCAGACGAAGAGCTGGCAGCAATCACTGGAACATTCTTTGATATGACGACTGATGAATATGAAAACAAATATTTCTCAGCACACAACAAACTTGAAATAAGTCAAGTGACAAAGCTTGTGCCTGCAACAGCAAATCCAGCAAATGATCCTTCAGTGACAACGACACTTGGAGCATGGAAGTTGTATTATTATGATGGCACAAATTATATTGAAGTGACTCCAGGTACAACAGTTTTGACTACATGGGAATATCTTTGGACTTATGAATTTGTGCCAGCAGATGACATGTATATTGGCTTTATGGCTAGCGTTGAGGTAGAGTATTACAAAGAAGATTTGTCAGCATCAGTTCAGAGTGCTCTTGCAACAGAGTATGGAACGATTGGAACATTGAATCTTTATACACGCACTGACTGCATTGAAATTCCACAATATTTGCTCCCAACACATGGAGATCCAGAAAATTTTGATGGTATTGATGGAACATGGGTTTTGCTTTATGACTATGAAAATGAGCAAGGCGAAACTTGCACAATGTCAGTAAGCAACAATAACCTTTTATATTACACTGACACATACGCTGTAAGAAGCAGAGATTACATGGCAAATCCAGCGAGAAATTGGAGAATTGCATTTGTCCCAACAAACGATGCGTACAACACATTTGTTTTGGGGGCAGTTAATGTGGTTGTTCCAGAATTGCCACAAGCATAAAAGAAAACGAAAAGGGTGGAGAAATCCATTCTTTTTTTTCAATATTGACTTAAAAGTATTTTTAAGTTATAATCATAATATGAGTGAGTATACAACAAAAATCATAAAAAATCTTGAACAGAGTTTGCATAGGGGAGAGATAATATTGGAATCCATGGATGGAGTTCCATGGGTTTATTATGTTTTGGCAAACACAATTTCAGATGGAAAAATAGATATTGTTGGAAACAACCTTCCAACATGGGACATAAACCACATAGACACAATTTCCAACTTGCTTGATGAATATCTCGATGTTGCAAGAAAGTTTTATCATGTATACAAAGTAAGATACAATCTTTATGATGAAGAGCACGACAAGAAATTGATTTTTGATCTTATGATAAATGCAACAAATTTTGATCTCGCAAATTTTGAACAATATATTGAAAAAAGGTCGCAAATGCTGACAACGCCAGTGAAACTGGGTGAAATGAGTTTAGGCGCAATTCAAACGCAGTTTGGAAGGGTCGAGCTTTACGCAGAAATAGCAAAAATTGATTCAAAACTTGAAGGACCATACAAATTTTCTGTTTTGTGTAAAAATGAGCTTGGAGAATTTCACTTGCCAGCAATTACTTTTGGATTTGTGGATAAAACTTGTTATATGTATGCAATCCAAGGTTCAAAACAAAAGGAAGAAAGTGTTCTGGCAAAGAAACTTGATAGATATTTCAGGAAATTCAACAAAGATATTGATCCGGAAGATATAACAGGGCAGGTTTCTCCAAATGCATTAGCTTCTGCAACAATTTTTATGTCTTACCTCAAAAGCGTTGGAATTAAAGATGTGATTGCACCAGTCTTTTTGCCATCAAGATATGTTGGCGCTTTTCAATCTTCAGAAAGGAAGAAAGTGTCAGAAGAAGAAAGACAGAATTTGAGAGAGACAATTGACAGAAATCAATTTAATATGACAAACAGATTTTCCTATACGCTTGCAAGATATGCAGAGCATTTTGGACAAGACAAGTTTGCTTACAATGATGTCTTGGAAGAAATTCATTTAGCTTTGAGCTCTGTATATGACAGGAGAGATGACAACGAAATTTATACATTTAGATCTCAAATTGACAACAATTTAATGTCAAATCAGATATCGAAATAAGAGTGAAAAATCTTCGCTCTTTTTTTATAAACTTTTTGTAAATGTGTTATAATATTTGTGAAAATCATGGAAAAGCAAAGAGTTTATTTTGTGATTGACATGAAGTCGTTTTTTGCTTCTGTCGAGTGTGTGGAAAGAAATTTGAATGCAATGACAACAAAACTTGTGGTTGCAGATGTTTCTCGCACAGAAAAAACCATTTGTTTGGCTGTCAGTCCTGCACTTAAGAAACTTGGCATTAGAAATCGTTGTAGGCTTTTTGAAATCCCAAAAGATATTGACTTTATCATTGCTCCGCCAAGGATGTCGAAGTATATTCAGTATGCGGCAGAGATTTATGGAATTTATCTCAAGCATATAAGCAAAGATGACATACATGTTTACTCTATTGATGAATGTATCATTGATGTTACGGATTATCTGCATCTATACAAGTTGAGGGCAAAGGAATTTGCTCAAATTTTGATGGATGAAATCGGAAAGAAACTTGGACTTCCATCAACAGTTGGAATTGGAAGTAATATGTATTTGGCAAAAATTGCACTTGACATAACTGCAAAGAATGCACCAGACAGGATTGGTTGGCTTGATGAAGAAAAGTTTAAAAGGACACTTTGGAATCATACTCCAATCACAGATTTTTGGGGGATTTCTTCTGGCACAGCAAAGCGACTTGCAAAATATGGTGTCGTCGACATGGAAGGAATCACAAAACTCAAAGAAGATTTGCTTTATGATGAATTTGGAATCAATGCTGAGCTTTTGATTGACCATGCATGGGGCAAAGAGTCGTGTTTGATGAGTGATATTAAGGCTTACAAAAGCAAAGCTCATTCTATTTCTGCATCACAAATTTTGCCGTTTAACTATACTTTTGAAGAAGCAAAACTTGTGATGACCGAGATGATTCAAAATGGTTGTTATGATTTGTTTAGACAGCATTATGTCACAGAACTTATTCACATTTATGTTGGTTATGGTGATGACAAAACTGGAGACAAAGGGACTGTAAGAATGAATGTTTCAACAAATCTTTTTTCAATTATTGGTGACTATGTCGACAAACTGTTTGACAAAGTTGTGGACAAAAACAAACCGATAAGAAGACTTGGTTATGATTTTGAAAGCGTGATGCCACAAAGCGAAGAGAGATATGATTTGTTCACAAATCTTGAAAGCATAGAGAAAGAAAAAAAGATGGTGGAAAGCGTTTTGCTCCTTCAACACAAGTTTGGAAAAAATTCGATTTTGAAGGGACTTGATTTGAAGGATAAAGCCACACAAAGAGAAAGAAATGAAACAATAGGAGGGCACAGAAGTGGAGAGAACAAAGATGCCTAGGGCGATGAGGGCAAAGCAGTTTGCTCCATTTGATGCACTCAAAGGGTTACAAAACGCACTTAGACTTAAAGAATACCAACACGAGAGAATTTTGCAGGGGGATATGACGGAAGAAAAGGCTAAAGAACTTTCTTGCATTTTGATAAACCTCAAAAAAGGAGACTGTGTCTCTTTGACATATTTTGAAGATGGACACAAAAAGTCTATTGATGGCGCTTTGAAACTTTTTATTGAAGAAAACATGATTCAAATTGAAAAGAAAAAGATAAAGCTGGATCAAGTGATAGATGTAAAGCTAAAATAAGCATTTTTTTCGTTCTTGTTGCCTTAAAATGAATATTTGTGCTATTCTTGTATATATGAATGAAAAAGGACGCAAATTTGTCAATTTTAGGCCACGCAAAAAACGGCTATGAGTAGAGGTGTTTGGATTGAAAACTTTAAAAGCAAGACTTCAAAAAAAGATAGAGAAATGCTATGTAATACAGGGGGAAGATATCCTTTTGTATGATAAGGCATTAGAACTTATAAAAGGCAAGGCAAAACTTCAACTTGAAGAGTTTAATTTTATCGTGTTTGATGATGACAATTTCAATGGTGATGCTGTTATAAACACATGTGAGACTCTTCCTATGGGCAGCGACAAGAAAATTGTGCTTTTGAAAAACGTTACAAAACTTGACAAAGCGTTCAAGGATAAGTTGAAGGATTATCTGAAATCACCAGTTGAGAGCACGGTACTTGTGATTTTCGATTTTTTCAATCAGTTTGATTTTATCATCAGCGAAAAGATAAGTGCAAAGAGGCTTGATGATACTTCTTTAAAAGACATAATCACGGCGGAGCTTGCTACACATGGAAAAACAATCACAAACGACGCAGCACAACAGCTTATTGAGTTTTGCTGTAACTATTATTCAATGGTCAAAAGTGAGCTTGACAAATTGTCGGTTTGTGATGAAGAGAAAATCACTGTTGAAATAATAAACAATCTTGCGTGCAAAGAAACCGAGTTTACGGTGTTTGAATTGACTGATGCATTGTCAAAAAGAAATGCGGCAAAGGCAGTGGAACTTTTAAGTTTGATGGATAAGGACACAAAGACGTTCAGTTTAGTGCTAAATCACTTTAGAAGGCTATTTTTTGTGGCTATTTCAGGTATGACAGACAAAGAGCTGTCCGAGATGCTTGGTGTCAAAGAATACGCAATTACAAAGGCAAGAGAGCTTTCTAGAAACTTTACAAAGTTGCAACTTAAAAACATCTATGAAATGCTCAATGATGTCGACTTTTACATCAAGAATGGTCAGATGCAAATTGAAAATGCACTTTATTATTTGATTTTCGGCATACTTTATTGTTAAAATGATTTTGGAGAAAGATATGGATTTGGAAGAAGTAAAACAAGAATTTTTAGAAATTTATTATGACAATATAGAAAGAGATGGTTCGGAGGAGTTTTTAAACTACCTTGAAAAGACGGACTTTTTTACTGCGCCTGCGTCATCACGTTTTCACTCAAACTTTGAGGGTGGACTATGTCAACACAGCATAAATGTATACAAACGTTTGCTTTCTTTGGTGCAAAATGAATATGGAGAAAATTGGCAAAAGGTGATTTCTCCAGAAAGCGTTGCCATCATGGGGCTTTTGCACGATGTGTGCAAGGTAAACAATTATGTTGTTGAGATGAGAAATGTCAAGGTTGATGGGGAATGGGTACAGAAGCCATATTACAAAGTTGAAGACACTCTTCCATATGGTCATGGTGAGAAATCTGTTTACATGATTTCTGGTTTTATGAGACTCACAAGAGAGGAGGCTATGGCAATCAACTGGCACATGGGTGCTTTTGATGAAAGAGCAAGGACAAACTCTTCAGTTTTGAAGTCGGTTTTCAAAATGTATCCAAATGCATTTTTGCTTCACTTATCTGACTATATGGCCACCTATTTGGACGAAGAAACCATCGAAAATTGATTGTTTTTGTAATTTTTTCAAAAAAAAATTCATAAATTTATAGTAAAAAATTGATTTCGTTGTCAATTTTTTTCTTTTATATATAAAAAATCGCACAAAGGAGCAATTTTTTTTAAAAAATGGTATTGACACCCCCCTTGATTTGGGGTATAATTAGGGCAACAAAAACATAAACGGGAGGGTTTATAGAGATGAAAATTATTACAGGAGAAGTTACACCATTCAACATCAACACAGCAACAATAGAAAGAAAGCAATTTGAAACTATTGCCAAGGCACTTGGAGAGTTTAAAGATGGTCTTGGACTTGTTGAGTTTGAAAACAAGACGCAAGTTATCTTTGTTGAAGATCAAGAAACAGGGGTTAGAGTTGCCTACGCTATTACAGCAAAAGAAAAACTTGCTAGACTTGTTACTGGCATTGAAGTTGTAGATGGCAAGATTATTCTTACACGTGATGGTGAAAAAGGTGCAAAAAGTGAAATCACAGGTGATGAAGTTGTTGCACACAAGAGAGTTGCAGATGAAAAGAAAACTGCTCTCGATAATGCAAATGCAAATCTTGGCGATTTGAACAAAGATTTGGAAGCTATCAAAGCTCTTCAACCATCTGTTGAAGAATTGTCAAACAGACTTGACAAGGCTTTGAGTGATCAAGAAGATGCAGAAAAAGCACATAAGGCTGCTGCACAAGAGTTGGAGGAAGCAACAGAAGCTGAAAAATTGGCTGCACAAAAATTGAAAGAGGCTCAAGCAAACCTTACTGCTGCACAAAAAGCAGAAGGAGATGCTCGTGCAAATTATAACGCTGCAGTAGAAGCACACATCCCAGCGGGAGAAGCGCAAAAGGCATGGGAAGAAGCAAGAAAAGCTTTGAGACAGGCTGTAGCAGAAGAGAGCAATGCAACAAGTGCACATAATGCTGTTGCACAAAGATTGGAAAAAGCAACAAAAGCAGAAGCAAAGACAAATGAAATTCTTGTTGCTGCAAATGAGACGCTCGAAACTGTTAAGGGAGAGGTAAAGACTCTTAATAATCAAAATAAATATGCAAAAAAGTATTTTGCATTGAATCCAGATGAACGTGAAGTGTACTTCGCAAACCTTATTACAACAAGAAAGGGTGAAATCGAAAAAGAAACAACTGCAAGAGATGAAGCTGCAAAAGCATACGGCGCAACATTTATTGGCGCAGTTGAAGGAACAATTGCACAACCAAAATTTAAAGCATTGAAATATGCATTGACAGGAAGAAGTTTTGTTCATGGAATTTATGAAGTTGCTATTGATGGCAATGAGTGTAAAAAAGGTCTTTTGGTTGTTGCTCCAGCAGACAACATTGAATGGAAAAGAGACAAGATTGGTGACACAACAAACAACACAGTAAAAACATACTTTATTCCAAATGTTACAAGAGATGAAATGGAAGTGGCACTCTTGACAGTAGAAAAGCCACAAGATTTGTTTAATCTTGGCGCAAGAGCTGTAAAACCAAGAGGAGGAATCCAAGTTACACCATTTGCAAATGTAGGAAATGAAATTATCTGCTATGCTGGATCTGAAGTAAACGGAAACGGAAATTATGTTTCAGATAAGAAAGAAATTTACAAAATTGCAGATAAAGAACAAGTTTTGCTTATCGCAAAAGGTGGAAAGAAAACTGTTGTTGATGAAAACGGAAAAGAAACAATAGAAACAGTTGTTGGTCTTAAACAACACTATGCAAGAACATCAACTCCATTTGAAGTTTTGAATCATACAACATCAAAAGTTAAAAACCCAGTTGTTGCAAAAGTTGCAAAAGTTGCATTGATTGTTGCAATTGGAGTAGGAGTGTTCTTGGGCGCAGCACAAGCAACATATAAGATTATAGATACATTCAATGATCAAAGTGCAAAATCACAATTAGTTATCGACGATCAGACACAAACAATTGAAGATCAAGGTAACGAAAATGAAAAATTGTTGCACGGCAGACAAGTTGACAACATCACAGACAACGAAATTGACAAAGCACAAGCACTTGGTGTTGCTCAAGCAGACCAAAACAAACTCAACATTTACACGCAAGGTGGAGAGATTGTTGTAAACAACAACACAAATCTTGCAAACCTTCCACTTTATCAACACACAAGCCCAGCAACATACTCAATTGATGGAACTACAGGAACTGTTGTGTTGACAGCAGAAGATCAATTGACACTTGCAACAAGATATGGATATGAAGCTGCTCAATTTGACGCATACTCATACGAAGCAGGACGTAACTATGTTCTTGACTTGCTTCCAGAAGCAGTTGCAAATGGAGTTTCAATTTCTGACTATGATGCTGATGGAGATCTCATCCTTGCTCAAAGATATTTAAATCTTGGACTTGCAGCATATGGTGATCAAGCTAGATTAGGCCAAAGCTCATTTAAGGCAGGTGCAAACGCAACTGTTAAGGAACAGGGCAAGGCAGGATCTCAAGGAGTTAAAGTAAAGACACACGATAGAACTCAAGAGATGAAAGACATGGGAATTGATTTTATTATTGATGGTAAAGATGGGAAATTCTATATAATTGATGATGCTGTACTTACAGATTATTTTGCCGAAGAGGGGTATGAGTATACAGACTTGACAATAACTCTTGAAGATGTGCTTGCACACGCGACAAAAGGCGGAGGGTTTGCACAGGCAACAATCAAAGGTGCTGAAAATCTTTACGCATCAACATCAACAGTTGAAGGAAATTCAAAAGCAATGTTTGTTGAATACCGTGCAATTGAAAATGATGCCGTAAGAGAAGGCGAAGCAGTTGTTGTAAGAAAGGGTGGATCAGTAACAGATGAAGCACTCGCAGCAGCAGTTGCTTATGCTCAAGACAAAGAGACAATTGAAGCTGGATATGGTGCAATAGACTTTACAAGAGATGCAAAAAACTACACAGTTTACTCATCAATGGAAGACTATGAAGCTGTATACGGCGTCGAGGGTAAAAATGCTTAAAGCTTAAACAAAACAAAAACAGGAGATTTTCTCCTGTTTTTTTATTTCTGTCCGTTCTATTACAATAAAAAAAGGAGGTTTTTCAACCCACTTTTCTGGTGCAGAAGAAGGGATTTGAACCCTTACAGTGTTGCCACCACAGATACCTGAAACCTGCGCGTCTGCCATTCCGCCACTTCTGCAAAATTTTATAAAGGCTTTTTTAATATACAACAGAGAGTCAAAAAAGTCAAGAATTTGTCTTTCAAAAAGTTTTTCTGCGTGTTTGTTTGTGCTATAATGGTAACAATGGAAAAGAAGATTGTGGACATTGTTGACATATCATATGAAGGTGCTGGTGTTGGAAAGGATTCTGGCAAGGTCGTTTTTGTGCCCAAAACTTTGATTGGAGAAAAAGTTGAAGTTGAAATTGTCAAAGATGGCCATGCCTTTTCAACAGCAAAAGTGACAAATATTTTGCGTGAAAGTGAAAAAAGAGTTGAGCCAAAATGTCCTTATTTTGATGTCTGTGGTGGCTGTGCGTTTCAGCATTGTGACTATGAATATGAGATCAACTTAAAGAGAAATATTATTGCAAGAGAGTTTTCTAAAATTGGTTATAATGGTGAAATTGGCTTTGTCAAAAGTGGCAAAAGATATGGTTATAGAAACAAAATAAAGCTTGAAGTTGAGGGTGGAAACTTTGGATATTTTAAAGAAAAATCTCACAATTTTTTTAAAGTAAAAGAGTGTCCGATTGCGCAAAAAAATATTGAAAATATTATTGAAAAAATGCAAAAATTTATTTACGAAAACAATTTTTTAAATTTAAAAAATGTTTATATAAAAGAAATAAATAAAAAAATTGCAATTTGTTTTTTATTTGATAAAAACGGAGGAAAAACTGTTTCCGAAAATAAAAAAATAAAAAATATTGATATTTTTAAGGATTTTTTAATTTATTTTGCTTATGGAAATATTTTGGAATTGAATGAAACAAAAATAGAAAGAGTTTATGGCGACCAAAATCTGTCAATCCATGTAGATGATTTTGATTTTGAAATTGATGTTTCGGCGTTTAACCAAGTCAATGATGGTGTGGCAAAAAAACTTTATGACTATGTTTGTGAAAAGTGTGATGGGGAGAGAATTGTAAATGCCTATTCCGGTCAGGGACTGTTGACATATCTTTTGTCAAAAAAGTCAAAGTTTGTTTATGGAATTGAATATCAGGCGGCTGCACACAGGGTTGCTGAAAAATTGTGTGACCATTTGAACGAATACAAAGTTTTGAACGTTTGTGGAAAAGTTGAAGATGAACTTGGGAATATTTTGCTTCGTGATCGAATTGATGCAATTGTGCTTGATCCATCACGAGAGGGTTGCAGAGAAAATGCTTTGCAAGCAATTTTGTCAAGTAGGATTGAAAAAGTGATTTATGTGTCATGCAATTTTTCAACACAAGTGAGAGATTTGAGGGTGTTGCAGGAGAAGTATGATGTGCAGGATGTGACGATTTTTGACATGTTTCCGTGCTGCGCAAAGATGGAAACTGTGGCTATTTTAAGAAGAAGATAAACACTTCTTCTTTTTTTGGTCTTTTTTTACAATTATTACACTATAAATAATTAAAAAGTTTTAAGTTTTTTTGTTGACAGTCACATGTCATTATGATATAATCATAATGGTTTACGATGGGGAAGGTCCCTTTTGTAAATCTTTTTAATAAAGAAAAATTGAGGTTTGTTTGAGAACTACAAGATATACAAAAATCTTCGGTCTTATTATTGTGGCCGTTGTAGCGTTGATTTCAGGAATTGCTGTTGGCAAAATTTTTGTCAGCATGTCTTCTGTTGCTCCAACAGTTTCTGGTATGGCAACGGACTACCAAGACAGCGCAAATGATATTGAGGCATTGTACAAACGCTCCGTAAATGGTGCGGCTGTTTCTTCTTTCAATGCGGTTGAGCTTTATGAAATCGCAGATTACAGACTTCGCCATGCAAGTGCTTATTATAGAGAAATGGGCGGGAATGTTGTGGCAAATGCAATGGGCATCAATGTAAATCAGGTGCAGTCTACATACAGATGGTATAAAGATGGGGTGTTTGTGACAAACAAATTGAGCCCTTCAACAAACTCAATGGCGCCAGCTGTTAAATTGCGTGTTGTCTATGACAGCAACGCAAAGACTGTCCGCATGAATCAAACCGCGGAATTTAACAACACAAATTTGCCAATCACAGCTGTTTATGATGAGAGCAAAGATGATGTTTATACAGAGGAACAATATCTAAACAAATATTACGCTCAAAATGGCTCACCAGTTATTGCAAGCCTTTCAGAAGCTGTTATGCCTTACATTGTGTCTTCATTGACATGCTCGCAAAACACTTTTGACAAAACACCAAAAAGCAATGGCGATGGGACATATTCTTTCACAATCAACATGAGCGATGATCACTTGAATGTTGCTGGCATGGTTTATGCCAAAGAAATCAATATTTCTGCCGAAGTTGCGACATTTGTAAGATGGAAGACTCTTGAAATGAAAGTGACTATTGACTCAAATTTCAATTTTAAAGAAATTTCTTACACAGAAGTGTATCAAATGAAGCACAAATCAACTGGGGTTTTGTCAACAGTAACAAACAAGTTTGTTGACAAGTTTACTTTTGACAATGTGCCGTCATTTGAGGAGGTTTTGTAATATGGAAAGTCCAATTAGAAAACCTAAACGCTTGATGCCAAATATTTTTAAGGTGTTTACATTATACATCTTCATAACACTCGGCGTATTTTTTGGATACGTTCAATTTTTTGCTGGAACACCAACCACAACAGTTACTTTGCCAACGGGTGGTGTTAGTGCTGAAGAAGATGAATCATTTAGCAATTTTGTAAGCAATATTATGTCCGTGAGAAGTTTGGATCTTGACGGATTCTCTCTTTCATTTGAAAGTGCTGACGGGAAAACCAAAATCGCACTCAATGGAACAATGGCGTTTGTTACTGAATCAATGGATGTTTATATTGATTTGGATGTCGTTTACAATGAAAAAGTTTTCAATGTTGGGGCAATTTACACTGCACCAGAGCTTTATTTGTCGATTGAGGACACAACATACAAATTTGAAATTCCTCCTACGAGCACACCAGGAAAAGTGCCAGAGATAGACATTGAGCAAATTATGGGGCTTGTGACGGAGTACCTGCCTGTTGATTTAAATGCAATCACAAACAGCCTTGCATCACTTGGTATTGACATAAACAATTTGGATGCTTTGACAGAAAAATTGACAATCGAAACAAAAGAAAATGAAGATGGAAGTCACGAGTTTGTTGTTGGACTTGCAAACATTGTTTCTGCACAAATTTTGTGTGATTCAAATTATAATATGACTGCTGCTTCAGTTAGACCTATTTATGTTAAGGGGAATTCAATCAAATTTAATGCTCCAAGCATTTTGATGAACGATGAATCAATTTCTCTTTTGATGCAAAAACCAGATACAGATGTTGTTGACCTTTCTGGACTTAACCCATATGTTGACTACGTAAAGAATTTGATTGAAAACAAATCATTCAAAATTGATGCAAAAGTGACAGTTGGTCAAGATGAATATGATGTGACAGCATTTGTTGATTTAACAAATGATGTAAAAGTTTTAGCACAAACAAATGTTTATGATCTCGATGTGAAAGTCGCATATGCAGACGAGATGATTTATGTTGATTTGGAAAACTTGAAGTTGTCTTTTGACATAAATGACTATGACAAGTGGTCAGAGCAAATCAATGCTTTTGTTGAGCATCAAACATCAAAGAGTGTTGCTCAAATAGTAGATGAAATTGTTGAAAAGATTAAAAATGAATATAATTTGCAAGATTTCGATTTGAAGACAGAAGCAATGAATTTGCTTGCATTGTTGCCAAGTCAAATCAAGGGTACGGCACAAATTGAATCATACTTGCCATATGGTGCAACGGAAAGAGAAAACGAGTTTGAACTTGTTTGGAAAGATGGTCTTTCAATTGTTTTGAAAAATGATGGAACTATGTTTGCTGGTGCAAAAGTAAACTATAATGACATTTGTGTTGATTTTGATGTTGAAGCATTTGACGAAGAAATTGAAATCGAAGGAAACTATTACGACGTTTCAACACTTTTGCCAGCAATTTCAATCGCAGACAAAATTTTGCAAACGAAAGAGATTTGTGGGACTGCAAATGTAAGATATCAAGATTACAATGCAAATTTGAATTTTGTTGTAGATTTTTCAAATGATATTTTGGCAAAAGTTACAATCGAAAACGAATTTAAAGACATTTCCGTATATGTAACAAAAGACAGAGTTTTGCTCTGTGTTGATGAAATTGTTTTGGAAATTGAGCTTGACAAGATTGATCAATATATTGCAGATATAGAAGAATTGTCAGGAGTTGAAATTCCAGAGTTATCATTTGATTTGAAACTTGATGTTGATGTTGCACTTGGGTTTGCAAAGATGCTCCTGAATGAAGCACAACTTTCAAATGATGGTTCAACAACAATAATCAAATATCTTGACCATGTTGCAAAAGTTGATTTTGAAAATGAAGCAATTTTATTGGATTATCAGTGGGATGATGTAAGTGTTGATGTAACTCTTGGGGCAACAGATGAAGTTATTGTTCTTCCACAAATCACAGACAACATGGCTGATGTTTTGGACAAGGCACAAAATGTAAAAGATTATGTGCAAGCAAAACAATACGCTTTTGACTTTGCTGTTGTATATAAAAATGTAAACATAAGTGGAAACGCACAAATTGATCTGATTGACAACATCTTCTTGGTTGAAGCTGAGATTGGTGGAAAGAGAGTTTGCGTTCGCCATCAAAATGGAACGGCATATGTGATTTTTGATGAATTTAAGACGGAAATAAATTCTGCAAAAGTGATGGAACTTGCAAATATTATTTTGCCAATTTTGCAGGCTAACGGCATTAACACAGAAATCGGATTTGATGTTGAAGAAATCAAAAATCATCTCATAGAAAATATGCCTGAAATCACGGTTAAAGAACTAGTAAATGACTTGGCAGTTGAGCTTTTGGGCAGTTTGAGTGATTTGGCCATAGTTGGAAGATACAAAAATTATGACGCACAGATAGAGATAGGTTTTGACAACAATAGATTGGCATTTGTAGAGATAGTTGCACTTGGACTTACAGCACATATTGACATTGTAGATTTCAACATGCCAGCACTTGCAGAAGAGGAGTATTACGAC
>Ga0310786_10002776_pt1 | contig 26274 bp, 16 predicted proteins | sample AusTroGonzalo_MG_FD_203881 | JGI IMG/M metagenome (GOLD analysis project Ga0310786, IMG submission 203881) | Bovine rumen microbial communities from tropical cattle in Woodstock, Queensland, Australia - Gonzalo_03 (v2) (version 2) | ecosystem: Host-associated > Mammals > Digestive system >...
GTAGCCGAAGTACAGCCACTGTACAGCCTCGCGAGCGTTGTTAGCAGGCTGCGAGATGTCGAAGCCGTAGATCTGAGCCATAGCCTTCATCTCCTTCAGGGCCTTGATCTGCATTGAGATCTCCTCACGCTGACGGATAACGTCGTCGCTCATAATACCAGCACCGCAGTTGCGCTTGTCGGCCTCCTTCTCGGCAATGATAAAGTCGATACCATACAGAGCCACACGACGGTAGTCACCCACGATACGGCCACGACCATAAGTGTCGGGCAGACCAGTCAGGATGTGGTTATGACGTACGTGCTTCATCTCCTCGGTGTAAGCATCGAATACGCCATCGTTGTGAGTCTTGCAATATTTGGTGAAAATCTCGTGCAGCTTCTCTGATGGCTTGTATCCGTAGTTGGTGCAAGCCTGCTCAGCCATCTTAATACCGCCAAAAGGCATGAAGGCGCGCTTCAGGGGTTTGTCAGTCTGCAGACCAACAACCTTCTCCAAGTCCTTCTTATTCTCATCGATGTAAGCTGGGCCATAAGCTGTCATGCTCGATACGATTTCTGTCTCCATGTCGAGCACACCACCCTTGGCACGCTCTTCCTTCTGCAACTCCTGCAGACGTCCCCACAATGTGTTGGTGGCATCAGTAGGTCCGGCCAAGAAAGACTCGTCGCCTTCATAAGCCGTGTAGTTGTTCTGAATAAAGTCTCTGAGATTGACCTCCTCGGTCCACTTGGTTCCTTTAAAACCACGCCATTCTTTACGCATATACTAATGTTTTGTTACTTGAAAATAATACCTATTTGAAAATTTGGCTGCAAAGGTACTACTTTTTTGTCATTTATGCAACTTTTTTGTTCAACAATCGTGCTATTTTTCGAAAATATGACATATCATGAATCTGCGATAATTGTAGCCTGAAATAGGATAAAAATGACATATAAGGAGCTCTTCTTTGCTAAAAGAAATATTTTTCGTATCTTTGCACACAATATGTAAGTAAAATAAGGAAAAAGATGACAAAAAAGATTTTATTCTTCGTGCTGATGTTGGTGTCGCTAACCATGTCGGCACAGACCAAAAAACAGTCTGCAAAGCTCACTTCTCCGGATGGACACCTGAGTGCATCGATTCAGCAGCAGGGTTTGACACTCTGTCGTGATGGTCGTGTGGCTCTTCAGTTGCCTAAGGTGGGCATTGAAGGCAATACAAGTTTACCTGAATTCTCTTTTGAAAAAAAGGTAAAAGCCGACTATACGATGATCTCTGGCAAACGTAGCCACTGCACCAATGTGGCCAACGAATACCGTTGGTCAATGGGCAATGGTCAAACCATGGTGTTGCGTCTGTACAACAACGGTGTTGCTTTTCGTTATGAGTTTGCTCATCTTGCTGGTGAACTGCCACGCGAGATGACTACTTATCAGATTGCTGAGGGTACTCGTCGTTGGATGATGCAATGGGGCGATGGCGCAGAAGGTTTTTATCCTTTGACAACCTCATACAAAACAAAGCCTGGCCAGTCGTTTAGTGGCATTTGGAAATCAGCCGAGGGTTGGAACACCCGTTGGGGCTATCCTGCTCTTATTCAGTCGGCAGACGATATCTTTGTGCTTATTTCCGAGGCAAATATTGAACGCCAGCAGAGTGCTTCATGTCTTTATAACGAAGGTGAGAACTACCGTGTAGTGGCCGACCAAAACGAGTCAAAGGTGATGGGCAAATGGCACACACCATGGCGTGTGGCTATCATCGGAAGCCTTGCCGACGTGGTGGAGTCGACGCTCATTACGGATGTAAGTGAGCCCAACCAGCTCGCTGACACCAAATGGATTCAGCCAGGTGTGGTGTCATGGATATACTGGGCCTATAACCACGGTTCCAACGACTATAACATCATCAAGAAATACATTGATTTGGCGGTTACGCTGAAATTGCCCTATATGTTGATTGATGCCGAGTGGGACACGATGAAGGATGGAAAGAGCGTTGAGGATGCCGTGAAATATGCCAACGACCATGGTGTGAAGCCCATGATTTGGTATAACTCTTCCGTGGGATGGGTTGATGGCGCTCCCACACCGAAATTCCGCCTGAATAAACCAGAGGACCGCGAGAAAGAGTTCGCTTGGTGCGAGAAGATTGGCGTGGCTGGTGTGAAGATTGACTTCTTCTCGGGCGAGAATCTGAAGAATATGGATTTCTGTCTCGATTTGCTAGAGAGTGCTGCCCGTCATCATTTGCTGGTCAATTTCCATGGAGCCACTGTGCCTCGCGGATGGCAGCGTACCTGGCCCAACCTGCTTTCTACCGAGGGTGTCTATGGTGCCGAATGGTATAATAATGTAGGAACGTTCACCAAGCAGGCTGCTTGTCACAATGCGACATTACCCTTTACTCGTAATGTCATCGGTCCTATGGACTATACGCCCTGCGCTTTCTCTGACTCACAGCATCCACATATCACGACCCATGGTCATGAGTTGGCACTTACTGTTCTTTTTGAAAGTGGTCTGCAACATTTGGCCGATCGCCCCGAGAGCTTCTTGGCTCAACCAGAAGAGGTGCAGCAGTTCTTTGGTCAGCTGCCCGCTGCCTGGGACGAGACCCGCTTCGTCTCTGGCTATCCTGGCGAGAGCGTTGTTTTGGCTCGCCGTAGCGGTAAGACATGGTATGTGGCAGGTATCAATGGTACCGATGAAGCCAAGACATTGTCTCTGCCCATGAATTTTGTAAAGGGTAAGCAGGTTACTCTCTTTGCCGATGGCGAACCCTGGCATATTACGAGTCTCAAAAAGGCTCCTGCATCACTTGAGTGTAAACCTCGTGGCGGTTTTGTCATGATTATCAAGTAATTAGAAAATATAACCAATCACTAAGAAAATGAAACTCAACCAGTTAAAACATTTGCTTTTGGTGCTGGCCTTTATTACTATAGGCCAGTCACTGATGGCTCAGCAGCGTCGTCCTATCGACTCGCAGCATCCATTGTGGATGGTCCATATTGACGTTTGGAACAGTGCCGATCCTCAAAAGATTATCGACCTGATTCCTGCTGATATCAAGCCCTACGTCTGTATGAACCTCTCGCTGTCGTGTCAGTTTGATACCAAGACAGGCATGTATCGTATGCCCCGTAATGCTGTACGCACCTACAAGTCATGGGCCACGGTGTGTCAGCAAAACAATATGTGGTTCTGCTGTCAGCCTGCATCGGGCGGACACACCCATATTCAGGACAACGATCTCGAAACCTTTGAGTATTTCTTCAAAACTTTCCCCAACTTCCTTGGCTGGAACTATGCCGAGCAGTTCTGGGCCTTCGGTGACGCTGGCGACCTGAGTTCTATGACGAAGTCAAGTCGTTGGAACTTGTTTGCCAACCTCGTGGAGATGTCTCATAAATATGGCGGTTTCCTCACCGTCAGTTGGTGCGGCGGTATCTATCATTTCGACACCGACCCACTGGCTGAGCTGAAGACCGACAAGAACTTTATGGCTGCCTGTAAGAAATATCCTGAGGCTATTCTGTTCCTTTATAAGTATACACACTGCAGCAGTTTCTATAACAACGAAAGTGTGTGCTTCGGTCCTTTTATCTCTGGCCTGACTAAGAACTATGGCGTACGCTATGACAACTGCGGTTATAACGATATGCTGACCAAGGTGCTGGGCGAGAACCATGGTAAGAAATACCCAGGTTCAGCTGGTATAGGCACTGTGATGGAACAGACTTGCGTTAATGGTGGTGCCGTATGGGATGGTCCTGAGCTCATTTGGACAGAGGACTTCCAGAACCTTAGCGACTCAAAAGTGGATGGCTACACCCGTCGTAACTGGGGGCTGTTCCCCAACTTCAAAGGCATCTGGCTCGATATGTGGCGCGAGATTATCAAGGGTAATATGTATATTCCCACTCGCGAGGAGGTTGTAGCCAAGACCAAGGCAGTTCTCGTTCACGATGCCACCGATGATTTCAAGGTGCCCGATGCCCTGTATGATGGTTTGTATAAGGTGACCGATCCCGGTAATAAGGGTGACGGCCGCTGGGAGAACAATGGCTGGTATCTGAAGTCATCAGGACGCTATGGGGCTGTTCCTATGGTGGCAGGCCTCTATGATAGCATCGCCAAGACGATTCCCGTACAAGTGAAGAAGTCTGCATATAGTTCTCGTTGGGGCACTCAATCGAAGAAGGTCAATGAGTTCAATAGTCTCTATCCGGAGGTCTCTTCTGGCGACCTTTACGTGAACCGATATCACAACCGTCTGGTGACCTATACACCGTATACGTATCTGAATAAGAAAAAGACGGCCGAGGCCAGCATTCCTTTGCAGTATAACACCTGCGATACGCTGAAGTTGCTTTATGGAAAACTGTCTAGCGGCTATGTTCAGGAGTATGCCGACCACATCGATTTCTATCTGAATAACTACCGCAGTGACTCTACTGCTCAGCAGACCGACCAGATCAGTATCGTGGGCGCTACAGAGAAACCTTCCTATACTCTCACTAAGCACACTACGGGTGCAACGGGCTATAATGCCTCGGCTACGGAAACCTATGATGAGACGACACATCTTTATACCCTGAGCGTAAAACATATGGGACCTGTTGATGTTTCTATCGCCTGTGCTGGTGCTAACGATCGCTCTGCCGTGGAAGATGCACCAATACTATCACAGCCTTTGGAACAGCCCAAACAGCCCGAGGCCTATCATGGCCCAGTTATTATTGAGGCCGAGAATATGGATTATAAAGATGTCAATGTTAGTCTGACACATTCTGGTTGGTGGGCTCAGGACTACAAAGACTTTGCTGGTATGGGTTATGTCGAGACTCAGACTAAAACAACCGCTGCACTACGCCATCAGTTGAAGTTGGCCGAGGGTGGTGAATATAATATCCTTGTGCGCTATTGTAATAGTAGTAAAGCAGGCAATATGAAGGCCACTGTTAATGGCACTACCCAGACCATTGCTTTTGAGAAAGTTGGCAAGAACGATTGGCGCGAGGTGACTATTCCTGCTACCTTAAAGGAAGGTTCTAATAACTTTGTTCTTCAGAACTCTGGTTCCATTAGGATGATTATCGACCAGATTATCTATATGCCTGTTGGAACGCCCAAGGAGAAGTTTAAGGTAACTGTTCGTCAGGCAGACTTTGGTACCATCGTTGCTGATGTCGATTCTGCTACTGCGGGTCAGGAGGTACATCTCACTATTTCAGCCGATGAGGGCTATGGCATCAAGTTGCTTCGTGTGGTCAACTCTGTTTACTTCACACAAGGCAAGACCATTCCTGTAACTGAAGGTGCTACTGAAGTTTCTTTCATCATGCCCGACGAGAATGTAACTATCCAGCCTGTGTTCTCTGACCTGTGTGCTGTCTATAACCTTGATTTCACCAGTGTGGCTGCGGGTGAGTTGCCTGTTGGATGGCGTACCACGGACGGTAGTGACGTGCGTAATTACCCAACCTCGAATGGTAGTGGTCCGCGCACCTTCAGTGGTCTGCAGGGTTATCAGGGTAAGGCACTCTATTGGCGTACCACCAGTGCCGAGTATGGTCGTCTGAGTAACTATAAACTCTCGCTGGAACCTGGAAAGTATATGCTTGTATTTGCTACTGCCGCATGGAAGGGCACACCCACCTATCAGGCCCGAATCCTCAAGAGCAGTGGCGGTTCTGTCGCCTCATCGGCCACGATTACCGCAACACCAAACCTGAATGGCAATGCCGCAGGTGATATCTCACCAGCCGAACGTAATACGCTGTCTTTCGAAATAACGACGAAGGGCGACTATGTCATCCAGTTCAAGGAGGTTGGAAGTGGTATGCAAGAATTCCTTTTGGCCGAGTGTCGTTTGCGCGATCTTAGTATCCTTACGGGCATCAACACTCACTATGCTGAGAGCCGTTTGCCGGAAGGAATCTACAGTCCGTCAGGTTTGCGTCGTCAGACGTTGCAGCAGGGCCTGAACATTGTCGTTCGTCCTGATGGCACCGTTCGTAAGGTTATGCTGAAATAAAGTGTCTAAGCATTTATATCATGATAAGAGAGAGATTCCAAGGGGGTCTCTCTTTTATTTTGGTTAAATTTGGTTAATTTTCGAATTATTAAGGAGTGGAATGTCTGAATTATTTGTATATTTGCGTGTTGGATTAGACCAAAAATAATGTGTAACCATGAAAAGAGAAACAAAAGAAGAAAAAGTTAAGTCGAGCCTGCCAATTCTGCTGACCGTAGCAGTCGTCATGATGATAACCATCGTGACTGCTTTCTTTGTGTGTCGTCATGCATTGAAAGCAGAGAGTCATGCACGCTATGTAGGCATCATGAACTACGCGTCTGAGAAAATAGCAAAGACGATTCGTGGTATGGAGATGAATGCCATGAATGAGTTCGACGAAGTTGAGAAGCACCTTGATACCCCAGAATCCGTTATTGCTGCTCTCGAGAGCAAAACTAGTTTGAACCCCGAGGTGCGTGGCTATTTTGCAGCCTTCGAGCCCCATTATTTTGCAGAGAAAGGTCAGTGGTTCGAACCCTATGTGCATCATGTGGACAGTAGCGAGTTTGAGGTACGCCAGGTGGGTTCAGCCCATCACAACTACCACCGTTCCGAATGGTATATCCGTGCCAAGAACTCAAACGAGAGTTTCTGGTCAGACCCTTACTATTATTATGATGGTACCAACATCAGTGGCCACTACACCACCTTCGTCAAAGCTATCTACGATGACAAAGGGCGTCTCGCCTGCGTTTGTGGTGCCGATATGACCTTCGAATGGTTGGGTAAGGAACTTCAGCGCATTGACGACACTATGCGCGATGACGACCTGCTGAATAAGTATGTATCTGACAATGCTGATTTCTATACGGTGGTCATCAATAGCGATGGTAGTTGCATAGCCCATCCTGCCAATAAGACGTTGGTTGTGTCAGAGGAATACGTGAAACGCGATCTGAAACAAAAACATTGTGGCATGGCCGAGATAGATATTGACGACGAACGCTCCATCATCTACTATGCCCCCATTGATCATGTTGACTGGTCGATGGCTGTAGTTGTTGCTAATCATGGTAGTCATGATTGGCTCTTGGTTGTTGGCGCAGGATTCTTGTTGATAGCTTTTGCCGGTTTCATGTTTGTATGGTTCGTTTGTAAACGTTCAAAGAAAGATGAAGATTTCTAGAATTATCATACCTCAGACGTCGCTCCGCCTTAACCTCCTTGTCGTCTGCGAAACAGTATTGCTGTTGCTCTTGTCGCTAACGGTATTGCTCTTCTTCTCACGTCAAGCCTTGAAGGATGAGGCTTTCCGTAATGCCGAAGAGACGCTCGATGGCACGGTGCAACATGTGGATAATATCCTGCTGAGTGTCGAGCAGACTGCCTATAACATCTACGAAGACCTTCAGTGTCATCTTGACGAGCCCGATCGTATGAGTATCTATTGTCGCGAGGCCGTTGAGAATAATCCCTATGTTGTGGGATGTGCAGTAGCCTTCGCACCCAACTACTATGCCAATCACGACCTGTACATGACCTATGTCCACAAGAATGCCTCAGGTCAGAACAGGGATTCCTTGATAGTTTCCGATCACTATGGCAGTCGTCCCTATACCGAGCAGGTGTGGTATACCGCTCCAATGTCTAGTGGTCGTGCGTCGTGGACCGACCCATTACCCGATGAGGATGGCGAGGGTGTGACCTTGTCGTTATGTTTTCCTATTTATAAGAATGGCGAGAAAAATCCCGTGGGCGTGATGGCTTTTGACGTGCCCGTGGCTATTATTTCCCAGATCATCCTTGATTCCAAACCCTTCCGTCATAGCTATAGCGTAATGCTGAGTCGTGATGGTACGTTTATCGTACATCCCAATATTCACCGGTTTATCAAGCAGACCCTGTCTGTGAAGGATGGGGAGTCTCAGAACGATGAGAACTTGCGCCAAACCATCAAGGCGATGATGGCTGGCGAATCGGGAAATTCCGTCTTCCATCAGAATGGTCAAGATTGGTACGTGTTTTATAAGCCTTTCCAGCGTGACCGCGTCTTTGGCTTGCCTGTAGACAATCTGGGCTGGAGTACAGCCATGGTGTATCTTGAGGATGATATCGTGGGCGATCATGTGTTACTCTCATATCTTGTCCTAGTCATCACCTTGGCAGGTGTGTTGGTCTTTTATTTGTTATGTCGCATGTTAATCCGTCATCAGATGAAGCCGCTTTATATGCTAATCCGATCGTCACGACGTGTGGCCAAAGGACATTACGATGAGATTGTGCCCAACTCCACCAGTGGTGATGAGATTGGCCAGTTGCAGAACCTGTTCCAAGATATGCAGCGTTCGCTGATGGGTAAGTCGGCCGAACTGGAGCAGATGACACGTATGCTGACCACGCGTGGCGAGGAATTGCGTCATGCCTTTGGCAATGCGCAGGGGTCCGACCGCATGAAAACGTCCTTCCTTCATTATATGACGACGCAGATGGTTGAACCTTCGGATCTTATTGAGCGCAGTGTAACTAAGCTCTGTAATAACTATCACACCATCAGTCCCGATGAAGCTGATTATGAGGTGAGTGTCATCAAAAAGCAGTGTGCCATTGTCGTCGACCTGCTCGATCATATGATAGAGGCATTGAAGAATGAGACCGACGAGCCAGAGAAGATGATGAAAGAAAGAAAGGAGGATAATCATGAATAATATTAGACATCGCCTTTCACGTAAGCTCATCCTGAGTATCATGTTGATGGCCATCCCAGTGTTTATGCTGTCGTTGGGTGTCTTCTACTCCCAGTCGCGCTACCTTATCCGTCAAGAGGCTATGGAACATTCAAACAGCATTCTGCGTACCACTATCCAACGCGTGACCAATTACATGACTACCATAGAGTCTTCTACCAATGCCAATGCCTGGCTGTTGGAAGAAAGCTTCTGCCCCGACTCCATTAAGCTCGTCACACAGCGCATTGTTCGTCTCAACCCAAATGTGCTGAGTTGCACAGTCAGTGCCGAACCTGATCAGTTTCCGCAGTACGGCCATTATTTCTCGGTTTATACCTTGAACGATGTCGACTCTATCACCACAGCCATGGAGACGGACTATGCCTATTATGACAAAGCATGGTATAAGACACCACTTAATTCTGGTAAGCCGTGTTGGATAGATCCCTTTGTCGACTATACTGAGGGTGCCGTGAACCACCACGAGGCAGTGGCCACATATTGTCGTCCGCTCTGCTCGCCCTCAGGCAAGATTCTGGGTGTTATTGCCACCGAGTTCTCGTTCGCCCAACTGTCTAAGAATATCATTGCTACTGAGAATACCTATCCCGGCGCTTATTTCATCCTGTTGGGAGGTGATGGCCGATACCTCATCCATCCTGATTCCACACGACTTTTCCGTAAGACAATCTTTAGTGATGCCGACCCCATGGTCAATGCCGACCGCATTGCTTTGGGACACGAGATGACTGATGCCAAGCAGGGAACTTTGCATGTCATGATTAATGGTCAGCGTTATCATGTGAACTATTGTCCAGTGCCAGGAACAGACTGGAGCATAGCCATGGTATGTCCTGATGTAGAAGTACTGGCAGGCTTTAATCGATTGGGCTACGTCATCATCTTGATTTTGCTGTTGGGCTTAGTTGGAATGGCCTTGCTGAGTCGTGTTGTGGTGCATCAGACTATCCGACCTATCAAACAGCTCCTCACGTATACACAGCATATTGTCGACGGTAATTACAATGAGATAATACCGCGTACCAAAAAGACCGATGTGATTGGTCAGTTGCAGAATGGCTTTGCCACAATGCAAGAAGCGCTTCACAACCACATGGGTTCCATCAGTCGTACGTCCGAGGAACTGAAGAAACGCAATGAGCAGCGTGCACGCGACATGGCTTTGGCCGAGGAGACCGTCAAGAAGAAGACGCTGTTTATCCAGAACTTGTCTCATCAGATGCGCACACCTCTCAATATCATCATGGGTTTTGTCGATGTGCTAAACGACCGTATTGTAGAACGAGACAATGGTCAGGAGAAACAAGGAAAATCAGCACATGAAGAGCTGAGCGAGATGATTAGCATGATGAAGTATAATGCCATCCACCTGAAGCGCATGATACTGATGCTCTTCGACAGCTCGTCGAATACGGGTGCCGAGGAATTGATGAACAATCGCACGGACGAGGTGTCGTGCAACGAGGTGGCACGCGAAAGTATTGAACTTACCGAGGATCACTTCATGGGCGTCAAGATTAGTTTCGATACAACCTTGAACGATGGCGTACATATCCTGACCAACCACCTCTATCTCATGAGGTCTATTCGTGAGTTGCTCTATAATTCTGCCAAGTATTCCGATGGCAAACATATCCATCTCGCAGTTACCGAGACCACGACCACTGTGCTCTTTACGGTCACGGATGTCGGTCCTGGCTTGCCAAACGAGTCGGATGAACTGCTGTTCAAGCCATTTATCAAACTTGACGACCTGTCAGAGGGCCTTGGCCTTGGCTTGCCGCTCACCAAGCGCCATGCTTTGTCTCTTGGTGGCGACCTGATTTACGATCCCAGCTATCGTGAGGGATGTCGCTTCGTTCTGGAATTACCAAAGTAACCGTATCATTATTCTAATGAAGAGAATCTTTTCAATCATTATAATCGTGTTGTTTGCAATGAGCGCCATTGCCCAGATTCCTTATTATGCTGGAACCGTGGGCAATGGTAAGCTCTACGGTTACACGTCGTTGAAGGCCCGCCCTGGTCAGAATCAGCAAGAGACCTACACCACCTTCCAATATGGCCTGACATCCCACCTTGATGCTGGCATCGATCTCTATACGGGGCCCGATTGTGCCTATTGGGGAACCTTGCTGCGTGGCGGTCTGCCCTTGAGCAAATGGTTCAATGTGGGTGGCGAGGTTATCTCGTCGTTCGACCTTAATGACAACTTCCGTTTCTTTTATCTCACCTCAGGACTCTATCTCAACGGCGCCATCACAGCCGATAGTCGCCTTTTCTGGTGCAGCAACACGTGGTGGGTCCGTTATCGTGGAGGGCACGACACCTACTCCAACTATGAGTATCTGGGCTATAACATCCCCCTGACACAAGGCCGTTCATTGACGCCCATGGTTGGTGCTGTTCATTCCTGGCAGTTCCATGATGATCTTCAGCCTGCCGCCGGCCTTTATTTCTCTTTTGGCAACTATAACCTTTATCTCTGGAGTCACGATCTACTTGCTAATCACCCCCGTTTCGTCTTTGGTCTCGATTTCGTACTCTGAGTGCAGGTTGTCTTTTACCAATAATTAATCACTCACTTAAAACAATGAAAAAGCTTTTTCTTATGGCCGTTCTTGGCTTAACGGCAATGCAGGCACACGCTCAATGGCGCATTGGAGCCAACGTGGGTGCCACCTACAACCATTTTACAGTCGACAAACATTATCTGATTGATTACAACTACAAAGACCGCTGGGGCACCCAGATAGGTCTGATGGGACAGTATGATGTCAACGATTGGATGGGCATACGTGCCGAACTGAACCTGATGCAGAAGAACCACACGGTGGAGCGCACGCAGGTACTCATGAAGCATCAGTACACCAACAACTATCTCACGCTACCCGTGATGGCGTCGTTCAACTTTGGCGGTGAGAAACTACGCGGCTTCTGTAATCTGGGTGTTTATGGCGGCTATTGGTTGAGTTGCCACAAAGAAGGTTCTGATTACAATTCTTTCCATGAGTATGAATACAGTTTTAGCGAGGATGTCGACTTCAACAGTAAGCGCGACCAGCGCTGGGATTGTGGTTTCGTGGGTGGTGTCGGACTGGAATACCATTTCGCCGAGCACTGGGGTGTTCAGGCCGAGGCACGTTATTACTACAGCACAACCAGCGTTCAGAAGGACTATATGAAGGTGAAAGACCCGAAGTATAACTCTACGCTCGCACTGCAGGCAGGTGTCATCTACTTCTTTTAATCTATTAACTGAATAATGAAGCGTCATATGAAAACAAAGATAATGACTCTGGGAGCCATGCTCCTGATGCTCACCCTGAGTGCGTGCCGCGAAGAAAGCGACATGCTGGTGAGCTATAACCAAAACGATGTGTTGGTATTTGGAAAAGCAAACGAAAGTTTTGTAGAACAGTTTGAGGTGTTCTGGAATGGCATGAACCAGAATTATGCCATCTGGGACTGTGAGGAGAATCAGTATGGCCTCGACTGGGACGAGGTTCACGATCGGTTCCTGCCTCTCTTCGAACAACTGGACCAGCGCGACAAGGACACCGACCCTGTTAGTGATAGCGAGTATCAGGCGTTGATAGATAGCTTGGCGAAGCCGCTGCACGATGGTCATTTTGTGGTGCAGTTTAAGAATCCGCATACGGGAAAAGCCCTGAACTGCTATCCTGGTAAAATACGCAACGCCAGCCGTGACGACTATGAGGTATCGCAAGACTTTGTTCCCTCGCTTGCTGCCTATGTTTTTAATGGTACTGCCACCGATTATCAATCAGGATGCACGTCGCAGCAACATCTCGCCATCATGTTTGGCAACACGTACGATGTGAATAAAGATATGATTATCAACCCCAACTACGGCCTGGGATATGTTGTGGCGCAAATCAATGAGTTGAAGGCTAAACAATCGCCGACAAGTTCTCAGCGGACGAGGCTCACGCAACTCCAGAATCTGTTTGCCGAGTGGGTGTTATATAAAGCAAGCGTAAATAACAGGGCAGAGCTGATTGCCCTCTATAATTATATTGTTAACAAATATCAGTCGCTGAAAGTTCCTGGTCTGATACTTATCAGTTCGGCATTCAATGAATACGGCCTTGGTGTGCAGTATGCTTTGCTCAATGGTGATACACCCTATTTTGCATTTACCAATTTCTTCCTGACATTATATGCTAATCCCAAATATTCCAATATTAATCAGTTAACGCCTGGCACCGAAGATTATAAGCAGTCAGTGGCTATATATAACGCCTGGCTGTCATGGCTTAAAAAAGTTCAGGAACTGAAAGCCAACGGCAAACTGAAGGGCGTTATTATTGACCTTCGTTCAAATGGCGGTGGAATGTTTGCCGACTTTGGACTTGTGCTGGGCTCTCTGTTCCAACCGGGAACCGATCTACAGGTTGGTTATCAGCGCTTCAAGCGAGGTCCAGGACGCTACGACTATTCTCCTCTGATGCCCGATGTGCGTCCAGGCATTGATATCCTTGAGCTCCTGCCTAACGAACCCAGCGTGCAGAACATCCAGCAGCAAGGAATCACCGAACCCATTGTTGTGCTCACCAATTGCATGTCTGTCAGCATGGCCGAGATGACGGCTATGGGTGCCAAGGCCATGCCTAATGCCCGTGTCATAGGTAAGCGTACTTTTGGCGGACTGTGTGGACTGACAAATAACGAATATGCCAACTATAACTATTCCGGTCATATTGGTATCGCGGGTCAGACACCCGTTTACTGTTATACACCTACGGTGGCCACCATTCAGCCGGATGGTAAGACCATCCTCGAGGGTATCGGTATTACGCCCGATATCGATGTTAACTACGTTGTAACACCTGCCGGTACTGATAGTCAGATTGACCGTGCCCTGCAGTATATCCAAACAGGCAACTAATGCCGTTGCTTTGTTAGCACATCATAAAAGCGCCCTGCCATTGCAATTGGCAGGGCGCTTTCTTTTTTATATCAACCTTCCCGTTTTAATAGTTAGCACGGAGATTCCACTTCGAGTTGTCGCTCTTGAAGTCGTACTCGGCCAGTGTAGGAGTTGAGTCGCCTGCAGAGTAGATGCAGTACTTCGTGTTCTTGCCCTCCTGACCAGGGATGACGTAAGGCATGATGCGATACGTACCATCGGTCAACTGCTCAACACGCCAGAGCTGCTCGTCAAGTTCGGCATACTCCTTGGTGGTCAGTTCGAGGTCGGCAGTAGCTGTCAGAGCACGGTTGGTGCCTGCGATACGGATGGTGAAGAGCGGTCCGGCAATGGTGCCCTTATCCGTGGCTTTCAGCTCCCACTTCTGCCAGGGACGGAACATATAGTCGCTGCAGCGAACGGCAATGTCGCCAGCAGGCCATGAGCCCTGTACCTGCTGCAGAGTCTGCTCTTCAACGGGCTTGGGAGGAGCAGCGTTAGCCTGCTGTCCGCCACCGAAACCACCAAAGCCACCTGCGCGCTGCACGTTCATGCGAACGAAGTCAACACCCAGTTCCAGTGAGTAGCCGCGGCGCTCGCTCAGGATAGCGTATGTGCCCGACTTAACCTGATCGCCAGCATAAGGCCAGCCGTTCTTCCAAAGCAGAGGATGGATAGCCAAGGTAGAGCGACCACCCTGGTCGAAGTCAGCCTCCCAGTGGAACGACATGATTTCAACACCCTCGTCAAGGATGGTGCGTCCAAAGTGTCCTGCGCCCGTCTTGCGGTTGCCAGCAGCAATCACCATGCGGCCACCACCATGGAACATGTCGCGACCTACATTGTCGATATAAGGACCCTCCACAGAGCGTGAGCGACCAACCACGATGTTATAGGTAGAGTTCACACCGTCGCAGCAGGTGCCGTGTGTACCCAGCAGATAATACCAGCCATCCTTGTAGATAAGGTCAGTAGCCTCACAGTCGATGGCGATATCCTTCTCCTTGTTTCCTTTCACGCGATAGCCCGTCTTGGGGTCGAGCTCAATGAGTCGGATGGTGCCGAAATAAGTACCATAGCTCACCCACATACGACCAGTGGTGGGGTCGAGCAGCACACCTGGGTCGATGGCGTCCTGATCCTCCATACCGTCGCTCGAGCAAACCTCCACGGCAGTGCTCCACTTAAAGTCGGGACTCTTAGGATCCAGCGTCTTGTTCCACATGGTCAGGATACGACCGCTGTGACCGCCACCCAGGCCACCACCGGTGGCACCATAGATGCAGAGGTAACGGTCGCCCACCTTGATGATATCAGGTGCTGCACCACCGCCAGGACGTTCAGCGCCACTGTGCCAGCTCCAGCCATCTTCAGAGATGAGGCCGCCGCCACCGGTGCCAAATGTATAATACTTACCTTCGCACTCGGCGATGGTCGAAGGATCGTGGATGTATGGTTGTCCAATTTGTGCGTTAGCGGCTGTGGCAATGGCCAGTGCCGCAAGGATTGTATGTAAGCGTTGCATAGTTATTTGCTGTTGTTGATAATGGTGAAGTTAGTTACAGGGTTACCTTTCTCATCGAGGAAACGTACGCAGAAGTCGCTCATGCCAGGACCATTGATGATGGCACCACGCAGAATGTTGCGGCCCTTCTTCAGGGTGATGCGGCGCGACATGCAGTCGTCCTTCACCATGCGGCGGTCGCCACTGAGCAACAGAGCTTCCTCGCCGTTGAGCCACCACATAGAGGCAGAGTTAGAACCTACGGCCAGACGTACGTCCTTAATCTCCTCAGGGCAGTCGATGATGGTGACGCCCCAGAACAGCACGCCGTAAACCTTCTCGCCATACTTCTCGGCAAAGCGGAACAACTTCACGTTGAACATCTCGCTGTCCAGAGCATGCCAGGTCAGTGTTTGCTTAACCGTCTTAACCTCGGGTTTGGCGGGAGCCTGCTGCATGCCGCGGCCAAAGCCTGCGGGAGCCTGTTCCTGCTTGAACACAGCCGTCACCTTCTGTCCGTCCTTAGGCAGGATGGTCATCTGGTTCTTGAAATACTCGCGGTTGAAGTGGTCGCGCAGATAAGAGTCAGTAAACACGGTATTACCGCTGTTAGGCTTGTCGATGGGTTCCAGCAGCATCCAGCGACGGATGAAACCTTCATTATCGGGCTTAGCGGGAGTGGCCGTAGCCTTAGTGAAGTACTTAGGACGGTTTTTGAAGAGCACCCAGTCAACACCCAGTTCGCCAGCACCCTCGTTGGTAACCACCAGGTCAACAACACCGCTGGGCTTGTAATCCAGCAGCACGGTCTGAGTGAGCCACTGGTTGCGGTTGTCACGACGGAAACGGCCCATCATGCCGCCACCCTGACCACCTGCAGGCTGCTCAGGAGGTGTCACGGCCATCTTTACACGGGCAATCACCTTACCCTTGGCATTACCTTCGCGGATGCAGAACTCAGTGTCGCCACTAGCCTTAGCGCTGATAATCATATAGCCGTCGTTCAGGCAGCTGAAGTCCACGTCGGCATACTTTATCCAACCCTTTGAGGGGATGGTGGCATAGTCGCCGCTGAAGGCACGGGTAGTGTCCACATGAGCAGTTGTCACACCAGCAGAAGCCGTGCTGTAACGGTCAATCTCAATCTTCTCAGTAGCCTTGTTGATACCAACGCCACGCATGGTGGGTTTCACCTCCTGGATGGTACCGTCGGCATTGAAGAACAACTTCTCAATCTGCACAGAGCGACGCTTGTCGTCGTTGGGCGAGAAGAAGTTGCAGTGATAGAACAAGTACCACTGACCCTTATAGTTGATGATGCTGTGGTGGTTGGTCCAGCAGCCGTTGGCATGCTCGGCCATGATGAGACCCTTATACTCATAAGGACCCATGGGGTTCTTACTCATGGCATATCCCAGCACCTCAGTGTTCTCTCTCACATAAGGATAGGTGAGATAGTACCAGCCGTTGGCCTCGAAGGCGAAAGGACCCTCAGCCTGACGGTTGGGCAGGCCTTCAAGACAGTTCACACCAATCATCTCCATCTCACGGTTGCCAAACTTCACCTTCGACTTGGGGTTGTCGTCGGCCAGTTCCTTCATGTTGGGCTTCAGCTTAGCGCAGCGTCCGTTGCCCCAGAAGATGTAAGCATTACCGTCTGAAGCCTGAAGCACACAGGGGTCAATGCCGTTGATGCCCTTGATAGGCTCCTTCTCAGGAACGAACGGGCCCTCAGGACGGTCGGCCACGGCCACGCCAACGGCGAAGCCGCCTCTGCCTTCAGCGGGTGCAGAAGGGAAGTAGAAATAATACTTTCCGTTGCGCTCCACGCAGTCGGGCGCCCACATAGAATAAGAGTCTTTTCTTACCCAGGGCACCTTGTTCTGGGTAACAATCACGCCGTGATCAGTCCAGTCGGTCAGGTTCTCCGACGAGAAGACGTGATAGTCTTCCATGCAGAACCAGTCCTGACGCTGTCCGACAGGAGGTTTGATGTCGTGTGAGGGGTACAGGTACACCTTGTTGTTAAACACACGCGCAGTGGGGTCAGCCGAGAACTGGTCTCGGATGACGGGGTTCTGGGCGCTTGCCAGTACGGGCAAAGCCATCAGAACACAGGCTATGGTTTTTCTCATATTAAAATTGTTGTTGATAAAAAGTTAGTCTTTATTTGGTCTTATTGGCAAACTGTCCGAAGTACTCCAGACAGACGTCGCGCCATAGGCGGGCATCCTGCTGCTGGAACTCCAGACTCTTGGTCACCTCCGTCCAGCGTTGCTCGTCAATCAGCGGTTTGGCCGACTGCCATATAGTGGCAAATTCGTCCACCTCTCTAACGCCACGGTTATAGCACCACTGCAGTTCTTCCCATAGCGTGCGGCCACTGTTCATTCTGCGTGTCCAGGGCACACGGTGGAACCACAGGAGGAAGCGTTCCGGACAAGTTTCTATGTTGTCGTAGAGCGAGCAGTAAGGCTCACGATACTGAGCCGTGGCATTTGTGCCAGTACTGCTGCGGTCCACACCAATGCTGTCGCTGTTGGCGCGATGGTAGTACACAGGGCACCACTCAATGGGGTAGCGCGCAATGTATCCTCCAGGCTGCGGACCCATGTGATGGTCAAACTTAAAGATGTGATGCAGTCCCAGTGGCATCATATAGTCCACGCAGGCCTCACGGCTGCGCAGCATCATGCCCAGCAGCACTTTGTCGTCCGTATCAAAAGTCTGCTTCAGCCATTCCACTGCAATCTCGTTCGATGTCAGCGTGGGGTTCCATGCCAGACGTCCGAAGGCATACCAGTTAGCCTGCGAGAAATGGTGTCCACACCAGTTGGTGTCGAGTCCGATGTTAGCCACGCCTGCAATACCTACCAGTCGTGAGGGCTTGACATATTGGAAGAACTCATTCCACATGGGAGCCAGATAAACCAAGTGCTTACTCTGTCCCAGGTATTCCTGTGTGATCTGCAGCTCCGCCATCTGCGGTGTCTTTCTCATCTGGTCGAAGATAGGTGCATAAGGCTCACGCGGCTGGAAGTCCAGCGGACCGTTCTTCGACTGCAGAATCACGTTGTCGCGAAACTGTCCGTCAAGCTCCGCAAACTCCGATACAGCCTGCTTCACACGGTCCTCGCCCTGATGCTTGGCACCATAGACAAACGAACGCCACATCACGATGCCGCCAAAAGGCTTCAGTGCATCGGCCAGCATGTTAGCGCCGTCGGCATGCGTACGACCGTAGTCGAACGGACCAGGCTGTCCCTCGCTGTTCGCCTTCACCAGGAATCCGCCGAAGTCGGGAATAACAGCATAAATCTCCTTAGCCTTCTTCTGCCACCAGCGACGCACCTGAGGGTTCAGCGGGTCGGCCGTCTTCACCTCACCCAGAGCCTTGGGCGAACCGAAGTTAACCGAGATATACACCTTGATGCCCCAGGGGCGCAGGATGTCGGCCACCTCCTTTACCTTATTAATATACGTACGTGTCAGCATCTTGGGCGATGCGTTCACGTTGTTCAGCACCGTACCATTGATGCCCACCGAGGCATTAGCCTCCGCATATTTCTCAATCAGGGAGTGGTCAATCTCCAGACGGTCGTTCCAAAAGATGCTCTTGCCGGCATAGCCACGCTCGATGCTGCCGTCCAGGTTGTCCCAGTGGTTCAGGATGCGAAGCTTGTAGTAAGGATGCGACTCGCCCTGCTCACCACGTAGCAAGGCATAGCGACCATACATCAGTCCCATCTCAGTACGTGCCGTCACCGTTTTGCCGTTGATGCGATAGCCGTCATCATCGGGCATGGTGGGGTCAATCTTCAGCGTGATGTCCTGTGGCAACTTGTTGCGCAGCCATAAACGACTACCGTCCTCTGCCCAGGCATTGGTTGCCAGGCAGAGGACGAATAGCACTATGAAGGTTTTTAGTTTATTCATTGACAACGGTCTTGATGGTTCCATCCTCATTGTAGAACAGACGCTGCACCTTCAGCGAGCGCAGATGCGTGATGTCGTTTGAAGGCACACAGTCGTGATACAACAGATACCACTGACCCTTGAACTCCACAATACAGTGGTGTGTGGTCCATCCCACCACGGGCTCCAGGATAACACCCTGATAGGTGAAAGGTCCGTAAGGATTATCACCAATGGCGTAGCACAGATAGTGGCTGTCGCCCGTAGAGTATGAGAAGTAATACTTACCATTATACTTATGCATCCACGAAGCCTCGAAGAAACGGTGAGGATCGTCGGCACGCAAGGGCTTTCCAGCCTTGTCCAGGATCACCACAGGACGTGGAGCCTCAGTAAACTGCTGCACATCGTCGGTCATGCGAGCCACATAGCTCGACAGGGCAGGAGCGTCGGCAGGCGCCCAGAGCTCCGTCTTCTTGTCCGAGGCGTGACCCAGGTCCACATAACCAGCAGGAGCAGCCGCTGTGTCAGGCTGCTGGATGGGCTTCACGCTCAGGGGCACATGCCACTGCAGCTGTCCGCCCCACAGACCGCCATAATAGCAATATACGGTGCCATCATCATCCTTGAAAGCGCAAGGGTCGATGCTGTAAGCACCACGGATGGGGTGCTCCTGAGGAATGAACGGGCCCTCGGGCTTGTCGGCAACAGCCACACCCAGGTGGAACTCGCCGTTATAGTCTTTAGCCGAGAAGATCAGGTAGTACTTACCGTTCTTCTCCACCACATCGCTGTCCCACATCTGCTTCTCAACCCAAGCCACCTGATTCTGGTCCAGAATCACGCCGTGGTCGGTCACTTCGCCGTTCTCGATATCCTCGAACGACAGCACGTGATAGTCGCGCATCTGGAAGTGTCCGCCGTCGTCATCAAAGACGTTATCGCACTCACGGTCGTGCGAGGGATAGATATATAACTTGCCGTTAAAGACGTGGGCCGCAGGGTCGGCCATATAGTCACTAGGGAACAAATAACGAGGTAATTTAGCCATAGTACTGTTTTATTTATATAGTTTGACGATTTCGTTAACAATAGGTTTAATCTTATACTGACGATCGATGAGCAACGGATAGTTGGTACGTCCCTTGATGGGCCATCCGTTCAGCCATGAACCACCGTCACTCACGCCCCATAGGTTGATGCGAGAGATCTGGTCACGGTGCTTGTAGTAAATCTTAAAGAGGTCAAGCCAGCGCTTGTCCACCTCCTTCTGCTTGGCAGCGGGCAGTCCGTCAACATAAGGATTATATTTCTGTTGCAACTCAAAGTTCTGGGCGATGTCGGCACCGCCAAAGCCCTGTGGGTTGGGCAGCACGTTGATGTCGAGCTCAGTGATCATCACCTTCACGCCACAAGCGGCAAAGGCGTCGATACTCTTCTCATAGTCGTCCAGGTTGGGGTAGTCCAGTCCGTTATGACTCTGCATGCCCACGCCGTCGATGCGCAGACCCTTGGCCTTCAAGCTCTTCACCAGTCGGCACACAGCATCGCGCTTGGCGGGGTTCGACATCGAATAGTCGTTGTAATAGAGCTCTGCGTCAGGGTCAGCCTCGTGAGCAGCACGGAAGCAGATCTCAAAGAACTCCTCGCCCAGCAGGCGATAGTAGGGTGAGTTGCGGAACGAGCCGTCGTCGTTGATGGCCTCGTTAATCACGTCCCAGCCATACACCTGACCCTTATAGTGGCCCACCACCGTCTTGATGTGCTTAATCAGTCGGCTTTTCAGCACCTCTTTCGAGGCAGGACTAGCCGTATAGCCGTTCGTAAACCACCAGTCGGGAGCCTGCGAGTGCCACACCAGGCAGTGGCCAATCACCTTCAGCTTGTGCTGTTCGCAGTAGCTCACAAACTTGTCGGCCACACGGAAGTCGAAGATACCCTCAGCAGGAGCCAGAGACTCCGGCTTCATGCAGTTCTCGGCCACAGCACAGTTGAAGTGCTTGTCTGTCAAGGCATCAGCCTCGGGCACCTGTCCATCACTCTGCCACTGGTTAATAGCGGCACCAATCAAACAATATTTTCCAATTGCGTCTTTCAAACCCTGCTGAGCCATAGATGCCAGGGGCATCATGGCCAGACAGAGTGTCATTATCTTAATATTCTTATTCATGTTCATTATTTGTTGCTACGTGCTTCAATCTCCTTGTTGATCTCGTCCAGTCTCTCGTCGGTCAAGGGGTACTTGTAGATCAGGCATCCTACGACAACGAGCAGAGCGGCAGGGATGATACAAGTGAACACCAGGATGGCGTTCTGTGCAATAGCAGAATAGTTAGCCAGCTTCGTGTAGTAGGCGTTCACAGGGGCACTGATAAACGATGCCAGGAACACCACCACAAAGATGCTCAGCACCAGCTGCAGACACTTGTTGGCCTTGAACTCCTCCCACATCTCGCCAAACGATACAGGCTTCTCAGGCGTTGTAGTGATATTCTCTTTGCTGCCCATGAAGCAGAGCATCAAGAGGATGAAACCTACGAGGGCGAATACACAGGTAACGATGAACCAAGCACTTGGCTCAATGGGCAGGGCCGACTCCTCGCTGGCAAAGTTGAAACCAATCCATCCCATCACCAGTGGCGTGATCCAGCCGGCGATAGAGAAGCCAGCCTTGAAGGCCACGCCAGCAAGGGCGTTAACCGTGGCAGCAGGACGGTTGCCAGTACGATACTCAGCCTCAGTGATCACCTCAGGCACCAGAGCCCACATCAGCGAGCCCACCAGCAGACCAACACCAGTCATCACCTTGGCAATCTGAACCAATGTGTTCAGCTCCTCAACGTCAAAGAACTTACCAATGGTGAACAGGATGACAAAGCCAATCAGACCGATGGTCAGCAGGGTGTAGTAAAGACCTTTCTTGCCCAACCATCTCTTCAGTGTGGGCAGCAAGGGCAGAATCACGAAGGCAGGAATCGTACCAATAGCCATGAAGGTGGCCTGGTTCCAGTCGATAGCCGTGTGAACACACATGGCGAGTCCGATGGGGAAGCCAGCCTGCACCACAATCTGACCGATGTTGGCGCATACCATTCGTGTAGAGGTAAGAATCAGCACCTCGTCGTTGTCACGTGTCATACTGGCCATGATCGAGCCGTAGGGGATATTTACCACTGAGTAGATCATGCTCAGCACGGTGTAGCTCACCGTGGCGTAGATAATCTTTGCAGTGGTGCCCCATTCTGCGGCCTGAGGCAGCATCAGCAGACAGGCGGCAACGGTCAAGGGAATGCCACCATAGAGGAGGTAGGCACGATACTTACCAAGTTTGGGATTGCGGTTATCAATGTAGCGACCTACTATAGGGCTCCAGAAACAGTCAATCAGTCGAACGGCGAGAATCAGTCCGCTGACGAAAGCTGGGTTAAGTTTCAAAACGGTGGTCAGGTAAATCATCAGGTAGCATGCTACCGTCTGGAAAATGAGGTTTTGTGCCAGGTCGCCCGATCCGAAACCGATGCGCTGGAGCCACGAAAGTTTGTAGAATCCTTTTGACTCTTGATTAATAGTAACTGTTGACATAATTGTTGTTGATTTATTTTTGTTTAATTTGCTTGCAAAGTTACTCGTTTTTTTTCAAAATGGTCTTTCCCTATGTTTCATATTACTATTAAAAATGTTTCATTTGGCTTAAAAAGTCCTATGTTTGGCCCTTTATAAGCAAAAAAATGTGTATTTTTGCACAGTTATGAAAAAGACCGTCACTATGCTATGGCTACTCCTCTTGAGTGCCGTTATGTGCAGCGCCCAGGTGCGTCTGCCCCAGATATTCCAGTCGGGCATGGTGCTCCAGCGTGGCACCAACATCCCTGTTTGGGGACAAGCCGCCCCTCAGCAAACCATCACCGTTCGTCTTCATAAAAAGAAATGTACCACCGTGGCCGATGCCAACGGTTGCTGGCGTGTCGATCTGCCTGCCATGAAGGCTGGTGGACCGTATGTGTTGGAGGTGAGAGGTGAGAAGTCAGAGGTGATCACTCTGACCGATGTCTGGGTGGGCGACGTATGGCTCTGCTCAGGTCAGTCAAACATGGAGACCACCCTCGAGCGCGTGTCGCCACAGTATCCTGACGAGTTGAACGACAGTAACAACATGGTGCGCCTGTTCCATGTGCAATATCAGACAGACACCCATCAACCCTCTTCCGACCTGCGTCCCACGTCGTGGAAACCACTGAATCGCGCCAATGCCTGGCGCTTCTCGTCCATTGGCTATTTCCTTGGCAAGCAGTTGCAGCGCGAGAAGGGTGTGGCTCAGGGCATCATCGAGAGCGCCTGGGGTGGCACCCCCATCGAGGCGTGGATAGCAGCCGACTCCCTGGCCAAGCATTTCCCTGTGCTCCATCGCCAGACGTTGCTCTATCAGAACGATGCCTTTGTGCAGGCCCAGCAGCGTGCAGGCATGCTGGCCAACCAGCGTTGGCAGCAGATACTTGACGAGGGCGATCCTGGCATGCAGGCCGTCGAAGGCTCAAAGGGTGGCTTGTGGACCCAGCCGACGTACGACGACTCGCAGTGGACCGTGGTCAACCAGTACGACCTCCTGCCCACTCAGCGCGAGTGGATTGGCAGTCTGTGGCTGCGCCAGCACATCACCATCAGTAAGGCGCATGCAGGCAAGGCCGCCCAACTCCTCTTAGGCACCCTCTACGACAGTGATGTCACCTTTATCAATGGTGTGCAGGTGGGCAGCACTGGCTATCAGTATCCGCCTCGTCGCTATCAGGTGCCTGCAGGTCTGCTTCGCGAGGGCGACAACGTCATCACCGTTCGCTTTGTCAACAAGAGTGGAAAGCCCTATTTCGTTCATGAAAAGCCCTATCGACTGGTCTTTGGCCAGGATGATGTACAGCCCCTTGCTGAGCAGTGGAAACTGCACAAAGGACTCGAGATGCCCTATAGCATTGGCCGTGGTGTCGATCTGCAATATCAGCCCTCCACACTCTTCAATGGCATGATCAGTCCTATGGCGCCTTTCGCTGTGGCTGGCGTGCTGTGGTATCAGGGCGAGTCGAATGCCGACACTCCCCAGGCTAGCGACTATGCCTCGCTGTTGCACCTCATGATGGCCAACTGGCGTCAGGCCTTCCAGCGCCCACAGATGCCTTTCGTCATCATCCAGTTGGCCAACTATATGGAGCCTTCTGCCCAGCCGCAGAACACAGGCTGGTCTATGGTGCGCGAGGCTCAGCGACTGGTGGCCAAGGAAGACAAGTATGCCGAGTTGGCTGTCACCATCGACCGTGGCGAGACGGTGGACATCCATCCCTTGCGCAAGAAAGACGTGGCCCAGCGTGTGGCGCTCGCTTTCGAGCGCTTGTTGTGGAACCCACGCACTGTGTTGTCGCCAGAGGTCAAAGAGGCTACCTTCGTGGATGGTCAGGTGGTCTGCACCCTCTCGCAGTCGTTGCTCCATGATGGCGTGCTCTACGAGTTCGAGGTGGCTGGTGCCGATGGCCGTTATGTCAATGCCGAGGCCGAGGGTAGGGGCGACTGCATTCTTATCAAGTCGCCCATTGCTCTTCCCGTCTCCATCCGCTATGCATGGAAGAACAATCCCATCCGTGCCAATGTCTATGGCAAGAACGGCCTGCCCATGAGTCCGTTCCAGATGGCTGTTATTCAGAAATAATTTTTTTACTCAATTATTATATAGGAAAGAACTAAACTATGAACAAAATCGTATTGATTACTGGTGCCACAAGTGGCATCGGTCAGGCATGTGCAAGGAAGTTTGCAGAGAATGGTGATAAACTGATTCTGACTGGCAGAAACGAGCATCGACTGGCAGAGCTTCGCAAGGAACTCTCTGAAAAGGGTACGCAGGTGCTCACCCTGGCTTTCGATGTGCGCGACCGTGAGAAGGCTGAGAAATTCTTTCGTGAACTGCCCATCGAGTGGCAGGAGGTCGATGTGCTGGTGAATAACGCTGGCTTGGCACTTGGCCTGGAGCCAGAGTACAAGGGCGACCACGACGATTGGGAGACAATGATCGACACCAACATCAAGGGATTGCTCACCATGACGCGCCTTGTGGTGCCTGGCATGGTCACTCGCAATCGTGGCCACATCATCAACATGGGCTCTGTGGCTGGCGATGCCGCCTATGCTGGAGGCAACGTCTATTGTGCCACCAAGGCTGCCGTCAAGGCTCTGACCGATGGACTGCGTATCGATGTGGCCGACACGGCCATTCGTGTCACCAACCTGAAGCCTGGTCTGGTTGAGACCAACTTCAGTAACATCCGTTTTCATGGCGACAGCGACCGTGCTGCCAATGTCTATAAAGGCATCAAGCCCCTCACTGGCGACGACATCGCCGATGTGGCCGTCTATGCTGCCAATGCGCCTGAGCATGTGCAGATTGCCGAGGTCCTCATCCTGGCCACTCATCAGGCCAGTGGCAGTGTGATTGTCAGAAAGTGATTTTGAAGATTCTGTACCTTCTCACCTCACCGTGGTGAATGCCTCGTTGAGGGAGAAGGTTTCAACGGTACAAAGGTACAACATCTCCCCAGCCCCACCAACTCCCTTTGGGGTACGAATCAGGGTACATGGCGCCATTTGTCTAAATTGCTTATACATAAACATTTAAATAATCAGGCGAGAAAACTTTTGTCCATAATTTTGTTTTGTTAATGTTTGTATAAATATTTGGTCGCTACAGCATAATTTTTTATATTTGCAACGAACATTCGTATTTAACTAAAAACATAAAACGACTTTTAACCAAATCAAACAACCATATAAAATATGATGCGCCCTATTATATTAATGGTATTTTTTTTGTGTTTCTTTCTTGCTCCAGCCTGTGGACAAGATTGTTTCACAGAAAATGGTTTTGTCTATGCCTTGCAGAAAGACCCTGGTACTGTGACGTTGACAGGGTACGAACACTCATCACTGTCTGATGGTGGACACGCTCTTCATATTCCTTCTGAAGTCTCTCATGAGAATAAGCGTTATAGAGTGTTGCGTATTGAGGATAGGGCATTAGCCAACCTTTCTGAGGTGGAGTCGATTGTCGTAGAAGATGGTGTAGAGACAATTGGAAACTACGCTTTTGAGCATTGCATCAATCTAAAGTCAATCAACCTTCCTGC
>Ga0310786_10002777_pt1 | contig 26269 bp, 26 predicted proteins | sample AusTroGonzalo_MG_FD_203881 | JGI IMG/M metagenome (GOLD analysis project Ga0310786, IMG submission 203881) | Bovine rumen microbial communities from tropical cattle in Woodstock, Queensland, Australia - Gonzalo_03 (v2) (version 2) | ecosystem: Host-associated > Mammals > Digestive system >...
CCTTAAAATCAAAAACGCTGGAGAATAAAAAAAGGGGTTATCTATGATGACCCCTGGCCCTGCCACGGGCCATCATACAACAAAATAAGCCTGAACTCCCTTGAAAGCAAGCTTTCAGATGATTTCAGGCTTATTTTGTTGGTGATCCGCTCGGGGTTCGAACCCGAGACCCCATCCTTAAAAGGGATGTGCTCTACCTGCTGAGCTAGCGGATCTACCTCTAATTGCTGTTAAGCGGGTGCAAAATTATGCCTTTTTGCGGAGGTAGACAAACTTTTTCTGATTTTTCCGCTACTTTACAATTTTAATTGTCCGGTTGCCGGTCTTGAGCAGATAGATGCCCGATGGGAGGTCATTAAGGTTGAATGGCTGGTCGCAGCTCTTGTCGGTATGGGTCTTGACAGGCCTTCCGCTTAAATCGTAAATGGTATACGTACCTTCATCGGCCGATATGCCCTCATCCTGTTTGTCTTGTACGGAGAACTGAAGCTGTTCGGTTGCGGAGAGTTTGTGGCTCCGGGTTGATCCGTCAGAGTAAGTGGTAACTACTCCGCCGTCCTTAAAGGCTATCTTTCTCAGGTTGTCAAGTTCAAGGGTTTGTGTAAGACTGTCCTTACCGGCATCGGTCGTACTCTGGCTGAAAGCCGGTACAGCCAGTATAAACGCCAATGCTATTGTAAGGAACATTCTCATGTGACTACAGTTCTAGCTTGTAACTGACGCAAATGAAAGAACCTGCAGGCTCGTCATCGTCATGCTGGTTCTGCCATAAGTACGCTACCTCAAAGTTATGTTTTTTGTTGAAACTGAAGTCAATTCCCGCTGTAATTCTTGATTTCTGTGTCTTGAAGCCGCTTTCCAGTGCGTTGAACATTTCATATGACACGAACGGGTCATATTTCCAGTTGGGGATGTCGTAGTCAAGACCTATCTTGGAGCGCAGGACACTCTTGTCCGATGCGGGCTTGCCGTCCATGACGGTTTCTGGGTCTTTCCACGCGTTGTTCTTGTAACGATATTTATCCTTGCTGTACTCTACACTGTCGGTGTGGGTAAACTGATAGGCTTCACGCCATGACAGTTTGAAACGGCCAAACTCGGCCGATGCCTGAACAGACGTGGTAATACGGTGACGGCTGTCTATGTATGAGTTGTTGAGATTGAAGCTGTAATTGTTGTCCAGATAATACTGGGGATCCAGTCCGTCTGCCACGTCCAGTGTCTCATCTCCTTTATACTTGGTGGTCCAGTTGTTGTAGACTTTCAGGAACTTGTATCCTACGGATGCCTTTACGCTGAATGTCTTGGCTTCGTTGCGGTAGAGACGCTTGCTTAGGGAGGCGCCTATGCTCCATCGGTCGATGTTTTGGAAATTGTCGGTCTGGTGATATTTGGCCTCCAATTCCGCATCAAGACCTTTGGCAATCTTTTTTTCCACTCCGATGGCGCCGCGCAGTCCCCATGTGCTCTGTGCTGCAGCCTGTATGCTGAAAAGAGAAATAATGGCTATGATGAAGAATGAACGTTTCATTTTATCTTTCCGGTTTTCATTACAGAATCAATTGTCCCGAATTCATCCATGATGGGCTCGTAATAGATTTTGATGATGGCTGAATCCTTAAGGAAGTCCACGTTGCCCACCTCGACACGTATAATCTTGAGACCTAAGCGCTTTTCCAGGTCTGCCTTGAGCTCATCCTCTTTGCCGTGTGCCACCAGTTTCACATTGTCATATTTGATGAGCTTGGTGGGTACATGCTTCATCCACTTGGTGTTCTCGCAGATAGCCAGGGCTATGATGAAAATGAGATTGGTGCCCAGCAGTTCAAAATAGCTGACGCTGGTGGCCAGGCCGTTGATGGCGGCAACTGCAATGATCACGAACATGTAGGTCATCTCACGGATGGGAACCTGCTCCGTACGGTATTTTATAATGCCAAAGATGGCAAACAGGCCCAGGGCGAAACCTATCTTGAGTTTGACGCCGCCCATAAGGTATATGAGCAGGAATATGCTTACTCCGATGATGGAGAATGTGAAATAGTAGTCACGTCTCTTGGCTTTAGGGTAGTAGAAGGCATGGACTATTATTCCAATAGTCACTACGTTGATGAGAAGACGTATTATCATCTCCCATATACTTGACCAGGCTGGCCAGAACGGTGTTGCTCCAAGCGATGAAAGCAGTCCTTCGGCTTCGTCGCCAAAAAGCTCAGCTTCTTCCTGAGCTGCAGCAGCCAGTTGGCTGAGTCCGCCTACGAGCGGGGTTAACAGATTCATAAACATATTGATGTGATTTTTTCTATTTTCTTTATTTTCTCATTGAACAGGTTTCTCTTGATCCCGGGTGTGGTGAGCGCCATTCCGATGCAGTACTTGCTGAATCCGCTGGGGAAAATGCGCAGCTCACGCAAAAGGTCCTGGATGGGTGAGAAGGTGTTCCCGTCACGCTTAACCTCAATGACTACAAGGTTGTCCATGCTGCGGTCCAGGCCGGTCTCGTTGTTGTGGAAGCTGAGTTGGCGGTCTATGGTCAGGCGCTCGGTCTTGGCGTTGTTTACCAGGGTTATGCGCTTAAAATGGTTGGCCACCTTTGGTGACAGGTCACTCAGCGGGATGGACAGCATTGCGTTCTCCTCAAGGAACTCTGCTGCGCCGTCCTGAACGAACGTATCGGCTCCGGTCAGATGAATACGTTTTTTCTTGGTTCGGCCATGGTTGTTCTTGAGCTTGACCTCAAAGAAGTTGTCACCGGTGTCAACGTATGTTCGGATGCGGACCTTCTGTCTGGTGAGCCGTCCGTTGTGATGGTTAAGGTACATGGTGTTGTAGCGGTCATCAAAATAAAGTGTCCTGTATTCGGACTGCCTTATTCCGTCTATGGACTGGACCATATATTCGCCACGCGCCATTTGGAGAAGCATCCTGAGCTGGCCCTCGTTTGCCAGATACTTGCTGTCAATCCTGTTCATGAGACGGATTGATGACATCTCGTCAAGAGAGATGGGGTCAAAACTGTCAAGCATCTGTGTGCAATCGGTCAGCATCGGGTTTCTTTATTTTTAATGGCGCAAAAATACTAATAATATATGGTTTTTTTAAACAAATTTGACCTATCTTTGATGCCAAACGCAAAAACAACAGAATTATGTTCGATGTAAATAATTGTCTCAGCGAGGCTGAGGAGCAGATGGAGATGGCAATAATGCATCTGGAAGATGAGTTTGCGCATATCCGCGCCGGAAAGGCCAATGTCCGTATCCTGGATGATATCCGTGTTGATTCGTATGGTTCAATGGTTGCGCTCAACAACGTGGCTGCGCTTTCTACACCCGATGCCCGCACCATTGCCATCCGTCCGTGGGACAAGAATATGATCAAGGTTATAGAGAAGGCCATCATCGATTCCGCTGTAGGAATAATGCCTACAAATAACGGTGAAATCATACGTCTTGCCATTCCGCCGTTGACAGAGGAGCGTCGCCGTGACCTGGTCAAGCAAAGCGGTAAGGTAAACGAAAGCACCAAGATTTCAATCCGTAATGCCCGTCGTGATGCGCTTGATATCCTCAAAAAGGCACAGAAAGAGGGCCTTCCCGAGGATGCTGAGAAGGATGCAGAGGAGAAACTCCAGAAACTTCACGACAAGTATATCAAGAAGGCCGATGAACTCTTTGCCGAGAAGGAAAAGGAGATCATGACCGTCTGATGGGCCCATGCGCGGACTCGTAATCAAAAATACCGGAAGCAGCTATCTGGTACGCACCGATGAGGGGAGCGATCAGGAGTGCCGTATTAAGGGGACGTTCCGCATCAAAGGCATAAAAAGCACAAATCCCGTAGCCGTAGGTGACTATGTGGAGTTCAGTCCGGCGCGTGAAGGCGAACCGTCATATATCACAAACATTGAGGAGCGCCGTAACTATATTATCCGGCGTTCCTCTAATCTTTCCAAGCAGTCGCATATCCTGGCCTGCAATCTGGACCAGTGTCTGCTGGTGGTGACGGTTAATCATCCCGTTACATCAACTGTTTTCATCGACCGTTTTCTGGCATCGGCCTGGGCCTACCGTGTTCCGGTGGTTCTGGTATTCAACAAATCCGATCTGCTCTCTGCCGATGACAGGGCCTTGGCCGATGAACTTGTCTCTTTGTACCGTTCCATTGATTATGAGTGCGTCGAGTGCGATGCCCTGCATGGCGATGGGGTGGCCAGGGTGCGGGCCTTGCTCAAAGACAAGGTTTCACTTATTGCCGGTAACTCCGGAGTGGGTAAGAGTACCCTTGTCAACAGCATACTTCCGGAACTGAATCAGCGCACCGGCCAGATATCCGAGAAGCATGATACCGGCATGCATACCACCACGTTCTCCGAAATGTTTCCGTTGCCCGAGGGCGGTTGGATAATTGATACTCCGGGAATAAAAGGTTTTGGAACCTTTGATATGGAGCATGAGGAGATTAGCCACTATTTTCCTGAGATCTTCAAATACTCTGCCCATTGCCGCTATGGCAACTGCATGCACACTACCGAGCCTGACTGTGCCGTGAAAAGTGCGGTGGAATCGGGAAAAATTCATTTGTCCCGCTACACCAGCTACCTAAGCATGCTTGAAGATGAAGAGGAGGGTAAATACCGCAAAGAAAACTAGCGTTTCTTTTTGAAGAATTCCTGCACAATTTGTGCACACTCATTGGCCATAATGCCCGATGTGACCTGTGTTTTTGGGTGGAGTGCGTCTGGAGCGTAGGTGGTATAGCCGCGTTTTGGGTCCGATGCGCCGTAGACCAGACGCTGCATCTGTGACCAGCCTATGGCGCCGGCGCACATCACACAGGGCTCAAGTGTTACGTAAAGGGTGCATTGATCCAGGTATTTCCCGCCCAGATATGATGCGGCAGCGGTTATGGCCTGCATCTCGGCATGGGCGGTGACATCGGTCAGGGTTTCGGTCAGGTTATGGGCGCGGGCAATCACCATGCCTTTGCAGACAACTACAGCGCCTACGGGAATCTCACCTTGACTGGCAGCGGCACCAGCCTCATCCAAGGCCGTTTTCATGAACTTTATGTCCAGCTCCTCCTGTGTCATCGGCGCATCTCCTGCTCGTTGAACAAGGTGGGGTAATCCTGATCCAGGTTCTTGATTATGAACGTGATGAGAGTCTCTCTCATCCAACGGCTACGGTTCCTTATCCTGTATTTGCGCAGATAGTTCTCTATGGTCTGCCTTTCGTCAGGATTGACCAGGAAACTGTAGCGTTCATTTCTTACGGGGCTCTGTTTTTTCTCCATAATAAACCACTGATGATACGAAGGTATTGATTTTTCGGCCAATATACCGCATTTTATGCCTAAATTTGCGTACAAACTCTGACATCTATGGCAAGACACAACATATTGGGGCAAGAAGGTGAAGAAGTTGCGGCCCGTTATATGCAGCAGCATGGTTATACAATCCAGGACCGGAACTGGCATTGCGGACACAAGGATCTGGATCTGGTGGTCACCAAGGATAATACAATCGTGTTTGTTGAGGTCAAGACCCGCACCGGTACCGATTGGGGTGATCCACAGGATTTTGTAACCGACCGCAAGATAAGGCGTATAGTAAGTTCTGCCGATGCCTACCTCAGATTCAATCAGATAGATATGGAGGTGAGGTTTGATATAGTGTCTGTGGTGCAGGAGGGAGGGGAATTCAAAGTTGAACATATAGAGCAGGCGTTTTTTCCGCCTATGGGATAATGAGCAGGATAAAGTGGCACAGGAGTGACAGCATAGGTTCTACAAACACCTATTTGCGTGAGCTTAAAGGGGGGGACTCTGAGTATGACTATGAGGTTGCGGTAGCCGATTTCCAGACGGCTGGGCGTGGCCAGAAGGGTAATACGTGGGAGTCCGAGCAGGGTAAGAACCTGCTTTTCAGCATACTGGCACATCCTGATAATATTAAGGTTCAGGAGCAGTTCTATATTTCCGAGGCCATAGCTTTGGCCGTATCGGACAGCGTTATCAATGCATTGGGAACGGAGTTTGCCGATGGGGTATCGGTCAAATGGTCAAATGACATCTATTGGAAAGACTGTAAGATGGCCGGCATACTGATTGAGAACACCTTGCAGGGTGACCGCATTCTGGACACTGTCGTAGGAGTGGGGTTGGACGTGAATCAGGAGGTTTTTCTGAGTGACGCTCCCAATCCTGTCTCACTCAAGAACATTGCCGGCCGTGATTTTGACCGTGACGCATTGCTCTCAGATATAGTTGACCGTTTTATCGGCTATATGGAGGCTGGAACTGATTTGCGTCATAAAACTGATGAATTGTATCGCAGCCGTCTTTACCGTCGCGAAGGATTCCATGAATTCCGCGATGAAAACGGCGTTTTTGAAGCCTGCATAGAGGGCATACGTCCCGATGGATGCCTGATGCTCCAAACCAATGGCGGTGAACATCGGGTTTATGAATTCAAGCAGGTGCAGTTCATTCTGCCGGGAAAATGATTACATTCGCACAACGAAACAACAAATAATATGGCAAGGTTTAAAAGGATATTGCTCAAGCTCAGCGGCGAGAGCCTGATGGGCGAGCAGCGTTACGGAATAGACGAAAAGCGTCTGGGTGAGTATGCACAGCAGATCAAGGAGATCCATGACATGGGCGTGGAGATAGGCATCGTGATAGGCGGTGGCAACATTTTCCGCGGTCTCAAGGGCGCAGGCAAGGGCTTTGACCGTGTAAAGGGTGACCAAATGGGTATGCTGGCAACCGTAATCAACGGCTTGGGCTTGAGTTCGGCGCTTACATCTGTTGACTGCCCCAACACGGTTCTTACCGCAATCCGTATGGAACCTATAGGTGAGCTTTACAGCAAGTGGAAAGCCATTGATGCCATGAAGGCCGGCAAGGTGGCTATCCTTGTGGGTGGCACCGGCAATCCCTATTTCACTACCGATACCGGTTCATCCCTGCGTGGCATTGAGATTGAGGCCGATGTAATGCTCAAGGGTACCCGGGTGGACGGCGTCTACACCGCCGATCCCGAGAAGGATCCCACTGCCGTTAAGTTTGATGAGATTACCTTTGATGAGATCTACAACCGTAACCTCAAGGTGATGGACCTTACTGCTACAACGATGTGTAAGGAGAATGACCTTCCCATCTACGTTTTCAACATGGATATTCCCGGTAACCTTAAGAAGGTGATTGCCGGCGAGCCGATTGGAACCCTGGTTCACAAATAAAAAATGAAGGGGAGCTCAATCGGGCTCCCCTTTCTGTTTTATTTCTTTACCTCTTCAAAGTCAACGTATTCACCGTCGGAATCGGAATAGACTTTCTTTTTCTTGCGCTCGCGCTTGCGTATGGTCTGACGGCCCTCGTTGTTTTTCTGCATACGGTCACCTTTGCGGAATATGCCTACTACGGCGTTCAGGAATGAGGCCAGCAGGTCACGCGCAAAAGTAAGTACTGCCAGCAGTACAAACAGAATGATGAACAGACCTATGAGTGCTAATGTAATCATCAGTTTCTTTTTTCAAATATAGACGGCAAAAAGCTTGCCTTGTTGTGTCAATGCTGACCTTTTGTCAGGATTGACAGGATAATGTACCAGCCGATTACTGCCGACAGGCCTTTCTCGCGCATCGTGACAAGTATTGCGACCGATATCACAAGGAACATGAACCTGACTTTGTTGTCGGTCCACTTAAGATTCTTGAACTTGAGTGAGAACATGGGAATCTCACTTACCATTAGCCATGCAAACAGCAGTACAAGAATTCCGATAATCCAGGGGGCAAATGTAACATCGGCCCAGTCTTTCTGGAACAGGCCGCACCAGAAGAGCGCGTTGGCGGGGACTGCCAGACCCAGGAACGATGAAGTCTGACGCTCATCGGTGTTGAACTTGGCCAGACGCAGGGCGGCGAATACTACCAGGAGCAATCCTATATACGGATAATAGGAGGCGACGGCGTAGCAGCCATAGTCAAAACTGCGCAGTGTCATAAGGCAGAGCATGGCCGGGGCCAGGCCGAAAGTGACAAGGTCTGCCAGTGAGTCAAGTTCTTTTCCTATGGGTGAATAAGCCTTAAGCGCGCGTGCGGAAAGACCGTCGCAGAAATCAAACAGGGCGCCTGCCACGACCCAGATCAGGGTACGCCATGCGTCCGAGTGAAAAGCCGCCATTACAGCCATGCATCCTGAAAGGAGGTTGCAGCATGTAATGGTGTTGGGGATATGTCTTGTTATGCGGTTTGCCATTTCTTATGAGAGTTTTGCCAGAATTGAAATGTCTGCTGTTACCTTCTGGTTTACTTTGACGCAGACAAGGGTGTCTACCGGCAGATAGACATCCACCCTGGATCCGAATTTAATGAATCCCATATGTTCATCAATGCGGGCCTGATCACCGGGCTTGCAGTAAGTCACCACACGGCGGGCCAATGCGCCTGCTATCTGGCGGAGCATGATCTCCTTGCCTTCTGGGGTCTTTATTACAACGAGTGAACGTTCGTTTTCGGTGCTGGCCTTGGGCTTGAAAGCTGCGTGGAAACTGCCGTCCTGATGCTCTACTTTAGTGACGGTTCCGTTTACGGGGAACCAGTTGGCGTGCACGCTGTAGACACTCATGAATATGGAGACTACTATGCGGCGGTCCTTGAAATAGTCGGTTTCATCGACCTCTTCAATGGCTACGATGGTACCGTCGGCCGGTGAAACTACTACTTTCTCGGTGTCATCACTGGGAAAATGTCTGACGGGATTCCTGAAAAAATGAAGGAAAAACCAGACGAACAGCAGCGTTATGCCTAAGGCTACATATGACCACCAGCCATAGGCTGCCTGAATGAGAAACAGAGGCAGGTTTATGACAAAGAAAAGAATTGCCACTATGGTGAGTGTGGTTTTACCCTCGGGGTTTATTGTGGTATGCTTTCCGTTGTTTTGGGCCATCACGTCTTAATTTATTTTACAAAGGTAAGAATTTTGCGGATATAACGGCATACTTATTGTTCTGTATTTTCGTCGCCTCTCTTTTTTGCGGGCTGTTAATAACTTTGACCTGCCTGTTTTGGGAAGGTCGGCGTGATGGATTAACTTTAAAAACTTTTTCGTTCTTAGCGCATTATGCAGGAATTCGTACACCTTCATGTTCATACGCAGTACTCTCTGCTGGACGGCCAGACCAATATCCATAAGTTGGTCGACAAGGCCATAGCGGACGGTATGCGGGGCGTTGCCGTAACCGATCACGGCAACATGATGGGCATTAAGGAGTTCAAGAACTACTGCGACAAGGTAAACAAGGAACTTAAGCCGCAGGGTAAGCATTTCAAACCCATAATAGGCTGCGAGGTTTACGTGGCGCCCCGTCATAAGGAACAGCGCGAGAGCAAGGAACTGGACGGAGCCAACTATCATCTGATACTGCTTGCCAAGAACGAGAAGGGTTATCACAATCTCATCAAAATAGTGTCCCGTGCATGGACCGATGGATTCTATTCTCATCCACGTACGGATAAATACGATCTGGAGAAGTATCACGAGGGAATAATATGCTGCTCGGCTTGTCTGGGCGGTGAGGTCCCCAAACTGATAACTGCCGGCAGGATTGATGAGGCCGAGCAGGTGGTGCAATGGTTCCACAACCTTTTTGGCGATGACTATTATCTGGAACTGCAGCGCCATAAAGCTACGGTACCCAATGCCAATCATGAGGCTTACCCGCTCCAGATGAACGTAAACGCCCATCTTAAGGAGATGTCGGCCAAGTTCGGCATTAAGACCATATGCACAAACGATGTCCATTTCCTGAATGAGGATAATGCCGATGCCCACGAACTGCTGATTTGCCTGTCAACAGGACGTACGCCCGATGACCCCAACCTGATGCGCTACTCCAAGCAGGAATGGTTCAAGACCACAGAGGAGATGAACCTTCTGTTTGAAGATGAACCGGAGGCATTGGCGGGCACGATTGAGATTCTGGATAAGGTGGAGGAGTATTCCATCAACCACTCTGCCATCATGCCCAACTTCAACATTCCGCAGGAGTTTGGAACCGAGGAGGAATACCGCAAGCGCCTGACCGAGGAAGACCTGTTCAAGGAGTTTACTTGCAACGAGCATGGCCAGACGGTATTGAGCAAGGAAGATGCGGATGAGAAGATACAGAAGCTGGGTGGCTATGACAAGCTGTACCGCATAAAACTGGAGGCTGATTATCTGGCCGAACTTACGTTCAGGGGCGCAAAGGTCCGTTACGGCGATCCTATACCTGACAATGTCATGGAGTTGCTCAAGTTTGAGCTGCACGTCATGAAAACCATGGGTTTCCCGGGTTACTTCCTCATAGTACAGGACTTCATCAATGCCGCCCGCAACGAACTTGGCGTGTCGGTAGGACCCGGTCGAGGATCGGCCGCAGGATCGGCAGTGGCATACTGTCTGGGCATAACACAGATAGATCCCATAAAGTATGACCTGCTGTTTGAACGTTTCCTTAATCCTGACCGTATTTCACTGCCCGATATAGATGTGGATTTTGATGATGACGGCCGCGGCCGCGTGCTCCAGTGGGTTACCGACAAGTATGGCAAGGAGAAAGTGGCGCACATCATCACATACGGCTCCATGCAGACCAAGATGGCCATAAAGGACGTGGCCCGTGTGCTGGAGGTGCCGCTGGAAACATCCAACAGTCTCTGCAAGGCCATTCCTGACCGTCTGCCTGACAATCCTGACGGCAGCGCCCGTAAGGTTAACTTCAAGAATGTGCTGGAGTGCGTTCCCGAGATACAGCAGGCTGCCACATCCGAGGATGAGAGGCTGCGCAAGACCATACAGTTTGCCCAGATGCTTGAAGGTAATGTGCGTGGTACGGGCGTGCATGCATGCGGAACCATCATATGCCGTGATGACATTACCGATTGGGTGCCTGTTTCGTGGGCTACGGACAAGGATACCGGCGAACGTCTTCTGGTTACCCAGTATGAAGGCAGTGTGATTGAGGAAACCGGTCTCATCAAGATGGACTTTCTGGGACTTAAGACCTTGTCTATCATAAAGGAGGCCGTTGAGAATATAAAAAACAGCCTGGGCATTGAGTTGGATATTGACAAGATACCCATTGATGATAAAAAGACTTTCCAGCTCTACTGTGATGGTCGTACCATAGGCACGTTCCAGTTTGAGTCTCCCGGCATGCAGAAGTATCTGCGTGAGCTTCAGCCTACAGTCTTTGAAGACCTGATAGCAATGAACGCCCTGTACCGTCCGGGCCCCATGGATTACATTCCCGATTTCATTGACCGCAAACAGGGACGCAAGCCTATAGAGTACGATATTCCTGTCATGGAGAAGTACCTTAAGGATACATACGGCATCACGGTCTATCAGGAGCAGGTCATGCTTCTGTCGCGCCTTCTTGCGGGCTTTACCCGTGGTGAGAGCGACACCCTGCGTAAGGCCATGGGTAAGAAACTCAAGGACAAGCTGGATCACCTCAAGCCCAAATTCATAGAGGGAGGCAAGGCCAACGGTCATGATGAGCAGAAACTTGAGAAGATCTGGGCAGACTGGGAGAAATTCGCATCATACGCATTCAACAAGTCACATGCCACCTGTTACTCATGGGTGTCCTATCAGACCGCTTATCTCAAGGCCAATTATCCTTCACAGTATATGGCTGCGGTTCTGAGCCGTGCGGCCGATATCACAGAAGTGACCAAGCTGATGGATGAGTGCAAGGCAATGGGTATAAACGTTCTTGGACCGGATGTGAATGAGAGCGTTCCCAGATTCGGTGTGAACGCTAAGGGTGATATCCGCTTTGGTATGGCATCGGTCAAGGGTGTGGGCGAGAATGCTGTATCGGCCATTGTAAGCGAGCGCAAAGCGAACGGACCATACAAGAACATCTTTGATTTTGTCCAGCGGGTCAACCTGAGTGCCTGCAACCGTAAGAACATTGAGAATCTGGCACTGGCCGGAGCGTTTGACTGTTTCCCGGAGATAAGGCGCGAGCAGTTTGTGCAGCCTTGCGGCAAGAATGAGGTGTTTGCCGATGTGCTGGTGCGTTACGGCACCAAATACCAGTTGGACCGTCAGGAGTCTCAGTTCTCGCTGTTCGGAGACCTGGGACATACGGACCTGATAGCCACACCTTCCATTCCTGATGCACCCGAGTGGCCGCTGCTGGTAAGGCTCAACAAGGAGAAGGAGTATGTGGGTATATATCTTTCGGCACATCCGCTTGACGAATACAGAGTCATACTTGAGAACATCTGCAATGTCCGGATGACTGAACTTAAGGATCGCAATCAACTGCTAAATAAAGAACTGATATTCGGAGGTGTTGTGGTGGCAGTAAGGTCATCATACATGAAGAACGGTGAGCAGTGCGGATTCACTACTGTCGAGGATTTCTCGGGTCAGGGTGAGATTCCGCTGTTTGGGAAACCATGGCTCAAATGGTCCAATATGATGAAGGTGGACAACTATCTGCTGGTAAGGGCCAGATGCATTCCGCGTAAGTATAAGCCGGAAATTGTTGATTTGGTCATTAACCAGGTAGACCTGCTTCAGGAGGTCAAGGATAATGTCATAAACAGCATGACTATAGTGATGCCTCTGTCTGAACTTGATACGGAGTTCGTGGGCGATTTGGATACTCTCACGGGAAAAGAGGGCAACACTATTCTCAAGTTCACGTTTACGGACCTGTCACAGCAGGTTGACACCCCTCTTTCCATGACAGCGTCAGGCAGGAGGATAACCGTAACGCCCGAACTGGTGGAGTACCTTCGTAAAAAGGATTCAATCAAATTATTATTCAATCAATAAACCCCAATCATTATGGAATTTGAAATCACTACTCAGAATTTCGGGGAGCTGACATCACAGGGCAAACCCGTTTTGGTGGATTTTTGGGCAACCTGGTGCGGACCATGCAAACGCTTGGGACCGATTATCGAGGAGATTGCCGCAGAGTATGACGGAAAGGTTATTGTGGGCAAGTGTGACATTGAAGAGAATGATGACCTTACCGAGAAGTTCGGAATAATGAACGTTCCGACCGTAGTGTTCCTCAAGGATGGCAAGGAGGTTGACCGTGTGGTAGGCCTTGCTATGAAGAACGTGTATCAGGATAAACTTAACGCTCTGCTCTGATTATGGCACAGGATGAGTTCCTTGAGGATGATATTGACGATCAGAAGACCGTCGAATACATCAAGAATGCGCTGCCGCAGGAGTTGAAGGAGAAATACTCCGATGATACCCTCTATTATATATTGGATGTCATCAACGACTATTTCACTACAAGCGGTGTGCTGGATCAGGAGCCCGATGCCGACGGCTGCATTGACATTGACAACGATGCGCTGGTGGAGTATATCATCAAGGAGGCCAAGCACGACAAGATAGGTTCGTTTCCGGCCGATGAGATCATACTCATTGTCGAGGCGGAGGCTGACTACGTGGACTCCTTAGGGGAATAATCTGTCTTACAGAGTAATTGTACGGGAACCATCACTGTTTTCGGTGATGGTTACTTTTTTTGCGTCAAGCGGAAGCAGCTCCTCTACCAGTTCGGGCCACTCTATGAAGCATAGGGCGCCGCTGTAGAAGTAGTCTTCATATCCCAGGTCATAGACCTCTTCCAGCTTTTTTATGCGGTAGAAGTCAAAGTGGTAGATAAGTTCGGCTGTGGTCTCTGAACGGTATTCGTTGATTATGGCAAAAGTGGGGGAGTTGACCTCATCCTCTACACCCAGCAGTTTGCAGAGTGCCTTGATGAACGTGGTCTTGCCTGCGCCCATCTTGCCGTAGAATGCAAAAACGGTGTCATCGCCCATCTGGCCGATAAACTCGCGGGCGGCCTCCTCTATGTGGTCAAGATCCTTTATGGTTATTGTGGTCATTTCTTTTTGGGGTTAAGTGTTATGAAGGGTATTATCATCTCCTCAAGTGATACGCCTCCGTGCTGGAAGGTCTCCTTGTAGAATGATGCAAAATTGTTGAAGTTGTTCTGATAGACAAAGTAATCGGCCTCGGTGCAGAAGATATATGACGTGCTCACGTTGGGTGAGGGCAGATGTGCCTTGAGAGGCTCGCTTATCTCATATACGTCCTTGGGGTTGAATCCCAGGTTCTTGCCCAGTTTGTAGCGCAGGTTGGTGTTCGTGGTACGGTCGCCGGCAATCTTGACGGCATGATTCACCATTATGCTGCCGTGGTCAGTGGTTATCATCACCTTGCGTCCGGTGGCGGCCATGGAGCGGAACAGCTCCCTTACCGATGAGTGACGGAACCAGGATAGGATAAGACTACGGTATGCAGCCTCGTCACTGGCCAGCTCACGCATCATACGGGAGTCGGTCTTGGAGTGTGACAGGATATCTATAAAGTTTACCACCACTACGTTAAGGTCATTGACGAGCAGGTTGTTGAACTGGCTCATAAGCTTGTCCGCCGATGCCGAGTCGTTGACCTTGTTATAAGAGAACGTGTCCTTACGGCGGTAGCGTTCTATCTGTGTCTTTATGAGCGGAGACTCGTTTATGTTCTTGCCCTCCTCCGAATCCTCGTCAACCCACAGTTCTGGGAACATTCGGCTTATCTGTTCAGGCATAAGGCCGGAGAATATGGCGTTGCGTGAATACTGGGTGGCGGTGGGAAGGATGCTGTAGTACAACTGCTCATCGAAAGTGAAAAGTTCCGCCAGTTCCTGGCTAAGGATACGCCACTGGTCATAACGGAAGTTGTCCATCACTATAAGGAACAGTTTCTCACCGCTGTCCAAAGCGGGGAATATGAACTTCTTGAACAGGTCGGGACTCATAACGGGGCTTTTGTCACGGTCTGTCATCCAGTCCATATAATTGCGTTTTATGAACTTGGCAAATGCGGCGTTGGCCTCGGTTTTCTGCATCTTGAGCATTTCATGCATGGAACTGTCGGCCTCCTTGAGCTCCAGTTCCCAATAGACCAGTTGGCGATAGACCTCAATCCAGTCATCGGCGGTGAGGGAATCATTTATCCGCATGCTCAGACGTCCAAAATTCTGCTGGTAGTTGCGGTCGGTCTCGGCGGTGACGATATCACGCTTGTGTATGTTCTTTTTAAGTGAAAGCAGTATCTGGTTGGGATGCACGGGTTTGATGAGGTAGTCGGCTATCTTGGAACCTATGGCCTGGTCCATGATGTTCTCCTCCTCGCTTTTGGTTACCATGACCACCGGTATGTTCGGGTCTATCTCCTTTATGTACTGAAGAGTCTCCAGACCACTCATGCCCACCATGTGCTCATCAAGCAGAACCAGGTCATACTGGCGTTGACGGCACATGTCAAGGGCGTCATGTCCGTTGGTTACGGTGTCAACCTCATAGCCTTTGTTTTCAAGGAACAGTATGTGTGCCCTGAGCAGGTCAATCTCGTCATCGACCCAAAGCAGTGTTCCGTTCTTATTCTCCGTTTTCTCCATTTTCTACCGGTTCTTCTGAGTCTTCTCCCGATTCTTCTGCGGTATCCTGTCCGCCGGATTCTTCGTATATGTATTCTTCATAAAGAGTGGCTCCGTCTATGTCAAACTCGGGGATGTTCAGGAAGTGTTCGTCATAGAACTCCTGATACTCGTTGAAACTGTAGTGTCGCAGAAGCGTCTCCAGATTCCTGCGGGTTATGATGACGGGTTTGATGCCGCTCAGTTTGCGTGCCATGTCCGCATCGTCATAGAGATTGCGGCAATAGACGTAAGCCTCGTCAAAGTTAATGAAATCTCCAATCTGCATCATGCCTATGCCCTGATCTGTCTCAAAGACAATGTCAAAGTTACGCATCATGTAATTGGTGAAGTTGTAGCGTGCCACCTCAAACAGAAGTTGGTTGCGGTCCAGCTCTCCGTCGGGGTAAGCCAATACGAATATGAAAGTTTCATATCTTTCGTCGCTGAACTGGGGAATTTCGCTGACGGTGGAATCGGTCTGGGCGGTACCGTTGCGACGGTCCCATATCGAGCCGAAAGATGTGGATTGCAGTATCCTGCCGTTCTGTATTCCCTGCGCAATCAATCCGGCAAGTTCACTTATCTCATTCTGCGGATATTTGGATACTATTTCCTTCAGTTTATTGAGGAATGTGTCGGTATCGCCGTCCTGAAGGTCCAGGGCAGCGTCCAGGAACATGAACTTGGCGCGGTGCCGGCCCTTGGGATATTTGGTGGCGGAGATATCGCAGTTGTTCCTTACCGTCATAATGTCGCCCTGACGGAAAGCGGAGTATGTGACTACGTATATGGAGTCTTCACGGTGCTTTCCGTATCTGGCGTTGTCAATATAATCGGAGTCGCATACCATTACGGTATAATCGCTCTCAGGATAGAGCCTTTCCATGCGTGCGCGGCAACTGTCAGCATCGGTGATCCTGCCCCAAAGCGAGTACATGAGATAGAGGTTGTACATGGCTTCGTCGGCTTCTTGGGCTGTGGGATAGTCCTGTGTTATACGCAGGAGTGACTTTTCGGCATCGGGATATTCTTCAAGCCTGTCTTTATAGATGATGCCCAGGTCAAGCAGGGCAGCAGTGATGAGCTTGTCGGATTCGGCCTTATCCTCATCGGAATACGGAATCTGCTGGGTGTAGAATTCGCGTTTGTACGGGTCCGTTTCCTGCTCCGATACTTTAATGGTATCTGTGACGAGTTTAATTGAGTCGGTAAGAAGCCCTTGGGTGTTGGTTGACCCGGTTGTTTGGGTAGGCTCATCGGCTATGGACAGGGTTGATTTGTTGGACCTTCGCCAGTTATCCTCAAGCTTGCGGTTGCCCCATTGTTTGGCAAAATCCTTTTTTCCGCGTTCCACGGCCTTGGCGTTGTAGAAATACCATTCGCCCGATGAGGACGATTCGTCATCGGATATGGCCATCTGTGCTGCTGCACCTTTACGTTGCTGTTCTTTGGCCTCCTGTTTAAGCCTCTCCTCTTCCAGCCGTTCCTGCTCTTTGTATTCTTCTATGAGATTGTCTATTATGGCATAGAGCCTCTCCTCGGGAAGTTTGGACAGCCATTGCAGACTGTCCTGGAGCCTGACGGTCTCCGAAGCCTGCACCAGATCTTCAAGTACTTCGGAACGGAGCTTTACCGTCTGATACTCCTTATGCGAGGAGGTAATCATACCCACGGCTTTGGAATAGCATCGGGATGCATTGGGATAGTCTTTCATGTCCCAATAGAGATTGGCCATTGTGAGCAGAAGGATACCTTTTTCGGGTGATGATTTTTCACTTTTGTCCACACCTTCGTTATAAAGCTTAAGGGCAGTGACGGTATCTCCGCGCATTATATGGATGTTTCCCATGGCATAGTATATCTGGTCAAGGCTCTCCTTGTTGTTGGGGTCACGCTCCATACGTTTGAGTTTCTTCATTATCTTGCGTACGTTGCCTCCCTGAGCCATGGTCTCTGTCTGTTGTATCCGGGCATGGAACGCTATCTGATGGGGTGGACTCATGCGGATTACCTTGCCGAACGTGCGGTATGCGTCGTCGTTGCGGCCGGTTGTCTTGTAGAGTTGTGCCAGCAGGTATTTCTCGCGTATGCGTTGCGTCTTGCTCAGGCCTTTCCGGTTTATGGCATCCTCCAGCAGGGGTATGCTCTCCTCAAAACGGTCCTGCTGTAGCAGATGGGATGCCAGCCTGGCCTCATAATCCATATGCCGTGACATGTTTGTCTTGACCTGGCCTGAACGCTGGAACAACTCCTCCGATTCATAGTTCCATCCCATCAGGGAGTAGCACTGAGCCATTTTGTATTGTGACTCCGCTACAATCTCGGGTTCGTCGTAATAGAGTTTTGCTATGTATGAGTAGGTGCTGGCCGCCTCTATGAAATCGCCTTTCTGGCGTTGGGCATCGGCCATAAGCATCCATGCATGCCACAGGTACGGGTTGTATTCGTTCTTGTTCTGAAACGCCTTTTCTGATTCGGACGGGGTTCCGTTTTTCTTTTTGGGCTTGGCCGTTATGGAGTGAAGCTTGATGCTTTTCTGGGCCTTTTCAATGGCAATGTCGTAGTTTGAGGATCCGGTACTCTGCACCCCCTTGTCATTAAGGGAATATATGTCAAGAATCTCCAGAAGGTTGTCCTTGTATGCCTTCTCCTGCGCTTCAAGACCTTTCTTGTAAGCCTCGTTGCCGTTGAACCATACGTTGTATTTGGTCACCATGGCCTGGTATGACCGGGACATGGCGGTATTTCTGGATGTGGAGCAGCCGGTCACCACTGCCGTCAGCAGTAACAGTAAAGCATATATGGCCGGCCATGTCCGTTTCATCAGAACATTCTTATTCCAGTTCGTTCAACATAGAGTAACACTCTTCCTTGAGTTCATCAGGCAATTCTATGTCCCTTGCCTGCAGGGCTTCCATCCATTCACGTACCTCGGTCTGCCGCATAGTGTACATGACGTATCGGAACTCCTCTATCTCCTTGTCGTCATATCCGTCAGAGGTGCGGCCGCGGAAACGGTCCAGTTCTTCATCATCAAAATACTGCGCTTCACGCATGCGTGCCTCGGCCAGTTTCTGTTTCTCGCATACGGCATGCTTGCCGCAGCATTCACCGGCAGGGACCTCAGCCTGAGGTTGCGCGGGCTGATTGGTGCGCTTTACGTGTGTCTTGTTCCACCTGTCAATATAGAACAGGACAAACATCAGCAGAAGTACGGCTGCACATATAAAATATGTGGCATTATTCATAACGGAAAAAACAATCTAATAGTGCGAAGATACAAAAAATGTGCAAAAGGGGTCTGTCCCCAATTGCACATTTGCTTTCCAGTCGGGGTGACTGGATTCGAACCAGCGACCACACGCCCCCCAGACGCGTACTCTAAACCGGGCTGAGCTACACCCCGCTGACGGTATCAAGCCTTACGGCTCTCAAAACCGGCGCAAAGGTATCTCTTTTTGTCATATTATCCAATAAAACCCTGTTTTTTTTATTTGGATTTCTTAATCTCCTTAACCTTGGCCTTGACGGGCGCCTTTTTCTGCGGATTGTTGATTATGGCAGGCAGTAGCATGAAACTCTCCAGAGGCTTGGCTTCAGTGAACCCCATAGGTACGGTGTGGCCGTCTTCATCGTATTCAAAGGCGACATAATATCTTGCGTAGGGATGCAGGTGGTCGGTGGGGAATACGGTAGTGATGGAGTAGGTCTTGCCCGGCTTGAACTTTCTTTTCTGTGCAGCCAGAACCTGTACGCTGTGTTCCCGTTCAATGATTCTCACGTATATGGGGCCCGCATAAACACTGTCCCCCTGGTTTACTATCTCAAAGGTTATATATCCTTCATCTCCTACATGTAGTCCGTCCAGTCCTATTTCCGGGTCGCTGCACATTTTTATGTTCCTGCCAAAACGCGGGAATGATACGAATTGTGCCTGGACCGTCAGAACGGCAAACAGCAGGGCGCATACGGTAAGGATCTTTTTCATATCTCGTTTTTTAAGATTCTTTTACACAAATGTAAGACAAAGAATTACCAATGTCAACAAATCCGGAAATTTTTTTTAGAGACAGATTATCCTTCGCGGCAAAAATCCAGCATCTCCAGGAAGAGGCTTTTTGATACGGTTCGGGCCGAAACCCCTCCTTGCGGAAGAGGTATGAGAGCTGTAGTCTGATCCTGCCCGCCAAGACACAGCTCAGCAAGACGGTCATACCATTTGCAGTCAAGCAGAATGGGGCCGGCAAGCTCACGTGAGGCATATTGGACGGATCTGAGACTGGATGCCGGAAAGGCGCAGAGGACAAATGAAAGATAGGCGGCGCCGGTTTTTCCCCAGGCCGATGCGCCTCCGTCGGCGTATGCGAGTCCGTGTTCTGCAGCCACGGTTTCAAACGCATTTCCCAGTATCTCTGAAAACTCTGTCATTATGTCTGCAAAAATAGCTAATAATGAGTCAAATCAAAAAAGATTCTAAATAGCTTACAACCGATTAAACCATTTAGGGTGTTCCAAGTCCAAAACACTACAAGCAGACAATATGAAGAAAGCTATCCTTTTACTGACCATATTCCTTATCTCGGTCTCCCAGTCGGGTATGGCTCAGAAGGCCGATTCCGGTAAGGAAAAATCAAAGCTCACCGGTAAGACTTCAGTCACGGGCCGTATAATTGACGGTTCCACTACCGAGTATATGCCTCAGGTTACAATCCAGCTTTTTGAGCTCCCGGATACATCTTTTATATATGGAATGATAACGGACAATGAGGGATGGTTTACTATAAAGAAGGTCCCTCAGGGCGAGTACCTGCTTCGTTATTCGTTCATGGGCTATTCCACTGTAGATTTTGATTTCAAGGTCTTGAAAGAGGACCGCGACCGCCAGCTGGGCGTGTTCAAGATGTATGAAAGCAGTATCCTGCTTACCGAGGCTGTCATTGAGGACGCGCTTCCTCCCACTCAGGTGGTTGACGATACGCTGATGTTCAACGTAAGCGCCTTCCGTGTGCCCGAAGGCTCGGTCCTGGAGGAACTGATCAAGCGTCTGCCGGGCGTTGAAGTGGATGAAAACGGCGGAATAACGGTTAACGGCAAGACGGTGTCACGTATTCTTGTGGACGGACAGGAGTATTTCGGAAATGACCGTTCCATGGCTACCAAGAACCTGCCGGTAAACATCATTCACCGTATCAAGACCTATCAGCGCAAGAGTGACCTGGCCCGTATAACCGGAATTGATGACGGTGAGGAGGAGACGGTAATGGACCTTGAGATCAAGCCTAACATGCGTAACGGTTGGCTGCACAATATTGACGGCGGTATAGGTAAGCCGGTAGGAAAGAATGATTACGGCGACTGGATCAAGTATCTCTGGTCGGGCAGATACACGCTTAACCGTTTCCAGGCCAACACGCAGCTTTCAATCAATGCCAACACGCAGAACTCCGGACGTGGCAACGGCGTGAGTTACCAGACGCAGATAGGTGTCAATTTCTCCAAGAACTTAGGTGAGCCGTTCCCGCGCCGTCGTAACGAATTCCCGCTGGTTGTGGGCGGTAACGTGAGGTTCAACGGTTCCACATCAAGATCCATAAGCGAATCTGAATCAGAGACATTCGCCACAGAGCACCAGTCTTCATCATTCCGTAACAACCGCTCAAGCAGTAACAGCGGCAACGGAAGCGTGAACGGTGAGTTCCGTATGGAGTGGAGGCCGGACTCCTCATTGAACATCATATTCCGTCCCAGTTTCCAGTTGAGCAAGAACAACAGCAATTCCAGCAGCGGTTCTGTAACCTTCAACACGGATCCTTATATTGCCACCGATATGGTTGACATACTTGACGAGTATACTCAGGCCAAGTACAACGAAATCATGGATTCGATAGGTGTCAACTCTCAGGTCAGCACCAGCCATACCGAGGGTTCAAGCAACCAGATAAGCGGCGAGTTCCAGTTCAACAAGAGATTCAATGATCTGGGCAGGAACTTTACCGTAAGGTTTACGTTCGGTGCCACCAAGGGTACGAATGACAACTTCTCGCATTCCGAGCAGAAGTATTATCAGAGGCCTGAACGTGACACCATAATGAACCGTTACAATGCCAGTCCTACCGACAACAGCAACTGGTCCGGACGTATCATGTGGAGTGAGCCTATTGATTCGGGCCGCGGCAATCTGCAGGTGAGCTATCAGGTCCAGGTAAACAACCGTAACCAGAACCGTGAGACATATGTGTTCTGGGGCGATGATTTTGCCAATTGGGTGGATGACGACTGGGCTCTTCCGGACGATCTGAGTAAGTGGCGTAATGACGAGTTGAGCCGTACCGCAACCAACGTGTCACGCAACCATACGCTGACCCTGCAGTTCCGTTACAACGGCGAGAAGTCAAACTTCAACATAGGTGTCAACTTCATGCCTCAATATACCGGAATGGACAACTTCCAGTATATGGGTAAGGTTATTGGTGATACGTCACGTGTGGTATACAACTGGAGTCCTTCGCTTAACTACCGTTACCGTTGGAACCGCCAGCAGAGTGTTCAGATCACTTTGCGTACCAATACAAGTCAGCCCTCAATGGAGGATATGATGGATATTAGGGATGACAGCAATCCTCTTAATATCAGAAGTGGTAATCCAGCTCTGTTGCCTACTCTGAGAAATAGTGCAGAGGTAAATTTCCAGAACTATATTCAGGAAACACAGAAAACCATCAATCTTAGAATATCACTTGAGAATAACCTGAGGAGTATATCACAAAGAACTGATTATGATCCTGCAACTGGTGTTTCAGAGACTAAGCCTCAGAATATGGATGGATTCTGGACCAATTGGAGCACTAACCTGAACCTGTCGTTCAACCAGACAATTCCTAACAGTAAATGGCGTTATTCAACCAGTGCTACAGCCCAGTTCCGTCATCAGGAGAGTTACATGCGTACTGGAAGCATTGGTAACTACAATGCCGGTTCCAGCAGCGGCGGCGCTGCCGTGCTCAGTACCACAGAGAGCATTAGTGCCGGTGAGAACGGATCTTTAACCTATCGAAATGATTGGTTTGAGGCAACGGTAAACGGTCGTTTCAACTACAGTCACTCTGAGAACAATCAACGTCAGAACCAGAATATGGATACATATACATTCAGCTACGGAGGTCGTGCCAATGCCCGCCTGCCTTGGCGTAACCTGAATCTGGGTACTGACCTGACCATGCAGAGCCGTCGCGGTTACAGTGGCAGTTATAACAGGAATGACCTTATATGGAATGCCAATGCTTCATTCAGCTTCCTTAAGGGCAATGCCGGTACAATCCAGATACAGTACTATGATATTTTGAATGATGAGAGTAATGTAAACCGTTCAGTATCTACTACAGGTCGTACCGATACTAAGAACAACAACATCCACAGCTATATTATGGTTCACTTTATTCTCCGCGTGAATGTGTTCGGTACACGTGCAGCACGTCAGGAGATGCGCGCCGAGAACAGAGCAATGATGGGCGGCGGCATGCGAGGTGGCATGGGCGGCTTTGGCGGCCCCGGTGGTGGTGGCAGAATGGGCGGCGGACGTCCTTAACGGAAAAAAGAGAAATGGACAGATCCGTACACTTTCATGTCTGTAAAGTGCGGGTGATCTGAGAAACTGTGCTTGCTGCCGTGCTCCAGCACGAATATCCCGTCGGGAGCCAGCAGGTTACCGTCAAAAATCAAATCAGGTATTTGGGCCAGGTTCTCCAGCTGATACGGAGGATCTGCAAAGATGAAATCAAACCGGGTAGTGCATCCGGCTATGTATTTGAACACATCGCCTTTTATGGGCAGGCATTTGTCTGTCTTGACGGTGTCCATTACCTTACGGATAAAGGCGTGGTGAGCGGGATCTTTCTCTACGCTTATGACATTGGCGCATCCTCTTGAAACAAGTTCAATGCTGATGCTTCCGGTACCTGAAAACAGGTCGAGTGCAGTGGCGCCCTCCAAATCTATACGGTTTGCCAGGATGTTGAAAAGGCTCTCCTTGGCAAAATCAGTGGTGGGACGTGCACTGAATGTTCTCGGCACGTCCCACCTCCTATGCTTGTATATACCGCTTATTACTCGCAACGGCTTATTCCCAGTTACCGGAGTTGTTGTCAACTCTCATGCCGCGATAACGGCCGCGGTCATCACAGTCTTCAAGAAGGTTGATAATCTCCTGCTTGTCAAGTCCGCCCTTGTAGCTGTCGGGGCCAAGATAATTGATGAAAAGGGTCTGTGCGGTGAACGCATGTGTTACGATACCGGTCTTTACAGCTGTGTCTGCTGTTGTGGTAAGCTCAAACTCCACACCGTTGGTGAAAGGAACATAGCGCAGTGAATCGGGATCGATTCTGCCCTTATAGAGAGAGTCGTAAAGGCTTACAAAGTCTGTCTCACGGCTAAAGAGGAACTCTTTTGTGCCATCCTCATGGAGAATAATGAAGCCCTCTGTGGCAGCTCTCTGCCAGAGAGTGTCAGCCTCAATCTTCTTTTGGGCAGCCTTGCGGCCCTTGAGCTGTGCAGCCTCCTGCTCTGCAGCCTGAGCCTTGGCATAAAGGTTCAGAACCTTATTCTCTGTCCAGTTGTTCTCCATCTGGTCATCGGTCAACTCTCCAATTTTCTTTGTGATAGGAATCTTAGCTGTCTTGATGAATGCGGCCAGTGAGTCAAAGTTGTCGCAGTATTGTCCATGCTGGTAGTTGTATTCAGTCTGGGCAGCCTTGATGTCCATGAGCTTCTCAATAACGGCTTTGTCACGGATACCTTTCTCATTTGCGAACTTGATAGGTCCCATAATGCTTCCATAGACAATGTAGACCATAGCTACAATGCAGATTCCAAGAAGAACGTTGATGACTTTTTTCATATCGGATGTTTTTATTTATTTTCGCATCGCAAAAATAGAACTTTTATCCGTATTAATTAATAAAACAACATTTTTTTGCTTTTCAGCTTGATGATTACGCCGTTATATCAGGAGTTGGTTGATTTTTTTCCGTTTGAGCCTACACATGAGCAGATGGTGGCAATGAACCGTCTGGCTTCTTTTGTAAGCGCTCCGGCCGGCAGAAAGGTGTTCCTGCTGAAAGGCTATGCAGGTACGGGTAAAACGGTGATGGTGAGCACTTTGGTGCAAGCTCTTACGCATAATCACAAGAGGGTGGTGCTTATGGCCCCGACGGGACGGGCCGCCAAGGTTTTTTCAAATACGTCAGGTTTTCCGGCCTGTACCATCCATAAAAAGATCTATAGGCAGAAGTCGATAGTTGATGTGGGCAGTTTCCAGCTGGACCGCAACATGCACGAGCATACGCTTTTTCTGGTCGACGAGGCCTCGATGATATCAAATGAAGGCCTTTCAGGGTCTATGTTCGGTACCGGCCGTCTGCTTGACGATTTAATAAGCTATGTTTTCTCGGGCACGGATTGCCGCCTTCTGATGTTGGGTGACCAGGCTCAGCTCCCTCCGGTGGGAGAACATGAGAGTCCGGCCCTTTCGGCCGGGCTGTTGGCCAGGTATGGTCTGGATGTGTCGGAGTTCTGCCTGGAGAACGTGATGCGTCAGGAGCATGAATCCGGCATCCTTTATAACGCTACGCTGCTGCGTGATTTCACGATTGATTCAGGCTCCATGTCCGGTTTCCGTTTCAAGCTTGACGGGTTCAGGGATGTTGTAAAGATTTCGGGCAGTGATCTGATAGAGACGTTGAGCGGTTGCTACAGCAGAGACGGGATAGACCAGACTATGGTCCTGTGCCGTTCCAACAAGCGTGCCATTGTCTACAACAACGGAATACGCAGTACGATACTGGACCGCGAAGATGAACTCACACGCGGCGACAGCGTGATGATAGTAAAGAATAATTACTATTGGACCGAAAACCTTGCGGCGGAAGAGGGGGCCGATTCATATGCAAACCTGCCCTCGTTCATTGCCAACGGTGACATTGCCGTGATTCGCCGTGTGCGCCGCCAGAGGGAACTCTACGGATTCCGGTTTGAGGATGCCGTACTGTCATTTCCCGATTATGATGACCTGGAGATGGATGTCACCCTGCTGCTTGATACCCTTCACAGCGAATCACCCTCGCTTACCCGAGAGGAGAGTGACAAGCTGTTTGAAAGCGTAATGGAGGATTATGCCCATATACCTTCCAAAAAAGAGAGGATGAAGAAACTCCGGGAAAACGCATACTTCAACGCCCTTCAGATAAAATACGCATATGCCGTGACCTGTCACAAAGCGCAAGGCGGCCAATGGAAGAACATTTTCATTGACCAGGGATACGTTCCTGAAGACGGACGGGATGAAGAGTACTACCGCTGGCTATATACCGCCCTTACCCGTGCCACCCAAACGGTTTATCTTGTCAATTGGCCGGAATAAGTGATTCAACGGCAGCTTGCAGACCATCGGGGTTCTTGCCGCCGGCGGTTGCGTAGTGGGGTTGTCCGCCGCCACCGCCCTGGATCAGTTTGGCAGCCTCGCGTACCATCTGCCCTGCGTTGAAGCGTGAAGTAAGGTCTTCACTGACGCTTACGGTAATCATAGGTTTGCCGTTCTCCTCACTGCCTACAATGACAAGTGTGTTCTGTGTCTGCTGGGCACGGATACCGAATACCAGATCCTTGACCATGGCGGCACTTGCAGATATGACGGTGCTTATAACCTTAACTCCGTTTATTTCCTTGGCCTGCTTTATGAGGTCATCCTTAAGCTGTGAGGTC
>Ga0310786_10002778_pt1 | contig 26264 bp, 41 predicted proteins | sample AusTroGonzalo_MG_FD_203881 | JGI IMG/M metagenome (GOLD analysis project Ga0310786, IMG submission 203881) | Bovine rumen microbial communities from tropical cattle in Woodstock, Queensland, Australia - Gonzalo_03 (v2) (version 2) | ecosystem: Host-associated > Mammals > Digestive system >...
ACTTGAATCATATTATTAACCACCGCTTCATCCTCCTCGCTCCACTCTGCGGGCTTCTGCTCTTTCTGCTTTTCGAGCCAAGCAAGAACCGCATTGTTTGGAATACCATCCTTCCATTCAAAACTTTTTTGAACCTTCTCCTTAAACTCTTGAATAAGTGCTTTCCTTATCTTCTCATCTCTGCTCTCGCGGAGTTCAGGGAAGATTTCTTCCCAAATCTTACGCAACCCGGGATTAGCCAATATCTCTGCCCGTGCGTGTTCCAAGGCTTCGTTGTATTTCTGTTCGTAGTTGTCCATAATGTTAATGTTAATTCAATCAATTAGGGCCGGAAGTTACTCGTTTTAATGCCGGATAATCTACCACCCAAGAACAAGCACCATCACAATCTGTTGGCATATCTTCATAACGGTGGCAAATGCTTCCTTCCTTAAAAGGGCATACAGACATTCTCTCTTCAATTTCTTCCCGTGTCATAATAAGTTAATTAGAGTCGGAAGCAGCATCCATTTCATCCAGAAGTTCCGCTAATTCAGCGGCCTCTTGATACCTTCCATTTGCTTGTGCAAGGATGTACGCATCCCGTATTTCTTCGTAGGACATACTTATTCGTTATCTTTGAGGATGATGATGCGTACCTTGTCACCATCTTTAATTCCATCGAGATATTTGTCCAGAAATACGGCTGGTGTAGCATACTGACAATCATACTCTCCTTCCACCGCCTCCTCCATCAAATCCTCCATGATGTGCTTGGCCTGCATATCGAGGCAATCTTGCAGTTCTTTTGCGTGGGCAGCAGCATCTTGTCTCTCTTGCCAGTTGGCAAAGTGGCGGGCGATAAGTTTCTCCTTCTGCCATCCGGTAATTCCTTCATCGAAGCACTTGCGTTCTATCTTCTTGAACTCCACACGGAGGGTTTCATCATCCAACTCCTCGCAGACGGGTTCTTCATCAGCCATTTCAAACCAATGGTCTGCCACGCATTGAGCAATACCGGAGTCAATAGGCTTACTGAAATCGGTGACATCTAAACCTTTGTCGGGTTCTTTAAGAGTGGAGATAAAGGAAAGGATGTTTTCGCATACACCTTCCTGCTGACACCAAATATCATATTCTCGTCTGGATGGTTTATATATGGACTTATTGGTAATGGCTATTGCTTTCAGCCGTTCAACCTCGGCCTTTATCTTGGCGATCAGTTCTTCGTTACTCATTTCGTATTGATTTTTGTTGATAGTTCGTTAAGGTAGGAAAGAATCTCCTCCGTGGCATAATATACGGGAGAGCCAAACACTCCGTCTTGGAACTGTACCATCTCTACATAGTTGCGGATGTCATCTATGATTTCTTTGGGGGTCATAATCTATTTTGTATACATTCCTTCAGGTGCTTCCAATGCTAACCCTTTCTCAATCAATCCACGATAATCAAAGTAATGAGCGTTAAGCCAATCCATTTCATTCGGATGAATACTAATAATAGTCGGAATTGAAAAATCATTTATCCAGGCTTCATAAAATTCTCTCATCTCTTCCTCTGTCATACTTGACATCGGACGGAGATATGGCTTAATGTCCACCCAATTACCACTATCAAAACAATAACAAGTATTGCCAGCTGTTAATTTTATATCCCTGCTTGCAAGTTCTCCATCACTTTGTAAATCATAATACTTTATGCATATGTTTACCCCATACGGCAATCTTGCCGAGAGGTCCTTTAATAGTAGTTCTTTTTCTTTTGCGGTCATGGCTATTTCAGTTTTCAGTTACATATCCTTTTTCGCGAAACTCCACCATCTTCTTGGTGAACTCGTTCCAGTTCCTGCATTCCACCATCTCATGTCCGTCCTTGAAGAACGAAGCATCAAGTCCGTGTAGAACTGGATTGACGCGGGAGAAGTACACCTTTCCCTCTTCATACCAGAATACCAAGTACGCATCCTCCTTGAAGATGGGACCTCTCCGCCATTTCAGCGAGACTGTGGCCCCCTCATTTTGAAGTTTAGCATTGTGGAGAGGATGGTTACCGGGAATCTCACTTTCCTTCAAGCATAAGTGGTAGATTCGGTTCATGGCTATTTCAGTTTCTTTAAGTGTTCACGAAGTGATTTAAGTGCGTTAATATCACTTACGATTTAGGCTTTATCAATAGCAGCATCGAGTGCAATCATTGTTTCCTCCGTTGGCTTCCAATCCTGCCTTGTTTCTTCGCCATTAAAGTGGTCAAGAATGTCTTTAAGGTGTTGAGCGGCCTTCGGGAAGTTCCGCTCTTCCGTGAGAATATGGATGGCTGTTTTCAATGCTTGGAGTTCAAGCGAACTCGGCTTCCAATGAGGCTGGGGACGGAGGGATTGGAGCCACTGAATTTCATCTTCGTAATCTTCAATTAGTTCTTCATCTGTTTCACAATAACGAAACTCTCGCAAATCAGAAATGAGATGTTCGCGCATCTTCTCATCTTCCTCGCTCCACTCTTGCTTGGGATAGGAACGAAGTCCTTTAAATTTCTCCTCGAGCCAATAGTAATATTGTGGAGCATGATTCAAATCGTAGTATGAACTAACGGCCTCCTCAATGCTATCGAGGAAAGATTCATCCTCCTCGCTCCACTCTTGCTTTGGCTGAAGGTTGAATCTTTCTGGAAGGGAATCAAACCAATCCGTTGCTTGTCGCAAGGCATTTGCTGGAACAAACTTTCCCCGTATGGTTTCGTGGATTACATTATGACAAGCCTTATCAAGACTGCTCCACTCTGCGGGCTTACATAAGCCGTGCATTTCCGGATTAGACAAGACCATCTTCACCCCCTCTTTCACTCCGGCTTGTCTGCCTTCTTCATATCCGAAGGTATCACGAATAACTGGCTTCTGCTCTCTTTCAGCAGTATCTTCCTCCATCCACTTCATAGGATTATCTACATGACGGAGTGAATTATTATGTAACCTTTTATGCTGCTCTTTCTCGCCCTGCCTTTCCAGCCAAGCGATGAAATCTTCTTTCGTAAAGCCATTAACGGATAAGTCATAAGAAAGTGTTCTAAAATGTCCGATAAGTGCTTTCCTTATTCTCTCGTCCTCCGATTCGCGGAGTTCGGGGAAGATTTGCTCAAGCATCTCATTCTCGGAGTCGGTGGCAAAGCGGGCGTTGTAGAACTCCCGCGCTTTTGATAGTGCTTTCTCGTAGTCCATATCTCTAACTCAAATAAAAATAAATCAAACATACCGCATTGGTGAGGACGAACCCACCGATTGCGAATAACAATATCCTCCCGAAATAGCGGAAGCGGAATCTGGTCTCCGGCTTCATCATGCCTCCTTGCTGTATCTCTCCATCCCGTCCAAGGCATCTTCCTCGTCACGGAACATCTCCTGCTCACCGAACTCGCTGTCCACCTCCCAAGCATCGTCGTCATCCTCATCGGGAGCATCCTTTTCAATGACGGTAGAAGGGTCGTAGAAGAACCTGTCGTAATCCCTCCACATGACGGCTTTCGGAACTTCCTTGACCGCCTCCTCCAGACTCCGGGCGCAGATCGTTACCACGCCCTCCAGTCTTGTAGTGTAGTCCACGTCGTAGACACCGCTGCCCAACCATCCGTAAGGGCAGTCCACGTCCTTCACCCAGAAGGAGCCGAATGCTACGGCCTCGATTGTATAATTTTTCATAATTGTTTTGTTATGTGATCCTTTCAATGACAACCGACATCCCGTCCGGGGATGCCGTAATAGAGAATTCCCACCCGTATTCCGCTTCAAGGTAAGAACAGGCGCATCGGGCTGCATAAGATTTCGACGAGGGAAAGGACACCGATTCCCCGATGTCCATCGCCTTGACGTAAGAAAAGGTAGACGGCTCCCGTTTCATCAGAACTCCGTTTGATTGTCGAATTCATCCACGGCGTCGTCCTTTGGATTGTACCTCTCCACGGGCGGGGCATACTCCTGCGGGTTCGCCTGTTCCGTGAATTTCGTGTACGACGCGTTCGGGATGGTCACGATCTTGTAATTCCGCGAGTTGTTCCTGTCCTTGCGAACCCATACGTCGACGTACGGAGTATCACCGGCCTCCTCGCTCATCCCGGCTTCGTACCGGGGGTTGAGCATGAGTACGATGTCCGCGTCCTGCTCTATGCTTCCAGAATCCCGGAGGTCGTGCAGTTCCGGCGGACGGCCAGCCTTCACGGATTCGCGGTTGAGCTGAACGAGGAGGATGATCGGGATGCCGAGCCGCTTGGCCGTGGCCTTCAGGTCACGCGTCGCGAAGCCAATCTGCTGGGCAATCGTTACCCGTGACGATTCGTCGAACTGCATGAGGCCGAGGTAGTCAATCATCGCCACGGAGCATCTGCCCTGGTTGTTCGCCACCGTTATCCGGGCCTCTATGGACTGCGCCGTACGGGCCTCGTCGTTGATGAATATCGGGAGGTTGCAGATGGAACTCTGCGCCCGGTTGAACTTGTCCCAGTCGACCTCCTTTCCAGTGATGTCCTTCTGCGTGACCATGTCGGTGGAGAAGAGAAGACGTCTGCCGAGTTCCTCGGCGGTCATCTCCAGGGTGAAGATCAAGGCCGGGTTTCCGCTCTGCGCGGCGGCTTTGGCGAACTGGAGCATGAAGGCGGTCTTTCCCACGGACGGACGGGCGGCGAGGATGACGAGCTGACCCTTTCCCCATCCGCCCCATAGGTTGCGGTCGAGTGAAGGAAAGCCGGTCGGGATGCGTATGGAACGGCCTTTCCTCGCCTCCATCTCTTCGGTTTCGGTTTCGGTAGCCACGTCCGCGAGGACGGACGACAGCGAACTCTCCCCCATCCCCTGCCCGTCGGACTTGATCTTCTGCGAAAGCTCGTCGGCGGCGGCGAAGATGTCGTCCTCGGTGGTCCCCACGGAGGCGGACTGCTGCGCGATGGTGATGGCCGCGTAGTATGCCCGCTTCTTCGTGTTCGCCACCTTGAGAAGCCTTGCGTGGTCGAGCAGTCCCATCCTGGTGGAGGGGTAGATTCCCTTGGTCTGGATTTCGTCGATGTACGCCTTGCCCGTGCGCTGCCACACGGATGCCATGTCTATGGTCTCCCTCGCGTTGTACATGTTTACGATGGTATTCCATATCGCCTTCCGTCCTTCCGAAGAGAAATAGTCGGGGAAGACGATGGACGCCGCCTCTCCCACCGCATCCGGGTTGTCCACGGCATCTGCGATTATCTGCCGTTCGAGGAGTTCCGTACCGGGAAGCGGAATGTCGGAGAGCGATATTTCTCGGTTGTCGTTCCTCATTTCAGTATTTGTTGTTCACGGCGGTGACCCTGCGGTCTATCCACGCCTTGTACTCCCTCTCCCAAATCGGCTGAATCCGTTTCTTGTAGTCTTCGCGGGATTCCCCATCCTCCAGAGGGTAGTTTGGAAGGAAATAGGTGTTGTACATCCGGGATACCTCCTCCTTGGTCGGGTTGACGGCTTTCTTCATCGCTTCCTCGCGGGATGGCATCGTAGACTGGCTTTCCGTGGAAGATTGCGGATTCCGTTGCTTGTCCATGGAAACCCAGTTGCGGACGGCTGCTTTCCAGTCTTTCATCGGCGACTTCCCGACGACCCAGCCCTTGCTTTCGTAATAGTTGAAGAAACCCTCCGGGTCGATGCCGTATTTCTTCTCAAGGCAATATGCGCGGATTTCATCAACCGATGGCTTGACGAAGCGGCGAACCTTTTCTTTGCCATCGTTAGATGGTTTCTTTATTTCTTTATTGCCTTTTTCTATTGTATCGCGTTGCGGTACTGTCGATTCCATGTTGGCACCCTGTTGATTGTCTTGGTAAGCCTCATAGTTGCAGACGGTTATGATTGACCTCCTACCCATGGGGGTTGAACGGACCTCGCCGGAGCCTCCCAGTTTCCGCAAGCATGTCCGAACCTCCTGTATCGATAGGCCGGTATTCGCGGCAAGAAGGGCGGTCGAAGTAACCAGTTGCCCTCGCCTTATGGTGATTCCTTCCCAGACGCAATCTGCGAAATTCGCCTCGATCATCAGGTGGAAGAACAGGGCGAACGTCTTCGGATCGTGATACCATCCCCACTCCCGAATCCTGCGGAGTATCTTGATGTATCCATCGACCATATTAGAAATTTGCTAACACCCCTTCAAATACATCCTCGGACACCCGGTCGCCCAGAACGGCATAAACCGTGTCTTTCATCCTTTCGTACAACTCCGAGAACTCGGCTTCGTCCATCTTGTCGAAAGACCAGGATTTCGGCTGCTCTACGAACTGCTGTAGGCGAGGATTGAAATAGACTTGGTAGAAGCCGCTGGCGACCGTCAGGTAGGCCCGAAAGCCATCTTTCGACCGCCAGCCTGCCTGTTGCCGCTCGGTCATAAGCGACCACGCCGCGTTTACCAGAGAGAAGGCTTTCTTCAAGAACTGGTAGTTGCGAACGATTTTGACATCGCATTCATAGGCTTGGCCGATAACGAGCCTTTTCTTCTCGTCGTAGGATTCCTCGTCCATCGGCACAAGCCCATGTGCGGTGTTGATGCAGGTTAGTTTCATCGGTTAGAAGGGCAGATCGGGGTCTTCCGCCGGATTGTACCCCGGCATGGGCTGCGGAGCATAGGCCGGAGCCGCCGTAGGGGCGGGTGCATACTGCGGTGATGCGGGAGAGGTGGGCGGAGCATACTGCTGGGGCCTGGCCGGGGCCTGATACTGCGGCTGCGGAGGTGCCTGGTAAGCGGGTGCGGGTGCATAGCCGGGAGCCTGCGGAACGGATGACGGAGCGGAGGGCTGTGCCAGCGGACGGGAACCGCAGAGCTGCACCACTTGTGCGCGGACTTTCTTGGACTCCCGGTTCTGGCCGCTCTGGTCCGTCCATTTCTCGGTCTTGATTTGTCCGACCACAAGGATGCTTGCACCCTTCGTCAGGTACTGGTACACTCCGGGCTTGTCCCAGATTTCCACGTCAAAGAACTCCGTGGACTCCTGCGTCTGGCCGGAACGGTCCTTGTACTTCTCGGATACTGCGACGCCGATCTTGGCAACATGGGACTGCCCGACCTGGCGGACTTCCGCGTCGCGGGTGCAGTTCCCCTGGATGATGATTTGCTGGTAACTCATATTACTTGTTTGGTTTGAATGTCAAAGACGGAGCGACTTCCGTAGTTTTGGAATACTGTGCGAAAAGGCCGGGCAAGGTTTTCTTGAACCTTTCCGTATCAATGGAGGAGCGGGTGTAACCGGCCTTGACCTTGAACACTCCGCCGCCTCCCTCCATTTCCGCAAGGTTGTGTTCAAGCATGTAGTTAAGCACCCGCTTGTCGAGAGCCTTCAGGCCATCCTCGATGGACTTGATCTGCTCCTTGAGCCGTGCGACTTCCGATGCCTGCGTCACGTAGGCGACAAGCTCCGCGCCGGTTAGAACGAGTTCAGCGGACGGCTCTTCGTAGAGGTCGACATAGATTCTGCCCTCTTTCTCTGCGAGGAGCAGGGCATCCACCTCTGCCTCACTCACGGGTTCTATCGGAATGAGGCCCTTGATGGTGCGCGTCTTCTTGTCGATGTGGAGACAGTAGCAAGCGGAAACCTTGAGGTTTAGATTCTGCCGCTCGAAGAGGGTCTTATAGATTCCCAACTGCCATGATAGCGACCGCATATGGACTTTCTGCGTGGACTTGTAGTCAACGATGACGATGCCGTTTTGGGCCTCATAGACGCCATCGATACTTGAGGCTACCGATTCGTCATTCGAAACGAGATATTCGTTTGCAACGAACTTTAGGTTGTTCTCTCGGCAGATATCGGCATAGTCTTGAATCAGCGGGGTCAGGAGGACGGCAAGTCCGTTGTCGTAGTCTTCGATTTCCTTATGGATGGCGGTCCCCTCCGCTGCGGCCTTGTCAATGGTTGCTTGGGGAATACCCGAATAGTCCGGCGAGAGGCCGTGTTCCTTCATCAAGGTGGTAACTCCCTTGAGCATCTTGTCCCCCATCAAATAGGTGTGGGACAACGGGTCGAAGAAGACCTTGGAATTATTTCGCAGTTCCATCGGCTATCTCCTTTTGTCGTTTTGCGAACGCGGCCTTGAACTCCTTGTCGCGGCCAAAGTATTGTCTGTAATATGCCCAAGCCTCGTTCATCTGCGCCTGGGTTTTCAACCCTTGCAGATACTCAATCGCTTGGTCGCGGGATTCCTCAAGGGCTTTCTCCTGCTGGTACTTGGTAGCATCGTTCGCCCAATACACATCCGCACCGATGCCGAGGGAACGGCAGGCTTGCGAGATCGCATCGGTGTACGCTTTCTTGGAGGCATCATCGTCAAGGTAGAGGCCGTTCTTCTCGTTGGACACGACCATCGCCCCGCCGAAACCCTCAATGGGTTTAGACCAGGTGTTGTCCACCTTGATGTAGAGGTTGAGTTTGATATAGACGGCTCGTTCGTTTCCGCACTCTTCCGTCCATTGTTTTTCGACTTCGGTGTACCAGCCGATTCCAGCCGGGCCGAACTCCCGTGTGAGGGTCTGGATTCTCCATAGCGGATTGATGTCGGTCTTGCCTTTCAATCGTCCGGCTTGGATGTCCTTTTTGGCCTCAACGGGAACTTCACGCACCCTATTGTAGAGTGCAAGATTTTTGTTTTCCGCCATTGTATTTGTACTTGAAAATTAGTCCGTCCTTCCGTTTTCTCCCTCTCGCCCATCGACAGATACTGCCGCTTTGTGTCCCAAAATGCTTGGCCGCACATGAACAACTTTCGTATTCTCCGTAGAGTGACCCGTCAGGGTTGTAAACGAGAATCGGGAATGAGTTTGCTTTCGTGACCCGTTCTTGCCGAGTTCCATAATTAAGGTTGTACTGAACGGTACACCACTCAAGGTTGTCGGCATTGTTGTTGAGCCTGTTCTCGTCCTTGTGATTTACGCAAGGAAGGCCGAGAGGATTGTCCAAAAATGCCGCCGCTACGATTCGGTGAACTTGCACTCTCTTGCTATCCCCATCCCTTGTCAATGTTACCGTTTGATAGCCGCGAATCGTCGCCTCAACGAGCCGCTGGTTCTTGATGATCCTGGGGCCAGCTCTTCTCCCGATTGACCAGATTTCCGCAGACCGCGATACCACATACAAGCCCTCATATCCAACCACCCACCGAAACCCTTTGTTAAGGAACTCTTGTGCGAGGTAGTATTCGAGTTTGCCGTAGTAGATGTTATCGGCGGAGTTATTGGCCACATTGCCGTCCCGGTAGAGGATTTCATAGCCGCAGGGCATCTTCCCAAGAAACGCCTCCGCGACCAAGATGTTGATGCGGACTACATGTTGTTTCCCGTTATGGTGGATAGACACCCTTGCGTTTCTGTCACCACGATATTGGTGTGGAGTAAGCGATTCCTTGTACCCGCCCTTCATCCTAACATCACCATCGCTCGATGCCTCATATTCTGGGAAGGACGGGATTGTTTTCCACTCGGTTTCCTTTGCCATATTACAAATGATATTGCTTGACTTTCTTTTCGGATGGTGTGGTCACGAACTCCGAATAGACGAGATACCCCCTCGCCTTGATGTCCGCGATTCTTGCCCCCAACCGGAAGCACTTGAATTTCTCCAACGCCTCCAACGGAGTGATGGAGTGGCCTTCAAGCATCCATTCAAGGATGCGGTCGGTCTGCGACTTGCTGGTCTTGGTGTTCTCGTTGATGTTCTGCATATGGCAAAAACTTATAATACTGATGAATTTTCTTGCTCCAATCCCTTTCCATCTTCACCGCCCTCGTCGTTTCATCCGTCCAGTAGGCGATGTTGTTGGTTTCGTCGAGGATGTAGCCGAGTTTCTTGAGGTAAGACCTCTGTGAGCATTTCGCCCTCGGTTGTTGGAGAACCTTGATCTTTGTCAATTGGTGGATGCCCCACCTGCGCCTAACCTGCTCCTCGCGGAAGGTCTTCTTGTAGGACTCTACCCTCTTGGCTATTGCCTCCGGTGTGTAGCAACATGAGTTATCACCGCCCCTTGCTACACTTGATGCTTTCCCGGCCTTGACCCCCATATTGTGGATATGATCCGGGGATTTACGGAGATGGTATCGTGCCTGGACGCGGTCTATGGTTGATAGACCAAAGCCTGTGATGGCCTTGATCTCATACTTGGTATGGTCTGGGAAGAGTTTTTTTATCTGGTCTATCTGCTCCTTTGTGAGTGGCTTTCCCGTACTCATTCTTCCTCCTCCTTTCTTGCCTTATACCCAATGTGGAAGGCCATCATCATCAAGGAGTGTGCGTATTCCGCGAGGGTTACCGCTTCCCCGGCGTGTCTGGCCGCCCGGCACAGGGTGTTGATTCTTCCCACCCCGACCTGCTCGATGACCTTGCTGTGTGCGACCATAAGGTCCCTGTCGGAGAACTTCATCCACGCTTGGAACTCTTGCCGGGTCTGTTGTTCCATCGCCTCCTTGAAGGCGTTTTCAGCGAACTTGTCCATATTTCTTTTCCGTGATTTTAGAGCCAAAGCCGAGGGCGAGGCCGATGATTAACAGGATATAGTTGGCGGTGCAAGGATCGCCATTTTGGTCGGTGATGCAACAGGCGGCAAGGAAGGCCGTGATGCAGAGTCCGCCGAGGATGGTTGAAAGTTTATTCTTCATAACTAAATCGTTAAGTCAATTCCGAAATACGATTCCATATACTCTTTCGGAGAAGGAACATCGTCTTGAAACAGTTGCCCCCCCCGGTCGAATACAGATCTGTATTCTTCCATCGTGTGAAAGAACATCTTCATGCATACCGCTTCGTATATGTCCCCGAAGAGTTGCCTTGTCTTGGAACCGGGGTGGGAATCCCACCAGAACTTGTATGCCCGTAGCCACGCCTTGAACATGTATGGGTACTGCCTGAAGTCCGCAAGGCCCTTGTCGGTCTGCATCGGGCAACCGAGGCATCCGACCCTCCGCTCCACATGGAATTTCCCGTCCGCATCGTAGTAGTGAGGGTGGCACTTGATTCCACGCTCGGAAATGAACTGCTCCACATCCTCATCCGTCCATTCCAGGATAGGCAGATAGACGCGGGTTTTTTCGTTCTTGGAGTATACCCGACAGGTCTCCGGCTCCTTGTACCGTTTCGCCCTGGACGGGGATTCGGAACGGCGGATGCCTTGCACGGCCCGGTCGTAGACCTTGTATTCCTTGAGTTGCTTGCAACAAAACCGCTTCCAGAGGGACGGCCATCCCATCTGCCGTATCACTTCGAGCATGCCTTTCGGCGGGTTTTTGACGACGGCTCCGACCTCCCTTGCATGCGGAATGGAGCCGGGGCGGTCGATGGTCGTGTTCTTGTAGACGGCCACGAAAGGTATTCCGGCCATCTTCGCCAGTTCAAGGATCACGTCCGAATCCTTCCCCGTCGAATACGATATCTCTATCGGTCCTTCATCCGTCGGGATTGACCGGAGCAACCTGATGGCAGAATCTATTTTATGTTGATAGTCCATTTTCCCAAGAAAAGCCATCCCGCATTTCGCAACGGGGGATGGCGGCGTAAAAGTAGTGTTATGCGTTTCAACCCCAACCTTCTGGTTGGAAATTGGTGGAAAGAGGAGGATTCGAACCTCCATCCGGGTGCGTGTTTCACCTTGCCGCCCCGTGTCTCTGCCACTTGGACTATCTTTCCTTTTGCCCGGCGAGCCACCGATTCCGGGCTGACCTAAAAACACTAATTCCGAATTACACGACTGAATGAACGCGGTGGCTCGGCGCATCGCTGCGGTTAATAATTCATACCCCTATGCCGTAACTTTTAAGCATTTCACGCCGTTTTCTGCGAACCCACGCGGCCTTCAAGGAAGCGGATCGCTTCGCCTTTGTTTCCGGGCTTTCGGTGTGCCCCTTCTTGAACTCACCTTCCGGATTGTTCCGTTCGCCCTTTTTGAAGCGACCACCGCTCTTGTGCGTCCGTTTCAATCCCGCACTTGCGAGTTCGTTGATGTCGGCCCGTCGCTCTTCAAGGAATCCGGGTTTTTTCTCCAGCCCCAATTCGCGGGCCTTGCGGATAAGGGTGCGCCGCGATACGCCTATCCATTTGGCGAGCGGGCGGTTGAACATCGTAGGGAAATAGTCGCAAAGGAGTTTAAGCATCTGCGGAGTCCATGCGATGCCGTAGATTCGCTTTTTAAGGCCGAGTTTGGATGCCTTGACAGCCACCGCCTGCTCACTCCGTTTGAGCATCCTTGCGACCTCTTTAGTTGGCCTAACGGGAAATTCCCGTTTCAGCGTGTCAAGGTCTTGGCAAGTCCATTCGCCGGGCCTTCGCATCATATTCGTTTATTATGCTCAACGGTTTCAATGGCGCGAAATATCTCATACATCACCTGCGGGACTATTGCATTCCCGTAGGCTTTGAGGGACTCGGTTCGCCATTTTGCGAAAGGAATGGTAAGGTTGTCCACATTAAAGGGAAGCCCATCATTTCCTCGGTGAACAGGGGAGACAGTCGTAAACTCCCTCCATCGGTTTTCGGGCAGGAGTCCTGCAAGGCTTTTGCAACGACTCCCTCCAGACGCGCCTTCTTGTCGTCCGCTATTTTCTCGTTCGCCAGGTTCAGGTTCACCATATTGTTCGCCCTCGGTGTTGGAAGGATTCCCATCGCAGCCAAGTCGTTCAGTTCTATCGTGTACCCCTGCTCCTTCTTCCTTGCGATCCTCGCCCCATCCGGAGAACTGGGATTCTTCTCGTCCCTGGCGGTCGGAGTCGGCAGTAGGCATATTCTCCCGACCACCGTCTCCAGATTGGGCTGTCGGTTCCCCTCCAGGTTCCCTTTCGTGTCCAATGCAGCCCCCATTGCGCTGCATGTCCTCGGTGTCGGAAGAAGTCCATTGTTCGCAAGGAACCCCAGCGAAACACCGAAGTCCGACCCTGTCTGCACCTTTCTGCGAAGTCCGCTTTTCGTCGCTACCAGAACATCGTTCTTCCCCATTATCGACCGCACATCCGTTCCGTCCATGGCCTGTGGCGTTGGAAGAAGACCGGACGCAGCCATCACAGAAAGGCTGGTCCCCATCTGCGAACCCGGCGTGTACTTCAGTCTGTATTTCTCCGCTTCCCCCGCATTCGGTGTCGGGAGAAGCCCCACAACCATCTTCGCGACCTCCTCTTCCAGGATGGATTTGTTCCTCCCGGCGATCGCGGGATTGTCCAGGCTGGGGTCTACCTTGTTCGCCCTCGGAGTGGGCAATAATGAAGACCCTGTCTCTTCTGTGGGGAGCTCCGACAGCCGCAGCCGGAATAAGCACCGGCTGGACGGAATATCCGAGTCGCTCAAGATCTCCGCAGATTCGTTCGATGGTGAAGGTTCGCTCGAGTTCGTATCGGTGAACGTCGTCACCTTCCGGGAATAGAGAGGAATCGCTTCCCAGGTCAGAGAGTACCCATCCTTCCACCATAGTGGTGATTCCAGCAACATTTTCACCAACGACCCAAGTGGGCCGGACTTCGTCAACAACGCGGAGCATCTGCGGCCAGAGATAACGCTCATCCTCTCGCCCCCCCCGTTTCCCCGCATATGAAAAAGGCTGGCACGGGAATCCTCCGGTGAGGACATCGATACGACCGCGCCACTCCTTGAAACTTGTTTTTGTGATGTCTTCATAACTCTTACTTTCTGGGAACCAGTATTCAAGAACGGCCCTGCCGAAAGGGTTGATTTCGCAATGGAATGCGTTCTCCCATCCGAGCATGGCAGCCGCCACCTCCGGCCCGCCGATCCCCGAAAAGACCGATGCGTGGGTTATCGTTTCCATGCCTACATCATCCCCCTTATCTCCGAGAGCTTGATTCCCGTGCTCCCGGATATGGTTGTCTTTTTGAGCCTCCCGTCCCGAATCATCATGGAAACCGTGTTCGGGGACTTGCCTATAAGCCTTGCGGCCTCGGTGCATGAGACGAGGATTTCCTCTTCCGGCGCGCCGTAGTCCGTGAGTTCGTTGGCGATTTCGTAGAGCCGCGTCGCCAGTTCGTTCCGTCTGCTCATAATTCGATTCCGTAGTGTTTTGCGATGGCCTCCTCCATTTCCGTAGACCATCCGTTTTCCGTAGTAGTCACCCACACCTTGTTCGCGAAGGCGCCAGCAAGCCCGATGCGGTCAAGCGGGGAATAGGAAACCTCGAACTTCCAGCGGTCATTCTGCCGCAGCAGTTCCGGCTTCTCCTTCGAAGGGTAGGCGTTGTAGTAAAGGTTCTCCACCACGTAGGAGTCGTGGTCGCAGTCGTGCTTGTCGTAGATCGCGAATAGCCGCCTCCAGGTGTAGTAGTGAGGAAGGTGCGTCGTCCAGTTCAGCATCGCATAGCCTTCCTTCTGGCAGACGAGGCCGGTCTTGGCGAGGTTCCGCCTCCAGAGGTTCGGGTGTCCGTCCGCGCCTTTGGTGGGAAGGATTGCTTCCTGGATCTTCGGGAGTTTCACATCGGCCAAAGTGAAGTCATTGACCGCGAACACATCATCAGCGGCTACCACGAAGCCCGTAGTGTTGGGGAACATTTCGTATGCCTTTCTCACGCAGGACACATAGTCGAGGTGCTGGCGGTACTCGCCGGGGACATCGGGAACCCTTGGGGATTCAACATTGATTACTCCGGGAATGTCCGGCAGATTCTCGCCCATGACGGCGATTTGGTGCGGAGTCTTGAAATGCCTTCTCCAGCCCTCGATGGCGAGGCGCAGTTCGTGGCCCTGCTGAGAGGAAGGGAGGTGGGGGATTAAAACGAGTTGTTTCATGGCTATTCAAATCTGGCGATCCGTGTCTTTTCTCCCCGTTTGTAGTTCCAGATGTCCGTCAGCATGAGAATATAATTCTCTGCATTGATGCACTTGTGGAACATATCGGGGAACTTGGTAATCTTCTTAACCATTTCGGCATTGTCGAAGTCCTTACTGCGGAGAAGCCTAATGACGGCGGCAACGAATAGTTGCGAGTTGTAAATCTGGGCTCCGGGACGAGCGAACGGCTTGTATTGCAAAAGGCAGTTTGCGATGTAGCAGGCGTTGTCCCAATCCCAATCTTCAAGATTTCCCTCTTGGATGTCCAGATTAACCCCTCTCGCGCCACCAGATTTAGTAACATTCTTTCTTAACGCATCATCCGTGATGAGCTTCCGGTCAATGCCCCTAACCCTTCCGCGAATGATTTGGAGGATAATCCCTATTGAGAAGTCCGGGTAAATTTCACGGAATTTGAAGATTCTATTGTACTGCTCTTTTCCGAGGTCTGCCCACATCTTCACATAGTCTATTACGCTCCAATTCTTTCCGTATGAGTTGAGGCAGGCCACATCGTAGATGTCAAGGTTCTCAATGCAGTAGTAGTAGATAGGAAGCCCTTCCTGCTTCCGTGCAAGAAATCGGTTCTGCCCGTCGATGATTTCGCCATTTTGGTTGCAGAGGATTGCGTTCGGGACATCGCGCCTTCTGAAAGATTGGATAAGTGCATTGACGTGGTCGGGCTTTCGATTTCCGTCAATGAACTTGAACCAATCGTAATCGTAGGTAGAACATACCATAGCAATCGCTTTGGCATCCTTCGGCCCGTTGTTTTTAAGAGGTCGGTTTGCTTCCATAACTCATATTAGTTTGTTGTTTCCTTTTCTTTCTTCTTCGGTGGATTAACGAGAATTTTCACCTGCCTCTTGATGAGGTCTGCATCTACCCTATACCAGCGTTCTTCGGTCTTGATTTGAACCGCAGTCACGCGGATGGTCAGGATGTCGTTCGGGTGCGGCACGGCGTAGGTGTGGGTCTTTCCGTCCGCAGGGATCGCTCCCAGAAATTCGCGCCACTTGCGCTGGGCAATCCACTCTTTCGGCGCGGTCTTTTTGATTTTTGACATACTTTGCGAAGGCATAGGGGAACCGACCCCCTACCCTCCGTCGTCTGTTCACGCCGCAAGTTCCTTTGACCTCCAGCCCTGCCGAAGTGTTTGAACGAATCCCCCGTAGCAAGCCGTTACGGGCGACTCTCCGCGTCCCTGCGTGTTGAACATTTGCCCCTTTCGATACCTTGTACCTCCAGGTGGTTTGTCTTATTGGTCGGTATCCTTCCAACCATTCTGCTTCTTTGTAATGTATTCTACCATAGTCCCTCCAAAATCAGCTTAAAGGGATACTCTCACCGGCTATGTATCGCTGCCGTACCCGCGTAAACATTGTTGTCAAAGAAGCAAGAGTTAGTTAATGCCTATTGCTTTTTTCGTTAACCTTCCTTATATTTGTGGCACACCGAGAGTTGCAGTTAATCGGGGCACCCATTTGCTTGGGAGGGGCGAATTGTAAGCAGTCCTTAACTAAATTCCTCGGCAAAAATAACTGATTGTTTCGTTAATTCCAAATTTTTTAGCGGCTAAATTAGTTAATCTAACGATAAAATTTTTTAATAAGCCGTAGAGGTGCGTAGGAGGCCGATTTTGACATGGAAGATTTGAAAGAAAGACTTGTGCTTTTTGCAAGGCAGAAGTATGGCATGGGCCACACCAAGTTTGAGGACTATTGCGGATTGGGACATGGAACAATATCCGCCATCAAGTCCAACGGGCCTTCCGCGTCCGTCATCATCCGGATCGCTACGGCCTGCCCCGAACTAAACCTCAACTGGCTTTTCCGTGGAACGGGGGAAATGATTCTGGGAGAACCCCAGCAGGAAGAAAAGAAGGTCGCACCCCTTGCCGATGTTCACCACAACGAGCAAGTGAACCTGACCTTTTTCAGCGAACTCAAATCCACCATCATCGACGCGATGAGGGAAGTAACCCGCGAGCAGTTCAACCAAAAGGAGAAAGCACTATGACCGAACCCCAGAGAATAGACTACCTCGTCTCCGTCCTGGAGGGAGGCAACGCGAAAGCCTTCGCGGAGAAGGCCGGGATACGCCAACAGGCGGTCACGGGGCTGCGACACGGACAATGCCGGATGGAGAAGTATGTTGCGAAGATATTGCAAGCCTACCCGGATGTGGATGACAAATGGCTGATAACGGGGGGTGGCGAACCCCTCCGTTCCGTTAGGGAGAAGGGCGAGGTGCTTCGGAAGGTGGAGGCGATGGAGAAGGAACTAAAAAGGCTGGCGAGGGCGGTGGAAACCCTCACAAAAAAGTTTTAGCCCACATTTTAGCCCACGGGGAATGAAAAATCCCCTCCAGAACGCGCTGGGAGGGGATGCGGGTGGAGGTGAGCGGATTCAAACCATACCCCTTCTGCAACCCCCTAAAACGGCATTTCAACGCACTGCAAGGGCGATTTGCTTTGAGGATAATTTTAATGGTTAGCCCATTTTGTGAGAAAAATCCACAACTTTTAGCCCACGGTGGGCTAACCAAAAGAGATAATGATTAACTTTACAAGACCATGCAACACACCTTCACGCTACACAAAAATTCCATCCGAATTTCCGCGACTCATAACGGAAAGCAGTACCGCCGGGCAACCGGCCTCACGACGGACCCCGCCCTTTGGGATTCCGGGGCGAAGTCCATCCGGGCGAGATGCAAGGACAGGAGGGTGCTGCCAGACCTGCTGACAATCCACTCCCGCCTGACGGAGCGCGAGGTGTCGGTGCGGACGGAAGAAGATGTACTTAAAGCATTGGAGTACGCCGTTACGGGCATGGAAAGGAAGGAGACAAGGAATGTGCCTACCTTTTGGGAATACTTCGATGATTGGGGAAAGAGGCCGTCGTCGTCGCAGAGGCAACGCGCCCTTGCCGTGAGGGTTGTGGCAAGGCTCATGGGCCGGAAAGAGAATTGGGACGGGATAGACACCGCCTATTGGTTCCGACTGCAAAGGAAAATGGAGGAAGAGGGGTTTTCGGTCAATTACAGATGGAACATCGGGGCAAGGCTGAAGGTGGCGATGCATGAAGGGTACAAGCTCAAATACCACGACAACCAGGACTTCCGGGAGTTCCAGTCCAAGAAGGAGCAGACGGAGGCCATCGCGCTCACGAAGGACGAGATAGAAATGCTATGGGACTACAAGCCCCGGAACGAACTCTACGGGAAGGTGCGCGACCTCGCCCTCATCGGCTACTATTCCGCAGCCCGCTTCTCGGATTACTCGCGCTTGACTTCGGACAACATCCGGGACGGCAAATTGGAGTTCGTGCAGAAAAAGACGGACGATAAGGTCGTGATTCCTGCGTCCCCCCGCCTTGTCCTTCTGCTGGAACGGAACGGAGGTAAGGCCCCGGAGGTGAACCAGGTGGTTTTCAACCGCTACATCAAGCGGATTGCGAAGGACTCCGGGATTGACGGGATCGTGGAACTCCCAAAGTCCAGGCAGAAGAAGGACGGGAAGCCGACCTACCGATGGGAGATGGTTCAAAGTCACAGCTTTCGCCGCTCGGCACTCACAGCCCTTTACCTTTCGGGTGTTCCCGTCCGTGATTGTATGTTCGTGTCGGGCCACAAGAGCATTTCGGCCTTCGAGCGATACCTTCGGATTTCAAAGGAGCAGGCAGTTGAGAGATTGGCCGGGACGGAGTTTTTCAAGTGAGAAATTTTTCGGACCGATTTTACTTTTGCTCTCTCAAAAACAAAAAAAAAGACCGATGCTTGTATTAAATACCAACTTTCGGTCTTAATCTTTCACAAAAAAAGAGAATTTTGCTTATAGATTATCCTTGCTCTTGTTGAACCGCTTGGCTCAAAGGCACAAAAGCCCCTAATGCGAGGGTTGGTCGCTTTGGCTTTCGTGCCTCTTGCTCCCGTCGTTACCGCCCAGGCCCATTTTGGCACACGGACTTCCGTATTCATTAGTCCGTTCCGCAAATCAGCCGTGAATACCGACCAGCGAGCATCTTTGCGGTTGCGCCCCGATGTTGGCTTTCTCGCTATCCCCTAACCTTGTTTGCCGGATGTTCCCTATGGGTGGCTTGCCTTTTTCCGGCAGACGGGTTCGGGAACGCCCCATACCGATTAGGTTTCCTTTGCAGTTCGGTCGCTTCGGACAACCTGCGAGGTCTTGGAAATAAAATATCCGCACTCGCCGGAATGGGGAACAACGGGTGCGGGCATTTAGTATTGCGAGGTGGCAAATACTCCGTATGACTGCGTACCTAAAATCCCCATTCTCGGTACGGGGCAAAGGTACGATGGGTTTTTGAATTTCGCAAAATAAAAATTCCGTGAAATTCCGACACAAAGATAGAAAACCGATTTGAGACCGCCAAATTTTTCCGACAAGGGATTTGTCATTTCCGCAGAGAAAGTGGCGCAGAACGCAAATTTGATGGCCTTAAACGCAAAAAAGGCGGGAGCATCCGTAATGGACACCCCCGCCCCCTTCTTCTTTTTCTACATGAAGTACCGCATCGCCTTCGCGGAGAGGTTCGGCCTGGACTCGCACACGTATCTGGAGGACATCGCCTCGGACGTGTGACCCATCGTGAAACGGATCTCGGTGAGGGACGCCCCGGCGTTGGCCAGGTTGGACGCCGTGGACCGGCGCCCGCAGTGGCTGGACAGCACCTCCCACTTCGGCGTCACCTTCTCCACCCCTCCCCTTCTCGTTTTCACGGGCGCATTGATGCCCGCCTGTTGTGCGATTCTCCGGATGATGCGGTTCCGGCTCATCAGCGTAGGCTCGTCCTCGCGGTGCTCCTGGGCGTACCGAATCCACCCCTTCGTTTTCTCGCTGACCGGGACGGTGGCCGTCACCTTCGTTTTCTTGCTGGTGTAGGTGAGATACCCGCCCTGGAAGTTCTCTTCCGTGAAGGTCATCACGTCGGAAAGCCTCGCCCCCGTGAAAGCCTCGATGAGAAATTCAACCTGGACAATCTTGGCCTTCGCCCCCTTCACCTCCACGGACTCGAAAGCCTTCAACTCGGCAGGCGTGAGGTACGTCGCCCGGCAGGTGTCTCCCTTCACGGAAAGGATCTTGGCGAAGTCCAGGGGAAGGTCCACCTCGTCCTTCACCCGGTTCAGGATGGCCCGGAGGTTCGAGAGTATCTGCCGGGCGGAAGAGGCCGCGACCGCCTCCGCCAGATGGTCTTTCAGGTCATACAACGAGCTGCGGTTGATGTCCTCCCAGTCCCGGATGCCGACGGCTCCCAGATGCTTGCGGAGGCTCTGCGCCGCCCCCTTTCCCATTCTTTCGATTGTTTGGTCCAGTGTTCTCATGGCTAGTCCTCCTCGTAAACACGGATGATGACGGAACCGAATTTCCGGGTAAAGTCGCGGAGCAGGATACCTACGGTTTCGGCGTCGATGGCCTCGCCGCATACGTCCATCCCGGTATCGAGCGAAAGCACCTGGTAGAGGGTGCCGTCCTTCGCGTTCCTGATGGCCGCGAGGATGGTGCGGTAGCTCTCCCCCGTTGTCTTCTCGCCGTCCAGGGTCAGGCATGTCCAGCGCCCCTCCCGGTCTTGCCCGACCAGGGCGGTATGGGTTTCGTCAATCTTTGCGCCGGGGCGGATCTCCTTCTCCCGGAACTCGACGTGCTGGGCGTCGATGCAGTCGCGCAGGCAATCCGGCGACAGGAATTTTGTGGAAACGTGTGTCTTTTTCATGGCTATTGGTTTTTAAAGTTTGCAAGATATTCTGGTTTTGAGTTCAGGGGAACTGTAGACCCTGTCGTTGATCTCCCCAAGCAGGTCATGGATGGCCCTTGTCTCCGCGATTCTTCTGGCATAATAGTCCCTGTACTCCGGGGAGATTTCGGCCATCTCTTTGTAGTGGTCTATCTGGCCGGAAAGAGCAACGCGGATTTCAATAATCTGCCTTGTAGTAATAGCTTTCATGTCGTTTTCTAAAGTATTAGTTTATCTCAAAGATTTCATCCAGATGGAATTTCGGGAACTTCCTCCCGACGAAGAAGATCCACCGCTCGGCATCTTCCCGGCTGGCAAAGCTTTTGCTTCTGGACGCCCTCCGGGAAACGCCGTTGTTGTAGTGGTAATAAACGCGTATCATGGGGCCGGGCCTATTTGTTTTCCAGCCAGACGTCGCGACGGCGGCGGGCCTCGTCCAGGGATGGAGCGCAGCAGGAGAACAGCTCGCCGTCGGTGTGGCGGTAGTCGTACTGGACGAGGTGATAGACCTTGCGCCCGAGTTTCTGGGTGTACTTTTCATACTGCTCGCTCCCTGCCTGGCAGGTGGAGCAGCCGTTGATGTCGGTTTTCATAACTCAAAAGGTTTTAAAAGGTTTCACTTTCAGGCGGCGATTGCTTCAAGCTTCATTTCCGCATCATACAGGACGGACAGGTTGAACCTGCTCCCGGCCAGCTCCCGGAGCGTCCAGCGGACGGCGGTCAGGGCTTCGGCGGCGGAGCATTCCGTCCAGACCCTTTCCACTTTCGGAAAGCCGTGCTTGTCATACCCCGTGATTTCCATCTCAAACCCGCCGTCCAGCAGGGATGAGATCCACGGACCGAACCCCCCGGCGTGCTGCTTTTCCAGGTCTTTCTGGCACCCGGCCAGGATGTCCCGGACTTCTTCAAGCCCATAGGCCCCGGTCTCCTCCTCCTCGGCGAAGGTCTCCGGGCTTTCTTCCACGGCCCCCCTCCGCTCCTTTTTCCTGCGGGATACGTACATCAGGACGTACACCGGTAAGAAAAGAACTGTCGTAATTGCGATGCTTAAAATAATATCTGTCATAACTCGATAAGGTTTATTTCTATGCAAATGTAACGCTTTTATTTGACTTATGCAAGAAAAATATAACTTTTCTACATACCCCCCCCTCTCTTTTTTCTGGAAGATCCAGCCGGGTACCCCCCCTCCCCCTTTTCCTTTTTCGCGGTCCCCTTTTCCTTTTCAGGCGCCCGGCCGGTTCCGTCCGCCCGGCGCTAGTCCTGAAAATAACCGTCCAGCAGCGCCCAGATAACAGGCTCGTTTTCGCAGGTGGTTCCGTGGGCCTCGTAGACGTAGAAACCTTTCGAGGCGTCGAAGCGATCGAAACGCCTGTCAATCCTGGCGAAACCGTCCCTTGTGCAGTCGGTAACGTCCTTTTCCATCGCGGCCCTGGCATTGTCCCAGGTGCGGAAATACTGGTCATAAACACGGCCCCCGACGGACTTGCGATAAATAACGAAATGTTCCATAACTGAAAGTATTTAAAGGTTTGTATCTGGCGCCCGGTGCGGCGGTCAGGCCGGAACCGGGCAAGGGCCGGTTAACGGTTGACCCGGACCCAATTTGTTGCGATGGCGACGGCCTCCCGGAGGGTCAGGCCCTGGTGCCAGCCGGTGGTGACGCGGTTTGTTGAAAATTCCACGCGGTAGCCGTCCGTGGACCTCCCGACGTCCATACGTCTGCCAGAGTCCGCGATCCAGACGGCGACGGCTCCCCTGGCAACGGCTTGCTCGATTGATTGTTTGACGCTCATAACTCGATAAAGGTTTAGTTTGTTCGGCATGGGTCCGGCCAGTTCGCCGACATGGGTCTGGACGGAGCCGTACGCCCGGCACAGCTCGCGCCCCGCATGGGATACGAAAACGCTCATATCCAGGCCGTATACCGATATCAGCCGGAACCCATAGACTACGTGACAAGCTTTTTTCATGCCCTTTGTTTGAAAGCTCCGGGGCCAGCCAGAGAGACCGGCCCCGGCGCCATGTTACAAATTTGCAGGTTCTATTTCCCCGGACCTGTAGACCGTAGCAAAGAAACGGCCCCGGCCATCGTACACCAGGACCCGCGAAGCTTTCAGGCACAGCCAGCCGACAAGGCCAGCAGCAGCGCGACGGACCGCGTCGAAGCGATCCACGCCAGCCAGGGACCGGCGGCCAGTGTTGCCGGTGTAGCTGTCAACGACTGTAAATGAATAATGTTTCATAATTGTAAAAGGTTTGAAGTTTGGAACCCGGACGGACGGCCAAGCCCGCCCGGATTAAAGCCCGCCAGGGCTAGCAAAAGAGAGTAAACGAGCGCCGCCAGAGATCCCGGACGGCCAGCCAGACGGCCCGAAAGATGAAGCCGAAAACGATCAGAGTATAAACCACGGCCACAAGGCCGAAAACGACGGCGCCAAGATAGGCCAGACCTAATAAAAGAGTCATAACGGAAAAAGCTTTTAGGGACCGGCCGAAACCGGCCCCGGGTTAAACGTATTAATGTGCCTCAAATAAAACGGTTTCGCCGTTTTTCAGGCCCCAACAGCCGCCACAGACCGCCGCACAGTCTTCGCACGAACCAGGGCACCAGACAGCCGCCGCCGTGCAATGAGGGCCGCGCTCAATCTCGTTTCCGGCCTTGTCGAACCAGACAGGAGAGGACACCGGCAAACTATAGGGATTATCCATTTTTTCGCCGCGCCAGTCGCTAAAGATAACATGCAAGTTTGACGGGATTACGCCGCCAGCCGCCAACCAGGCGTTTATAACGTCGAACATTTTCGTAAAGATAAGGAATTCACAGCCCGGCGTTTCCAGGGCGATCGCAACCACTTGCAGCCAGTAGTCAAGGTCCACGACGTCGCCGCCGACATGCCAACGGAAGAAACGAGCGAAACGGACAAAGCGCCGAATCTCGTTAAAATACCGTTCACGATCCACGTGAAAAATAGCGGAATTGATAGCGCGGGAGTTTTGGACGGTCCCCTGGAAACAGACGTTACGGACATCGTAACAACCAGCCGCACAGCTTTTGCAGTTGCCGCAATCGGCGACGGGAATGAGAGAAACGGACGGAACCGCCGCGCCGGTTTTCCTGTTGCCGGTAGAGAAGCGGACGGTTAAACCGTCGGCGCCCGTCTCGATATAGGCGGCGCGCTTGTCGATCATTTTACGGACGCGGCCAGAGACGGCGGCGGCGGAAAATTCTTTGTAACTGTGCTTAAAATTTGTTCTCATAACTCAAAAGGTTTTTTAACAGGTTAGCGGACTAAAGCGCGGAAACCCGGACCAGCCGGGAACCGGCACCGATGAAAGAAAAAACGTTTTCGACGGTTTCAGGACCGACGATAGCGTACAGACCGCGCCCGGCGGCATCGATCCAAGTGATAAGGAAATGTTTCATAACTCAAAATGTATTAAATTGTTTAACTTAATTTCTCTATGCAAATATAGCAAAAAGAATTGATATAACAAATAAAATGTAACTTTTTTATGTAACATTTAGCAAGAAAAAACCTACATTTTGCAGCCAGCCGCCAGGCCCGCGACCTGTTGCGAATGTAAAATAATAATGTTACCTTTGCCGCCGTGAGTATAAACGAAAATATAAAGCTACTTTGCAAGGAAACCGGCACCAGTTTTGCGGAACTTGCAGACCGTTTGGGGGTAACCCGGCAAACCCTTTACAGACAAAGCGCCGGCGCCGTCCAGCTGTCGACGCTCGAAAGGATTGCAAAGGCTTTGAACGTCCCGCCCTTTGTCCTATTGCACCCCGCGCCCCTGTCGGCCATCAGGCAATACAGGACCGGCACCCGGGACCAGGCCGCCGGAGATCATAACCAGGCAGCCACGGCCAGCGATCCGGCGACCGTCGCCACATTCCGCTGCCCTATTTGCGGAACTACCTTCGCACCGATCCACGCCAGGAACCAGGACGACCAGCCCGAACCCATAAGGGCAACCACGGACAAAGCGACAGCAACCAAGAAACGAGGAAGGCCCAGGAAACAAGCAGGGCCGGAAGACGACAAGCTTTTTTAACAAGGCCGACAAGGCCGGAAATATTAGATACTTTACAAGATGAAAGCAAGCGAGAGAGAAAAGGCAATATTATTTGTTCTGGCCGCCGGACAGCTGGCCGGAGGATGGAAAGAAGCTTTTATTTTGTCCTCCCAAAAATCGGAAAAAGACGTAACCGGGCAAAAGAATATTGCAACCAGCGCGGAGCGCTGGCGCCGTCGGCCTGAAATCTTGAAAGCTTATGAAGCAGCACAAAAGGCCGTGCAAGAAATGAAAGAAGAAACAAGGCCCGGAGATGATGAGAGAGAAACGGACGGACGGACGGTCAATAGTAACCGCACCAATTTAACAAGGCCGGAACGGATTGACTATTACAACCCGGACAACCAGCGAAAGACAATAAACGCAATAATTGACAAAGCCGCCGATGATCCTAAAACCCAGTTAGACGCCATCAAAGCAATACAACAGACCCAGCGGGACGACAGGGCCGCCGCCAGAGATCAAAAAACCGTGCAATTTTACCGCCCTTTGCGCTGTCGTGATTGTATTTTGTATCAAAAGGCCGAAAAGCGCAAAAAATAGAGTTAGTTTTTAGTAAAATTGTAACTTTGTCGAAATGTTACAAAACCTACAGCCGTGAATCCGGCAAAGCCCCCCCCTAGGGGATAAATACGTATACGAACACACCGGCACCCTGTCCCCTTAAATTTCTTTTTCCCGATTTTTTCATTCTAAAATTTTTTATTTTCTCCGTCAGGGCATCCAGTCTTGCGACGGAGATTTTGTTTCGAGTCGTAGAATGCCAGCAGACGTGTCAAATTCTCGTTTTGGCGGACTTTCTCTGCGAGGATGAAGATTCCCTTGTCTTGAAGGGAGAATGGTTGAAATCGGCCATGCTGCACAATATCTTTTTCTGGCATTGACAGAGCCGGATCGCGACTACGGGCGGATGTCCTTTTTTCTTTTATTTATTTTCTTTTTTAGAGTTATAAGGGGTTAGATATATTTATAATATAATATCAAGATTTAATATATCATTGGGGGAAGAAGGGGTATTGCGTTGTGCACGGATGGTGTGTTTTTGCCATTTGTCCATAAATGTAACTGCTTGATTTTCAGTAAATTCTAATTTTCAATATGATGCAAATCGTGTTGCAACCTTGTTAGAACCTTGTTGCGACCTTGTTGCACACCCTTGCAATATGCTCACAATGAAGCAGTTAGCATAGGGGAGGTATAGGGGGAGGGGGTGTAGGAGGTATGGGGGGAGGTATGTTTCGCGGTTCTTTCCCTGGATTTTGCATCCTTGTGGGCGCTTATCATGTGATTAGCAATGTTTAGGAATTTTCCAACATTTTTATTCCGCGTTATTCCGAATCTCGAAACGATTGCTTATCTTTGTGCCATGCAGAGGGAGATACGCATATTGCGCTTCAAGTACCCGGACAGGACGGAGTTCACGGAAGAGGAGGTCCGCGAGGTCAAGCGGCTGCTGTCCCGTGACGACGAGAAGGACGAGAGCGCCTGCCGACTTCCCGCCAAGTTCGTTCCGGTCGGGGGCGCGTGCGCCTTCAAGGGGAAGATATACAGGTGCGTGGAGGCGTCGCGGAGCATCCTGACCGATCCGTGCCTGGGTTGCGACATCGGCGGGGAGAACTGCACGTCGAAGGCTCCC
>Ga0310786_10002780_pt1 | contig 26260 bp, 21 predicted proteins | sample AusTroGonzalo_MG_FD_203881 | JGI IMG/M metagenome (GOLD analysis project Ga0310786, IMG submission 203881) | Bovine rumen microbial communities from tropical cattle in Woodstock, Queensland, Australia - Gonzalo_03 (v2) (version 2) | ecosystem: Host-associated > Mammals > Digestive system >...
CTTTTTCTTGTTGCTGCTTGGCAGACTCTCTCAATATGTCAGCAGACGATGTCCTATTTATCCTTAACATCTCTCTTATCAAAGAATTATCTAAAGAACTATCTGAAGAATGATGCCCTTCCTCCAATACCTCTTCTTCCTCTGACTCATTTATCTTTTCATTCTGACTTCTTACCATAACTGTAATTCCATTGGATCCTGCCTGTTTCATCATGATATCAACCATACGTTCTTTGACCTCCAAAGTAACATTCTTAGGAGAAGACATCCCTCCTAAACTGATACCTGTTCCGAAAAGACCTCCGCTATTTCCTCTGTTTTCTTTTTCCATCATCTGTTTCTTTGTAACTCCGTCGATCGCGATAATGCGAAGCCCCTTATAGATATGAGTTCTTTGCTTACCTGCCTCAAAGGAATTTATACGAACATCCACATAATCTCCCGGAGAAATCATACTCGATGGAATTGGTGTTCTTTGATCCAGCTGGAACGAAACCGCTCTATACCCTACTTTAATAGAAGTATCAGCCTGCACTATTTTCTTTTTCTGTTCACGCTTTTTAGCCTCTTCAGCTTCTTTCTGTTTCCGTGCAATTTCAACCGGATCGTTACTGGTCAACATACTCAAAGTTAGAGGAATTCCTGAAGGTATTTCATTCTTTGCCCACATATTCAGAGCATTAGCATAGTCTGTTCTGTTATTTAGCGGCGTTCCTTTATTATCTTGCGCAATAAAATGAGGTTGTACCGCACTGGCCGGCCAATTCTTCCAACTCAGTTTCCCTTGAACAATTCTTTCATCTTTTTTAATATCGGTACTCGTAACTAATACCTGAATCTCCTTTGCCTTCTTCTGCTCAGATTTAATCATCAACGGTATATCAGGTAACGACAACTCTTTTTTTAGTGGCTGTTGCTTTATGACAGTTCCTCCAGGCATCATCCATCGAACTACTCCTGTAATTACCAAGGCTATTGCCGACGCCATCACAATAGGAAGTATATCTTTTTTATTACCCATATCATCACCTAAACATAACATCAAAAATCACAAACAAACCTCCACAGGATAACGCTATGCCATAAGGCACTTCCTGCTTCAGTACACCGGCTTCGCTAACTTTAAACTTCACCGATCCTGCCCTTATCTTAAACAACGAAAGTAAAACAAATCTTAAAAAACGAATTTTTTTCTTTTTTAATACCGAGAATGTTAAAAACATCCTTCTCCTGAGATTTGTTATTATCTTTCCGCAGAACATATAGACTAAAGCAACGACGAATCCTCCAAGAGCAGTTCCCCAAATAAATTCAAATAAATTGTTTTCCGCAAACAAAATCAGAGGTACGAGCAACTTTACGTCACCTCCGCCTATAAAGTTGAATTGATTCAGAACGAAACAAATCGCGAAAGTAATACACGCTACCTTAAATGCTTCTGCAAAATTTTGTCCCGAAACTCCAAAACAACACGACACTGCGTACAGAAGAAATAGAAACAAGACATATTCGTTCTCGATTCTAAAAAACATAAAATCGTTCAATGCAATAATCACTAAAACCACAGCAAAACAAAACCAAATAAACAAGTTTCAACTCCTTACTGTTTACAGCCTAAATCTTTTACGTAAAAATAAAGTTAATTTCAGATCAAAACTTTTTTATAATTTGAATTTTTTTTTAAGAGCCTTATAATAATACTGTAGTAAGAGGGAAATGTTGTGTTTGTTAATTTTGAAATAAATAATTTAGTCGCTGTTTTAACATTAAATAATTCAAAAAATTTGAATGCGCTTAATACGAATTTTGTTGATGAAATATATGATCATCTTATAAATGTAGAAAAAAAAGCGAATGTTCTCGTCATCTTTGGAACAGAGAAAGCTTTCGCGGCAGGAGTAGATATTAATGAAATAGATTCCTTATCATCTGAACAAGCTCTTTTGAATGAATTCATAGATTATAAATGGGAACGCATTTTAAACATAAAAATTCCTGTAATTTCAGGTGTAGAAAAATATGCGCTCGGTGGAGGATTTGAGCTAGCTCTCGCTTCTGACATTATAATAGCGAGCGAAAACGCAAAATTCGGATTTCCTGAGATAAATCTCGGACTCATGCCGGGGTTAGGAGGAACTCAGCTCCTTACAAGAATTGTTGGAACGAAAAAAGCAAGTGAGTTAATTATGAGTGGAGATTTTATCGATGCTCGAGAAGCTCTACGCCTCAACATTATTTCAAGAATAGTGTCTTCTGCGGATTTAAAAAGAGAAACATTGGAGCTCGCAAACAAAATAGCTCAAAAAGCTCCAACAAGCCTACGTCTTATAAAAGAGTCCATACAACTTTCCCAAAATTCCGGATGTTTACAAGGAATAAAAACAGAAAGGAATTTGTTTCGTTCTCTATTTTCAACATCATACAAAGAAAAATTAACAAAAAAATTTTTGAAAAAGTGATTAAATAAGAATTTTTTTATTTTCCGATAGAATAATTGTTTTTTGTAAAAATTAACAATTTTTTAATTATTTAGAGTTATATTAATAAAAAATGAGGAGGTTTTTATGCAACGTATAAAGACGTTATTCATAGGTCTGATATTATTTTTAGGGGGAAATATCATAAGTTTAGCAGATGCTGGGAAGTGGGATAAAATCTTCGAAAAAAGCAATAAAGTTATTGTACAAAAAGTTAAATTTAAAAACAGATACGGAATTACAATTGCGGGAGATTTATACTATCCTAAGAAAGTCAATACTGGTGAAAAACTTCCGGCGGTCGCAGTTAGTGGTCCTTTCGGAGCATGCAAAGAGCAAGCTTCGGGATTATATGCTCAAACTCTTGCTGAACAAGGATTTATAACCCTTGCCTTTGATCCTTCTTTCACAGGAGAAAGTGAAGTCAAACCTTATTATGTTGCATCTCCAGATATAAGTACTGAAGATTTTAGTGCTGCCGTTGATTTTCTGAGCAATTATAAAAATACAGATCCATCCAAGGTTGGTATTCTAGGTATCTGCGGATTTGGCGGTTTTGCCCTTAATGCCGCAGCAATAGACACGAGAATAAAGGCAACCGTTACTGTAACTATGTACGATATGACCCGAGTTACAGCAAAAGGTTATAATGATATTTACGATAAAAAATCTCGTAATGAACTGAAGCAAAAACTTAATAAACAGAGAACCATTGACTTTAAAAATCAGAGTTATGCACTGGCAGAAGGGCTTCCCCAAAAACTTACAGGAAACGAACCTCAGTTTATAAAAGACTACTATGATTATTACAAAACAGCGAGAGGTTTTCATAGACGATCGATAAATTCTAACGGAAATTGGAATCTCACCTCTTCTTTATCTCTGATCAATATGCCAATTCTAGCTTATAGCGACGAAATAGAAAGCGCTGTACTCATGATTCATGGAGAAAATGCTCACAGCAGATACTTCAGCGAAGACGCTTTTAAAAAATTAAAGGGAGATAACAAAAAATTGCTGATTATTAAGGATGCTAACCATGTTGATCTATATGATAATGTCTCAAAAATTCCTTTCGATGAAATAGTTGGTTTCTTTCATACAAATTTAAAATAAAAAACTTCAAGTTGACACAAGAAAGGACTTCGCCCTCATTTTGACGAAGCCCTTTTTCTGAAAAACTAGAAAAAAATATCTCTTCTATTAATCCAACTCAAATCCTTCGGGAAGCTCGTAATTTGCGATGACCGTCTGAACGTCGTCATCATCTTCCAAAATGTCGATTAATTTAAACAAGGTTTTGGCGGTCCCTTCATCAACAGCGATAGTGTTCTTTGGCTTCCAAGTCACCTTGGCCTCCAAAGGATCTCCTAATTTTTGAATCAAACTATCACGAACTGAGGTTAATTGCTCCATTGCACAAATAATTTCGTATCCTTCATCTGTCGTGATGATATCTTCTGCTCCTGCCTCGAGCCCTATCTCAAATATTGCATCTTCAGACCCAGCCGTTTTCGGATAAGCAATATATCCTATGTGGTCGAACTGAAAACTGACGCTGTTCGTCTCTCCCAAACTACCACCGAACTTTGTAAAAGCCGAACGCACAGCAGGAGCAGTACGATTTTTATTATCTGTCAGTCCTTCAACAATTATAGCAACTCCGCCCGGACCATAACCCTCATATCTTACACTCTGGTAATCAGCATCCGCTCCGCCCCCGGAAGCTTTTTTTATAGCTCTTTCGATGTTGTCCTTTGGCATATTTTCAGATCGAGCACTTAACAAAGCCGATCTCAACCTAGTATTACTCTCTGGATCAGGTCCGCCTTCCTTCACTGCAACTGTGATTTCTCTGGAAATCTTCGAAAAAACCTTAGCTCTTTTCGCATCCTGAGCTCCTTTTCGATACATAATATTCTTAAACTGCGAATGTCCTGACATAAAAACCTCTAATAAAACGCGTTAATTGTACACCAAAAAGACACTCCCCTCAAGCTCCACGAGGACAGTGTCCTACACCTAAAACTTTCTCTCTGCGAAGAATTTATTTTCCCTTCAAATCTTTCGCCTTATAAGCCTGAACCGATCCATCATCCGATACAAAATACAATGTGCCGTCTGCAATTATCGGTCGTGCCGTCACTTTCTGAGTGAAATCATTCAAGTACTGAAATGACTTTATACTGCCGTTCAATGCTGAAATTCTAAGCAATACACCATTAGACGCTAACACGAGTAAATCTTCCCCTGATTGAATCGGACCGAACCACTCGGTAACAGCATTATCTCCTAACTTAAGTTTGCGGGTCCATCTAACCTTCCCGTTATCTTTGTTTAAACAAACCAATTCAGACGGTGAACTCTGAATAAACAAACTATTTCCACTGACTAATGGTGTTTCAAGTCCACCTAAATCTTTTCTCCAAACAACAGTTCCACTATTCGTATCAAATGCAGTAAGTTGTTGATTCGCGCTGGTAAAATAAATCAAATTTCCTTTTATAACAGGACACGCTCTCGGATGAGAAAAAGATTCACCTGCATTTATAAATGAAAACTTCGCAAGCATTGCACTCCACAGCACAGAACCGTTTCCTAACAAAGAGAAAACCTCCCCTGACGGATAAGCCAAATAAACTACATCATCTTGAACTATAACTCCCGCACTGCCGATGTAAGTAGTATCCATAGTCATTCCGGAATGAGACCAAATAAACTTCCCGTTGCGAATATCAACCACCTGTAGACTACTGTTGTCGCAAAGCATATAGACTTTTCCGTTAGCAATCGTAATACCGTCTCCCTTACAGCAGGCCGGAAGCTTTACTCTCCAAAGGATCTCACCGTTATTCTCGTCAAAAGCAAAAGCTTCAGCAAAACTTGAAGTGACTATTACTTTTCCATCTCCGTAAGAAATAGCCCCACCAATTTGTCCGTCTTTCCCTTTTAACGTAGTGGTTTTCCTCCAAATTTGCTTTCCGGTTTTGGCATCAAAAGCATATACCAATCCACCAGCATCGAAACAAAACACTTTCCCATTACCAAACGCAACAGGAGCTATCATTCGGAGTGACTCTGAACTTTCATACTTCATATCAGCCTGCCACAGTAATTGCAAATTTGTACCTAATGCTGAAGAAGATTGATCCATAACCACTGGAGTATTATCGATTTCGTCCTTTTGAACTTCTGATACAATTATATCTTTTCTTACCCCCTCTAAAGGTTCTTTGTTGGAACATCCGACTAAAAACAGCCCCAAAACTGAAAAAATTGCAACTTTTCTCATTAATCACCTCCAAACTTATTTTTTCTTACTACCCTCTTCCGCCAATGCCTTCTCTTCTGGCATTGAAAGCATACTTTCCCTCGAATCACCTTTGTGGTTCTTGATATAATTTATCACCTTCGATATTCTCTCCTTCATTGTCTTTGGAGCCTCTTTGCTATCAGTAATTTTCGTCAAAAATTCAATCGCCTTATCGTGATCATTCTTATTCTCATAAATCATCGCGATTTTCTCCATTGCCGAAAACCTAAATGGACGATCTTCTCCCGTTAGTTTTTCCAGACGCTCCAGAGACTTATCTTCAGATTCCAACTTATAGGAAACGTACATCAATATAGCAAGATCTCGCCAAACGACATCAACCCCTCTCTTCTCGGATAATTCTAACAACCGCTTTGCTACTTCAGTCCTATCTTCCCCCATTGAGATCTCACGTCCTGTTTTGATGAGAGAAATCAAAGGAACCAGTTCTGATGGTGCATTTTTCTGTAAATTTTCCAACGTTGCTTTAGTTTTCTTTTCTGCCATCTCACTCTTTGCCGAAGAAAAAATCTCGTTATATAAGCTTGTAGTCGACATTTCTAAACGCTTTTGTTTATTGGAATACCATGCGGAATGCCCGACTATTCCGGCGACCAGCAAAATAACCGCCCACAAAGCCGCATTCTGATGTTTCTTCAAAAATCTTAAAACTTCATCGTGCTTTAACTCTTCATTAATTTCGTCGAAAATCGAATTTTCCTCTGCCGACATAACAGTCCCTCGCTAAAACAAACAGATCAAGTTTAAACTATGTTAGATACTCTTTCTAGATCCAATTAACCTTTATTTAACTAACAAGTGAGATACTTGTAATAAATAGTGGAGATAAATATGTTAAAGAGTTTTGGAATTGCCTGTCTAGTTTTACCATTAGTTTCAGTAGCTATTTCAGATAGTTACGTTTCTGAGCCCCCAAGCTCAGCAATAGTGAAAAAAAACATCGCAGATCTAAAAAAAGAGATCAGCATTTTAGAGAATATTAAAACTCAAAAAGTTTATGATTATCTCGCTACACAGAAAAAGGAAGTCACCGATAAAAATTTGTTAGAAATCTACTATGTGGTACTATCGTTTTTAAAGACTCAATCTAATGCTTTATCTGAAAATGAACTGAGAAAAAATCTCAATTCTCTGCTTAACAGTCTGAATTGGCTCTATTCTGACCATACTAATGAAAAGTTCGCTGATAAAATAACGTATTTAGGAAGATTATTGAAACATGATTTTTTTATTCATTTAAATCACAAAAAAATGTCGGAATGTCTTGATATGGCCAACCATCTAAAAGATATTGTTGAATACAGCAATCTCAACAATGACACTACGCCAGAAGATGGACCTGATTATTTCAATCCAGATTTCTTTCTAAAAAGTGAGATTACGACTGCGCAACGGATTTATTCTCAAATTGTTCAGCTGGAAGATATTTCGAAAAGTTTCGCAAAAAATGTTGATAGCCTAACAAAAGAGCAATTAATTTCGAACATAAAAAGTGCAAATAACTTCATCAATAAATTAGAATCTACATGTATTTTAATAGAAAATAAGAGAGTAAAAATTCCTCGCAATACCAGAAAACATTTAAAAAACCTTGCGGCGGCATCAATTGAAAAGCTAGTCGAAAGGAAAAATCAACTATAGTAACCGCCGCTGAAAGATCATCCTTAAGATTTTATTAAAAGATTAAGGATTCTTTCTTGCGTCGTTTTTGCGTTTCCTTTTCTGATTCTTTTTAAAAACAAAGTAAAACAATGACCCGATCAAGAGTATCAATGCTCCGTACTGAACATACTGAAGATTATCTTTAGCTTTCTCAACGACATTCGCAAAAGCGTATCCAGCACCAGCAACAACCACTGCCCAAACAAAGGCGGCAGGAATATTCAAAGCAGAATACTTCAACGGAGAAATATTCGCTACTCCGATCATAACAGGACTGACATTTCTAATTCCGTAAACGAATCGACATCCGAAAATGAACACCGAATCATACTTTCGCAAAAACTCGATCACCTTCTGAGATTTTTCCTTCAATCTCGGATGTCGATCGATCAACTTCATTCCGTAAATTCTACCCACGAAATACAAAACTTGTTCCGTCATCATAGTTCCGAGAAATGCAACGAATATCACCCATTGCAAAGACATCAATCCCTGACGGCATAGAAACCCTGCGGTTAAAACAGCGATCTCTCCTTCAACACACGCAAAAAGAAAGACAGCATAGTAACCATAACTCTGTATAAAACTTTCGAACAATCTAATATCTCTTGAGTTAAATGGTGCGCCCGGAAGGATTCGAACCCTCAATCTTCAGATCCGTAGTCTGACGCTCTATCCAGTTGGGCTACGGGCGCACAACAAAATTGGTGGGTGATAACAGGTTTGAACTGCTGACCCCCTCGGTGTAAACGAGATGCTCTACCGCTGAGCTAATCACCCAAAACCGTCTAGAACATACCTCATGTTCTACGCATAATCAAGGCATATTTTGTTCAATTTCTGAAATACTACGAAGTCATCACCCGATTTTTTTAACAAAATCCAAAAACTCTCTTTAACCCTTCTTGTTAGCCGTAATATCGATCTTCATTGATTTTTTTATCCAATATGTTACCATGGCAGGTGTTATGACCTTTGCGTCCTTTAGTTAGTTGTTCGTCTTAACTCCGTAAGGTATTGTATGAGAAGTGTAGGTAATAAGTTTGTTAAATTCGCGGCTTTTGGATTGTTGTTAGTGTCGTGTTCGGGAGATCACGAAAGTAAGTACTGGCATTCAGGATCTGAAAGACCTTATGAAATAAGGGGGGTTAGGTATTATCCTCAGACAAGTTATCAATATAGTGCAGTTGGATATTCCAGTTGGTACGGATATGATTGCCATGGAAAGCCAACAGCTACAGGGAGAATATTTGACAAAAATAAGCTAACAGCCGCTCATCGAACATTGCCACTCCCTTCGGTAGTAATAGTTGAAAATTTAGAGAATGGGAAAAAAGTAAAGCTTTTGGTGAATGACAGAGGACCTTTCGCTTACACTAATAAAAGGATTATTGACATTTCTCAAAGAGCCGCTGAGATTTTAGGATTTAGAAAAAAAGGCTCGGCAAAAGTTCGAGTAACATGTTTACCGAAAGAAAGTCAGCTTGCCGCATTGAAATACAAAAGGAGACCTTATCGAAGCAAAAAGCGAAGATAGAATTGTTATTGGATTTTTTTTTAAAATATGATAAATTTGGCTAAAATGTGATAAATTGCTAAAAGTTGGTCGTTGGGGGTATGTGTGAGTGATGCAATGAAATCTTCGGAAATGGTTGAAAAGGGGCAACCATCGAAAGATTACGAGGAAACAGAGTCGAGCCATTGTGAGAATGGCTTTTTTTCTATCGTTTCGGATATTCCTAGAGGAATTTGGGCGATTTCTTTGTTTGGACTGTTTTTGGGAATGTCCACCACAATGGTATACAGTCAGCTAAGTTTATTCTTAAAAAATGACCTAGGCTTAACAGTTTCAGAAATAGCGAACTTGGACGGTTTTGTGGAAAGTGTCGCTTTTATCACAAGAATATTTTCCGGTCCGATAAGTGACTTTCTCAGAGAAAGAAAACTCATTTTATGTGTGGGATGCTTCGTCACTTTAGGAGCAAGGTCGTTTCTGCCTATTGTGTCGAATTTTCTGGGAATCTTAGGAATCCAGTTTTCTGAAAGAGTCGGAAACGGACTGCAGGCTACCCCGAGAGATGCTTTAATCGCAGATATTACGCCAAGAGGAATCCGAGGTAGAGTTTACGGTTTGACCCGCTCTATAAAGACAACAGGTGGATTACTTGGTGGAATCATAGCTGTTATTCTCATGGGTTATTATTCAAATAATTTTCGTGAAGTTTTTAAATTTGCGGTTATTCCAGTGGTATTAGCCGCTATCTGCTTGATGTTTGTGAAAAATACTCAACGCGAAAATCAAACAAAAAAAGAGAAAAGAGAAAATCCGTTTAAAAGGAAATACTTGCGATCATTGGACTTTTCTTTCTGGAAGTTAATTATTCTTGCTTTCATATTTCAATTAGGACACTTCACTGAACATATGTTCCCGATATACATGGAGAATTTTGTTAATACAAGAGTTGCTTGCTCCATTGGAACCGTTGTAAATATGGGACAAATTCTCCTGGCTTTTACCATTGGTGTTTTTGCGGATAAATTTGGAAAAGGAAGATTTATCAGATTTTGTATAATCCTAATGGTTATATCCAACCTTTTATTTTTATTCGCGGGATCCAATTACAATATATGCAGTTTTTCCTTAGATTTGTCTCGATTCATGGGGAATGATTTCGTAGTAAATTCTCAAGCTTGTTGTATTTATTTAGGGGCATTTCTTTGGGGTGGTCAATTATCCGCAATAGAAGGATTATTTTTGGCTATTATCTGCGAGCAAGTTGTATTCCACCTCAGAGCGACAGCGATAGGAATTTATTCCTTAATTCTTGGAAGTGGTTATTGGATAGCGTCCAGAATGGCAGCTTGGATTTGGGAAATTGAGTGGTTGGGATGCAGATATGCATTTGTGTATAGTCTGATTTTCTGTGTTTTAGCTTTCTTCTTGTCATTCGTCTTTCTTCCGAAAAAATATAATATGACATTATCTCAGAACAAGGCGGTCATATGATATTTCTAAAAAATCCTGAATTCTGGTATCATGATCCTAGTTTTTTGCAGAAACTATGTTTGAAGCCGCTCAGTGAGATTTACCGATTTATTGCAAATTACAGATATGATTTACCGTACGATGTTTCTCTTTCAGGAAGAGAAATAATAGCAGTGGGAGGAATAACAACCGGAGGCTCGGGAAAGACTGTTGTTGTAAGCTCAATCTGCAAGTTACTAAAGGAACATGAGAAAAAAGTAGCCGTATTAAGTAGAGGATATGGGCGCAAGTCGAGCAAAGCAATAAAAGTAGAAAACAATGTTCACACTTATAAAGATGTAGGGGATGAACCGTTATTGTTATCCAACTATTTTGATGTTTTCGTTGGGAAAAATAGAGCAGAAACAGCAGATATGGCTGGAGAATATGAATATTTGGTGTTAGATGATGGATTGACCCAGAAATATCTTGAACCAACAAAAAAACTGGTAGTTGTGAACGATGATCAACTATTTGGTAATGGAGAAATGCTTCCGTTGGGACCAAATCGGTTAGACTTCAATAAAATCAAATCAGATATAGATGCAATATTGATGTTAAAATCAAAGGAAGAGAAAAATTCCCCAGATTTTGAAGACATCCCCGTATATTACGGAAGAATAGAACAGAATCTTGATAATATTTCCGGCAGGCTTATCGTGTTTTGCGGTTTGGGATATCCTCAAAAATTTTTTCGTATTTTTTCGAATTTTGAGGTTGCAAAAACAATAACCTTCCCTGATCACTATCCTTATAAAGACAGAGAGATCGATGATATGATATCAGAAGCTTTTAGATTGGGAGCACAATTGGTAACAACGAAAAAAGATCTGATGAGAATTCCAAAAAAATATTGGCCCCAAATAAAAACTGTGGAAGTAAACGTTGTTTGGGAATCTCCAATCGATTCTTTGTTTGATCTATAATGTTTTTGTTGGAAATTTTAATTAATAACACTTGCAAATTTTTAATATATCGAATAGATTAACCCTACATTGCGGGTGTAGCTCAATGGTAGAGCATCGGCCTTCCAAGCCGAGTACGTGGGTCCGATTCCCATCACCCGCTCCATTTTTCAGCGCTGAATTTCTTCTGTCGGTCTATCAATAATTTCAAAAGATTGCTATAGTTGTGTAGCGTGTTTAATGAGGAACTTATGCTATTTTCTAGATTTTTTGCCCCGACATCTAAAGATATTCCGTCGGAAGCAAAGATAGCTTCTCATCAGCTAATGTTGAGAGCAGGAATGATTTCACAAACGGCTTCAGGAATTTATTATTGGTTGCCCTTAGCCACAAGAGTTCTTGAAAAGATAATGAGAATTATTTGTGAAGAGCAAGATCGGATCGGAGCCAACAAAGTATATTTTACAACAATTCAACCTGCTGAGTTATGGATGGAGAGCGGACGGTACGATGATTACGGAAAAGAAATGTTACGTATTGAAGACCGTAAAGGCGGAAAATTTCTGTACAGTCCGACCAATGAAGAGCAGGCGACAGATGTTTTCAGGAAATACGTAAAAAGCTACAAAGGACTTCCTACAATACTGTATCAGATACACTGGAAGTTTCGCGATGAAATCCGTCCGAGATTCGGTGTAATGAGAGGTCGTGAGTTCTTGATGAAAGACGGATACTCTTTTGCATCGACTTTTGAAGAAGCAGAAGAGATTTATCAAAATGTATTCAAATCTTACATTCGCACATTTAGAAGGATGGGATTAACACCTGTTCCAGTTCAAGCAGATTCCGGAGCTATTGGCGGAAACATGAGTCATGAGTTTCAGATCTTAGCAAAAACAGGAGAGAGTACCCTTTATTACGACAAAAAACTTCTCACTGCATCTGATGAAGAATTAATGAATATTTACGCAGTTACCGATGAGAAATATGATCCGAAAACTTCACCTGTTCCGGAAAAGGAATTAATGATTTCAAAAGGAATCGAAGTCGGGCACATATTCTATTTTGGAAAAAAATATTCTGAACCGATGAACGCGTTTGTTCTCGACAAAAACGGTCAGAAATTATATCCGGAGATGGGATCTTACGGTATCGGAGTTTCTCGATTAGTTGCGGCAATTATCGAAGCTTTCCATGATGAAAGAGGTATCATGTGGCCTGAGCCGGTAGCGCCGTTTGATGTTACCTTGTTAAATCTTCACGTAGCAAACGAGAAATGTGTTGAAGCATGCGATAAAATTTATCGAGTCTTAAATGAGTCGAAAGAAATTTTATACGATGATCGTGACTTATCGATTGGTGAGAAATTAGCTGATGCTGATCTAATCGGGATTCCTTGGCAGATAATTGTTGGACAGAAAAAACTAAGCCAGGGGGTTGTAGAATTGAAAAACAGAAGGACAGGAGAAATTACGGAAATGTCCGTCGATGAAGTTATTGGGAGATTTCTGAACAAGTGATTTCGACTGAATTATTATTAGCATGGCGCTATATGAAATCCAAGGGAAGAGAAAGAGCGATTTCTGCAATTGCGACTTTCTCTTTGGTCGGTATTGCATTGGGAGTTGCGACATTGATAATAGTGACTTCCGTGATGAACGGGTTTCGGAAGGAATTTTCTGAAAGAGTTATCGGATTTAACGGACATATTTCGATATATCCAACTCAAGAAATCGATATAGAAAAAACCGTCAGCGAATTATTGAAAATAAAAGGCATTACGAAAGCCGTTCCCGGAATAGAGAAACATGCATTGATTTCAAACAGAAGAAATGTAAGAGGTTCGCTGACCTACGGAATCAAGAAAGAAGATTTACAAAACAAATCTCTTATCGCAAACAATATTGTTTCGGGTTCGTTGGAATCTTTCAGAGATGATGACACTATTGTCTTAGGTCATCCGTTAGCTTCTCGTTCCGGATTAATTCTCGGAGATGAAGTGGTGTTAATCGTTCCTGAAATGGAGGAGACGGGGTTCGGATTCATTCCACGAAAGAAAACCTTCAGATTAGTTGCAACCTTTAAATCTGGAATGCTTGAATATGACAATTCAGTCGCGTATATTCCATTAGAGATATCTCAAAAATTGTTTAAAATGCAGAACCGAGTAGGAGGAATTTCTGTTTTCACGAATAATCCACTAAATATAAAAGAAATAAAGTCGGAAATCACAAAAAAATTTCAAAATTCGTTCAAAATTATGGATTGGCAGTCCAGCAACAGTTCATTTATGAGAGCCGTTGAGATAGAACGAAATGTCATGTTTTTAATTTTAACTTTAATAACTTTAGTTGCGAGTTTTAACATTATTTCGTGCATGATTATGCTTGTAAAAGATAAAGAAAAAGACATCGCAATTCTGCGAACGATCGGACTTTCCAGATCTGCGATAACCAGAATATTTTTTATGGTAGGTGCTTCAATCGGAGTAACTGGAACTCTGATTGGTTCTATTTTGGGATTAGCTTTTTCTTTAAATATAAAAACTATTCAACAATGGATTGAATCTGCTTTACATACTCAGGTTTTTTCGCCGGAAGTTTACTTTTTAACACATCTTCCGTCATTAATAAGACCAATGGATGTCATCATAACCATCAGTGTATCTCTTTTGTTATCTTGTATCGCAACATTGTATCCAGCAAGGAAGGCCAGTAAACTAAACCCAACGGAAATATTAAGATATGCCTAGTGTTATTGAATTAAAAAATATTTTCAAAAGATATTCGTTGCAAGATTCTTTTGTTTTGAATGATGTGTCGTTAAAGGTAGAACAGTCTGAGGTCACTGCCCTACTCGGTCCTTCTGGATCTGGAAAATCGACATTGTTACACATCGCCGGATTGTTAGATTCTCCGACTGAAGGAAGTATCATTTTCGAAAATCAAAAAATCGAAGAACTATCAGATGATGAAAAAACTTCATTGCGTTTGCGCAAAATAGGTTTCGTTTATCAATATCATCATTTATTGCAAGAATTCTCTTCTCTCGAAAATGTTATGTTGCCGATGCTGGTCGCAGGAGCAAGTAGAAAATTTGCTCGCGAAAAGGCTGAACATCTTTTGGAAATTTTGGTATTACAAGAAAAAATTAGTATGTTCCCGTCTGAACTTTCAGGAGGTCAGAAGCAAAGAGTTGCAATTGCAAGAGCGATGATTAATGATCCGATTTTACTTCTTGCTGATGAACCCACAGGAAATCTCGATCCTGAAACGGCGCGATCAGTTTTTGATGACATGATGAAAATCATGGAGTCGGCAAAAATGTCCGCTATCGTTGCAACTCACAATTATGAATTAGCAAAAAAAATGCACAAGCAATGCTCCATTAATGACGGGAAATTAATCGAAAAATGATACCGTTCATTCATCTGCGTTTACATTCTGCATATTCTCTCGCTGAAGGAGCGATAAAAATCGAAAAGTTGATACACCTTTGCGAAGAGAATAAAATGCCGGCGGTTGCTGTTACAGATACAAACAATCTTTTCGGTGGAATGGAGTTTTGTACAAAATGCGCTAGTCATGGAATCCAACCGATCGTCGCATGTCAGCTAAATATTAAACATCCGAAACCGATAAAGCATCCTACAAACGTTCTATTATACGCGAAAAATAAAAACGGATATCAAAATTTAATTCAATTAATATCTAACGCTTATTTGCATCCGTCATCGAATTTGTATCCGGAAATTCCTTTAGAATTATTTGAAAAATATTCTCAAGACATAATTTTGGCAACAGGTGGAGCTTGGGGATCTCTCGGAACTCTTCTTTTGGAAAAAGACATCGATGGAGCGAAAGAATATCTCTTATATTTAAAAAAATATTTCGAAAATCGATTATATATTGAGATAACTCGGCACGGTACAGCGGATGAAGCAAATATTGAAGAAGACATGATCTCGCTGGCCTATGATTTGAACCTGCCATTGTTAGCCACAAATAATGTTTGTTATGCAACACCTGAAGATTTCGAAGCTCATGACGCTTTAATTTGCATATCTCAGATAAAAACGATTTACGATTCCGAAAGAGAAACTTCATCTCCGGAATATTATTTTAAAACTCAGAAAGAGATGAACGAGCTATTCCACGATCTTCCAGAGGCGTTAGAAAATTCCATTCATATCGCGGAGAGATGTTCTTATATGCTGACCAAGCAAAAACCGTTGCTTCCTATCTTTAAAACCGCCAGCGGAAAATCTCAAGATGATGAACTCGAAGATATGGCTCGTAAAGGTTTGGAAAAAAAATTGCAAGTATTCCAAAAAGATGAAGATTATGATCAGAAAAGAAAAACTTATTTTGATCGTCTCCAATATGAGTTAGGTGTCATCAAAACCATGGGATTCAGCGGCTACTTTTTGATAGTTGCTGATTACGTTCGATGGGCAAAATCTCAGAATATTCCTGTTGGTCCGGGGCGTGGTTCAGGAGCGGGTTCCATCGTTGCTTGGTCTGTTCATATCACCGATATAGATCCAATAAGATTTAAATTATTCTTCGAAAGATTCTTGAATCCTGATCGTGTCTCCATGCCGGATTTCGATATCGATTTCTGCCAAGCACGACGAGAGGAAGTTATCGAATACGTTCAAAGAAAATATGGTTATCAATCTGTTGCACAGATTACAACTTTCGGAAAATTGCAAGCAAAAGCGGTAATTAAAGATGTCGGAAGAGTCCTTGCAATGCCGTATGGATTCGTTGATAAGATTTCAAAATTAATTCCGTTTATTCCGACTAATCCTTTAACTCTTCAGGAGAGTATCGACAGAGAACCTATTCTTCAAGAACTTATAAAGACAGATCCTCAAGTTCAAAAACTCATGGAGATAGCGTTGCGATTGGAAGGACTTTACCGAAATCCGGGAGTTCACGCGGCAGGTGTAGTTATATCTGATAAAAATCTGCAGGACATCGTTCCACTCTACAAGGACGCCAAATCCGACATGCCATCCACTCAATTCTCGACAAAATATGTTGAGACGGCCAGTTTGATAAAATTCGACTTTTTAGGATTGAAAACATTAACCGTTATTCAAAAAGCTATAGATCTGATAAACAAGAGAGGAATCAAATTAACAGCTCACTCTATTCCAATCGATGATAAAAAAACTTTTGATCTGCTTAAAGCTGTAAATTGTGTCGGAATATTCCAAATCGAAAGTGGAGGAATGAAAGATGTTGTTAAAAAATTACAACCAGACCGAATCGAAGATATAATCGCCTTGGTTGCGTTATATCGTCCCGGTCCGATGGACGACATTCCGAAATACATTGCCTGCAAACATGGTTTAGAAAAGATCTCTTATCTTCACGAAAAACTTATCCCGATTTTGGAAGAAACCTACGGAGTTATGGTTTACCAAGAGCAGGTTATGCAAATCGCTCAGTCGATGGGTGGATATACTTTAGGGCAAGCAGATATTTTGCGCCGCGCGATGGGAAAGAAAAATAAAGAAGAAATGCAGGCGCAACGAAAGAGATTTATCGACGGTGCGATTGAGAGAGGAATCGACAGGTCCATTGCAGAAAAACTTTTCGAGCAAATGAGTAAGTTTGCAAGTTACGGATTTAATAAATCTCACTCTACTCCATATGGTCTTCTGACATATCAAACCGCATTTTTAAAAGCGAATTATATGATGGAGTTTTACGCGGCAGTTATGACTTTGGATATGACCAATGTTGATAAACTATTCGCTTATTATCAGGACGCTAAACGTAATGGAATAAAAATTGTTCCTCCTGATGTAAATTTATCCGAAAGTGACTTCACGATAGATTACGAAAACAATTTGATACGCTACAGTTTGGCTGCGGTTAAAGGTGCTGGAGTATCTGTTGTTGACGAAATCGTTGCGGAAAGAAAAGCAAATGGAGATTTCAAATCAATATTCGATTTTGCGGAAAGAATAACTCAGAAAAAAATAGGAAACCGAAAAACTTTGGAGAATTTTATTAAGGCAGGAGTCTTTGATAAATTACATCCTAATCGCCGACAACTTTTTGAATCGGTAGATGATATTTTATCAATAAAGGTTGATGATACTCAGTTTTCATTATTTCAAAATACACGCCCAGAGTTAAAAAATGTTCCCGAATGGAGCGATGCTGAGAAATTGCAAAATGAGTTCGTTGTAATAGGATTCTATGTTTCAGCCCATCCATTACAACAATACGAAAATCTTATAAAAAAATTCCAATTTCCTCTGATTACGGAGGCAGGTAAGTTTTCCAGAACTAAAGTTGTCGCAGTTATCAACAACGTAACGGTAAAAACAACAAAAAACCAAAATAAATTCGCAATTATTCATATATCCGATACTTCAGGAACGACAGAGGTTACTTTATTCGGAGAAGTTTATAACAGAAGTCGCGAAATTCTGGAAGTTGGAAATATTGTCCTCATCCATTTAAATTGTTTTAAAAATGAAGGACAAGTAAGATTTAGCGCTGATGCCGTACAAAAATTTGACGAAAATTACAACGGACAAGATGAACCGATAAGAAAAACTTATTCTCAACAAAGTTATTCTCGTCCTAAACTATTAGAAATGACTTTGCGCATTAATATATCCAATCAAAAAGAGTGGCTGGGTGTAAAAAGTCTTATTGATAAATTCAAAAAGAATGGAAATTATTCTATTGAATTAAAATTCGATGAAAACATAATTGAGCTACCTGAAAAATACAATATTTCGTCATATGACATCTTAGATGTCAGACAAGTTGTAGGAATAGATAATGTTACAGAAATATCAAAGGAATAAATAATGATAGAAAAACTTTATGATTGGATGATGAAGCAAGCTGAGAGCAAACATGCTCTTCGAGTTTTAATGTTCGTGTCTTTTATTGAAAGTTCTTTTTTTCCTTTTCCACCTGATCCCGTGCTGGCCGTTGTTGTTGCAAAAAATCAGAATAAGGCAATGTACTATGCTTTCATGTGTGCTTTAGCTTCCGTGCTCGGTGGTTTTTTGGGATATTTCATCGGATTTGCGTGCTTCAAAACTTTGGGAGTCTATATATTAGATTGGTTCAACATAACACCAGCACAATTCGACGAGTTAGTTTTAAAAATGGGAAGAGATACTTGGGCATTTTGGTTAATTTGCGCAAAAGGATTAACTCCTATTCCGTTTAAGGTCGTAACCATTGCCAGCGGATTCGCAAAGGTAAATCTTTGGGTATTTTTAGTTGCTTCTATTATCACTCGAACGACCCGATTTGTTGTTCTTTCTTGGGTATGCAAAAGATATGGTGATTATGTTTTAAACTTCATCGAAAAACACAAAAAAATGGCGATATTTGCAGTAATTCTTTTAGTCATTGTCGGATTTGTTCTGATTAAGTTTGTGATGAAATGATGAAGGAAATGTTCGAAAATTTTGATGCGTTATTATATATAAAAAGCAGTTTATACCCAGATTTTAACGATGACGAAAATACTGATTTTTTTAAAATTATTAGCGGATTAAAAGCTTCTGCAGGAGCAGTGGTTGTTTCCGAAAATAAATCCGCTGTTTTTGTCGATGGAAGATATGAACTGGCAGCAAAGTTATCTGTTAATCAAGAAAAATTCTCAATAGAATCTTTATCTCTTAAAAATCTAATTGCTTGGATAAAAACAAATGTAAAACGAAAATCCAAAATTGGTTTTGATCCCCGATTTTTTTCTCATTCACTTATAAAAAAAATTAAAACAGAATTATCAGACTACAATTTTTCAGAAGTTAATTTGGATTCTCTTTTTTATGTAAACAAATTCGAAAGAGAATCAGAAATTATTTCGTGGAATTTTGAAGAATCTAAATTCAATTCAATCTACAAAATTATTTCGGAAAATAATCTGGACGGATATTTAATCTGTGACCCCTGCTCTTCTGCTTGGTTATTAAATCAAAGAAATACAAAAACAAAAAATGTTCCCGTATCTTTGGGATATCTGTTGGTATCCAAAAACAAAGAGAAGATTTTCTATTTCGACGATAATTATCAAAAATTTTCGAGAAAAAAAATCAGCGATTTATTACCAGATATTTCTAAATTTTCAAAAATCGGAATAGATTACAAAGAAGCTCCTGCTTTTATAAGATCAAAAAATTTAGTCGATATCAAAAATCCGATTCCGAACATAAAATATATAAAAACAGAAATAGAAATCGAGAATATAAAAAAAGCAACGATTGAAGATTCTGTAGCTATTGTGGATTTTTTGTTCTGGTTTTATAACAGCGAAAATATTACAGAAATAGATTGCGTTAATCGTATTTTATCGAGTCGAAAAAAATCTGAAAATTTCATAGGAAATAGTTTTGATACAATTGCCGCTGCTGATGAAAATTCTGCCGTCGTTCACTATACGCCGTCAGAAAATTCGAATAAATATATCGAGAAATTTTTACTTTTAGATTCCGGAGGACAATACAAATTCGGAACAACAGATATCACGAGAACTTTAGCGAAAAAAGATCCGACTGATTTAGAAAAAATGTATTACACTCTAGTTCTTAAAGGACATATTGCTGTAGCAAATTCGAAATTAAATAAAGGATCAACGGCAGCAACACTTGACAGTGTCGCTCGAAAATTTTTGCAACAACATTCTTTGGATTACAACCACTCGACAGGACATGGAATAGGATACATGCTTAACGTTCATGAAGGTCCGGTAGCTATTTCTCAAAAAAATGAAATTCCTTTACAGAAAAATATTCTTCTCTCTAACGAACCAGGAGTATATATAGAAAATCACATGGGAGTTCGCTTAGAAAACATGATCGTAACTCAAGAAAAAGACGAGTTTATATATTTCGACACCATTTCGTTGGTCCCATTTGATAACAAATTAATAAATTTCGACTTACTAACGGCCAATGAAAAACTCTGGTTGAAAAATTACAACAAAACCATTTTAGATACACTAAAACTTCCAACCGAAATCCAAAATTGGTTAGTTGAATTTATCAACTTCTAACTTACGAAACCGTCGCTAAAAATCCGAATTCCCAACGTAAATCCTTTCGACACGACCTCCGAGTCGACAAGTGATTTCATGAGGAATTGTCCCCAGCTCAAGTGCCCATCTTTCGACTGTGTAATCAGGAGAGTGAGTTAACGCAACCCAGTTTCCCAACTTCAAATATTTTTCATCGACTTCTGATGCATCGAGAGTAATGTAATCCATAGAAATTCGCCCGATCATCGGAAGTTTTTTCCCTCCTAAAAATCCGTAACCGAACCCTGAGAATTTTCTCATAAATCCATCAGAATAACCCATCCCCAAAGTTACGGAAATCATATCCTTCGGAGCGATGAAAGTTGAACCATATCCGACAGTATTTCCCTTTTTCAGGTGATTCACCTGAACAATTCTTGAGAAAATATCCATGACAGGTTTCACTACCCCAATCATATCCTCACGAATTGAAAAACCGTAAATTGCTTTTCCCGGCCTTACCATATCGAACTGATAATCTTTTCCCAAAAAAACTCCGTTGGTCGCAGATAAACATGATTTTGGATTTCCAAACCTGGTCAGTGCGGATTTAAACCTATTCAATTGTTTTTTATTCATCTCGCTGGAAGCATCATCTGCACAGGCCAAATGGCTCATCACAAAAAGCAGATTCAGATTATCTAAAACATCACGACAACTACGTCTTTCGTCTTCCTCTAAAAATCCATTGCGAGACATTCCGGTATCGACATGAACAACAACATCTAACTTTTTCCGAATATCCTTTGCTTTTTTTATCCACAAATCGGCTTGATTCCAATTGTTTAAAACAGGAATAAGATTGTAACTAATCAACAAATCCTCGGTATTTTCAAAAACTCCACTCAGAACAAAAATACTAGCATCTTTATATGGAAGTATATTTCTGATTTCGATTCCTTCATCGATAGTCGCAACAAAAAAATTTCTGCAACCTTCCTTATAAAGCCTTTTACTTATCGGAATAGCTCCAAATCCGTAAGAATTCCCTTTAACCACTGCCGACACAATCGAACCTTTTGCAAGTTCATCTTCAACCTTATGATAGTTGTAAGCGATATTATCCAAATTTATCACTGCGACTGATAATACCTGAGGCTCAACCTTATCCAAAATTTTTTGAAAATCCATTCTCTCTACCTATTTTCAGCTAAATTATCAAACTTTGTAAATTGACCATCGAAAAACAACTCAACTGTTCCGATAGGACCATGACGCTGTTTCGCAATAATAACCTCCGCCTTGTTGTGAGAATTCTGCATTTTTGTGTACCATTTATCGAATTCCGGTGTTCCTTCTTGAGGTTTAGTTCTTTCAAGATAATATTCTTCTCGATAAACGAACATCACAACGTCAGCATCTTGCTCAATCGAACCTGATTCTCGAAGATCTGCCAATTGAGGTCGTTTATCATCACGAATTTCAACTGCTCGCGACAGCTGAGACAATGCAATTATCGGAATATTCAGTTCCTTCGCCAATCCTTTTAATGAACGAGTAATTTCCGAAATCTCCTGAACTCGATTATCATTACGGCGCTCTGAACTTCCTTGAAGCAATTGCAAGTAATCGATCACTATTAAATCCAATCCTTCTTTTCTTTGCAATTTTCTCGCCCGAGTCCTTATGGATGAAACAGTCATTGCCGGAGTATCTTCGATAAACAGAGGAATATCCGCCAATTTTTTCTGAAAATTCTTGATTTTCCCGACATCTTCTTCCTTGATCTCTCCGCGACGAATTTTTTCAGACGGAATCATAGTTTCTTGTGCTATGATACGAGATACTAACTGTTCCGCAGACATCTCAAGAGAAAAGAAAGCAACCTTCCCTGCCCCTTCCCTATCTAAAAGCTTATCCATTGCTGCTTTGAAAGCGATATTTGTTGCCAAAGCAGTTTTTCCCATTGATGGACGTCCCGCGAGAATAATTAAATCCGAACGATTGAGTCCACCGAGCTTTTTATTCAAATCTATGAACCCACTGGTAACACCTATCAGTTTATTTTCGCTTTTGTATGCCTGTTCTATTGTTTTGACAGCCACCTGAGCAACGTCAGAAAAACTCATACATGATCCACGAGTATTATCCATAGCCAAGTCGTACAATTGGGCTTCCGCTTTTTCTATCTGATCTGAACTATTGGAATTTAATTCAAAATTCAGAGCCTCGTGAACTATATTTTCTCCGATCTTAACTAACTGCCGCCTATTGTACAGATCATATATAAGCCTAGCATAATCTTCCGCACCGGAAATGGATATTACCGAATTCACCAACTGAATAAAATAATTCCCGCCTTCCACTCTCTTCAGATCGTCATTCTTTTCAAAATACGCACGCAAAGTTATAGGATCAGCAACTAAATCCTGAGCTATCAATTTGCGAATCGCATCAAAAATCTTCCCATTAATCGGAACAAAAAAGTGATCAGGAGAAAGAAAATCTGCAAAATCTTCATAACATTCATTATTAAGCATAATAGCGCCAAGCAAACACTGCTCCGCCTCCACATTATGTGGTAACTCTCTCATTTGCTGTTCCTGAAAATCAGACGTCAACGGATCCATTTCTCTCTTGCCATAAAGCTCTCAGAGTATACTACCTTCAGATAGTTTTAGCAAAGACTTCTCTAAGAAAATCGTAACGATATGAAATCATCTGGAGTATTCAGGCATATTTAAATTTTCTTAACCAATTCTTAACAAATCCCTGAGAAAATATCGCCGTATAAGTTTTTGTGATAAGGAGCGCGAGATGAAACGGTTTGCCAAAATGATATTTGACGGGGGGGGGGTAAGAAACTAAAATCTCAAAGAAAATCAAATGGTTGTCTCTATAATATCTTCAAAAAATTTAAAAATCTTTACCAAAAATTAACATTTTTTCGATATGATAGAATCGGAGGAATGGGCTCTCGCGCCAGGTGTGACACCTGGACTCAATTATCTCGAAAAATACTTCGCGAAAATAGTATGCCGACTCATAAAGAAAGCTCTCGCGCTGAGTACAACTATTGTTACAAATCGGTTTCTTTTCGAAAATTACGCCTTCGCTCAACAAATTGTGGAGCTATTCTCATCGAGTTCGCCGTTTGCATGCCGATTTTGATTATCCTTCTGTTTTATATCAATGACTTAGTAAGAATAAGAAGATATTATTCTCAAACTGAATTTGTAGCGCAACAATTCGTTAATATTATTCAGAATATTTCACAAAAACGAGATAGCAAGAAGATAACAAAAAATGATTTTAGATATGCCGCTTCTCTTGCTTTTTTGAGTATATATCCCGGAAAAACTGCGTATTCGATTACCGGGAAAGACAATAGTCATGAATTTTCACATGACGGATATGTTGTAATTTATTATGTAAAAGGTCTGTCCGGAGGAAAAGCTTCTTTTGTGTGGGGTAGATGTTTTTATCAAGCTGAGAGCCTTACTCCATCTGGTTGTACAATTAATTCCAATGGTGCTAATTCTGCTTATACTGTAATAAAAGGAAAAACAAATGTTGAACCATCAGCTATTTATCCGACACTTAAGATAAATGAGGGCGAAGTAAAAATTTTAGTAGAAGTCCAGCTAGTTAACGATCCTAGCAGAATGAATCCAAATGGACCCATGCCTGATACTCGAACAGATCGATCAAGAATAGCTTTTGGATGTCGATTAATCGCACCGAAAACTTTTTTTAGTGCGAATACAATTCAAGGACGATATTTTCCTTCCGTCGTTATTTTCACTCCTAAACCGGGATTATTTAGTGAAACTGCTCCGTCGTAAATATTTTAATAAGTTATTAACTAATTCGTGTCAGTATACTTCCGTATAAGTTTTTGTGATAAGGAGTTCACCATGAGATGGTTTGCCAAAATGATATTTGACAGGGGGGGGGTAAAGAACTAAAATCCCAAAGAAAATCAAATGGTTGTCTCTATAAAACTTTAAAATTTGCAAGATATTTTTCAAAACAATTCAGAAAAAAATTTACAAATCTTAAGAGAATATTAATATTTGCGCGGTATGATAGAATAGGAGGAGAAGGTCTTCGCGCCGCCCAATTTATACGAAAGTTGTTGTTCTCTGTCCAAAAATTATATCTTCGCTCAGCAAATTGTGGAGCTATTCTCATCGAGTTCGCAGTTTGTATGCCGATTTTGATCATTTTGCTATTTTATATCAATGACTTAGTAAAATTGAAACGATTACATTCTCAAACTGAATTTGTGGCGCAACAAACAATAAATATGCTCCAAAACATCACACAAAAAAGAGAAAACAAGGAAATAAAGAAAAAAGATTTAGCAAATATTCATGCTCTCTCTTGGCAGACGATTTATCCCGGGAAAACATTGTTTCAAAAAGATTCAGTATATCCTGCAGGACACAATTCTATAACATCAATGTACTACGTAAAGGGGCTCAGCGATGGAAAGGCCTCTTGTTGTTGGAGAACATGGATAGAATTAAAAACAAGCCCAAATGATATGTCTTACACTTGTGTTGCTAACAATGATACTAATAGTCCTATAAACTTCCAAACTAATACAGATCCTTCAAACATTTATCCAACATTAAAAATAAATCAGGGGGAAGTAAAAATCATTGTTGAAACTCTAATACAAAGGAACAAAACAACAACATATAAAGGAATCTCCGACAAAGAAGCAATGGGATTACGCCTCGCCAATCCAGTTGGAGTTACTACCAGTAAAGGATGGATCCACATGTTTCGCTCTATAATTATCTTCACTCCGCGCCCAGGATTATTTAGTGAAACAGCTCCTTCTTAACAGAGTAGCTCTCAATAAATCACTCGTCATATGGATTTTTTCTTTGTCTCACGAAAATCCGTAACGGGATTCCGTCAAAACCGAAAGATTTTCTTAAATTATTTAACAAATATCTTTCGTAACTTACAGGCAGATGTTCTCTACGATTTGCGAAAATCGCGAAAGTCGGAGGTTTTATGTTAGTTTGCGAAATATATTTCAGTTTGATCGGCATTCCGTTAACCAGCGGAGGTGGATTCTGTCCGACAGCAAATTGAAACCACTTGTTAAGAGTACTTGTCGGAATTCTTGCGTTCCATTTATCGTAAAGTTCGAAAGCCTTATTAAAAATTCGAGCCAACCCTAATTTTTCTTTCGCAGAAACCAACAAACAAGGAACCCCTGCTAACTGAAAAAACTCGTATTTTGCTCTGCGTTCCACATCTTTTTGGATTTCCTCCGCGTTTGGAACAGAATCGCTTTTGTTTAGCGCAAAAATGATGATTTTTCCTTCATCAAAAGCTTTGCGAGCAATGGTTATATCTTGCTTTTCCAACGGATGCTGAATATCCATGACCAACACCACTATATGAGATTGCTTTACATATCTCCACGCGTCAGACACTGAAACAGTTTCAATCTTATCCTGAACCTTCGACTTTTTTCGTTGACCTGCGGTATCAATTAACGAAATCGATCTGCCTTTATATTTCCAATTCAATGAAATCGAATCTCGAGTAATTCCCGCCTGATCTCCCGTTAACAAACGATTTTCTCCGATGATCGCGTTTATAAGAGTAGATTTCCCGACGTTAGGACGACCGACAATCGAAACTTTCAAAGGAATTTCTTCATCTTCTCCCCTCTCCTCTTCAGGGAAATCAAAATTACTTATCTCTTTAAAAATTTCATCGAATCCTAAATTGTGTTCTGCTGAAATCGCAATGCCTTCTCCGAAACCCAACCTGCTCACATCACACTGTATTGATGATTTTTCAGATTTGTTTTTAATTACTA
>Ga0310786_10002782_pt1 | contig 26252 bp, 17 predicted proteins | sample AusTroGonzalo_MG_FD_203881 | JGI IMG/M metagenome (GOLD analysis project Ga0310786, IMG submission 203881) | Bovine rumen microbial communities from tropical cattle in Woodstock, Queensland, Australia - Gonzalo_03 (v2) (version 2) | ecosystem: Host-associated > Mammals > Digestive system >...
TCTCCAGGCGCCGGTCCGACAACCAAACCTCTGTCCGGGTCATTATACTTCATGCGCTTGTATCGCAGAACAAGCAAGGAACGTTGAACGGCTACGCGTTCGGATTCAATAAAGCCGAAAGGCTTCAACTTCCGATTACAGCAAAATCAAGCCAAGAAAAGATGTTTTATGAAGGATTGTTTGATGCGCGGCGCGCGAACGATGGAGTATGTTTGGAGTGGATGTTGTGAGGTGGATAATGACCGGGCAACGGGAATAGGGACGCGATGCGTCCGAAGGGGGCTCGCATGCGCGTGCCTCGGTGAACTTGCAGGTGCAAGTTCGGAAGCTTATGGGACCGCGAGGCGCGAATGGCAGAATAATTTGGTGGGGGGGTATGAACGTGAGCGGCGGGAGAGTATTTTGGGGGATTGCGCGGAGTTTTTTTCCGATGGGGACGCAGCCGGTATCTTCGACGAGTTTCTGGACAGCCGGGAAAAGCATGAAGTCCACGATCTTCCGTGTGTGCCATTTGGCGGGAATCAATGATTGTCGGCGGTTTTTCCGATGGGGATGTAGCCGGTGTCTTCGACGAGTTTCTGGCCTTCGGGCGAAAGCATGAAGTCTACGATCTTCCGCGTGTTGTTCGAGCGTGGGCGGGCCGAGACCATGTAAACGGTCGCGACCAGTGGATAGGAGCCGTCTCGGATATTCTCGACGGTCGGCGCGACGCCGTCGACGGAAAGCAGCTTGATCTGGTTGTTGCGGAGCATCTCCGTGGAGTAATAGCGGAACGAAAACCCGAGGGCGGCGTTGTAGTTCCGGTAGTCGGCGGTGTCGTGGATGATGTCGCCCATGCCGCCGAGGCGGTCCTCCTTCAGCGGCGGCATGATCGGCGTGTCGCCCATCAGCTTCTGAAGCGTGGTCTGGCTGCCGCTTCCCTCGTTACGCTGGAACGGGATGATCTTCGTGCTGAACGGCGCGCCGACCTCCTTCCAGTCCGTGATTTTTCCGGAATAAATGCCCCTGATCTGGTCCGTTGTGAGGTTGTCGACCGGGTTTTTCGCATTGACGAAGAAGACGAAGGCGTCCATGCAGAACGGCGTGAGCTCGTATTGGATTCCGGCCTTTTCCGCTTCTTCGGCCTGCAGTTTCGAGGGCGCCAGCGCGAAGATCAGGTCGCGTTCGCCTTTCAGAAGTTCCTCGTAGATGACGTCCGATCCCTTCGTGTCTAGATAGTAACGATTCCCCGCAATAGGTTCCGGGTACATTCCCTGCACCATGGCCGCGTAAATCGGGAAAAGCGCATACGCGCCGTTCAGACGCGGATATCCTTCGTCGGGATTCATGTCGGACAGCATGAGATCCAAGGTATATTGCACCGGGATTTCCACCTTGACGAGCTTGTTTCCCACCCGGAACGGCTTGTAATCGTTCCAGTCGATCTCCCGCGCCATGACCGGGAACCGGTCGACCGTCCACCAGGTCCAGGCGTGGAAGACGCAGCTGCCGACAAGAAAGAAGAGCATCATGGCATAGGAAAAGCGCCTGACGATCCTGCTGTGGAACATGATCCCGCATATCAGGAGAAAGACGCCGAGCATAAACACGGTCCAGACCGCGAAATAAAAATCGTGATGGACAGACCCCATGGAGATCATGATCAGGCCGAAGCTCCAGGGCACCATAAGACCGATCAGAACAAACGGAAGCACCACGATGTTCAGGACCAGGTTGAACGGGTGGGCGGTCCTGTCCTTCCGCGCGGGAATATTGTCCGGCCAATCATCCCAGGATAACGGCGCTCCCTTTGCGGGCTTGCCGTCCTGTGTGTCCTTCAGGTCGTACCCGGGGATATATTCGGAGAAGTCGAGCCCGTTTGGTTTATCGTTGTTTTTCTCTGCGTCGGACATGGTTTTACCTCAAAAAAAAGCGCGTTCAACAGAAACCGTCCCGTTTACGGCGTGTTCACTTGTCCTTGGGGGTGATAATTCTGTAAGCGGGGAGGCCGGGGACCTCGAAGAGCTTCATGAGGGCGGCGGTCTCCGGTGCGGAGGGTTTGTCGGCGTGGACTTTCACGAAGATCATGCCGTCCATGGCGGCCTTGACCTCGGGCTCCTGGAACGTGGTCAGCTCCATCGCCTTGCAGTTTTTGCACCAGGCGGCGGTGAAATCAAGGAGCACGGGGCGTCCGGTTGCGGCGGATTCCTTCAGTGCGGCGTTGATTCCCGCGGCGGCGCCGGAGGTCTCCTGCGCGGACGCCATGCCTGCGGCTTCCGCGCGGTTGTCGGAGAAGAGTGTCCATGCGGTCCATCCGTAATATGCGGCGAGCCCGAGGATGAACACGCCGAGGATCTGTTTCACGCGCATCATCCAGCGTCCGGGCTTCGGGAAAAGTGCGAAGCCGGCGGCGGCGACGGGCCACGGGAGCGCCATGCCGAATCCGAGCGCGAAGGGCAGGGCGAGTCCGTAATAATCGCCGTGCGCCACCATTTTCGCAGTCTGGACGAGCGCGGCGGCCAGTACCGGCGCGACGCATGCGCCTGCGAGTACGGCGGAGAGCGCGCCCATCAGGAAGATGCCGCCGAAATGCGCGGATTGCGGCAGACGGATCGAGGATCCGAGCGAGGAGAAGTCAATGGTAAAGACGTCGAATGTTGCGAGCGCGAGAGCAATGAAGATCACAGCGACCGTGGCGTTGAAGATCCAGCTGGAGTCGATGCCGCCGAACGTGGTGCCCATCAGAACGGAGATCACGCCGAGCAGACCGTAGGTGATCATGATACCCGCGCCGTAGGCCGCGCCGTGCCACACGCGCGTGAACTTGCCGTTGCCGGACGCCTGACTTGCGCCGATCATGGCGAGGTTGACCGGGATCAGCGGCAGCACGCACGGGGTGAGGTTCAGCATGACGCCGCCGAGGATCGCGATCAGGAGCATCATCAGAAACCCTTTGCCCGCGAACGTGAATGCGGAGTATTTGGATTCGTCTCCGGTGAGGAAGCCGAGGAATTTGTCCGCGTCCAGATATCCGTCGGCGGAGCGCACGGGCGTGAACGGCAAGATCTCGACGGTCCCCTCGGGATCGTTATCGGTTTTTTCGGCAGTTCCCGCATCCGTTTCTTCCCCGTTTTCCTGCTTGGCGGCTGCGCCGGGGACTGCGAGCTCGGCGGAACCGGGCGCGTAGCACATCTCTCCGACGCAGACCTGCCACCTGACTTCGAGCTTGCCGTCAACTGCGGCGGCCTGAGGCAGGATCCATGTCACAATGCCGGGGCCGACATAAAACGATTCGAGTTCCTCTGTGAGCGCGTCGATCTCCTGTTTCGGGGCAGGGGAAGTAATCGGCTTCACGCCCTCGGGCAGGATTGGGCCGGTCGTGGCTTCGTAGGCGTGTGCGTTGTCGGGCAGCGCGAGCGAAAGCGCGAGGTCGCCATCCCGGGCTGTGAGCGTCCAGGAATCCTTCGTGACCGGCTGGGCGGCGAAAAGCGAGGCGGCGAAAGCGAAGAAACAGAAGAAAGCGGAGAAGAATTTCATGCGTGCATGCCTTTTTCAGGAGATTGCGTCGGTTGTGTCGTTCGTGTCGCCGGCATTGTTGTCGCCGGGGATGTTCAAGTCCAGTTCATCAGACAGCGCGGAAACGTCGTCTGTTCCGGTTTCCGTTTCGGCATCGGATGAGTCCTCGTCGGATCCGATGAGCTGAAAGTCGAGCGGCGAAGAGGAAAATTCGGGGGCGGTGAAGCGTTCGGGGAATTTCTGGTCTTTCTTGGAGGGGACGCCGAGCGCCTTGAGTTTTTCTGCCGAGCCGACGAGTCCGAGGCGACCTCTGAGCGCGTTCACGGCGATGCCGTATTTCTTCTCGGTCGTTTCGATCTGCCTGCCGACGTCGTCGAATGCGCCGAGGAAACGCTGAACGCGGGCGAGAAGGTTTTCGGCTGTCTTGATGATTTCCTGCTGGTTGCGTTCCTGCGCCATGCGGTTCCATGCGACCTTGATGATGTAGAGGAGCGTCATCAGATTGAACGGGTTCACGATGAGGATGCGCTTCTCGAAGGCGCGGTTCCAAAGGCCGGAGTCGCCCTGGAGCGCGGCTTGGTACGACGGGTCGTTCGGGATGAACATGACCACGAAGTCGACGGAATCGCCTTTGCGGAGATAGGCGGAGTAATCCTTTTTGACCAGTTCGTCGACGTGCGCCTGGACACTGCGGATGTGCCGCTGAAGGGCGTCCTCGCGTTTCTGCGGGTCGTCGGTCGCAACATAGTCGGTGTAGGCTGTGAGGCTGACCTTGCTGTCGATGATGACAGCCTTTCCGTCCGGGTAGTTCACGACGACGTCCGGGCGCATGATGTGGTCGGACGCGCTCTTGACGACCTTGCCGCTCTCGTCGCGGATGGTGTCCTGCGTGCGGTAGTGGACGCCCTTCACGAGGCCGGAGTTGCGGAGGATGGTCTCGAGGATCATTTCTCCCCAGTCGCCCTGCGTCTTGTTCTGCCCTTTCAGCGCGTTTGCGAGGTTGTTTGCGTCCGTGCCGATCTTCTCGGTCATTTTGACCATGTTTTCGTACTGGAGCTTCAGGGATTCGTTGAGCTTGACGCCGTTGTCGCGGACGTCGTCCATGGATTTCTTGTAGACGGCGAGCTGTTCGCGGAGCGGAGCCAGGATGGCGGCGAGCTGTTCCCTGTTGGCGGACTGCATGGATTCGGCACGCTCCTTCAGGATGGCTTCGCTGAGGACTTTGAATTCCTGGCGGAGATGCTCGGTGCGTTCCTTTATGCTCTTTTCGAGCTGGGCCTGAGACTCACGCACGGCGTCGAGCTCGGATTTCGCCTTGCTTTTTTCGGCTTCCAGTTCGGCGGCGGCACGGCGTGTTTCCGCGTCCAGGAGTGCTGCGGACTTGTTGCGCTCTGCCTCAAGCTCGGCCGCGGCCTGACGGCGGACGGCGGCAAGTTCGGTTTCGTGTGCTGAGGCTGCGGCCTTTGCCTTCTCCTCTGCGGTCTGTGTCGCGAATTCGAGTTCGCGCTGCGAAGATAGACGAATCTGTTCGAGGGCGCTTTCCGCGCGGACCTTGTCCGCAACTGCCAGATCGAACGATGCTGTGCGTGCCTCAAGTTCGGCGATACGGGCCGCGTCGGTGTGCGATTTCGCCCGCATCCAGAGGAAAAGGATAAGCGCGCCGAGGATGAACCCGACAGCGCCGCCGATGACTGCGTAAATCATATTGGATCATGCTCCTTCCTGGGGAAAAAGGAATCTTCCGGTTCAATCAAAACTGATGACGGGCTCGGCGCGAAGGGACCGGAACCGCCATTCGCCGTCGTCCTCACAGACCATTTCGGCGGAGATCAGGCGTCCCTCGCGGAAGAAATCGCCGTTTTGCGTGAATCCGGTCGCCATGGCCGAACACTCCACCGTCGCGGCCTTGCGGGAGTCGTCGTGGAACGTGACCTCGATTTCCGCGAGGCTGACCGAGAGAGACGTGAGCAGCGGCCGCAGCATAAAATAGGAGGAAATGAGCTGCGCCCGGGTGGCTGCGGTCAAGGTGTAGGTCTGTCCGCGCGATTCCCCAGAGATTTCGATGTCGGTCTCTGCTGTGAAGAAATCGCCGAGGCCATGCGCCATGCCCGCCCCCTGGAGATTCATGCCGGAGCCTTTGGGCTGTTTTTCGGCGAAGGCGACCGCTTCGCGGAGACGCGACCTCACGGCAGTGGCATCGTCCGTGCGGAAATAGAAGAACCAGACCGCCGCTGACGTGATCAGGATCAGCGCGACCAGCGCGATCCATTTTGTCCTGTTGAAACGGAGTCCGGACATCGGGCGCTCACCAGATGGGGACGCCCGCCAGGCGGTTCTGGTTGATCAGGCCGCCCATATGGTTCTCCATGGGCATGGACCGGTTGTCACCGAGCACAAAGATCTTGCCTTTCGAGACCTCGCGGTGGGACATGTTCCAGTCGCAGGGGTATTTGACGTACGGTTCCTCCAGTTCCTTGCCGTTGATGTACACGGTCCCTTCGCGGATTTCGACTGTTTCCCCGGGGAGGGCGATGATGCGTTTCAGCAGGAACGTGTTGAATCCCGCATGTTTCAGAATGACGATCTGCTTGCGCTGCGGGGCATACATCTTGAAGTAGGGGAGAAACCCGAACGTGAACCCGCGGCTGGAATAGGTCGGCATCATGCTGCTGCCGTTGATGATCATCGGGCGCAGGATGAAAATGCAGACCAGGATGGTGACGCCCGCGGCGACGCCGGACCGGATGGCGATCATCCGCCAGTCCAGCTTTTTTTTCGGGCGCACGAATGTGCTGGATTCCTCTTTTGGAGATTCGTTTTGCGTCGTCATGGCTGCTTTCCCTCTTCCGCGCCGGAAAAATGCGCGGTGAAAGCCTTGAACGCGCGTTCATAACGTTCCTTTGCGACCTTCGGCATGGCCTTGCGGCATTCCTGCCGGATCTGGTCGACCGAGGGGGATGCGGTTTTCAGACTGTCGATCGCGAACTGACGGATCCTTCCCTCGGAAGCGGAGAAGATCGCACCAGCGTCGGCGAGCACGTCCTGGAACCGGGCAGGAAAGAGCGGAGTCGGGAATGAACGGGCATCCTCAGCGAGTTCGACGCCCGACCCGGCAGCCATTTCGATTTGCGTGACGATGCGAATCAGAAAACGGACGAACGCCAGATAGACTGAAACGTCCAGCGGAATCTCCTCCGCGTTCTCGAAAACATGGTGGATCGAGGCGAGGTTTTCCTCGGATTCCGTCAGAAGCGCCCGGACGCCGCGCCAGTAGCCGAGTCGGACGGCCGGGGCGTCGCCGGACGCGGCGGGCGGCGACGACTCCTGAAGCAGGCAGACCGCCCGGTCATACGCGGCATCGGCACGGGCAAGCCACGGCGGGACGTTGATGGCGGAGAGGGAACCGAATCCCTTCGCCGCGCTGTCGTCGCCGAAACCGACCGGAGAGGTCATTCGGAGCATGTTGCGCCGGACCTTCTCCAGCCGCTTGCTGCCGCTGCCGTTCGCGTCTGGCATGATGATCGGTCGGGGGAATCTGTCCCCGGATTACTTCAAGACGTTGCCGGAGACCTGGATGTCGCGGTAGAAGAAGAACGCTGTGGGGACGAGCCAGCCGGTGGTGCGTTCGCTCTGAACGTCGGTGATGATCGAGGCGTTGAGTTTCTTCCGGGCGTTGCGGGTCAGGAAGGAAACCGCGTTGCTGGTGTCGACCGTGTCGCTGAAGACCACGCATTTGCCGGGTTCGACGGAGCTGCCGGAGATGATGGGAAGGCCGAAGACGTAGACGCCCCAGATGTCGGCGTTGACGTGCGCGAGGGTCTCGGCGTCGCCGGTCGTGAACTTGACTTCATTGGTGTTGGAGCCGATCTCGAACGAGGAGCAGGCGGAAAGACCGATCGCGGAAAGGACGCAGACGGCGAGGCAGGCAATTTTTTTCATCATGGTGAAGAATCCTTGTTTTTTAGGTTTGTATTCCGTTTGTTGAATGTGAAATGTGATAGTCTATCACTATACTGTAATGGTCGGAACGAAAAATTCAAGATGTTTTCCCCGAGATTCCGCCTTTTTTTCCTGTTTTTATAGGAAGCGCGCAGACGTGCGCCCTCGAATATGCCGGCCTTCGGACGCGGACAACCTGCAAAACATGCGACCGTGTCAAAGGAACGCCCCCGAAGCCAGGTGCGGCCCCGGGGGCGATTTTTCGGAATGATGTCCGAGGATGGTTACGCCAGGGGGGCGATGTTCTGCCAGGCGGATTTGCCGTCGAGGTCCGCGATGGCGGAGATTGAGGCGTCTGTGAGGGCATCCGCGTCGTACTGACCGAAGCTCAGGCTGTCAGTCATGGCGAGGGCGTCGGAGGTCTCAGGCATGGCGAGCGCATCGGTGACGACAGGCGCGATGTTCGTGTCGAGCAGAGTCACGTTGTAATACGCGTTGCCGCCCTTCGTCGCATTCGTCGACTGCACCGAGAGGTAGTAGTCGCCGGCTTCCTTGAACTCGCAGGGCTTCGTGTTCGCGGGCATCTCGTACTTGCCCGTGGTCTTGTTCTGCTTCAGGGTGACCGTCTGAATCGCCTTCGTGCCTGTGACGTTGCCTTTCTTGTCAAACGCCAGCTGGTAGATCACGAATTTCGCGGCGTCCGTGGAGACGACGCTGAAGCTCGCGGTCCCGGCGCCCGCCACATGGAACTTCGTATAGTCGGCTTCGTCATCATATCCGACGAAGTTGTTCCATCCGGTTTCGTCGTGGATACTCTGCGTGTCGACCTGGATGTTCTTGTCCTTGAGGGACGTGTTGAGTTCCAGTGCCGACAACCCCGTGACTTTCGTATTGACGCCGCCCTGCTTCTTGTCGTACAGGAAGTCGTTGTCGTGATTGTCGCAGTTGTCGAAGAACGCGCTCGCGCCGTCGACCGACACGTTGTAGTACGCTTCGCCGCCCTTCTTCGCGTTCGAGGACTGCACGGACAGGTAGTAATCGCCTTCGGTGAGGACAACAGCCTTCGTCGTGAGCGTGTACTTGCCGGTCGCCTTGTCCAGTTTCAGCGCGGTCGACTGGACGGCCTTCGTGCCGGAGACAGTATTGGTCTTCTTGTCATAGGTGAGCTGGCTGATCGTGAACTTCGCGGTATCCTTTGCTTCGACCGTGAAGACCAGGTTTGCGCCGGTGCTCAGGTGCACCTTCACATAGTCGTATTCGTCGCCGAAGCCCACGAAGTTCGTGTAGGAACCCGTGATCTCCGGCTTGTCGACCTGGATTGTCGCGGACTTGTTCCGGGCGATCTCGATCGCGGCGGCGCCGCAGACCGCGCTGTTCGTTTTCTTGAGCTTCTTGTCATAGAGCCAGTTGTTGTCGCCGGAGTCGTCGTCCACATAGAACTTCGTGGCGGGCTTCTTCGGGTCTTCCTTGCAGTTCAGCTCGACGTTGTAGAAGTTTTCCGTGTCCTTCTTCTTGTCGATCGTGCTCTCGAACGAAAGGTAATAAGTTCCTTTTTCGAGGTAGACCTCCTTCGTCGAAACCGTGGAATATGTGGTATTCTTCTTGAGCGAGATCGAGGTCGACTGAACGGACTTCAGCGTGTATGTGGGCCCCTTTTTCGCGTCGTATTTCTCGTCGATCTGATAGATCACGAACTTGCCGGCGGACTTTGCCGTGACGTCGAAGCTGAGGCGCGCGCCCGTGGACAGCTCGATCTTGCGGCAGTCGGAGTCGTCCGTGTCGGGATCGTAACCCTTGCCGGTGATCTTCCCCGTGAAGTTCGTGTACGTGATGGACTTGCCGTCGAATTCCTCGACCGTGTTCTTGACAGTTTTCGCGTCGTCGATCTGCACGGCGCTTGTTGTCGGGCCGAGGACGGTCGCGACGGTGTAGTAGATCCCGCCTGCGACGGGCTTCTTCGCCTTCTTGTCCCACAGCTTGTCCACGTTGTTTGATCCGTTGTCCGGCCAGTTCGGCAGAGGATCGCCGACCGTGAGGTCGAGATTGCCATCATCATTCAGCTCCAGCGCGTACTTCACGCCGCCGATCTCCTGCGTGGCGCCGACTGTGAGCGTGCCGAGCGCGGCGCCGGTGGTGTTCATAACCGTGATGGTCTGATCGAACGCAGCCGCACCGTCTGCGAGCCTGTAAACGCCGTCGACCTCGCTGCCGGAGACAGTGAGCGTGTAGCTCGGCGTTCCATTGACGAGGGAAAGGTCGCTCACAAGCGCTTCGGCTCCGGGCGTGGTTTGCGTGAGGTCGAAATCGATGACTGCACCCCCGTGGACATAGATGTAGCCGCCGTTGAGCTCCATCTTTCCGGTGGCTTTTGCCCCTTCGAAGATGTAGAGGTCTCCGTTGGACATGGAGACGCCGTCCAGGATGGCGCCTTCATAGATCCGGAGTGTGCCGCCGTCTTCGTTGACGATCCGACGTGCGACGCCGTCCTTCCGGACTTCAAGACTGCCGTGATGAATGGCGTAGTCGGAAATGGCTGCGTCCTTCAGCTCGAATGCGCTTCCGGCATAAGCCCCCTGCACATACGTGTCCGGCGCAACGTCGAGGGTGACAATGGCGCCATCGGATGCGTCAAGATTTGTCACGGTCGCGCCCTTGCTCACACAGATCCCGCCGCCGTCGAGGATGGACGCGGAGTCGACGGAAGCGCCGCTGCTGACGTTGATGCTGCCGCCTTCGTTGACCGTTATCCTGTCGACCACGCCGCCGGAAATGAAGAAAACGCCGCCATGGTTGACGGTCGTATTGCTCGCCTCGCCGCCCTCGCAAATGAACATTAAGCCGCCGTCGTTGACATTCGTGTTGCTTGCCACGCCGCCGTTGGAAATAAAGAGTTCTCCGTAGGTGTTGACATTGACGTCCACCGCGGACGATCCGTTCTTGATCTCCTTTGCCGCGTTCGCCAGGTTCCCGGTAAAGATATTGGACTCGCCGCCGTTGATATTCGTGACTTTGTAGCTGTCGATCGTCTCGTTCCCCGCCGTATCGGTCGCCTTGAAATCGACGGTCGTGTTGTTCTTCGTCACGGTCACGCCGGCGTCCGTGTAGTCCTGCCATGCGCCGCCGCTGATCCGGTACTGCCTCGAGGCCAGTCCGAGCCCTTCGTCGGCAAACGTCGCCGTGAGGGTCACGGAATCCGTCGGCTCCATCGTGCTCGGCGTGACCGTGACAGTCGGCTCGGCCTTGTCGATGTTCTTGACTTCATAGACTTCTTCCGCGGATTCATTGCCGGAGGTATCGACAGCCTTGAAGAAGACGGTCGAGTTGTCCTTCACGACCACACCGGTAGTCGGGTCGTAGTCCTGCCATGTGCCGTCGTTGAATCTGAACAGTTTGGATGCGACTTCCACGTTGTCCGTAAAGTCCGCCGTCACCGTCACGTTGCCGTTGGTCGGGGTCGTGATGTCGGCCTTCACGTTGGAGACGACCGGCTTCGTGGTGTCGGCCGGAAGATCGCCGATCGAGACGGTGAGGTTGTTGGAGGCGTCCAGCGCCAGCGTGTAGTTCTTGTTGTCGAGCGTCTTCGTGCTGTCGACCGAAATCGTGCCGAGCGTCGTGCCGAGCGTGTTCTTCACGGTAATGGTCTTGTTGAAACCGGACGCGCTGCCCGCCAGGTTGTACGTGCCCGTCGCTTCGGCCCCGGTGACCGTGAGCGTGAAGGCCGGGTCGCCTTTGATGATGGCGAGATTGTTCACGAGCGGCAAGGCCGCGCCCGCCGCGGTCTGCGCGAGGTCGAAGTCGATAATCGCCCCTTCGTAAGCCGAGGCGGTCGCCCCCTCCATGAGCATGATCCATCCTGTGATCGTGCCGCTGGAGACTGAGACGCTGCCGTTGGCCATGACTAAGAGACCGTCCGCCACACCGCCCCGACTGACATGGAGCGCGCCGTTCGCATTGACGGTGGTGTTCTCCGCGCGGCCGCCGTCGTAGATATGGAGGTCGCCGCCGGCATTGACGACGGTTTTGTTCGCGGTGGTCCCGGAGTGGACCGTGGCCGAGTCGCCCAGCGCAAGTCCGGCAAATTTGTTGGCCTCGAACTCAACGTTTCCAGCGGCGTCGACGAATCCGCCGTTTTCCGTGACCAGCGTCGCCTTGCCGCCAGCGCTGACGTTGAGCCGGCCGCCCAGGTTGACCATGACGCCGTTCGCCTCGCCGCCTGCGGAGACGTTGGCGATGCCGCCGGACGAGACAGTGGTGTTGCCGGCCAGGCCGCCGTCGCAGATATTGACGATGCCTTCGCCGTGGACGGTGGTTTCGGCGGCGCTGGCGGCTCCGAGGATATTGAGCTTGCCGCCTTCATTGACGTCAACGCTGCTGGCGTACTTGCCTTCGGTGAGGTCGAAGGTCTCGTACAGGTCGCCGGTAAGGTCGGGAGCGCCGGAGACGGTGAGGGTGAGCGCTTTGTCGGCGGACAGATTCAGCGTGTACTGCCTGCCCTCGATCGTCTTCGTGCCTTCCTCGATGGTGATGGTGCCGAGCACATAGGCTACATTGTAGTAGTTCACGATCGAGATGGTCTTGTCCTCCGCAAATCCGGACGCGTCCTGAATGAGCTTCCAGGTCCCGTTGCCCTGGTCCATCGTAGCCGTAATGGTGTATAAGCTGAGCATGGGGTCGGATTTCGGGTTGAAGAAGGTCGACAGGTCGTTGATGAAATAGCCGTCTTCGGGATCGTTCACGACGATGTTGAAGTCGATGATCCCGACGTTGGACTTGATGCCGGAGCAATTGTACATGTTGCCGGTGATCTTGCCGCCGACGTTGAGCGTGGTGTCTTTCACCACACCGCCGGAAACGACGGTCAGGACGGCGCCGTCATTCACGGTCGTTTTTTCGACGAGCGCGCCGTCCCGGACCGTGGCGGAAGCGCCTGAGAAAAAGATTGCGCTGCTCATGATGGCTTTGTTGTCGATCGAGGCATAGCCGCCGGAGAACACGACGCCTTCGATCCATGTCTCTTCGAAGAGGAAAAGGCTGCCGCCGCTCACGATGACGTTGCTGGAGACGATGGCCCCGTTGCTTATCTGGTAGACTGTTGCGCCGGCTGACAGGTTCAGTTCGCCGCCGGAGGAGATGATGAAATTCTTGGCCTGGCAGTCCTCGTAGAGCGTGGCCGTGCCGCCCTTGCTGACGACTGCGCTGGTGACCCTGCCGGAGACATACAGCTCGCCGCCCGCCCCGACGGTCACGATATCCGCGGAGCCGCCCGCCTTGACGAAACAGCTGCCGACGGACTCCTCTGCGCTGCCTACGACGGTTTGGCTGCCCTTGCCGCCTTCGCTGATGATCAGCGAGCCTCCGGAAATAATCGTTCCGGTCGCGGTGCCGCCGTATCCAACGACCATGGTGTCGCCTTTTTCGAGCGTAACATTCTCCATTGGAGAGTTGTCGGAAAAGACCTGATAGAATTTGTAGGTTTCAGAATCCGGCATGTCGAAAGCCCCTTTCGTGTTGTGTTTTATGTTATGGTCTGGTTAAGTTCAGGACAGGGAAGATCGCGCCGCTGGTGGTTCCGCCGCTCGGCACATCAACCTCGCCGCCGTTGTTCATGACGGTGCCGTATGCCGTGCCTCTTTAGTTGACGAAGAGAAAAGAATCTTCGTTGACGTTTGCGTCGTCAGCGACGCCGAGTTGAAAACTTGCTTTTTTTCGGCGTCGGGGATTACGTTGTTTCTGGAACTCAGATATTTACGCGGATCGTCCGGCGGACCTTTCGTGTTGTTCAAATTTTAAAAATAATGTAAAAAATTATACAGCACAATACAACGTTTTCTCCCGGTTGTCAAGCGCAGGATGCGAAAAAGCGGGAAAAAGCTTCAGCCTTCGATCAGGACAGAAGCGTCCTCCAGACGGCGGACGGTCAGGTTTTCGCCGTCGAAGAAGCCGAACGTCGGCGGGAAATTGCGTTTCGGCAGGGAGATGGAGCCTGGATTGAAGAGCGTGACGCCTTCGGGCAGGAGGCGGATCTCCGGGATGTGCGTGTGCCCGTGCGCCAGGACCGTGCCCTGCGGCACGGGCGGCACGTTGGCGGCATTCCACAGGTGCCCGTGCGTGACGAAGAACCGTGCGGAATCGGTGACGATCTCGGAAAAGTCTGCCATGATGGGGAACTTGAGCAGGAACTGGTCGACGTCGGCGTCGCAGTTGCCGCGCACGGCGAGGATCTGTTCCCGGCGGGAATTGAGCAACTCTGCGACCTTCTGCGGGTCGTACCAGCCGGGCACGCCGTTGCGTGGGCCGTGGTACAGGGCGTCGCCGAGCAGGACCATGAGGTCGGGTTTGAGCGCGTCGGCGTGTTCGAAAAGGCGTTCCAGCGTACTGGGTACGCCGTGGACATCGGAGAAGAAGAGAAGTTTCATGCGGAAAGCCTTTCGGGTTATGCGCCGGCAGGGGGCGGGACGAGCTCGCCGTAAAGGGTTGTCGGAGTGGCGCGGACGATTTTCACTTGTATGAAGTCGCCGCTTTTGACCGGATTTGCCGGATCGGGCGTGAAGACGGCCTGCTTGAAGGTGTCGGTGCGTCCGCTCCAGCGGGCGGAGTTGCGTTTGCTCGGCCCCTCGACGAGAAGTTCGAAGGTCTGTCCGACGAGCTTTCGGTTTGCGGCTCCGGCGCGGCGTTCGAGGTCGGCCAGAAGGATCTGATTTCGCTCCTCCTTGATCTCCTGCGGGACATCGTCCGGCATCTGCGCGGACCGCGTTCCCTTTCGCGGCGAGTATTTGAAAATGAATGCGTTATCGAAGCCGACACGGTCCATCAGTTCGCGCGTGGCCTGAAAATCCGCCTCGGTCTCGGTCGGGAAACCGACGATGACGTCCGTGGAGAACGACATCCACGGGGCGCGTTCTCGCAGGCGGTCCGCGATGGAGAGGTATTTTGCCGTGTCATAGGGGCGGTTCATGAGCTTGAGGATGCGGTCGGACCCGGACTGGAGCGGCAGATGCACATATTTGCAGACCTTGTTCGTCCGCGTGAAAACGTCGATGAGCGCCTGAGTGAAGTAGGCCGGATGCGGCGAAGTGAAGCGGATGCGGCGCACGCCGTCGATGGCCGCGATGGCCTCCAGGAGTTCCCCGAAGGGCGACGGCGCGTCGTCGGGCGGCGGGGCGGTATTATCCAGTCCGTAGGCGGAAACGTTCTGCCCCAGCAGGAATATCTCCGGCACGCCATGTGCCGCCAGGGTGCGGCATTCGTTCACGATGGAGTCCATCGGGCGGCTGCGCTCCGGGCCGCGCACGAACGGCACGATGCAGTAGGAGCAGTAACGGCTGCAACCGCGCATGATGGAAACGAAAGCGGAATGCGGGGACTCCGCGCCGTCGAATCGGTGGGAGTCGATGCCGGGCGTTTCGGCTGACGCGCGTTCGAAGCAGGCCGCTTTTTCGCGTTTGAGTGCGATCTGCTCCACGATCTCCGGGATGCGGTGGATCTGGTCGGTGCCGATGGCGAAGTCCAGGTGCCGGATCGACTTCAGAAGTTCCGGGCCGCGGCTCTGCGCCATGCAGCCCATGATGCCGAAGATCATCCACGGACGCTCGCGTTTGAGCTTGCCGAGGAATCCGAGTTTGCCGATCGCCTTGCGTTCAGCCTGGTCCCGTACGCTGCACGTGTTCAGGATCACGAGGTCGGCGTCGGTCTCGCCGTCGGCGGGCGTCATGCCGTGTTCGATGAGCAGCGCGGCGGCGGAATCCGAGTCGCGCAGGTTCATCTGGCAGCCGTAGGTCTTGATATAAAACTTCATGTCGGGGCGGGGGTGCGATGCGGTCAGAGGAGCACGAGGTTGTTGCGGTGGACGAGCTCGTCTTCGGCGTCGCAGCCGAGGATCGCGGTCAGGTCGCCGGATTTGTGGCGGACGATCAGCCCGGCCTCGTCCGAGGAGAAATTGGTGATGCCTTTGGCGAGGACCTCGCCGTTTTTCGCGCGCACGATTTTGACCACGTCGCCGCGCTTGAACGTGCCGGAGACGGAGACCGCGCCGGACGGAAGCAGGCTGGAGCCTTTTTTGACAAGTGCGTCCGCCGCGCCGTCGTCGACCGCGATGACGCCTGCGGGACGGGAGAACGAGGCGAGCCAGCGTTTGCGGGAGCCCATCTTGTGGATGCCGTCCTGCGGCAGGAAGACGGTGCCGACGTCCTCAGCGGCAAAGATGCGGGCGATGATGTCCGCGTCCTCGCCGGAGGCGATCCAGAGCGCTTCGCCCGCGCTGTTCAGCAGCTCGGCGGCATTGAGCTTGGACGCCATGCCGCCGATGGAGAACGCCGCATCGTCTGTGCCCGTGGCGATTTCCTTGAGCTGGCCGGTCACCCCGTGGACCACGGAGATGCGGTCGCCGAGCGTGCCGTCCGGGTTCTTGTCGAGGAGTCCGTCGACGGTGGTGAGGATGATCGTGAGGTCGGCGCGGATCATGGATCCGAGGAGAGCGGCGAGCGTGTCGTTGTCGCCGAACTTGAGTTCGCTGACGGACACGGGGTCGTTTTCGTTGATGATGGGGAGCACGTCGTGAGCCAGGAGCGCCTCGATGCAGTTCACGGCGTTCAGGTGGCGTTCGCGGGAGCGCAGGTCGTCGGCCGTGAGGAGGAGCTGAGCGGCGCGGAACCCGTATTTGCGGCATTCCGCTTCGTACATTGCCATCAGCGTGGCCTGGCCCATGGCGGCGAGCGCCTGGACTTCGGAGAGGTGGCGCGGACGGCGTTTGAGTCCGGCGGCGCGCATGCCCATGCCGACCGCGCCGGAGGACACGAGGATGACCTGGCGGCCCGATTCGCGGAGGGCGTGGATCTGGGTGACGAGACGGGCAATGGCCGACTGGTCGGCGAGAAGGCGCGTCCCGACTTTCAGGACCACGCGACGGCAGGATTTCAGGATCTGTTTTCTGGCCTGGATGGGGTCAAGCATGGTATATCATTCCACGAAGAGGTCGCGGCTGGCGAACTTGGGGTCGCTGGTGAGGTTTACACCGAGCTTGCGGAGTCCGGCGGCGTCGCCCTGTGCGGGCAGGTGCGAAAGATGCATTTCGCAGCCGTTAAGCTGGGAGAGATGGTTGAGCGCGAGCTTCGCGGCGGGATTGGCGGTTGTGCTGACCGCGAGCGCGATCAGGGTCTCCTCCAGGTCCAGACTCACACGCGGATTTTTCAGCATCTTCTTCAGATGCGCCACGGAATCGATCACGTCGGGCGAGAGCAGGTCGAGTTCGTGCGGAAGATTGGCGAGTTCCTTCAGCGCCTTCAGCACGCATGCGGCAGCGGCGTGGAGCAGCGGCGAGTTCTTGCCGGTGATCATGCGTCCGTCCGGCAGCTGGAGCGCGGCGCCGCAGAAGAAGCCGTCGTTGCCGTGTCCGGGGATTCGGGCGGCCTGCGCGGCGGTCTCGCGAGCAGGAATCACCACGGGACGGTCCTCGCCCTTGATGCCGAGGTTGTCCATCATGATCTGCACGCGCTGCACGGTCTTGAGATCGGTGGCGCCGATGGCGTATTCCGCGCTGTAGCGGAACCAGCGGCGGATGATCTCCTGCTTGGATGCTTCCCGCACGACGGCGTCATCCGAGATCGCGAACCCGACGCGGTTCACGCCCATGTCGGTCGGGGACTTGTACACGTTGCCTTCGCCCATGATGCGTTCCATGATGCGGCGGACGACGGGGAATATCTCGATGTCGCGGTTGTAGTTGACAGCGGTGGTGCCGTAGGCGTCCAGGTGGAACGAGTCGACCATGTTCACGTCGCCGATGTCGGCGGTGGCGGCCTCGTAGGCGATGTTCACGGGATGATTCAGCGGAAGGTTCCACACGGGGAACGTCTCGAACTTGGCGTAACCGGCTGCGACGCCGCGTTTATGCTCGTGGTAGACCTGGGAAAGGCAGGTCGCCATCTTGCCGCTGCTGGGACCGGGCCCGGTCACGATCACGATGGGACGGTCGGTTTCGACATACGGGTTCGCGCCGTATCCGGCATCGCTCACGATGAGGTCGACATCGGCGGGATAGCCCTTGATGGTCTTGTGCTTGTAGACTGCGACGTTGCGGCGTTCGAGCTTCGTGATGAAGTTGTTGACCGCGGGGTGATCCTCGTAGCGGGTCACGACTACCGCCTTCACATTGATGCCGAGCGAGCGGAGATTGTCCATGATACGGAACGTGTCGGCGTCATAGGCGATGCCGAAGTCCGCGCGGATCTTCTTGCGCTCGATGTCGCCCGCGTAGATGCAGATCACGACGTCGATCTTGTCTTTCAGGCGCTGGAGCAGCTTGAGCTTGACGTTCGGGTCGAAGCCGGGCAGGATGCGGGCCGCGTGGTAGTCGTAGGCCAGCTTGCCGCCGAATTCGATGTAGAGTTTGTTCTGGAACCGTTCCGCGCGGCGCAGGATCTCGGCGGACTGTTCCTCCAGGTAGCGAGTGTTGTCAAATCCGATTTCGTTCATCGTTGTTCCCGTGTTCCGGCGCGGCATCGCCGCGTCATTTTTCAGCATTTTTTATTTAAATAATATAATCGCGAAATATGCAAGAATCAACCGGGAAACGCCGATTTTTCGGAGTGTTTTTCAAAAAAGCCCGGAAAGTGACGCCGCAGCCCTTTTTTTGCCGGAAAAAACGGTTTTCCTGTCCATTTTTCGCTTTTTTTCCTGTTTCCCGCTTGAAAAAGCGCCTCGTCTGTGCTAAATTAACTTCATTCTCCTTTATGGCCGCATCGGAACTCTGTATTGTTCCGGGCAAATCGGCCATAGCCATCCCCCCGTTCGAGCAGGCATCATTCGCCTGTGTCATTTTTCGGACGGAACTGCCGGAATCTCCCCCTGCTGTGTTTGCCTCATCCGACGGCGTGCAGACGGATTTCCGGGGAAAGCCCAACCACCAAGAAACCGCACGGAGACGGAAGAGTTGAAACCTCTTGCCCTGACTGGCGGAATCGCATGCGGAAAGACCACGGCGGGGCAATTCCTGCTGGAAGCCGGCTTCTCGCATATCTACGACACCGATGCGATCTGTCATGACCTGTACGAACATCCCACACCGGAACTTCTGGACGGGATGCGGACGCTTTGGGGCGGCGACGTCGTGGCGTCCGGTCTGCGTATCGACCGGTCAGCGCTTTCGCGGCGGCTCTTTTCCGATGGCGACCGGGAGAACGCTTTCGCGAAGCTGAACGCGCTGGTCCACCCCGCGGTGGAACGGCGGCTGCTGGAGCTCATGGACCGGGATGGAGTCCGCGAGGACGAACTGGTCCTGGTCGAGGTCCCCTTGCTCTTTGAGATAGGCTGGGATAGCCGTTTTTGGCATTCGATCGCGGTCTGGATGCCCCGGGAAATGCAGGTCATGCGCCTGATGACCCGCGGCCGCCTGACCCGTGAGGAGGCCGAGTCGCGTCTGTCCGTGCAGATGTCCGGCGATGCCAAACTCTCTCGCGCCGATTTCGGCCTGATCAACAACGGCAGCTTGGAGCATCTGCGGAAACAGTGCTTCGCGCTGACTGCTCATTTGAAAAACCTTGTATCTTAATCCTTTTCATTTCTTTGAAACCATTCCGGGTCCGGTTTCTCTCTGAAACCGTTCCCTCCGTATTCTTTTTGCCAACAAACACAACCAAATTCATCATAAACAAAGCTCTGTTTTGTCAGAAAGGTGGAACCGATGTCCGACGAACTGGAAAACATGCAGTCCGAACCCGAAAACCAGATCCAAAACGAACCTGCGGTACAGCCGTCCGCCGATGCGGCGGAATCCATACTCGCCGGGGAAGTCGCCGACGCGCCGGTGAAGAAACGTCGCGGCCGTCCGCCGAAAAAGCGCCCGGAAGCCGAGGCTGAATCCGCTCCCGCTGAAACGGAATCCCTGTTCGAATCCGTTTCGGAGGAAAAGCCCGCCGCGCAGCCGGTCTTCGGTGCGAAGTCTGCCGCCCACGATGTCGCTGCCCGTGCGTCCGAGCCGGATTTCGGTGACGACGGCGATTACGACCCGGCATCCGTCCAGCACGTCGAATCCTTCACCCCGAGTACCCGCAACGGCCTGAAAGTCGTCCGCACCTATAAATTCAATCTTGATGATGATGACATGGACGGCGATCCGTCTTCCGAACAGGAATTTCCACGCGGGATCCGCCCGAACGACATCGTGGTCGCGGGCATGAACGAGGCGGGCGGCGCGTCTGTCGATCTTCCGCCCGACGACGACAGCATCGCTTACGTGCCCCCCGCGCCCGTCCAGAAGCCTCTGGCCTGCGACATGAACCGTGAAGCGCCGATGCCGGATTTCCCGGACGACAATCTGGAGACGCGCGACCTCGGCGAACAGATTGTGTCCGAACCGCGCCAGTCCGGCGACACCGCCTCCGCGCCGCAGGATCCCGCCCAGGGAACCCCCATGCGGCAGAACCGGAACGACGGCCACCAACAGGGATTCCAGCAGCGCGGCAACCACGGACAGAACCAGCAGAACCAGCAGAACCAGCAGCGGAACGGCAAGCATCAGCGCCAGTTCAACAATAATCAGCAGAACAACAACCGTCAGTTCAACCAGCAGAACCAACAGCAGCAGTTCCGCAAGCAGCAGAACCAGCAGAACCAGCAGAACCAGAAGCGCCGCTTTCAGTCCGGCGGCGGCAACGGCGGATACAACGGGATGCGCCAGGGCGGCGACGACCCGACCTACGCCGAGATCCGCCGTCTCATGAAGATGACGCAGCAGAATTACAACAACGCCCCGCGTGTGGAATACGACGAGGACGGCACCCCGATCCCGCTGCCCACCATGAACATCTCCGAGCTCCAGCAGAAGTCCATCACCGAACTCTGCCAGATGGCCCGCGACATGGGCATCGAGGGCGTTGGCGTCCTTGCAAAGTCCGAGCTCGTCTTCGAGATCATCCGCGCCAACAGCGAGAAGAACGGCATCCTCATCGGCAGCGGCTTCCTCGAGGTCATGCCCGACGGCTTCGGGTTCCTCCGCTCCCCGTACTACAGTTATCTGCCTTCCTCCGAGGATATTTACCTCAGCCCGAACCAGGTGCGCCGCTACGCCGTCCGCACAGGCGACTTCATCGAAGGCGAAATCCGCCAGCCGCGCGAGAAGGAACGCTTCTTCGCGATGTTCCGCGTGACCAGCATCAACCACCAGTCGCCCGAATGCAAGCGCGACATCATCCCGTTCAACGAGCTCAAGCCGTACTTCCCGACCCGGCGGCTCCTGCTGGAGACCACCCCGGACGAACTCTGCGGCCGCGTCGTCGACCTGGTGACGCCCATCGGACTCGGCCAGCGCGGACTCATCGTCGCGCCGCCGCGCACTGGCAAGACCGTCCTTCTCCAGAAGATGGCGAACTCCATCATCAAGAACAATCCCGAGGTCATCCTGATCATCCTCCTGATCGACGAACGTCCCGAGGAAGTCACCGACATGAAGATGAGCGTTAGCTCGAACGCGGAAGTCGTGAGCTCGACCTTCGACGAGCCGCCGGAACGTCACGTGCAAATCGCCGAAATGGTCATCGAAAAAGCCAAGCGCCTCGTGGAATCCAAGAAGGACGTGGTCATCCTGCTCGACTCCATCACGCGCCTCGCCCGCGCCTACAACACGCTTCAGCCCCACAGCGGCAAGATCCTCACCGGCGGCGTCGACGCCAATGCGCTCCACAAACCGAAACGCTTCTTCGGCGCGGCCCGCAACATCGAGGATTACGGCAGCCTCACCATCATCGCCACCGCGCTCATCGACACCGGCAGCAAGATGGACGAGGTCATCTTCGAGGAGTTCAAGGGCACCGGCAACATGGAACTCCACCTCGACCGCCGTCTTGTCGACAAGCGCGTCTATCCCGCCATCAACATCGAGGCCAGCGGCACCCGCAAGGAGGAGCTCCTGCTTCACCGCGACGAGCTTCCGCGCGTCTGGACGCTCCGCAAGGCCATGACCGGCGTGCCGCCCGTCGAAGCGATGGAGGTCCTGATCTCCAAGCTCAAGAAAGTTTCGACGAACGCCGAATTCCTGATGTCCATGCCCGCTTCAAACTGAGGCTGGTCCCCAGAAATATTCCCGCTCAAGGAGATTTGATGATGAAAACCCTGTCTCTTCTGTCCCTTCCATTGTTCCTTGCATGCGTCCTCGCCGCATGCGGTCCTGCTCAGAACGAGGTACAGAAGGCGGAATCAGCGCCTGCGTCCGCCCCCTTCGCACCGAATCCGCCCGCCGGCATGAAGCTGGTCTGGGGTGACGAGTTCGATGTGGACGGCCGCCCCGATCCCGCGAACTGGACCTATGAGACCGGTTACGTGCGGAATCATGAGGCGCAATGGTACCGCCCCGAAAGCGCGGAAGTCAAGGACGGCTGCCTGGTCATCACGGCCGAACACCATGAAGAGCCCCTGCCGAATCCGAACCCGAATCCGTTCGGACGTTTCTTCGGCGGGAACGACGCCCCGATCGAATACACCTCCGCCTGTCTCATCACGAAGGGGCTCCATTCCTTCTGCTTCGGCCGCATCGAAGCCCGCATCAAGGCGCCCCTGACGGAAGGCTGCTGGCCAGCGTTCTGGACGCTCGGCGTCTCCGAGAACTGGCCGTCCTGCGGCGAGACGGACATTTTCGAGTATTACAAGGAGATCGTCCTGGCGAATTACTACTGGTCCTCGTCGAAAGGCCAGTGGACGCCTGACGGGCATTCGGTCAAGACCCAGCTTGAGACCTTCCGGAAAGACGACCCGGAATGGGCGGACAAATTCCATGTCTACGCGATGGACTGGGACGAAAACCGCATCGCGTTTTCCGTGGACGGCCGCGTCGTGAGCGATTCCTCCATCGCCGAGGTCAAAAACGCCCGCTACATGTCGGTCGAAAACCCGTTCCACCAGCCGCATTATCTGCTGGTGAACCTCGCGCTCGGCGGCGAGTGCGGCGGCGACGTGACCGCGATCAAGTTCCCCGTGCACATGTACGTCGACTACGTCCGCGTCTACCAGAAAACCGAGTAAAACTTTCTGTGCCGGAAGCGAAAGACCCGTAACGAACAAGGGGCTTGCAGGAGATCATCCCGCAAGCCCCTTCTGCTTGTTCGCATTCGCCTGAAGCGACCGGATCACTCGATGAACTTGATCCAGTCGATGTACATCAGCAGGCCGCTCCGCATGTTGACGAAGAGGTCGTGCACGCCGTTCATCTGGGCGGAGATCGGCGCCACGACGTCCTGCCATTCGCCGCCGTCCTTGCCGGGGATGTCGACGGTCGCGATGACCGGTCCCTGGAGGGAGTCGGCATGGATTTCGATCCTGCCGCCGACATTGGACTGGCAGCGGACGAGCACGGAGCCGAGGTCCTTGGTGCCGAAATCGACGCGGTCATATTCGACCCAGATCGGATTCCGGGAGCTGTCGTTGTTGCGGAAGACGGTCTTCCAGCCTTCGAACGGGGATTCCGTGCGAAGGAACTCGATCCAGGCGTGGTTTTGGTCCGCGATGTTGGAGTAGCGGTCAAGCTGGATCAGGCTGGTGGCCTTCGTGACGCCAACGCCGCGCTTGGTGGGGGTCACGAGATTGATGGAGCCGTCATCGTTGAACGTGATCTCGTCGACGCAGACGGAGCGGTTCTTGTCGAAGTTCGGGGAGTAGTCGTTGTGGTGGTAGAAGAGATACCACTTGCCCTTGAACTCGACCACGGAGTGGTGGTTGGTCCAGCATTGCGGGTTCTGCTCCATGATCTTGCCCTGGTACTTGAACGGTCCCCACGGACTGTCGCCGGTGCAGTAGCAGAGGCATTCGTGATTGTCGTCGACCCAGGGGAACGTGAAGTAGTAGATGCCGTTGCGCTTGAACATGAACGGGCCTTCCTTCAGGCCGCGGTTCGGCGTGTCGTGCTGGATGGTCTTCGCTTCGCCGTCGAATTCCTTCATGTTGTCTTTCAGCTTGGCGATGCGCATGCCCTGGCCGGACCAGATCAGATAGCAGGCGCCGTCGTCATCGATGAAGATGCACGGGTCGATGCCGCCTGCGCCCTGGATTGCCTGTTCTTCGACGCGGAACGGGCCGTAAGGCTGGTCGGCGGTCGCGAGTCCGATGCGGTTGTCGGCGGGGAAGTAGAAGTAATATTTGCCGTCCTTCACGTTGCAGTCCGGCGCCCACATGCTGTAGGATTTGGAGTTCACCCACGGAACATAACGCTGGTCCACGATCACGCCGTGGTCCACCCAGTCCACCAGGTTGTCGGAGGAGTACACGTGATAGTCCGCCATGCAGAACCAGTCCTTCCGGCTGAAGTCATACGGCGCCGGGATGTCGTGCGAGGGATAAACGTACACGCGGCCGTTGAAGACGTGCGCGGACGGGTCGGCGGAGTAGGCGCCCGTGATGATGGGATTCTGGGCGTAGGCCAGGAATCCGGCGGTCAGCGTGAATGCCGCCGCGAGGACTGTTTTGGAGAAGTTCATGGTTACTCTTTCCTATTTGATGGTTGAGGGAAAAATGAGTTCAAAGAAACGCCTGCCGGACGGTTTTTCGCCGTCCGATTCAGTACTATATCATGCCGACGCGCGAAATCAAGCGCGGAACGGGAATTTTCTCTAAAATAATGCCGATGCCCGGAATGCTCGCTTCGCTCGACCGCGGACGCCGGATGCGCTCTTATTCTCCGGTCGGGACAGGCTGCTTTTCTGTATGGATCGCGATAGCCGCGATCAGGCATACGCCGAGGATCATCGGGTAGTAGAGCGACCCGACGAGGCTCAGGGACGACACGCCCAGATTCGAGGCCTGCGCCACGCCGACGGCGATCAGGATCTGCGCGCCGTAGGGGATCATGCCCTGCACCACGCAGGACCCGGTGTCCAAGATGCTGGCGATGCGTCTGGCGGAGCAGTGGTACTGTTCGGAGAGCTCGCGCGCGATCGGGCCCGCGATCACGATCGCCACGGTGTTGTTCGCCGTGAAGAGGTTGATGACGCTGACGAGGATCAGCACGCCGAACTCGCATCCGCGCGAGGACTTCACCGGCCTCCTGATCTTTTCCATCAGGTAACCGATGCCGCCGTTGCGCCGAATGGTCTGGAGCAGGCCGCCCGCGAGGATCGCCACGATGAGCGTTTCCGACATGCCGAGCGTGCCCTGTCCGATGAGGTCGAGCATGCCCCAGAAATCGAACGCGCCGTTGATGATGCCGGTGATCCCCGCCATGACCGTGCCCGCGAAGAGCAGCAGCATCACGTTCCAGCCGAGGAGCGCGAAAACGAGGATCAGGATGTACGGCAGGACCGCGAACGCGTTTGCCCAGGTCACGGGCTGCGCCGCCCCGTCCGCAGCCGGATGCGCTCCGCCGCCGCAGAAGAGGTAGATCGCCGAGGTGACGGCGACCGCGGGCAGCACGATCAGGATGTTCTGCCGGAACTTGTCGCGCATGGGGATGTTCTGCGTGCGCGTCGCGGCGATGGTCGTGTCGGAGATCATGGAGAGGTTGTCGCCGAACATGGCGCCGCCGATGATCGCGCCGAGCAGGACCGCCGGGGGAATGGAGAGCCCGCCCGAGAGTCCGACCGCGATCGGCGTCAGCGCCGCGATCGTGCCGCAGCTCGTGCCAACCGCCAGCGAAATGAAGCTCGCCACCAGGAACATGCCGAGCAGCATCAGCGAATCCGGCACGACCGCGCGGGCGATCGTCACCGCGCCGTCCACCGCGCCCATGCCCTTCGCCGTGGACGCGAACGCCCCGGCGAGGATGAAGATCAGGCACATGATCATGATGTTCGGCTCGCCCATGCCGCGTGCGTAGATTTCCACCTTCTCCGCGAGCGGGCGTTTGTGGTCCAGCACCAGCGCCGCAGCCGACGCCACGAGGAACGCGGTCGGCATCGGAACCTTGTAGAAATCGTGCGCCCAGATGGACAGCCCGAGGTAGAAGACGACGAAGACGAAGAACGGGATCAATGCGCGGAACCGCGGCGAGCGGCATTCCATCTGCTGGGTATTTTTCATGCTGGCATGTCCTTCTGCAACAAAAAACGGCGTCCGTTCCGAACCGCACGCCGGATGATTGCGAACATTGATAAGTCAGAGGGGAAACAGAATACTATAACATCTCCGCATGTATTTTTCAAGCCCGAAGCCGCTCCGGTTCGGCAGGATAAAGGAAAGCCGCACCCGCATTATGCGATTGCGGCTTCCGCATTATGCGATTGCGGCTGTATGCTGATTACTTGCCGGATTTCAGGTTCACGGTCAGCTTTTTGCCGGAATATTTGACCTCGGCATCTGGCTTCGCGACGTTGTCCGCGCCGGCGTTCTGTTCGGTCATGAGGCAGACGCGGAACGTGCGGTCCTTCAGCATGCCGTCGTACTCTCCGACGCGGTCCCCGATCGTGAGCTCGCCCTTCGCGTCGTCCCACGCGAACGGGATGCGCGTGAACTTGCCCTGTTCGTAGGAATAATCCCTGCCGTTGTCCTCGTACAGGGAGTAGGAGCCGTCCGCGCCGGGATACACGCGGATTTCGAGCGTCTCGGGCAGTTTCTCGTCGACGTACTGCATGGGCTCGCCCCAGGGCAGGATCGCGCCCGCCTTCACGAACACCGGGATGCGGTCCAGTGGGGCATCGACCGTAGCGCTTGCCGGGAATTGATTCGGCACGTCGATGGGGGTCCCGAAGCTTACCATGAAACGCTTTCCGGTCCAGAGATCGTACCAGACGGTCAGGGCGTAGCTTTTTGCCGGGGGGAGGAGGACTTCGGCTTTGTCCGTCGAGGAGGTGACCGGCGCGACGAGCAGGGACGGGCCGAGCATGTATTCGGTCTCGCCGAATCCG
>Ga0310786_10002784_pt1 | contig 26223 bp, 17 predicted proteins | sample AusTroGonzalo_MG_FD_203881 | JGI IMG/M metagenome (GOLD analysis project Ga0310786, IMG submission 203881) | Bovine rumen microbial communities from tropical cattle in Woodstock, Queensland, Australia - Gonzalo_03 (v2) (version 2) | ecosystem: Host-associated > Mammals > Digestive system >...
CTTCTGGGCAATCTGAACCGTCTCATGGATATAGCTGTTAACCTCCTGAACAGCGCCCCGGGCACGAGCCGTCTGAGCCTGGGCAGCCAGTTTGTCCTCACGGCGAGCACCATTGACCGCCATCTCATACTGGCTCTTGGCTGCCATCATCTGGGCCTCCATTGCCTTGAAGTTAGCATAAGCCTCATCGCGCTTCTGGGCACTCATGACGCCCTCGTCGAAGAGACGCTGCACGCGGTTGTAGGATTTCTCGGCAATCTCCTTACCGGCAGTAGCCTGCTGCAACACCTGATAAGCTGCCTGTATCTGCTCCTTACGTGCACCATTCTGAGCCTTCAGCTCAATAGCGGAAGCAGCAGCCTCGGCACCCTGTGCCTGCTCCATCTTGGCACGCACCTCAGGGGCATCGATAATGGCCAGCGTGTCACCAGCTTTCACAAAGTCGCCCTCTTTCACACGTATCTCAAGGATGCGGCCTGGGACTTTACTCGACACACGATACTCCCCGACTTCCACCTGTCCCTGAATGGTGTCCGGGTCACGGTCGAGGGCCAACACACCGATAACGGCTACAATGATAACGACTGCCACAAATCCTGCGACAGCAATCAGAATGTTCTTATGTTGTGATTTTGCACTCATCTTCTTATTGATTTTCAGTATTATGGTATAATGTTATAGCGGTATTATGAGTTACGATATTAGTTCTCGCTCTTAAGAGAAGCTACTTTCGCTGGTGTATCTCGTAGCATACCCAGCGACTTCTGCAGCTCCACCTGTGAGAGCTTGACTTCAATTTCGGCATCAATCTTCTGCGACTGTGCCTGTAGCCAAGCCGTCTGTGCCTCCATCACTGTTGTTGGCGTGATGACACCTTCGCGGAAGCCGACATTCGCCATGCGGAGATTCTCGTCGGCACGACGCACACTCGCCTGTGCCAGCGTCAGACGCTTGTTGGCCTCATCGACTTTATAGGTTACCTGATTCACTTGCAATTCTATCTTCTCACGAGCTTCTTCATATTCCAGCGAGGCAATGGCAGTGGCACCTTTAGAGGCTCGCACCTTGTAGGTAACATCGCCCCAGTTCCAGATAGGTACACGGACGAGCAGTCCGATGTGCCAGAAACCTGCAAACTTCTTTTCAAAGCCATTGAGCACGTTGGGGTTCGAAACGGCATAGCCGCCAGCCAATGCCACCTGCGGGAGATTACCTGCTTTCAGGATGTTAGTAGTCTCACGGCTCAGGTCGATGGCATCCTGCAATAGGCGCAACTCCGGTCGGAACCACATGGCACTATTGACATCGAGCTTCGGTGTCAGAGTAACGACAGCGATGCTCTCGGCATCCTCGTCAGCCAGCATCACCTGCTCGTTCACTGGGAGTCCGATGGTCTGGCAAAGCAGCATCTTCGACAGAACGACACCGTCGTTGACACGCGTCAGTGCCATCTCTGCCTCATTCACCTTCACATCGACTGTCAGACCGTCGCTCTTCGTAGCCACACCCTCTTCAATCATCTTGTGGACATCAGCGTCAAGCTTCTTCACCAGATCGAGATAGGCCTGAGCCAGACGCTGCTTATGTTTCAGCGAGACAACCTGCCAGTATGCCTGATCAGTGGCATATAGTGTATTCTGAATGCGTGAATCGGTGGAATTCTGCTGCATCCGTTCGTTAATATCGGCCATGCGGTTAACAGCCAGAATGGCACCACCCATAAACACGGGTTGTGTCAACAGGATAGAACCGGCCCAGATATTACGGGTATCAGTGCGGAAGGCGTCAACGATGCGCTGTCCCTCCTGATTCAGTCCCGTCTGCAACTGTTGCATGCTCTGTCCCATCTGCTGCTGCAGTTCGCCCGACATCTGCTGGAAGACCTCTGTAGGCAGTCCTAACTGTCCTAACATTGCACCGACACCGCCAAGTTTCTCTGTCAGCCCCGTCATACCGGGCTGCAGGGCACCAACGGCATTGGTTCCAAGGTTCCCCAACGACGCTTTCTGACCATCGTTGAGAATAGACACTTCCTCCGACGTGTGCTCATACGAGCCGATAGCACTGACATGCGGCAAATACTTGGTACGTGCCGACTTGCGGATGTTGGCAGCAATATCCTGCTTTACCTTTGCGACGCTGAGCTGCTTGTTGTTGCGCAGTGCCATCGCCCGACAACTGTCAAGCGTCAACAAGCGCTGGGCTGTCATCGTGAAAGGCAAAAAGGTGAAAAGGTAAAAAGGCAAAAAACATTTTGCCCAACCTTTTGCCATTTCTATTCCTCTCCTATTCATTTTAATTGATATTACATTACTCAAAGTTGAATGTCCTTGAGCCAATCATACTACCGTCGACAAAGATGCTCACACGGTACTGACCACCTTCCAGCATCTGCGATACAGGCCAAAAGGTTGTGACAGCAGTTTCCTCACCAGAGTATTCTACGACCTTCTTCATGGTGTACTCCAACGAGCGGTTCTCATAATTGAACGAGCCACCACCACTGAGCGTATTGCCACCAGGATTCTGGATGCGCACATAGACTGTACGATTGCCGTTAGAAGCAGTAACATTTCTGGTAATCAGGAAGTTCACCTGCACGGTCTTCGCATCCTTCACCTTCTTTGAGACCTTACCTCGTTTGTTCTGCAGTTGCATCTGGATGTTCGTTGCATCGAGCTGGGCAGCAATTGCCACCTTCTCGCTGAGTGAAGCCTTCTCGCTGCTCAGACCAGCAATCTGCGTCTCACGGTCAGACAGCTCAGCCTTGACACGGGAGTTCTCGGCCTGCAGACGCTCATTCTGACGGTTCAATGAGTCAATCTGCATAACATAGTCACGCAGTACGGCACGTACCGTGGCCAGTTCCTTCTTCAGACGGGTAATCTCACGGGCATCGTTAGCCTTTGTCTGCTTCAGTTCCTCCAGCAGTTTCTGCGTCTTGAGCTGTTCCTCGGTGAGTTGAGCGATGATGGAGTCGTTGTTGATCTGCGTCTTCATCTCGCTATACTGCAAAGCAAAGCGCTCATACTCGTTCTCCATTTCTTGCTTATCGAGTTTTGCCAGTTCCTGCATATCCTCGTTCGCCTTTTTCTGCTCTTCCAGATTCATGAACAGCCATGCGCCACCACCTAAGAGTGCCACAATCACCACTGCCATCAACGGTATCAATATTTTCTTCATTTTCATTGTTATATTGTCCTCTTTTTTTACATCACCTATAACATGAAGACCCCGAGGGGGTTCCTCGGGGCCTTCCTTATGCGGAGAGAACAGGATTCGAACCTGCGAACCGGTTTTGCCGGTTACACGCTTTCCAGGCGTGCCTCTTCAACCACTCGAGCACCTCTCCATGTGATTTCGCGGGTGCAAAGGTAATAAAATAAATGTGAATCGGGAAATGAGTAATAAGAAATCAGCAGCGTTTTAATAATCTTTATCATTTCACGTCAAAGACACAAGCCACATTGGCACTGGTCTGCAACGCCACCTCTTCTTCGCTACAACCATAGGCTTCTGCCAGTCGCTGGAGGACGAAACGAGTATAGGCTGGCTCATTACGTTGGCCACGCATTGGAACGGGAGCCATATAGGGTGCATCGGTCTCCAAAACAATACGATCCAATGGTACAACGGCAGGCAACACTTCGGGCAGATGTGACTTCTTAAACGTCAGCACGCCGCCGACACCCAGCACGAAACCGTCGAACTGCAGAAGCTCTCGGGCTTCAAGTTCATTACCTGTAAAACAATGGAAGACACCACCCGGTAAGTCCTTAGTGTACCTCTTGAGGATTGTAACCATCTCATTCTGTGCCTTCCGACAATGAATCATCAATGGCAAACGACTTTCCACTGACCAGCGTACCTGCTCCTCAAAGGCCTCGAGTTGTTCTTTCTCAAACTCACGACTCCAATAGAAGTCAAGGCCGACCTCGCCGATGGCTATTGGCTGTTGGCTGTTGGCTAAAAGCAAATGGCTAATAGCCAAAAGCTGATTGCGCCAATCGGCACGCACCTCCTCGGGATGCAAGCCTATCATCGGATAGAGGTAGTCTGGGTATTGCTGGCAAAGTGTCAGAATGCGCTGAGATGTGCCGAGGTCGATAGCTGGAAGGAAGACCTTCCCCACCCCAGTCTCACGGGCACGGGCAATGACCTCATCACGGTCCTTGTCAAACTCTTCGCCATCAAGATGGCAATGTGTATCAATCCAATACATCCTTACTACCCATCTTTCTCCTACTTCTTACGCTTCATCATCTCATCGGTGTAGTCCAGCAGCATCTGCTTACGCTCATCGCTGACGCGTACCTTTGCCAGACACTTGCGGCACTCATCGAAATAATAGTTGATTTTCTCTTCGCAAAGCTGGCGAATGCCTATCTGGTCATAGAGCGACGTCACAGCACGCACTTTCTCTTCGCGATTAAAGTCCTTTGCCCCAATCCAGTGCATCAGCTCACTACGTTGTTCAGGAGTAGCACGGTTTACGGCATTGATAAGCATGTAGGTTTTCTTGTTGCTGGTTATGTCACCACCGATAGCCTTACCAAAAACCTTGGGGTCACCATAGACATCCAACAGGTCATCTTGTAACTGAAATGCCAGTCCCAACTGTTCACCAAACTTATATAGATTCTCAACATCGTCGGCAGGCGCATCGGCCAGCAGAGCACCAGTTTTTACGGCACAAGCCAGCAGGACACTGGTCTTCAGACGAATCATTTCAATATACTCTTCTTCAGTCACATCGTTGCGTGTCTCAAAAGACATATCGTATTCCTGACCCTCACCAATCTCCAGCGCCGTCTCAGTGAAAAGGCTGAGCACCTGAGGCAGATGGCGCGCATCACACTGCTGCATCCGTTCATAGGCCAAAACCAGCATGGAGTCACCAGAAAGGATGGCTTTATTGGCATCCCAACGGCGATGTACGGTCTGATGTCCGCGACGCATGTCGGCATGATCCATCAGGTCATCATGTAACAGCGTATAGTTATGATAAGTCTCTAAGGCGACAGCCTGCATCAAGATACTCTCCGGATCCTCACGATAGAGGTTATAGGCCAACATCGTCAGCACAGGACGAATGCGTTTTCCACCTATGGAAAGCACATAGCGGATAGGCTCATAAAGCGATGCCGGCTGACGGTCGTAAGTCAGTTCATCGATGAAGGCATTTACCTTCTTCAGCAGTTCGTCAGAATTGTACATATATTATTATCTTTTGTTTCTTGCTTTCTGTTTCTTACAGTTTAAACACGATAGGAATGCAAACCATCGTTCGACAAGGTTTATTATCGACCTGACCAGCCTTCCAAGCCGGCATCATACGTAGCACACGTAACGCTTCACTATCGAGCGAAGGTTCTGCTGATTCCACAACCTTCAAGTCACTTAGCGTACCATCGGCATTAACAATAAATTGAGTAACAACGCGTCCCTGAACCTTACGAGCACGAGCATTGGAAGGATAGCGCAGGTTCTTCGTCAGCCACTTCATCATGGCCACCGGGCCACCGGGAAACTCGGGCAACTGTTCTACCACTTTCTGGTCCAAAGCATCAAGTTCTTCTTTGTTTATCTCGGGACGCACCTCATCCTCTTCAGTGGTCTTCAGTTCCGTATCAGGTTTATCGGGCATCAGGTCATCATCATTCAGTTCATCGCTGGGTTCTTCCTCAATCACATTCAATTTCTCAATAGTCTTGGGAATCAGTGCTACAGGTTTCGTGATAAGAGGAATGCGTTTTTCCTCCTCTTTCAATTTGTCGAGATCAAGTTCCTTAACGATATCTTCCAAGGCATCAGGATCCATGCTATCATCAACGACGCTGTAGTCGAACTCCAGCGCCACGAAGAGTGCTGCCAGCACCACAACGATGCCCAACAGGAATGTCTGTGTACGTCGACGATCAAGGTCGGCCTGTGAACTCTTCTTGATTTCCATAATAAATCATGCCTCGACTACGTTATTACACTAAAGGCGCTGCAAAGGTACAAAAAAGTTTAGAGTTTAGAGTGTAGAGTTTAGAGTTTTTATTATCTTTGCAGCCAAATTGAGAATTATTAGATGAAGAAAGCCATTATTGCCACCGTTTTCACAATCTCTGCGCTGAACCTATCGGCACAGGAGAGCCAAACAGTGTACAATTTCCTGCGCCTGCCCGTCAGTGCCCATGTGGCAGCGCTTGGTGGCGACAACATCACCATTAGCGATGATGATGCATCACTATTACTCCATAATCCTGCTTTGGCAGGCAACGTAACCGACCGTACACTGAGCCTTAACATGATGACCTATATGGAAGGATCCATCACCGCCAGCGCCAACTTCGTACGAGCATGCGGAGAACGCGGCACTTGGGCTATTGGCGGACAGTTCATGAACTACGGCACGATGAAGGAAGTCAACAGCTATGGCGAACAAACAGGTGATTTCTCGGCTAAAGATATCTGTATCAGTGGCACTTTCGCCTATGCATTAAGCCAACATCTTAGCGGCGGCATCACGGCCAAAGCCATCACCTCCTACATCGGACAATACAACTCGCTGGCTATGGGCGTTGATCTCGGACTAAACTATTTTGATGTGGAGCGTCAATGGTCGGTGTCTGCAGTGGCACGCAATCTCGGCGGACAACTCAAAGCCTATGAGGACGATTTTGAACGTATGCCTTTGGACCTGCAACTTGGTATCACCAAGCGTCTTGTCGGCTCACCGCTACGCTTGTCGGCAACACTCGTCCGACTGAATGACTGGCAATATGGTATCGGCCATCATCTTATTATCGGTGCAGACGTGCTACTCTCTGAACAATTCTATCTGGCCGCAGGCTACAACGCACTAAGAGCCAAAGAAATGAAACTTACTGACAGCGAAGGCAGTAGTACACATGGAGCAGGCTTGTCAATCGGTGCCGGTTTGACGCTACAGCGCATAAAACTCCATGTAGCCTATGCCAAGTACCACGTCACCACAGGATCACTTTTAGTAAATTTCAGCTATTCGTTATAACGGGATAACATGATTACGGTTTAACAACAAAAAGGATAAGAAACGACAAAAGTATATGAAGAAAATCACAATAGCTATTGACGGTCATTCTTCGTGCGGAAAGAGCACTATGGCCAAAGATCTCGCTCGTGAAGTGGGGTACATTTACGTTGATACAGGCGCCATGTACCGTGCTGTCACCCTCTATGCATTGCGCCACGAACTGTTCAATGCCGATGGTACTATCAAAGAGTCAGAACTGCAAAGTTCCATGTCCCAAATCTCCATCGATCAACGACTCGTCGATGGCAAGACGACAACGTTTCTCAACGGTGAGAACGTCGAACACGACATTCGCTCCCTTGAGGTCAGCAGCCACGTCAGTCCCATTGCTGCCCTACCCTTCGTACGCACCGCCCTTGTGGCACAACAGCAGAAAATGGGACGCGAGGGAGGCATTGTCATGGATGGTCGCGATATCGGCACTACTGTTTTCCCTCATGCGGAACTGAAGATTTTTGTAACCGCCAGCGCCGAGGTACGCGCCCAACGCCGCTACGATGAGTTGCAACAGAAAGGGATGCCTGCCGACTACAATGACATTCTGAAGAATGTGCAGGAACGCGACTACATCGACTCCCATCGCGAGGTTTCCCCCTTACGACAGGCTGATGACGCTCTGTTGCTCGACAATAGCAATATGACCATTCCTGAACAGAAGCAATGGCTTCTCGACCATTTCAACAAGGTTATTGGCTGATACGAATCAACGTGGAACCCTGAATGGCGGAAGGTCCGTCAAGCTGAACAGCATAGATACCAGGGGCGAGACTCTCTGGAAGGCGAAAAGCAAGAGAAGAGAGATTAGTGATACGGAAAACCTGACGACCATCAAGCGTGTAGAGACGTAGGGAAGCACTACCATCGAGCGTAGCCTTTGGCGGCAGGGTTATCATCAATTGTCGCCCATCAAGTGTAACACGTGCTGGTGTATGCGTCTTGGACACAGCCTCTATCTTATCGATGCCCAAGATGTCAAGTAAGCCGCGATAAGCATCAATTTCTCCATAGCCATAGTAGTTGTTCGGGTAATCGAGTTCCGGATCCGGATGACGGCTCGTACGACTGATAACACCCATAACATCCTCTGGTGTCAGGTTCGGTTTGGCTTGCAACCATAAAGCAATAACACCTGCCACGACCGGGCAAGACATCGACGTACCTGAATTGGAATTCCAGGCGTAGGTGCGTCCATCATAATCAAAATGTTCCACGTCCCATGATATATCACGAGCGGTAGGATGATTCTCCAAATAATAACTACTATATGAAGAAATAATATTGTTGCCAGGTGCCATAACGTCGGGTTTTATGCGTCCGTCCATGGTGGGACCGACGGAAGAAAACGGCACTCGACGGCCGAGTTCCTCTACCCAATAGTGTTTCCATTGGCCATTGAGATTCAAGATGCTGTCGCGGTGAGTAGTAGCACCGACACAAATAACCCGAGGAGCACTGGAAGGCGACATGATATTATGAGTTGTTTCTCCTGCACAAAGTGATGGATTCAGAGTATTTACAGTCCATTCGCCATTGACATGCCAACAGGTCAGTTCCTCTTTATTATCATACACTTCTACCGAAAGAGGCACCTGTGTCCCTATGTGTTTCTCTGCAGAATAGTACATGATATCGTAGCAAGTCTCCAAACTATCATAACAATTGGGATAGGACTCAATAACAATGGAATCGAGTCCCGTGACAAAATGAGTTGAATATGACGGGAGTTGAATGGAGACGGGCACGGTAAGGGTATCTGCAGGGGCATTGTCAGGATAAGCGACAAAACGCAGGTTGAAATCGCCAGTCGTCTTCAGTGTCTGCATCATAATGGCACCATCGTGACGGACAAACATTCCCTGAGACACTTGGCCTGCATACTTACTGAACCAGGTCTTGACAGTTCCCGAATTACCGGCAGCAACCACCAATACGCGTCCGGGGCCCAATAGACTGTCTATCATTTCATAATAGAGTTGATCGTACCCCCAAAAGTCCTGCCCAGAGCCTTCGCTAAACGAGATAACACAAGGCTGCTCATTCTGACGGGCATAATCAAAGATATACTTGAAACCAAGGGCATCAGTAGCAAAGGTGAAACGACTACGCAAAGAAGGGTCAATAAGAGAGACATTGTCAGAAACTGCATTAGCAACAAGACATATATCGCTCTCTGGAGCCAGTCCACGATAAGGGCTGACATAGCCGTTGCCTGCTGCGATACCAGCGGTATGGGTGCCATGAGTCTGGTCATTGCCATCACGAGAATGAGCCTGAGTAAGGATTGACTCCGGCGTAACATAGTCACGTCCCACATACAAGGAGGAGCCAATGGTATCAACAGAAAGCATATCCCAGAAACGGCGGATACGAGGTGTAGCGTCCACATTGCGAAAAGTGGGGTGTGTCAGGTCGAAACCGACATCCATCAGTCCAACAACGACGCCCTGTCCAGTATATGCCTGCGGAAGACTTGTGCCGGCATAAACAGGCATTACATTGATACAACGGGCTACGGTATCAAGAAGAAGTTGTCCTGCAGGACGTGCTTCAATGCGCAACACACGAGGATCAGACGACAAAGAAGTCAGGCGACAGACAGGAATATCAGCTATATGGATGTTACCAACTGCATCAAGATCTCGACAGTCATTGTCTGTCAACACCTGATTAGAAGCATCTGCAATGCGAACAAAAGCGCAGACCGTTGGTGATGCCTGCGGCTGCTGTGAACGGGCCTCTGCAGTCACCATCGAACGCTGCTGACGTACCATCTGACGCAACATCGGAGACAACTTATGCCAAGCTATCTGTTGAGCTTGCATCGGGAGTAACGTCAGACCGATGATAAATAACAGGACCAGTCTCTTCATAGCTACTGCATTTGAATCATGGCATCACGACACTGTTCCATCAGCCACTTTGGTGTAGAGGTAGCACCGCAGATGCCGACAGTCTCAACACCCTGCAGCCACTCCTGGCGTATCTCCTCTGGTCCTTCTACAAGACGGGTGTTGGCATTAACACGCAGACACTCGTTGTAAAGCACCCGGCCATTGGAGCTCTTGCGTCCACAGACAAAGAGAATCAGGTCGTGACGGGCAGCAAACTGCGAGATGTTTGGCATACGGTTGGCTACAGAACGACAGATAGTGTCGAACGAGCGGAAGGTAGCCGTTGGCACGATATGACTTTGAATATAGTCAATGATACGATGAAACTCATCCAACGACTTCGTAGTCTGGCTAAACAAATAGATATCGTGCTCGAAGTCAAGACGTCGAACATCGTCAAATTGTTCAATAACAACAGCACGGCCATCTGTCTGGCCTACCAGTCCGAGTACCTCTGCATGACCTTTTTTTCCAAAGATAACGATAGTACCACCAGCCTCATACTGATTCTTGATTCGTTTCTGTAGCTGTAGCACCACCGGACAGGTAGCATCAATAAGTTCAATGTCGTTACGACGAGCCAAGTCATAGGTTGACGGTGGTTCACCGTGGGCACGTAGTAGCACCTTAACATGATGCAACTGACGCATTTGCTCATGGTCAATCGTGATAAGCCCCATACTGCGTAGACGCTCACATTCCATCGAGTTATGAACGATATCGCCCAAACAATAAAGCGCCTCGCCACGAGCGAGCTCCTCCTCAGCCTTGCGGATGGCAGTTGTCACACCAAAACAGAAACCACTGCCATTATCTATCTCTATTTGCAACATTTTAATCCTTCAAAGTAGGCGTCCAACAAATCCTGAGCTGCCACGAAACTGGTCTTGTGTCCTGCCAGCACGGATTCTTCTGCGGCAGTCAGTCGCTGCTGCATCACCTTATTATTATAGAATGAAGCTTTCAGGTACTCATTGATGCTCTCGTACATCCAATACTTGGCCTGTTCCTGCCGACGGTAGTCGAAATAGCCATTCGCCTTCACGAAAGCCACATATTCATAAATCATATCCCAGATCTCCTTGATACCCGTACCATAGAAACCAGAATAGCACAACACCTTGGGCAGCCACCCGCTCTCTGGCATCGGGAAGAAATGGAGGGCGTTGCGGAAGTTCGTGGCCGCCATGTGACAACGGTCAACGTTGTCGCCATCGCACTTATTGATGACAATACCATCAGAAATCTCCATGATGCCACGCTTGATGCCCTGCAGTTCATCACCAGTGCCTGCCACCTGAATGAGCAAGAAGAAATCGACCATCGAGTGACATGCCGTCTCACTCTGTCCCACGCCGACTGTCTCAACGAAAATCTTGTCGAAGCCAGCAGCCTCACACAGGATAATTGTCTCACGTGTCTTACGGGCAACGCCACCCAAAGAGCCTGCCGACGGGCTGGGACGTATGAACGAGTCGGGATGAACGGCGAGTTTCTCCATACGTGTCTTATCACCAAGAATACTGCCTTTCGTTCGTTCACTGGAAGGGTCAATAGCCAGCACAGCCAACCGTCCACCATGCTCTTTGAGAACATGGACACCAAACTCATCAATACTGGTCGATTTACCAGCACCGGGTACACCACTGATACCGACACGAATGCTATTACCACTATAGGGCAGACACTTGTTGATAACCTCTTGAGCTTTCGCCTGATGATCGGGGTTGACACTTTCAATGAGCGTAACAGCCTGACTGAGCACGGTTATATCACCTTTGAGGATTCCCTCCACCATCTCAGCAGCAGACAGTTCACGGCGACGGAAACGGTTGCGTTTCAGGTAGGGATTGATAATGCTCTGTCCTGTAACGCCACTATTAACCTGTAGGCCAGCATATTCGGGATTATTCTCGGGATGTTCCATATTAGTGAGAGGTTAGAGGTGAGAGAATACTATTTGGCATTAACGGTAATAACTACCTTGGAGCGCTTCGGGTCGTTCGTAATCATGAGTACACGAGGACGTGTACGTACCTTCTTCAAATCGGCAGCATAAGCCGTCACCGTCAAGCGTGTCGTCTCACCAGGAGCCAGCGAACGCTTGCCAAGAGTCACTTTCAAGCCACGGGTAAAGAGCTGCAGCGACGAGATATTCAGCATAGCCTTGCCGGGATTGTAGAGTATAATCTCACCGGTTTTCTTTGCCTTACCGCTAAAATCAATGTTCAGCACACTGTCAGAGATAGCCAATTCCGGCAACAGGCCACCAACCATATGTTGCACGTCAGGTAACAGCACAACGCTGACTCCCACCTCGGTCTCCTTGGTGACCTTCTCGCCCAGACGCTGTGCCAAATAGACGCTGGTCTGCGTCAGGCCATAGCCATGGATAAGCTCAGAGTTCAGCGTCAGTTTTATCTGACCACCACGACCGGGCGACAAACGTGTCGGTGACACCTCGGCAGAGAGATAGGACGGCAAGTGCTGAATGTTGGGCTCCATCACCGTGGTACCATTATTCACAATCTTTACTACCTCCACAGGCTTGTCACCCATATTGACATTATCAAACTCCAACTCGTTTTTATCGGCCAGCAATCCATTGAAATCATAGGGATAAGAGCCACTGAAGTCCTGATAGTCCTCACGCACAACACCTGTCATGGTAATATAAACGGGACGTTTGGAGCCATCGGAGATGATGGCAGCTTGCTTATTGAAGTGTCCAAGCTGGCGAGCATCATAGGTCATCTTGATGGTGAACTTGTCGCCAGCACCAATCTCGCCCTTGGGATATTCCACACGCGTACAATTGCAGTCGGGTATCACCTGCGTGACGTGTAGTCGCCGCATGCTCCTGTTCCGCAGTTCGAAGGTTGCCGTCACAGGCATCTCATAACCCGTTTGGCCAATATCAATCTTGTCTTTGACGATTGTCAGTTTCTGTGCCCCTGCAGGGCTAAATGATAAAGGACAAATAATAATCGATAACAATAATATTCTCAGTTTTTTCATTCTACTTTGATGGTTTGTGAGTGGGTAGTACCGCGATATTCCGGTGCATAGGCACACTGCACGGTGCAGGTACCGGTCTCATACAGTCCGGGGCGGTCGATGAAATATTCGGTTTCAATGACATGCTTGCCTTTCCGCAGGCAATCAAAGAAATAGTTTGTCGTATTGTCTTTTAGTGAGCAGTAGTAGCCTCCCCGCCAGTCATAGCCGCTATGCTGTTTGACGGGTTCCAAACAGGCGGCACGCTTGTCCTGCACCTGCACGAAGTCCAAATCACGCTCACTTTGAATGGTCAAGCGAATGGTGACGCGATCACCAACCTTGAGGGTTGCCAACTGCCGACCATCGGCAGTAAGCAGTTCACGTTTGATGGTGACACCACTGCCATTATCCTTGATGTCGCTGGTGGCCTGCACGAACTGTGCATAGACGGCACCCCATGATGTACCTTCACTGGTCTTCTCTACAGTAAACTGTTTCTCGCCTTGATAGGGTTGGGCGGTCTTGACATATCCTATACCAGCGGTAGCTTTCGGTGTCTCCACCATCTTACCATCGAGAGTCAAGGTGCTTAGGCCGTCCAGAGTATTCAGCGATTTCAGATTACTCTGTCCCAGGAAGGCATACACGGCATCAACGCTGTTCAGCGGTGTGTCCCAGGACTGTGTGCGTTTCTCCTGCAATAGCCAACGGCGCATCTCGTCGAGAGTCTGCTGGTCGTTAGGTGTCAGGCGCTGAATAGCCTCAATGGCAGCCACCTGTGTCGGTATGCGGTAGTCGCGCCATGAATAGCCTGCACGTGGGGTATCGTAGTAGCGTCCCATCTCTTCCTTGTAGACGGTGTACTCCTTCAGGCTCTTAATATATAAAGGTGAGTCAAGGATAATACTTGACATTGCTTTCTCATAGATAGTCTGGTTCTTGGTATCTTTCTTCAGCAAGCCAATGAGATAATCGTTAGCCGCCTGTACATTTGTGGACAGCTGACGACCGTCGAGCTTACAGATATACAACCACTGCAGGGCCGTATGACTGGGGAAGTATTGGCGACGTCCCTTCTTTTCTTCCTTCTTCATCTCACGGACAAGCTCCACCATTTCCTTTCCCAAGAACTTAAAAGCGTCGTTCAACATCGGCTGCTTGGTCCCCGTCATCGTCTGCAGGCGTACCAACATCTCACTGATGGCCATTGTCATATAGGTAGAGCCAGGCATATCGGGCCACCAGCTCCATGAACCATCACCACGTTGTAGTGCCTTCAGCTTGTTTGTAGCCGAGGAGAGACGCTGCTGCATGATATTCTCATCGAAGAAGTCGGCCAGACGCTGACGCTGTTCCTGCTCATGGTCGGCATCCATAACCCATGGTGTTTCCTCAAGCAGGACATCCTTCAGTTCCTGATTCTTCTGGAGGTGAGAGTTGAGCGACGTCTCTTTTCCCTCTTCACGTTTCCACTGCTCAAACACCTTCTTCGCCTGCGGCACCTGATTGATAATATACTGTCCCAAACTATTGGCATAGAGCGATGCAGCCTGACAAATGGCGCAGTCATCATGGGGATGACCAACGGTAGGCAGAGCCTGAATCATCAGCCAAGCAGGATGGTTGGTGTATTCAAGGGTTAATTTTGAATTTGTGACTGACTTGGGGAATAGCCCTATCAAATCTATGGTTTTCGTACCAGCACCATTCTGCGTAAAAGGAACAGTCACGGTTACACGTTCTGTTGCCGGGAGCACTGGCAGATAATGTTGTTCGCCGTCGCTAAAGCCTTCACCACTGGCAATCACACGACAGATGAGCAGTGAGGTTGTCTGCGGAGAGAGAGGGAAAGTGACAGCTGTTGAGGAGTCGGCATCAAGGGAGAACGGACGTGCCGTCTCATAAACAACCTTGTCGGTCTCCGGATCTACGAGCTGCATACGTGCCATGCCCTTAACGGTCTTTTCGCCGAGATTAAAGATACGAGCAGAGATTGTTGCCCGATCGCCCTCACGGACAAAGCGCGGCACGTTAGGTTGAATCATCACATCCTTCTGTGCCACCGCCTCTCCATCGAGCATTCCATAACAGAGGTCGGTGGTATGTGCCAAGCCCATAAAACGCCAGGTTGTTAAACTCTCGGGCAGTGTAAAGGACAGCGTCAAAACACCATTCTCGTCGGTAACGAGCTGCGGATAGAAGAACGCCGTCTCCTGCAGCTTCTCGCGAACTTGCACCTGTCCGAACGTTTCTTCTTCAATATCGCTAGTACCGGCCGCTTTAAGGACTTCCGCGCCTTCGCTATCATTACCGACTATATCGAGTCCGGCAATACGTCCCTGCAGAGTCTCGTCGTTAGAATCCATCGCAAGTCCTTCGAATTCCTTCATGGAAGCACTTTGGACAGGAGCCTCAGCCAGCTCATATACAGCGCCTTTTGCCAGTCCTGCGCCACCGACACGTCTCGTACTATAAATATTCACGTGTCTTATCATTCTCGGGAAGATGTTGCCGTCGAGGTGAGTCAGGTTCCACCCCTGTACCGACAACCACGACATATCCTTCTTCCCCATCAGTGAGTACGGTGCCCAGAAAGCATAGCGCCACTGCGTACGTGGGAGCTGCAAATTGATATAGGGCGACAGCGACCAATAATGATTTTGTAACTGGTCGAGACTCTTGTCATAGAGCGTCGCCATAAGCTGGGCAGCGGCAGGCTTACCGTCAGGTCCCACCACCGTGAGTTTCCACTCCTCTTTCTGTCCGGGCGTCAAACGGTCGCGAAAAGTCTTCCACTCCAGTTTCAGTTTCCTGTCGGGCAACGGACGGGTGATACGTGCATCGTGGGTGTAAACCTGTCCCTCTTTCACCCATGCGAAGGTGAGCAGCACGCCGTCACCGTATTCTTCCTTATACGTCAGCTTGCGATTGATGAGTTCGTTACTCTTATCGATGGCACCACTCTCCAGAACACGATCGTCTGCAAGGACGCTATAGACGATATGCACGTTCTCGGCCGAAGAGCCCACTTGCACAGTGACGGGCTTACCATCGTTGGGGAAACGATAGTCTGAGCAATAGAACCAGTTGTCGGTCTTCGTCGCCGGACGCTTGTCGTCAAGCGAGAAGACGGTGAACTCACGCTTCAGTGTGTCCTGCTCACAGATAGCCTCCAACATGTGGGCACCCGACTTCAGTTGCGTAATGGCTATTGGCTGTTGGGTATTGGCAGTCTGCCACTTACCTCCGTCAAAACGATAACTCAAGGTCGTACTGATATCGATGCCGGCAGCATTACGCTGGTGGAACGTCATTTTCGGGGCATCCTCGATTAGTAGCTTCTCAGAAATATCTACCGAAAACGCTGTCTTACGATTACCCAGCGGTAGCGACAACTGTGCCTGATGCGTCTCTCCAGCTTGGTCTGTAACATCAGCTGTACAAACAAAGTTATAGAACTGCGGATAGAGGCTTGGAGGAAGTACCATAGGCATATCAACGACAAAGGTACCGTTGCCATCGGTCATCGTATCACCGCTGGCCACCTCTTCATCAACCGAAGACGTACCGATATAGCCCTGATTCCAATAGCTGTTATACGACAGCCACCACCAGGCACGACGACGCATCACCGTATAGTGCACCTTGGCATTCTGTACCGGCACCCCTGCAAAGCTGCGGGCCGTTGCCCTCACCTGTACGGTATCACCGTCTTCGTAGTGCTGGTTCACCTCGGGGAACTTGACCTCAAACGTCGGACGTTTATACTCCTCGACACGGAAGCTACAGCTGCCATTCGGTGCTTGCAATGTAAAGTGGCCGTTGAGCAGTCCTGTAGGCAGTGTGAAGTCTGCAGCACAGGTACCGAAACGGTCGGTCGTCACCTTCTGCTCACTCACCACCTTATAATTGGCATCGCGAAGCGTCAGTGTCAGCGTCTTACCTTCAACCACCTTGTGTTCGTAACCATTGTCGGTAGCATAGACAATAGCTGCCACATGAACAGTCTGACCGGGACGATAAATAGCGCGGTCGGTGAAGAGCTCCGTGCGTTCCTGATGGCGTTGGTTGTCATAGTAGTTAAAATAGGAATTGGCATTAGCCGACCGACTGAACTTGTCCTCATTAGTATAAGCAAAGACATAGCGCGGACGTTGATTCTCCACCTGCCAGACAACCTCTCCTTGCTCGTCTGTGGTCAGGGTCTTCAGTGTCTTTTTGCCATACGACAATTTTACGTGAGCCCTTTTCAGAGGCTGTCCAGTGGTGGCATTAACGACCACATAGCGTATCTTATTCTCGGGCAGGCCTTCCACGAGGACACGGACGTTACTGACATAATAGAGCTGTCGAACCACCTGTGTGGCTGGTTGTGTTTCAATCTCTATCATATAGACACCTTCGGGCAAGCCCTGTAGCGTCATAGAGTCCTTAAACACCTCATACTCAGCCTTTCCAACATACTTGTGGGTCACATCAAAAGGTAAAGGCGTCAGTAGCGGTTTTATCTTACGGTAGCCCTCGGCATAGCTGGGGTTCAGTTCGGTATCACCCTGTGCCTTGACACTATAGAGACGCATCGTCAGTTGATGGATATTACGTAGCGATGAAAACTCTATCGCCATCTCGCGATTTGGGATATTCTCGGCAGATGTCAGACAAGCCTGAAACATCGGTAATGTCAGTTCACGCTGACTGTTACGCAACTCGTTCATGCCCTTCCATGAGCCCCAGCGATCGAGTGCGAAGTTAATATATTGCCATTTCTCCTCTGCTGTAGCATCGGTATATTTGTTCAGGTAACGATAGTGTTCAATGGCCGCCTCACCACACTCCGTCAGGTCGCCATACTCGTCGATGAGGGAGTCAACCCGATGAAGGTACTCCGACTTCTTCTGCGCTACCCTACCCAACGGTCTCTGCTGGCGAAGCACCTGCAGTGCTGTCAAGAAGGTCGCCTTGCGGTTACCCATTCCACTATAGTAAGTATGTAAAGGCTGGTACTGCTCCAGTTCATAGCCGATAACACTGAGCAGGTCGTCATCGAACAGTCGGCTGTCGACACCTTTCACTGTCAGCGGCTCATAGTCCACGGCCTTGACAGCTGCCAGCTGCTTACAGAGTTCCGGTGTCAACGTGATATCCTGTGGCGTGCGCTCCAATTCGCTATTATCAAGATAGATACGGCGCAGCACCACCTGATAGACTGTTTTCAGTACGGCATCGTTCTCAGTCTCCATGCGGGCTTCCATGCGCTCAACGGCAGGTAGCAGCGAATCAGGAGAAATCCCGGTCATCACCTGCGTCCCCTGTAGTTCTGCTTTCATCAGCTGTCCTGGCTGATGTTCCTTTTGGGCCTTCCGCGCTATCTTCATCAGCACATCATACTGGGTGCGAGGCAGATCTTTCTGCTCCGCTTCTTTCACCTGTTTCCACAGCATTGTATAGGTCTGTCCTACTGTCATCGTCACACATGCCAACAACATAGACAGCGTCAGGAAAATTTTCTTCATAGCCCTTGGTTTATGAGAACATTTTATGCAAAGATAGTGTTTTTTCCCCGTACACCCACTCATAGAGTGCCGAAAATATGAAAGTTTAACCGAAAAGGGGCATGTCGCCTAATTATTGTTAAATAAAAAGAGGTATAAGAACGATTTCCGCAAAAAATACCTACCTTTGCATGATGAAAACTGAGCCGAAGAGTTTGGGTTTTCCTATGCAGCATAAGACTAATTAGTTAAATAAACAGTATGAAAAAGAACAAAGTTTTGATGTATGCGGCTATTGTCGCTACACTCGTCTCATGTGGTGGTGGCGGCGGTCGCCCGACATTCGGAGACAACGAGTATCCCGTGGTAACGGTAGGAACGCAGAGTGCGGCTTCGCAAGCGACCTACCCTGCTTCAATCAAAGGTGTGCAAGACGTTCAGATTTCCCCGAAAGTGGGTGGTTTCATCACCAAGATCAACGTCAAGGAAGGTCAGACGGTGGGTGCCGGACAGGTACTTTTCGTCATTGACAACGCTACCTATCAGGCTCAGGTGCGTCAGGCACAGGCTGCCGTCAACACGGCGCAAGCCTCTGTCAACACAGCTAAGCTAAGCTATGAGAATTCCCAGAAACTGTTTGAGAGTAAGGTTATCGGCGACTTCGAGCTACAGTCGGCTTCTAACACCTACGAAAGTGCCAAGGCTGGTTTGGCTCAGGCTCAGGCTGCTTTAGCTTCTGCTAAGGAGATGCTGAGCTTCTGCTATGTCAAGAGTCCCGCCTCTGGCGTTGTGGGCACGCTGCCTCTGAAGGTCGGCGCATTGGTGAACACTGCCTCAGTACTGACAACCGTCTCTAATATTTCGTCGATGGAGGTATATTTTTCAATGTCAGAGAAGGACGCACTGGCCATGTCGAAGGACGGCAGTGGTTTGTCTGCTCTCCCTGCCGTGAAGCTGCAACTGGCTGACGGCACCATCTACGACCACGAAGGTAAGGTGACAAAGATGAGTGGTGTCATTGACCAGTCAACGGGTACAGTCCAGATGATTGCCGTATTCCCCAACCCCCAGAAGCTGCTGAAGAGCGGCGGTTCTGGTGCCATTGTCATTCCCCACGACAACACATCGGCCATCGTCATTCCGCAGGCATGTGTATCAGAGGTACAGAACAAGAAGTTCGTTTACACCTTGGGTAAGGACAATAAGGTAAAGTACACCGAGATTCAGGTGGCTCCCCAGAACGACGGCATCAACTACGTTGTGACGGAAGGTCTGAACGTGGGCGACAAGTATGTCACCAACGGCATCACGAAACTGTCTGACCAGATGGAGATTGTCCCCATTACTCCTGAGCGCTATCAGCAGAAGATTCAGGAGCAGGCCAAGGCCATGAGTGCTGGCGACATCGTGAATGCGATGAAAAAATAAAAAGGTAAAAAAGTAAAAAAGTAAAAAAAATGACTTTTACAAACTTTATCAAGCGCCCGGTACTGTCGACGGTGATTTCTATCCTCATCGTCCTGCTGGGTTTCATCGGACTGGTATCGCTGCCTATTGAGCAGTATCCGGACATTGCGCCGCCTACGGTGGTTGTCCACACCAGCTATCCTGGTGCCGATGCCGAGACAGTAAAGAACTCCGTCATCACGCCGCTCGAGGAGAGCATCAACGGTGTGGAAGGTATGGACTATCTAAGTTCAACGGCTTCGTCGGGTTCTGCCAGCATCAACATCCTGTTCCGTCAGGGTATGAATGCTGATATGTGTGCCGTTAATGTGCAGAACCGCGTACAGCAGGCTCAGGCATTGCTGCCTGCTGAGGTAACACGTATCGGCGTAACGGTGATGAAGCGTCAGACGTCACAGGTAATGATGTTCACGCTGACCTCTGACGGCCGTTACGACGACCAGTTCCTGACGAACTATTCAAACATCAATATCATCCCGGCTATCAAGCGTATTCAGGGTGTGGGTGACGTGCAGTCGCCTGGTGTGAAGACCTACTCCATGCGTATCTGGCTGAAGCCCGATGTCATGAAGCAGTACAACCTTATGCCCTCGGACATCTCCAACGTATTGGCAGAACAGAACATCGAGGCTGCCCCTGGTAAGTTCGGTGAAGAGGCGAACGTAGCCTATGAGTACGCTATGCGCTACACCGGTCGTCTGAAGACTCCCGAGGAGTTTGGCGACATCATCATCTCCAGCGATGCCAATGGTCAGACGCTGAAGCTGAAGGACGTGGCCAAGATTGAGCTGGGTGGTCTGCAGTACTCGGTGTCGATGAGAAACAACAACCTGCCGTCTGTCATGGGTATGGTACAGCAGGTGGCTGGTTCTAACGCCAACGAGATTGCCAAGCAGGTGAAGGCCGAGCTTGAGGAACAGGCCAAGCTGTTCCCACCGGGCATGACCTATAAAATCAACTACGACGTTACCGAGTTCCTGTATGCCTCTATTGAGGAGGTGGTGTTCACGCTGATATTCACCCTTATCTTGGTGTTCATCGTGATCTACGTATTCCTGCAGGACTGGCGTTCGACGCTCATCCCGCTGATTGCCGTTCCTGTGTCGCTCATCGGTACGTTCTTCTTCCTGAGCGTCTTCGGCTTCTCCATCAACCTGTTGACGCTATCGGCTCTGCTATTGGCTATTGCCATCGTGGTCGATGACGCCATTGTGGTCGTTGAGGCTGTACACGCCAAACTGGATCAGGGCTACAAATCAACGCTCACCGCTTCTATTGACGCCATGAACGAGATTTCGGGCGCCATCATATCGATTACGCTGGTGATGGCTTCAGTGTTCATCCCCGTGTCGTTCATCGGTGGCACCACAGGTACGTTCTACCGTGAGTTCGGTGTGACGATGGCTGTGTCTATCTTCATCTCGGCTCTGAACGCTCTGACGCTGTCGCCTGCCCTTTGTGCCATCTTCTTGAAACCGCACGATAAGGACGGCCACGAAGTTAAGATGTCGCGCATCGACCGTTTCCACATGGCTTTCAATACTGCCTACGACAAGATTCTGGGTAAGTACAAGAACTCCACCGAGAAGTTGGTTCGCAAGCCAGTAGTCACCGTCATTGCAGTTCTCATCGGTATTATCGTGCTGGCTACGACCATGTTCACGACAAAGACCGGTCTGGTGCCCGACGAAGATACAGGTACGATGTTCTGTACCGTCAGCATGCCGCCGGCAACGTCGGTAGCCCGTACGCGCCAGATTATCGACGAGGTGGACAGCATCCTCGCTGCTGACCCCGCCATCCAGAGCCGTGAGCAGATTCAGGGTTACAACTTCATTGCCGGTGCCGGTTCCGACCAGGCCACATTCATCCTGAAACTGAAGCCCTTCAAGGAGCGTCAGAAAGGTTTCTGGTGGAAGCTCAGCGGACTGTGGCAGGGCGACGGCATCTACCGTTTCTTCCTGAACCCGCTGGATGCAACGGGTGTGCAGGCTCAGATTTTCATCAAGACGGCCCACATCAAGGATGCCTCTATTCTGGCATTCTCGCCGCCAATGATTCCTGGCTTCTCTGCCAACAGTGGTGTATCTATCGTCATGCAGGACCGTACTGGTGGCTCATTGAATAGATTCTTCGAGGTAACAAAGGAGTTCATCGCCGGCCTCAACAAACGTCCGGAGATTCAGATGGCTCAGACCTCGTACAACCCGAGCTACCCACAGTACATGATCCACGTTGACGTGGCCAAGTGTAAGCAGTCAGGCATCTCGCCCTCGACAGTGCTCTCCACACTGCAGGGTTACTACGGCGGTCTCTACGCCTCAAACTTCAACGCCTACGGTAAGCTCTACCGCGTTATGGTGCAGGGCTCTCCCGACACTCGTATGACGCCTGAGTCGCTGAACAGCGTCTATGTGCGCACCCCGAAGGGTATGGCTCCTGTTCAGGAGTACTGCCGCATCGAGCGTGTCTATGGTCCTACGAACATTACGCGCTTCAACCTGTTCACCTCTATCAACGTCACGGCTACCGTTGCCAACGGCTACTCTACGGGTGAGGCCATCAAGGCTGCTCAGGAGGTTGCTGCCGAAGTGCTGCCTGCAGGCTACAGCTACGACTATCAGGGTCTGACTCGTGAGGAGGCCAAGTCATCTAACTCTACGGCACTGATCTTCGTGCTCTGCTTCATCTTCATCTACCTCATCCTGTCGGCACAGTACGAGTCCTACATCCTGCCGTTGTCGGTGGTACTCTCCATACCTTTCGGTTTGGCAGGCTGTTTCCTGTTCACCATACTGTTCGGCCATGCCAACGATATCTACATGCAGATCTCACTCATCATGCTGATTGGTCTGTTGGCCAAGAACGCCATCCTGATTGTGCAGTTTGCCTTGGAGCGTCGCCAGACAGGTATGGCCATCTCGTGGTCGGCCGTCCTGGGTGCTGCCGCCCGTCTGCGTCCTATCCTTATGACCTCACTGGCTATGGTCGTCGGCCTGCTGCCGCTGATGTTCGCCTCAGGTGTAGGCAAGAACGGTAACCAGACGCTGGGTGCTGCCGCTGTCGGTGGTATGCTCATCGGTACGCTCTGTCAGATCTTCGTTGTACCTACCCTCTTCGTGCTCTTCCAGACGCTGCAGGAGAAGTTCCGTCCGATGAAGTTCGAGGACGAGGAGAACGCCGAGGTGGCTACGGAGATTGCTCAGTATGCACACCGCCCGGTAGACTACGAGTTGGAGAAGTAGTAAGGAGTTGAGTAGTAAAGTAGAAATGCTTATCGCTATGAAGAAGATAATGATATTCGCTGCCGCAACGCTGCTGATGGGCAGCTGCGGCGTATATAATAAGTACGAGCGTCCTGACGTTGATACCGAGGGACTCATCCGCGATGTGCTGTCCGACGTCGATACACTGGCAGTGCAGGACACCGCGTCGTTCGGCAACCTGCCTTGGCGCGAGGTGTTCACCGACCCACAGTTGCAGGCGCTCATTGAGCAGGGACTGCAGAAGAATGCTAACCTCATGAACGCTGCCCTCAACGTGCAGATGTACGAGGCGATGCTGAAGGCCGCCAAGCTGGCTTTCCTGCCCGCCGTACAGTTGGGTTCCACGAGCCCCATGGGTTCCATCTCAACACTCTTCACCGATCCTTCGGTGACCACCAAGAGTTACTCTATCCCCGTGTCAGCCAGCTGGACGGTGGACCTCTTCGGCAACATCCTGTCGCAGAAGCGCTCCACACAGATGAAGATGCTGGGAATGAAGGACTACCAGATGGCCGTTCGTGCACAGGTGGTCAGCGGCATTGCCAATGCCTACTACACCCTGCTGATGCTCGACCGTCAGCTGGCCATCGTCACCGAGATGGGCCAGATGTCGAAGGAGACATGGGAGATGATGAAACTGCAGTACGAACTGGGACGCGTGCGTTCCACATCTATGCAGAGTGCTGAGGCCGCATACCTCTCCACACAGGCACAGGCCAACGATTTCCGTCGTCAGATCCGTTCCACAGAGAACGCCCTGTCGTTGCTCATTGGCCAGGCCGGCCAGCAGATTCCCCGTTCTACGCTGGAGCAGCAGTCGCTGCCTACAACGTTCTCGACGGGTGTCGGCGTGGCCCTGCTGAAGAACCGTCCCGACGTGCATAACGCAGAGATGACACTGGCTTCGTGCTTCCACGACATCCAGACAGCCCGTTCACAGTTCTACCCCAACGTCACCATCGGTGCACAGTTGGCACTGACCAACAGCAACGGTGCCCTGAATCCTGCCAAGTGGCTCACGACCCTCTTCGGCACCCTGACACAACCCATCTTCATGCGTGGTGCCCTGACGGCCAACCTGAAGGTGTCGCAGCTGAAGTACGAGCAGGCCTTTAACAACTGGCAGAATGCCATCCTCTCAGCTGGCAACGAGGTCTCTAACGCCCTCGTCAACTACAATGCCTACGACGCGAACTCGAAGCTGGAGACACAGCGCATCGCCGTGCTCACGAAGAACGTGGAAGACACCCGACTGCTCTATGAGAGCAAGGGCAGCAGCTACCTCGAAGTGCTTACCGCACAGACACAGCTGCTCAACGCCCAGCTTTCGAAGGTCACCGACGACTTCTACAAGATGCAGGCCGTTGTCTCGTTGTACACAGCCCTGGGAGGCGGAGGAAAGTAATGAGAATTGATAATTGATAATTGATAATTGACAATTGATAATTATGGCAAGCGAAATATCCCCAAAGGCCGAGATTAGTCCCAAGGCGAAGATCGGCGACAACTGTAAGATATTCCCGTTCGTGTATATCGAGGACGATGTGGAGATAGGTGATGGCTGCATCATCTTCCCCTTCGTCAGCATCTGTAGCGGTACACGCATGGGCAAGCGCAACAAGGTCCATCAGGGCTCCGTCATCGGTGCCCTGCCACAGGACTTTGAGTTCCGTGGCGAGAAGACCGAGTGCATCATCGGCGACGGCAACATCATCCGCGAGAACGTCGTCATCAACCGCGCCACCCACGCTGGCGGACAGACCGTCATCGGCAACGAGAACGTGCTCATGGAGGGTGCCCACATCTCGCACGACACGAAGGTCGGCAACGGCTGTGTCTTCGGCTACGGTACGAAGATTGCCGGCGACTGCCTCATCGAGGACAGCGTCATCTTCTCCAGCTCGGTCATCGAGAACGCCAAGACACGCGTCGGTCGTGGTGCAATGGTACAGGCCGGCACCACGTTCTCAAAGGACATCCCGCCTTACATCATCTGCACCAAGCGTGCTGAGTATGGCGGTGTCAACACCACTATTGGTCGTTCCCATGGTGTCGATGAGAAGACGCTCAAGCACATTGCCAACGCCTACCGTCTGGTGTTCAATGGCAACGTCTCCGTCTTCGATGCTGTCAACCAGATTGAGGAGCAGGTGCCCGACGGCCCCGCTATCCGTCATATCATCGAGTTCATCCGTGCCACACAACTCGGCATCATCTCGAAGATATAGACATCGTTAAGACGACTGCAAAAATAATCGCCGCTGTCCGAAGCATACGGACGGCGGCGATTCTGTTTTGTACCGGTTTCTACTTAGAACCCGAAGATATCGGTGAGGGTGACACGACGCACAGGGCTGTAGGGCTTCAGAGCCTCCATGTCGAGTTCCTTCTCGTCGCCGAGGATGATGTAGCGATACGGCTTACGAGCTATCTGCTTCTGCTCAAAGTCAACGATATCCTTCATCGTCAGCTTCGGCAGTTGCTCATAGATGGGCTTGTTGATGTCGTAGTCGAGGCCGAGGTCGCGAGCCTGGAGCCAGGCGCTGATGATGCCGAACTTCGTGGTACGACGGCTGGCGAGCTGCTTCATCAGACCCTCTTTGGCAATATTGAACGACGACTCACTCTGCGGGATGGTGTCGAGAATGGTGTGGAAGTGGCGCACGCAGTCCATCATCTTGTCGTTCTGTGTGATGATGTGGGTGAAGAAGCTCTCAGGCTCACCCTTGCGTGATGGCTGGTCGTAGATGGCCCATGCGTTGTAGGCCAGTCCACGTGTCTCGCGCATCTCCTGGAACACGATGGTGTTCATGCCGCCACCGAAGTACTCATTAAAGAGTGCCTGCACGGCAGCCTCTTCGGGCTTCCACTGACGCATCTCGTTGTGGTACATACGCATATAGATATTCTTAGCGTCGTAGGGAGCAATCAGCACCTCGCTGGTGGGTGTCGCCTCCATCACATAGGGCTTGTTCACGGGTACAGGCTGCAGCTTGGCAGGTATCGTGTGGCTCTTAGCCATCATGTCCGACAGCTCCTGCTCG
>Ga0310786_10002788_pt1 | contig 26181 bp, 24 predicted proteins | sample AusTroGonzalo_MG_FD_203881 | JGI IMG/M metagenome (GOLD analysis project Ga0310786, IMG submission 203881) | Bovine rumen microbial communities from tropical cattle in Woodstock, Queensland, Australia - Gonzalo_03 (v2) (version 2) | ecosystem: Host-associated > Mammals > Digestive system >...
CTTTCCGACCAGACTTCGCATCCAGAACTTCGCAAAGAGATTCTTGATGAAGTTAGCATCACCCTGCTCGAAATTGCGGTAATTAGCCCTGTTTACATGTAGTTCACCTATCTTCCGACTGCCATCCTTGATGTCATTGAGAAAATTAATCTCACGCCTTAACAGACTGATGGTGATATCAGGACGGAGACGCATGAGTTCCTCTTTGACACGCTTTTTGTACTGACGCTGTTTCTTGAGATATACAAAGATCTTCTTAAGGAAAGAACAAGTCCAGAGTTCCTCGAAATTAATGTCAAAGTTGATAACCTTCACCTTGTCAGAAAGGGGATAGAACAAAGGTTTATCTTTTCCATCCGTCAGGATGATGGTGATGTCATAACCGAAATGTTCTGCAAAGAAATTCGCCTTCAATGTTAGGACACGCTCCACCCCGCCTGCCATGTAGAGTGCAGGCGTCAGATAGACAATCTTATAGCGTTTATCTTCCATTGAACAGGTTTTCTGATGCAAAAATACAAAATAAAATGCAAACGGCTTTGATATTAAAGAGAAAAATATTAATTTTGCGAAAAATATCATTCAAAAGATGCCTAAAGTCAGTGTCATCTTACCTGTTTATAATGTCGAACCTTATCTCGACGAGGCGCTATGTTCTTTGGAGAACCAGACTCTAAAGGACATAGAAATCATTGCCGTGAATGATGGTTCAACGGACAACAGCCTATCTATTTTAGAGAGACATGCCCTTACAGAAAAGAGATTACATATTTATAGCCAAACAAACCAAGGGTTATCTGGCGCAAGAAATACTGGCATGAAATATTGCATAGGAGAATACATCTTTTTCATGGACTCTGATGATATAATTGAAGAAAAAGCCCTTGAAGAAAGCTATAACTATGCAAGAATAAACAATGCAGATGTATGTCTCTTCGATGCAGAAATCTTTTACGAAAGCAATTCCTCACCAATTCCATGGGATTACGATAGGAGCGATGTTTTAAAAGAAGAAAAAAGATACGATGGTCATTACCTATTAAACAGGTTACTCGATAAAGAAAAATATAGAGCTGTCGCATGGTTACAGCTCACCAAATGGGATTATCTAAAGAATCTCAATCTCCATTTCTACCAAGGAATCATTCATGAAGACGAATTATATACTCCACAACTTATCTTACAAACAAATAATATATTCTATTTAAAAAAGAAATATGTTAAACACAGAGTAAGAAACACGTCAATAGTTGGAAAAGGCTACTCAAAAAAGAACATCAACTGTTATCTGACAGTGATTGATGAACTGTTTAAATTCCAGCGTTCCCCGCTGATAGACAAATTTGCACGTTATACCCTCAGTAAGGTGTTCTATACTGGTCACCTCATTCCGTTTAAAGAGAAATTGGGCGTATTCTGGCGAGCCGTCAAGTCAGGATACCTGAGATATATCGGCTGGAAGTCGAGTCTCGTGTTTTTGCTGAAAAGTAAGAAATAATTATGAATAAGGAAGGAATTAGAGAAGGACTAAAATCGAGTCCAAAGATGAAGCGTCTGTTGGACTATCTCATCATGAACCAACGGGATGCGAGACCGCGATGGTATATCCGGATGCTGGCACCGCTATATCAGCATAGGGGACGGCACTCGAAGATATACAGTTCGGTGAGGATGGACACCCCACCCTATAGAAAATTTTCGTTGGGTGAGCGGAGCGTGGTAGAGTCGTTTTCGTGCATCAACAATGCGGTGGGCGACGTGATCATTGGTGACCATACTCGCATTGGAATCCATAACACGATTATCGGTCCGGTGACCATCGGCAGTCATGTAAACCTGGCACAGGGTATCACCGTGACCGCACTAAACCACAACTTCAGTGATAGCACAAAAACTATTGGCGAACAAGGAATTACAACAAAACAAGTTGTTATAAAAGATGACGTCTGGATAGGTGCAAATGCGGTTATTCTACCAGGTGTGACCATCGGTCGCCACTGTGTTGTAGCTGCTGGTGCAGTGGTCACGAAGGACGTTCCTGACAACACATTAGTTGGCGGAGTTCCTGCAAAAGTCATCAAGCAACTTTGATGGTTCATGGTTAACGATTATCGGTTAAAGGTTATTGGTAAATGAAGATTGGAATTGAGGCACAACGGATATTTCGGAAGAACAAACACGGCATGGACTATGTGGTGCTGCAAGAGATACTGCAGCTGCAACAGATAGACCATCAGAACGAATATTATGTCTTTGTGAAGCCCGGACCCGACCGCTGCGTGGAAGACAGCAGCAGGGTACACGTCATAGAGATTAACACGCCATCGTATCCTCTCTGGGAACAGTTTGCGCTACCGAGAGCCGCAAAACAAGTGGGAGTGGACATACTGCACTGCACCAGTAACACGGCCCCCATCTTTTGCGACATCCCCCTTGTGCTGACCCTTCACGACATCATCTTCCTGGAACCCCGCGACAAGCAGAACCGTTCGCTCTATCAGAACATGGGATGGCTATACCGCCGTCTGGTGGTGCCTCGCATCCTAAACAAATGTGAGCGCATCATTACCGTCAGCGAATTCGAGAGAAACAATATCATCAAGAAGCTGGACATACCCGAACGGCGTATCAAGATGATTTATAACGGCTACAACGAGTGGTTCCGTCCCCTCAGCGACGACCAGGAGGTGTACAAAAAATACATGCCGGAAAAGGGATTTCTGTTTTTCCTGGGCAACACCGACCCGAAGAAGAACACAGAGCGTACGCTGGTGGCCTATTCAAAATACCTAGAGCGGTCGGAGGTGAAACGTCCGCTGTTGATGGCCGACCTGGACCAGGAATACCTGAACGGCATCATCAGCCGCAACCACATAGAGAATATCCGCGAGAAGATATTCATGCCCGGCTATATCCAGAACAAGGACCTACCTTATATTTATAATAGTGCATTTGCCTTCCTCTACACCTCGCTCCGTGAGAGTTTCGGCATTCCCCTCCTCGAAGCCATGGCCTGCGGTACCCCCGTGGTGACCAGCAACACCTCATCGATGCCAGAGATTGGCGGCCTCAATGCCATCCTGGTAAATCCAGAACGGGCAGACGAGATTGCGGATATGCTCATCAAACTGGAGCAAGACGCAACGTTCTATCAAAAACAAAAAGAATGGGGATTGGCTAGAGCAACACTGTTCTCATGGAGATTCACGGCAGAACAGTTGCTGGAGCTATATCAAGAGGTGAAAGGTTGATTTGGTGGAAAGAGGAAAGAGGAAGGTGGAAAGAATTTAGAAATCATCAAATAGACTAAGCGAGAGATCGACCTGCGGTTTCTCGCTTTCTGTTTCCTCCTCAAGGACCTCTTCCTGAAATTCCAACATGAGTTGACGGGCATCGGCATTGTTCTGTGTGTTCAGCCGATAATAGCCGCGACGACCTGTGCTCTCGATGAGCGACTGGGGCGACTTGGAATTCTTTAGCAGATACTGCTGCACCTGACGATGGACATCCTGGACATCGGGCTGAGAGAAGAGCGTGCAGTTCAGGTTATAGACATGCTTGGTCAACATAGAAACGCTGATGCCACGCTCGCCTACTTCCGACAGGATATGCAATATCTGTTGCTCGTTAATCATATCTCACTAAAAAAGGTCGGTAATACTGTGCTTACCGACCTTTTCTTATCGTCTCTAATGCTAATCTCTTAGGCCAGAACAACCTTGTTGTCCTCAGTGCTCAGGAGCTTACCCTCCTTGAACAGCCAACCAAGACCCAGCAAAGTCTCTTCCTCTGAAATCTTTGCAGCCTTTGCAATCTCCTTTACTGCGAGAGCCTTCTCGGCTGCTGCCAGTACCTGATAAACATCTCCTGCCTTGAAACCAATGTTCTCAGCGTTCACTGCAACCGTTGCCTTAGCGGCGGCCTTGGGAGCGGCCTTCTTAGCGGTTGTTGACTTCTTAGCTGCTACCTTTGTCTCCTTTACCTCAGCAGCCTTCTTAGTCGTTGCTTTCTTTTCTGCCATAATGCTTAAAAAAATTAATACTTCTTGAAGTTGATTATATCAATTCGCTGACAAAAGTACCACTTTTTGTTAAGGAAACTCACTGATTTATAACAGTTTCTTTTAAATCTTTAACTATTCTTGACGTATGTCAACTGACTGATGGAGCAAGGACAGTGAAAAACTCACTTTTCACTGTCTTGCGTTAAATCAATTTTCAGCTGCAATTCCTCCAACTGTTTGGGATCCAGTTCACCAGGAGCATCGAGCATGACATCACGTCCACTGTTGTTCTTGGGGAAGGCGATACAGTCGCGGATGCTATCGAGACCAGCCATGAGGCTGACGAAACGATCGAGACCGAAAGCCAGACCAGCATGAGGGGGTGCACCGTACTTGAAGGCGTTGATGAGGAAGCCGAACTGAGCCATAGCACGCTCGGGGGTGAAGCCCAGAATCTGGAACATCTTCTCCTGCAACTTGCCATCGTGGATACGCAGTGAACCACCGCCTACCTCTACGCCATTACAAACGAAGTCGTAGGCCACGGCACGTACCTTCTCAGGAGCGCTGTCGAGCAGGGGAATATCGTCGGGGTTGGGCATCGTGAACGGATGGTGCGTAGCCATGAGGCGCTGCTCTTCGTCGCTCCACTCGAACAGGGGGAAGTCAACAATCCACAGACATACGAACTTATCCTTGTCGCGGAGGCCCAGACGGTCGCCCATCTCCAGACGCAGGGTGCAGAGCTGCACACGGGTCTTGTTGGCATTGTCGCCAGAGAGGATCAGCACGAGGTCGCCATCCTTGGCGCCCATTGCTTCCTTGACCTTCTGCCAAACCTCGGGCTCGTAGAACTTATCGATAGATGACTTCACCGTGCCATCGGTATTGAACTTCACATAAACCAGACCCTTGGCGCCAACCTGAGGACGCTTGACGAAATCGGTGAGCTGGTCGAGCTGCTTGCGGGTATAGCCGGCAGCGCCAGGTACGCAGATACCACCGATATAATTGGCCTCGTTGAATACGGGGAAGGTACCAGTGCCCTTCAGAACGTCCATCAGTTCGACGAACTCCATACCGAAGCGCAGGTCGGGCTTGTCGGAACCGAAGCGACGCATGGCCTCGTGCCAAGTCATACGCTGCAGGGCGGGCAACTCGATGCCACGAATCTCCTTGAACAGATGACGGGCCAGGTCCTCGAAGATCTGCAGCACATCCTCCTGCTCAACGAACGACATCTCACAGTCGATCTGGGTGAACTCGGGCTGACGGTCAGCACGCAGGTCCTCATCGCGGAAGCACTTGGCAATCTGGAAATAACGGTCGAAACCGCTGACCATCAACAGCTGCTTTAGGGTCTGTGGAGACTGAGGAAGCGCATAGAACTGACCAGGATTCATACGGCTGGGCACCACGAAGTCGCGGGCACCCTCGGGAGTAGAACCAATCAGGATTGGTGTCTCGACCTCGATGAAGTTCTGAGCGTCGAGGAAGTTACGAATCAGGATGGTCATCTTATGACGCAGCTCGAGGTTCTTGCGAACAGCAGAACGGCGCAAATCCAGATAACGGTACTTCATGCGGATATCATCGCCACCATCGGTCTGATCCTCAATGGTAAACGGAGGTGTGAGACTCTCGCTCAGGATATTCAATGCCGAGACAAGGATCTCGATATCGCCCGTAGGCATCTTGGGGTTCTTTGACTGGCGCTCGCTCACCACACCCTTGATCTGGATACAGAACTCACGTCCCAGTTTGTTGGCGCGGTCGCAAAGGGCAGCGTCCTTCGACTCATCAAAAACCAACTGTGTCAATCCATAACGGTCGCGCAGGTCGACGAAGGTCATACCTCCCATCTTTCTCGTGCGCTGAACCCATCCGGCCAGGGTTACCTCAAGGCCGGCATCGGTGAGACGAAGCTCACCACATGTCTTTGTTCTATACATCTTTATATATATATGTTTTTACTTTCGAGCTGCAAAGTTACATCTTTTTCGCCAAAAAGCCTCATGTTTTACGGCAAAAATAAGAAAAAGACGCTATTTCGGCTCTACATGCACTGCCACATGGGTTTCTTCGCCATAGTGACTGCGCAGCAAATCCTCCACCTCTGAGGCCTTATCATGAGCCTCACGCAGGGTGATGTCGCCATCCATCAGGATATGCAGTTCGATGGCATAATGATTTCCTATTCGACGGGTACACAGGTCGTGAGGCATCACGTTTCCAGGCAGCTCACCCACCAGGCGGAGTATCTCATCCTCAACAGCATCGGGCAACGACTGTTCCATCAGGTCGCCAATGCCGTTACGCAGCAGGTCGATAGCGACCTTCGTGATAAACGCGCCAACAACAACTGAGGCCACAGGGTCGAGCACCGTCCATCGCTGCCCCAGGAAGATGGCACCGCCGATACCGAGGGACGTGCCCAGCGACGACAGGGCATCGCTGCGATGATGCCAGGCGTTGGCCTCCACGGCCTGCGAGTTCAGTTGACGGGCCTTCACCATGGAATAGCGATAGACTGCCTCTTTCATGATGACGGACAACAATGCCGCCCATAATGCCAACAGACCAGGGGCTTCCAACGATTGTCCGTTGAACCAGTCTATAATCTTGATGACGCCGCTGTAAACGATACCTATCGCCGCTGCCAACAAAGCCACGCCAATCAGGGTCATGGCCAGCGTCTCGTACTTGCCGTGACCATAGTCGTGCGACTTGTCCTTGGGTTTTCCGCTGATGTGGACAAACAACAGCACGATGATATCGGTGACGAAATCCGACAAAGAGTGAACGGCATCGGCCACCATAGCAGCACTATGTCCCAAGATGCCTGCCACGAACTTGAAGACCAGCAGCAGCACGTTGACTGCACCGCCTACAAGCGTCACCTTATATATCTCTTTGTTTCTCACAGCGTGCAAAATTATATGTTTTATTCGGAAATACAAAAAGAAAACAGATTTTCTTTTGCATTTTCGCTCGATTTGCACTACCTCTGAGCAAGTTCGAAGGTACTCCCGTTCGGAAAATTGCAAATAAATTTGCATTTTCGCTCACTTATTCGTACCTTTGTCCCCACAAAAATACTAAAACAGCATGAAAAGACTAACGACCCTACTGGGAACTATACTGATGGCTGCCAACCTCATGGCACAGACCACCGCTCAGGATGTGCTGAGCATCACGCAGAAAGTCAACGACTACTTCATGGCGAAATATGCCGACCCCACCCTACCTACCAACGTCAAGAAGGTGAGGCCGTCGAGCCTTTGGACGCGTGCCGTCTACTACGAAGGACTGATGGCCCTCTGCGACATCGACCCGCAAAAGCGCCATCTGGACTACACCGACCGCTGGGCAGAGTTTCATCAATGGACACCACGAAACGGCATCAATACCTGCGACGCCGACGACCAGTGCTGCATGCAGACCTACCTGATGCGCTACCTCAAGAACCACAAGGAGGAGATTCTGGTGAGGGCGGTGGCCAACCTGGAGCACCAGATGCAGACGCCCAACGACAAGAAAAACGCTACCGCCAAGACGAAAGGCACACAGCCCTCACTCTACGGCTGGTGGACCTGGATTGACGCCATCCAGATGGCGATGCCCGTCTATATGCAGGTCTATAAGATTACTGGCGACGAGAAGTATCGCGACCACGCCATGAAGATGTACCGCTGGAGCCGTAATGAATGTGGCGGCGGACTGTTCAACACGAAGGACGGACTATGGTGGCGCGATGCCGACTATGTGCCTCCTTACAAAGAGCCCGACGGACAGCAGTGCTACTGGAGTCGCGGCAACGGCTGGGTATATGCAGCTTTGGTACGATGCATGAATGAACTGTCGCCCAAGGAGAAAACGTATAAAGAGTTGAAGAAGGACTTCCTCCTGATGAGCGAAGGTCTCAGGAAATGTCAGCGCGAGGACGGTTTCTGGAATCCCAGCCTCGTGAGCACCAACTATGCGATGCCCGAGACCAGCGGCACGGCCCTGTTCCTCTATGGCATCTGCTGGGGCATGCGTCAGGGTTATCTGAAAGAGAGCGTTTATCGTCCCATTGCCGACAAAGCCTGGCTGGCTATGGTCAAAGAGGCCGTCCACACAGATGGTTTCCTGGGCTGGATGCAGGGCACTGGCAAGGACCCGTCGGCTGGCCAACCACTGAGCTACACCCGCATTCCAGACTTTGAAGACTACGGCACAGGGTGCTTCCTGTTAGGCGCCACCGAGTATTATAAACTTCTAACTAATTATAAAAACCTTTAATTTAAGTACGTTCACTTAGAACTTTTTAGTATTTTTGCGTCAAAAATATAAAACTTAATATTGCGTATGAAGAAAGTATTATTGATGGCCATGATGCTGATTTGCGGACTGACCTTCGCTACAGCACAGAAACAGGCAGAGATCAAGTTTGACAAGCTGACTCACGATTTTGGAAAATTCTCAGAGAAGGAACCAGTAGTGAGCTGCACCTTCACATTCCAGAATGCAGGCGAGACACCGCTGATTATCAATCAGGCTATTGCCTCTTGCGGATGTACCGTACCCGAATACACCAAAGACCCTATCGCTCCAGGTGCAAAAGGTGAGATCAAGGTGACCTACAACGGTACTGGCAAGTTGCCCGGACACTTCAAGAAGTCCATCACCGTGAGAACCAACGGCGTCGTTGAAATGACCCGTCTCTATATCGAAGGTGATATGGAAGAGGCGAAATAGACAGTATTTTCCCTATAATATAAAAGAGGTGGTCACGATGGCCACCTCTTTTATTATGACTATAACTAAAAACCTATCCTACGCGTGTTTTTCTCATCCAGCCGTTCGTTGTCACAATGTCGGATGAGCATAGGCAGCACATCCTCATCATGACCATGAAGAATGGTGTCAATGGCAAAGTGACGGGCGATGTTCTCAATCTGACCACCACTGAAGTCATATTTCGAGGCCAGCGTGTGCACATCCAGTTCGCTGAGTTCTGGAATCATCGTCTGCCAGATGCTGGCGCGAGCCTCCTCAGTGGGCTTGTCAAACTTAATCTTATAAAGGAACCTGCGCTCGAAGGCCTTGTCCAGATTCTGTTGCAGGTTGGTGGTGGCAATCATGATGCCGTCAAGTGTCTCCATCTCCTGCAGGATGATGTTCTGGATACTGTTCTCCATCTTGTCCACAGCACTCTGTGCTCCGTTCTTACGAATGCCGATGATGGCATCAGCCTCGTTGAACAGCAGGATGGGCGTCACCTGGGCTCGCTTCACCTGTTCACGATAGCGGTCAAAGAGCGCCTTGATATTCTTCTCGCTCTCCCCCACCCACTTGCTCTTGATGCGGGGCACATCCACCACCATGATGCTGCGTCCCGTCTGACGTGCCAACTGATAGACCGTCTCCGTCTTACCAGTTCCTGGTCCGCCATAGAACAGACAGGCGAAACCGTTGCGGAAGCCCTTTTCCTTCATGCGCTCCTGAATCTTCTGGAAGTTCTCTGGCTGAAGGAAACGTCCCAGCTCCTCTACCTGTCGCTGAATGTCCTTGGGGAAGAACAACTGCTTCTCGCCCAGCGTCGTCGGGTCGATGACATCAGCCAGCTTTTCCGTTGACGTATTAATGTTCATCTCTGCCAACAGCGTCCGCTTGGCACTCTCCGTCAGCTTATAGCGTGTATTGTCGGCAATGCCGTCCTCGCAACGATACTCAATGATTTTCTTCTCCATCAACCTGTGGTCCCCACAGCGCAGGGCACCCTTCACCTTGCTGAATTCGTTCTTGGTATCGTACAAATCCTCCATCTGACTAAAGCGGATATCGTCATCATCCTTGTTTATCAGGCAGTGACAGAAGAATGTCACCAGCAACTGTTCGTTTTCCCTCAGATAATACTCCTTCAGATGACGAACGAAACCAATCTGCGGATTATCCTTAAAGAGCGCCTCCAGCTCCTCGCGGAGTTCCTTAGGCGAGATGGCGTTGTCATCCAAATCCTCAAACCACATGTCAAGCAACTCGAACAGTTCGGCGCAGTCCAATTCTGTGCGCTTGGGCAACTGATACACCTCGTTGTGCTTCAGGCAGCGGATGACTGCGGTGGGAATGTCGAAGTCGTCCTCGTCCTTCACATCACGATAGCGCAACAGTCTGCGACGCACCAGTGCATCGATGTCGCTGGCAAAACTCAGCACACCAATCTTATTCAGATCCAGATACGAGGCCAGGTCATCATAATCGATATGTCGCGGCCCTTTCTCCATACAGACACAGAACAGCACAACCTGTCGCTCCGTGATACCATAACTCTTTGCCAGCAGTTGAATCTCAGCCTTGGCCTTCTTCATGAACTCCTTGCTCATCTTCGAGTCCTCTGCCAGCTCCACCACACGCTCAATAGCCTGCAGCAGTGTCATCTCCTTGTTTGTCTTTGTTTCTTTTTTCATTGTCATTCGTCTTATTTTCAAATCACAATGATAATATAGAAACAATCGCCAAAAAATTCAATAATCAGGGTAACTTTTTTTCAAATCGACTCTTGATACGACTCGCCGTTTTCAAACACATCATCTACCCACCAGTCAGCATCTTCTGGTTTGATGTTGCCTTCTTGGTACTCTTCGAAGTCGTATGGTACGCATACTATTTCTGCAGCTACATCGTCTTTTTCTATGTCAATGTTCCGCTGTCCGAAGATGACACACTCATCACTCGTCACCTGATAGCCCTCTGCCTCCAGTTCTGGCAGCACCTCCACTATCGGTCTTTCTATGTATTTACCCCAGTCTTGCATAAACACACTTATTATTTTTTCAAATTCGCTATGTCCTGTATAATTTTATCAACAAGATCATCACATGTAGTACTATCTGGAATTTCTATCCATTGATAGACAAAGCAACTGATAAGACCATGGTGGTTTTTGTCTGGTATTCCATTACAATATTTACAATACCCTTTATTCTTATTTTGTCCGAATGGAATGCCAACAAAGGGGTAATTCGTTGGAGTTTTAGCATTATTCAAGGATAATATATAGGGATAATTCATTTGTAAATAATCAAGCCCCTTCTGCGAAGGAATATACCCCTTACCACTTTTAATTATTCTGTCACCAATCTTCGTGTCATAATATTCAACTGCATGGCGATATTGCTTGCCTTGAATCTGAATAATAATTGCATCCGCTTGATTTCTGATTCTTACCTCAATAAGAGGAAGATTCGTATAACTCCATCCCACAAATATATCATCATCTGACAAATCCTCATATTTAGAAACAACGTTCATTCCATGATTCAGACATTCCTTGAATAGTTTCTGATAAAGGACTTGGGCCTTTCTCTTTCCACAGATATCATGTATTCCTAAATCCAATTTAATATTGTTCTGTTCTGCTCGAGAAAAATAATATTCTTCATTATCAAATGTCTCAATAATCTGCTGCAAATTATCAACATATTCACAGTAGTCCTTTAGCAACTGCGAATGGTATGAATCAGCAAGAGATACTTTTGATAACTTTTCTGACAGGTCTTTATATGTAATTATCTTCCACCCCTTTGCCCCCGTCAAGTCATGAAGATGTGAAGTCATGGTTAAAAGAATTAGAATACATGAATCTTCGTTCACTTCACTCCTATATCTGTCTAACTGCTCTTTTGTTGGGACGCTTTTCACCTTGTTTTCAATAAGGATTCTCGGATTATCGCATGAATCTTTAATGCATATATCAAAATGCTTATATTCTCTAACTATGCTATAATCCTGTATTTCATCTGGCCAACTACCAGCCCCAAGCAATTGATTGATAAGCCAATTAAACTCAATCTTATATATATTACCAAACCATGCAAGGAAATTACTATGGAATAATTCCTTATTGGCCATTGAAAGATTATACAAAGGCGAATCCTTCAATTTCTTTATATTATCCATCATCATGATTACAACAACGATTGTCCTATACATCGTGAGGTTGTTTATTTTGTTTTATATTGTTATGCAGTTACTTCTTTAAGTTTCTCCCAGACTTTCACCATTGCCCAGGTGTCGAGTTCGCAATAACGGAGGAGAGCCTCGCGACTGGCTTCGGCTTCTTCTGGCTCCATGAATTGAATCTGGGGAAAGAGAGTCATAGCATGACCTCCATTCTGACAACGCTCATCGAGGTTGTGGTAATTTAGGGTCGGTTCATCTGGGAAGAGGGCCGGCAACACACTCTTGATAGAGAATGAACCATGCATAGCCGGTACATAATAGTAACTACTTTGGAATGGTGTGAGCAAGTCTTGAATGTTTTCTCGTATGTTCAACAGGTGAACAGCGAGATCAGGATAGAGCGACGCCAATTCCTTGATGCGCCCACACTCGAAACCTTTGTTATAGGCCAAGGTACAGACGTTCATCGGGATGTCCTTGCAAAGTTGCTCGGCCAAAGAGCGACGTGGATCGTTACCATCATTAGGTGCTAAGAATTCCAAATGTTCGTATGGCGCATCAGCACTACGCTTGATGTGCAATGAATACTGGAAGGTAATCTGCTGATAAGGTCTCTGACCATCATACTGCGGCACAGGTTGTTGCAGCGTCTCGAAGTCGAGGAAATAAAGCGGATAACTGAGACCATCAAGGAACTCGCGGATGCCTTTTACTTCTATCTGCTCCGTCTGGTTCAGCGTACACTCTACCTGCATCTGTTGCTTATCGCTCAGTTTCTCTTCGCGTACATCCTCAAATAATATACGGCCTGCATAATAATGCTCCAGTTTCTTCGCAAAGTTCATGCGATAGAGGTCAAAAACGGTTGGTACATCACTTGGGATACCATGCTGCCGTTTGCAGTAGTCAAAGAAAGCGCAGCTGTAGGGTTTCATGCAGTGCTCTGAGATATCCAAATTAGGCTCTTCATCCACAGCCAGCAACTTCAATGCCTGACTAACACGAGCAGGCACTTTCAAATACTCATTCTCCACCAACTCCTTCATATCGATGATGGCGAATAGTTTCTGGATGTCAAGCTCACCCTGACGGACATAATCGCTGTTGAGGCAAACTATATAGGTATCAGTCACATTGATGCCACACTGCGTCATCACCCATTTCTGATAGGCAATGTCTGGCGCATATTTCTCCAGTCTCGTCTCCTGTCCGTCGAACTCAGGGAAGCTACTGCTCTTTACCTCGTAGATAGCCCAACCATCCTTAGTTTTACGCAGGATGTCAACAGCACAATAATGTGAATCGCAGGCAAACGATGCTTCGCAAATGACATCCGTCCCATTGGCCATCTCTTCTTTCGTTTTGCCAATCATAGCTTGGAGGTCGAGGCTTCCATCCTTACGTTTGGTAGTCACCTCCACAAATGGGCCGAACAACTGCATGGCAAGATCACCCACCTCGTTGCCACTCTCGAAGCGAGCTTCAACGCTTGCATCAACAGTAGCCTCGTTAGGTTTATAAGTTCTCAACCACAATGCCTTCGGACACTGACAAAACTGCGTATAACGCGACTTTGATAATCCTTTTGCCATCAGTTAGTAGACGATTGCCTTTACATCGCGAGGTCTTTAGACGTTTCAAGTTTTAGATTGAATGCAAAGTTAATAAATAAAGAGTATTCCACAAAACAATTCCGTAAAAAAATTGTTTCAGGCAGCAAGAGCCAGAGGCTCCTGCTGTTTGGTGAGGTGGAAGTGTTTGGTCATTTTGTTAAGGAGAGAGGTGGTTTCGACTTCTGAGAGGTCAAAAATGGTGAGGGCATAGACCCCAAGGTTGAGTGATGGGGTAAAGAAGACTCTTTTGTTGTAGAGGTACTTTTGGATTTTGTTGAAGTAGTTCTTGGAACTGGTTTTAATTGTTGTTGCCATATCTTTTATGTTTTAAATTTTTGATGTGCATAATATAGACACTTTTGCGAAAAAATTCAAAAATCAGGGCAACTTTTTTTATTTAACCTCCAGTTTTTGCGCGTTCCACCAGTAAAAAGGCTGGCGGATGCAGAACTGAGGAATTGGATATCAGGCCAGAAATGCTTGACGATATCGTTTTGTAGCACACGATAGTCAATGTGTTTCTCACACTCCGAAAAGTCCCACCATACGAAGCACAGCCTCACATCCTGCCCCACCCTTCTTTCCTCTATGGTGAAGCCCTGCTGGAAGTCGCCCGTGCCTTGCTGTGTCAGGTCCACGCCCAACTGCTCCAGACTAACCTTTCGGGTCTGTTCCACTACATAGTCACGTACCAGTTCAAAATCCTCTGGCCGCTCAGTGGTCATGTACCACTCTTTCAAATGAAAAAAAGTTTCTCTCATCATTACAATCTTTTGATTTTTGTTTGATGTGCATAATATAGACACTTTCGCGAAAAAATTCAAAAATCAGAGATTCTTTTTTACGAGAGATTCACGTGATATTGAAATCTGGTCGAACGACTACTTCCTGAAGTTGGCCGACATGATGGTGTTTAAGGATTGAAAAGATAATAGTGGTACTTTACGGTCGTTCCGACGTCATCTTGCGGTGGTTCCAATGGCATCTACGACCCGTTCCGATGATACTTTAGGGGGGTAAAGTATCATCGGAACATCCGCAAAGCGCCGTCGGAACAGGTGGAAGGAACGTCAGGAACGACTCTAAAGTGACGTATAAACAACCATAAAGCAACATCCTTTCCACAATACCTTATATTGAAAAGCATCCTCATCTCTCCCGTCATCTTCGGAATCGCCTTTGTACAAAGGGGTTTCGGCACGGGAGTGATTATTTTCATCCCTCCCATATCTCTCCCATATCACTCCCGTCACCCTCATGTAGATTTCGTGATAAGGCATGGTGTAAGCGTGTCCGCTGAGACTTCAATATGCTTATACTAGGAGAGTCGAAGGGAGAGATGAAGGGAGAGATATGGGAGAGATGAAGGGAGGGATGGAAATGGTGAAATCCCTTTATTTAAAGGGCTCAGCGCCTCTAGACGGGAGGGATGAGCAGGATTTCGTTAATCGCTCGGTTCCGCCGCTTCGCTCTGCGAAGAACCCTTGGTTGTCTGTGAATAAGGCACGCTTATTTCTCGATAATGCAGCCTTATTCGTGCCAATTATTCCCATACTGGGAACTATTTATTCCCACCTTGGGAACAAAATATTCCCAGACCGGGAATAATCACGAAGGAAGACCTAGTGAATCTCCGTCTGCCAACAACGAGTCGTCTGTGGCAAAGACCATCATCTACCGCAGGGTAAAAGAAGGTCTCGTCAAAAAGATCGGCGCCAACCTCTGGCAAAAGGTTGAGTCAAAATATTTAAAATCATCAAACAGAAATGAAAAAATAATTGTATCTTTGCACCATGAACTATAATTATTATAAACTTTCTTTATCATTGTTTGCTCTCTTTGCATCAATGATTGTGTATGGAGGCGTATACTCAGTACAAGACTCTATACAACAGAAAGAGCGTATAGAGATTCCTCTTCCCAAAAGGCATTCTTCGGAACAGATTCTATATCGCAAAGGCTATACCATATCCTACAATAAAGATTATAAAATTCCTAACTGGGTGGCTTGGCATTTGACTGCAGAACACGCTACAGGTTCCATTCCTCCCCAAAGATATTTCCAAATCTGTCAAATCTAAGGCTGATTTGAAAGATTGGGAATAGTATCTTTATCACCTTTAGTGCTTCATCACCAAACAAAACAGCCCGCCGAGCTATTAGCAGTTCGACGGGCTGTGATATTTGAAAAACTAAATTTCGATTACTTGGCGTAAGCCACAGACCTGGTCTCACGAATCACGGTGATCTTCACCTGACCGGGATAGGTCATCTCGTTCTGGATCTTGGTGGCAATCTCGCCGCTCAGTGCCTCGGTCTCGGCATCGTCCATCTTGTCGGCACCTACAATGACACGGAGCTCACGACCAGCCTGGATGGCATAGGTCTTGGTGACGCCAGGATAGCTCATGGCGATGGCCTCGAGGTCGTTGAGACGCTTGATGTAGGCCTCTACAATCTCACGACGGGCACCAGGACGGGCACCAGAGATGGCATCGCACACCTGAACGATGGGAGCCAGCAGGGTCTGCATCTCCATCTCGTCGTGGTGGGCACCAATGGCATTGCAGATATCGGGCTTCTCCTTGTACTTCTCGGCAATCTTGGCGCCATAGAGTGCGTGAGGCATCTCGTTCTCCTCATCGGGCACCTTACCAATATCGTGGAGCAGTCCGGCACGCTTTGCCTTCTTGGGGTTCAGGCCCAGCTCTGAAGCCATTACGGCACAGAGGTTGGCAGTCTCGCGTGCATGCTGCAGCAGGTTCTGACCATAGCTGGAACGATATTTCATCTTACCGATGATACGTACCAACTCGGGATGCAAGCCGTGGATACCCAGGTCGATAGCGGTGCGCTTACCTGTCTCGATAATCTCGTTGTCGAGCTGCTTCTTCACCTTGGCCACCACTTCCTCGATACGGGCGGGGTGGATACGGCCATCGCTGACCAGCTGATGGAGGGCCAGACGGCAGACCTCACGACGCACAGGGTCGAAGCCACTGATGACGATAGCCTCAGGAGTATCGTCGACTACAATCTCAACACCGCAGGCAGCCTCCAGAGCACGGATGTTTCGGCCTTCACGTCCAATGACGCGACCCTTCACATCATCATTGTCGATATGGAACACCGACACGCTGTTCTCGATGGCAGTCTCAGTAGCCACACGCTGGATGGTCTGAATCACAATCTTCTTGGCCTGGGCATTGGCGTTGAGCTTAGCCTCGTCCATAATCTCATTGACATAGGCGGCAGCATCGGTACGAGCCTCATCCTTCATGGCTTCCACCAATCGGGCCTTAGCTTCCTCGGCGCTCAGTCCAGAGAGCTCCTCCAACTTCTCGCGCTCCTTCTGCTGCATCTTACCCAGTTCCTCCTGTTTCAGGGCCAGTGCCTTCTTCTCGTTGTCGATACGCTGCTGCTGATTATCCAAATCATTCTTGCGGCGGCCCAACTCTTCCTGACGCTGATTCAGCGATATCTCACGCTGCTTCAGGCGGTTCTCGCCCTGCTGGATGTGCTGATTGCGCTGCTGCACTTCCTTTTCGAGTTCGCTCTTCTTATTGAGGAACTTCTCCTTGACCTCCAACAGTTTCTTTTCCTTGATAACCTCGGCCTCCTTGGTAGCAGCATCGACGATGTCATTGTATCTTCCCTTGATGACCTTCAGGAAGATGAAATATCCGCATGCCACGCCTACGAGAAGCGCAGCAACGGCTATCAGAATTACATAAATAGTATCCATAATAAATATATAGGTTGTTAATATTCTCTGTTCACTCTTCTTACTTCAAGGCGTCCTCGATCTCGGAAGTCAACTTTGAGAGAATATTATCATAAGGAGTGGTGTCGTTCTTGGCCATCTCTTTCTCATAGCGCAAAGCTATCTCGATGAGGGTCATCAACGCAATGGTATGGTCGCTCTTGCGGGCCTTGTAGACCTGCGAATAAGCACCATAACGCTCGGTGATGAGTTTGGCTGCTGCACGGTAATACTCCTCATCCTCACGGTTATGGAGCACCATGGGGATTTCTTCGTCGTAGACGTGCAACGTTATATTGAGTTTCTCCTTACTGTTCTCTGCCATTGCTTCCTGTTACTTCTCGTCCTTGAGGACATCAATGCATTTATTTACATCGCGAATCAACTTGGCCACGCGCTCCTTGGCTCCTTCCAGGTCGCCATCGGTGATTTCAATCATACGGGCCATCTTCAACGACTGATAGTCACGCTCCTTCTGAGTCAGTTTCTCCTCCAGATTCTTGATGCGCTTCTCGTTCTCCTCGACCTTCGCATAGAGGCCTGCATTCTCCTTTTTCAATTCCTGAAAGCGGAGAATCAATTGACGAACGCGCGTCTGAAATGTGGTTAAAACTTTCTCTTCTTGAGCCATGTCTCGTGATTTATTCCACAAAAGTAGTCAAAAAACATTAAATTTCCTACCTTTGTGCCACATATTTAATATTTATTAATCATTTAGCATCGGTTTGCGGCTGCTTTTCCTTCTTTGCCAGCATCACAACACGATAAACGAAGTCGGTGGTCCACTTCTCTGAGAAGCCCAAGCGCTTGTTGTATTCACGAACGGCAACCACCGTCTTCAGCACACCGGCATCCTTGTAGTCGTTCTTGTTGAAGATATCGTGAACTGTCTTCTCGGTGGCAGTACGGATAGCACTCTTAAAGAAACTGGGAAGACGAAGCTTGAACTTCATCAGGTTGCCGGAAAGCATCATCACATCCTGCACAAAAGCCTGGAACTGAAGCAGATATGTCTGCACATCCTGTATCTTGCGACAGCGACGACGGATGCTCTGATCAATCTCTTTGAAGAAGTCGTCGTCCATCTCATAGAGCTCCTTCAACATTTTCTTACAACGGGCCTTCTCACCGATGCCCAGTTTTCCGCCCTGGGTAGGAACACGCAGGGTAGTTTTAAACACACGCAGGTCGGGCAGCGCATTCAGATTGGTGATACCCAGATCTGCAGCCATCACTGCCTGAAAATAGACGCGAATCAGGGTCATGAAATCCTCCATGCCCCCAACTTTCTTTTCTGTATCAGCCGCTTTACGACCGAAGATTTTTGAAAAAATTCCCATAGTTTTGTCTTAATTCGACTGCAAAGGTACGCTTTTTTATCGACATTCGAATAATTTTCATGGGAAAAAGACTCTTTTGACAAAAAAAATTAGTACCTTTGCACCGAAAATATAACGTTATATCGATATTCATGAAAGGAATTGTATTGGCTGGGGGCAGCGGTACGCGCCTCTACCCTATTACAAAAGGAGTCAGCAAACAGCTGATACCCATATTCGACAAGCCGATGATTTATTATCCTATCTCGGCTCTGATGCTGGCGGGTATTAGGGATATTCTCATCATCTCGACACCCTACGACCTGCCTGCCTTCCAAAGACTGCTGGGCGACGGCAGCGACTGGGGAGTGCACTTCGAATATGCTGAGCAGCCATCGCCCGATGGTCTGGCCCAGGCTTTTATCATTGGAGAAAAATTCATTGGCGATGACTGTGCCTGCCTGGTACTGGGCGACAACATCTTCTATGGTTCTGGATTCACAGGACTGCTGCGAGAGAGTGTTGAGAATGCCGAGAAGAATGGAAAGGCCACCGTATTCGGCTATTATGTCAACGACCCTGAGCGCTATGGCGTGGCAGAGTTTGACAAAGACGGCAACTGCCTGAGCATTGAGGAGAAGCCCGAGAAACCCAAGTCAAACTATGCTGTGGTGGGACTCTACTTCTATCCTAACAGCGTGGTGAACATTGCCAAGAATATCAAGCCCAGCGCACGAGGTGAACTGGAGATTACAACAGTGAACCAGGAATATCTGGCACAGAAGAAGCTGAAGGTGCAGACCCTGCAGCGCGGCTTTGCATGGCTGGACACAGGCACCCACGACTCACTGGCAGAAGCCAGCACCTTTATTGAGGTGATTGAAAAACGTCAGGGACTGAAGGTGGCCTGTCTGGAAGAAATTGCCTACAAACGCGGCTGGATTAACAAAGAACAACTGCTTGAGCTGGCCAAGCCCATGCTGAAGAACGGCTATGGACAATATCTGGCCCAATTGGCAGAAGGAATCTAAGAATAAGTTACACATTATTTAATATAAATATGGAAGAAATAAAGAAAATCGACCCTGCTGTAGAACCGGAGTTCAAAGAGGAAGAATTTTCGTTTGACTTTAGAACCATTTTCACACTCTTGGTTTTAAACTGGCAGTGGTTCCTGCTTTCTATGATTATCTGCGTCCTGTCGGCCGCACTTTACCTGCGTTGGGCTTCGCCCGTCTACCAGATGTCGGCTAAGATGCTGATTAAAGACGAAGTCAACAACCGACGCAGCAGTGGACAGATGCTGGCCAACATGCAAGACCTGGGATTCATTACGAACTCTACAGGTATTGACAACGAGGTAGAGATTCTGCAGTCACGCATCCTGGCTCTTGAAGTGGTGAAGGACCTGAAGCTCTACACCGAGTACCGCACAGAAGGACGCATCAAGAAGACACTGGTCTATAAGGTTCAGCCTGTCACCGTGGATATGACTGAAGAAGACTTGGAAGAGCTGCCCAAAACCGGACTCACCATGAGACTGATTATCGAGGGCAACAACTACCAGGTGATTGGCAAGGACAACGAGTTTGAAGGTTCGTTTACTACCCTACCCGCCACTGTCGAGACACCTTACGGTACGCTGTCGTTCACTAAGAATCTGGCAGCAGAGTTGAATGTCCGTCGTCCCAAAATGACGGGAGACAATGAAGATGAAGAACCGGAGGACAGCAAGAGGCAGTCGTTCATCATCAGCATCAACCCGCCAATGGCAGTGGCTTCAGCCTATGCTAAGGCCCTGTCGGTGAAACCAACATCAAAGATGACCTCTATTGCCGAGCTGACCATCAACGACCTGGATCCTGACCGCGGCTACGACTATCTGAAGCATCTGGCTGTCTGCTATAACCGTCAGGCTAATGCCGACAAGAACGAGATTGCCTATAAGACCGAGGAATTCATCAACTCTCGTCTGTCGAAGATTAGCAGTGAATTGGGTACCACCGAAAAAGGTCTGGAGGCCTATAAGCGCCGCAACAACCTGGTAGAGCTGAAGTTGGATGCCACACAGACCATGAATCAGGCCAACCTGTACTATGGTCAGCTGATTGAGGCAAGCACCCAGATTCAGATTCTCGATGACCTGCGCCAGTGGATTGGTAAACCAGAGAACAAATACCAGATTATCCCCTCAAATGTAGGTCTGAGCGATGTAGCTTCATCAGCATTGATTTCCCAGTACAACCAAACGGTGCTGGAACGTAACCGCATCATGGCATCAGCCTCGGAGCACTCTCCGCTGGTAATGACACATACTGAACAGCTCGACCAGCTGGAAGTCAGCATCCAGGAAGCTCTGCGTCAGGCTCGCCGCACGGCAGACATCCAGCGTCAGGGTATTGAGAAGCAGTATCGCGAATACCAGAGTAAAGTGGAAGCCACACCTGAGCAGGAACGTATCCTGACTCAGATTGGACGTGAGCAGGAGGTGATGTCAGGACTGTATCTGATGTTGCTTCAGAAGCGTGAGGAGAACTCTATCTCGCTGGCAGCTACTGCCGACAAAGGTAAACTGATTGACGAGCCCGCCTTTGAGGGCAAGGTCAGCCCCAAGAGCGCTATCATCATGCTGCTGGCCATCGTATTGGGCTTCGCCCTGCCTCTGATTATTACCTATCTCCTTCAGTTCATGCGCTACAAGATTGAGGGTCACGAGGATGTGGCAAGGTTGACCAACCTGCCTATCGTTGCCGATGTGGCTGTGGCTAGCGATAATGTGAAGACTGCTGCCGGTATTGTGGTACACGAAAACAAGAACAACCAGATTGACGAGATATTCCGCTCAATGCGTACAAATATCCAGTTTATGTTGAAGGAGGGACAGAAGGTGATTCTCTTCACCTCGTCAACATCTGGTGAGGGTAAGACCTTCAACGCCGCAAACCTGTCAGTCAGTTTCGCACTGCTGGGAAAGAAAGTCATCCTGGTGGGTCTTGATATCCGTAAGCCGGCTCTGGGGCGTCTGTTCGACATCTCTGACCGTCAGATTGGTATCACCTCACTGCTGGTAAAGAACCAGGTGACCGAGAGCGACCTCGATGCACACATCAGACCGTCGGGTGTAAACAAGAACCTCGACCTGCTGCTTGCTGGTCCTACACCTCCCAACCCCGCTGAGTTGCTGGCACGTGAGACGATGGGAACCATTGTCAAGATATTGTGCGACAAATATGACTACGTGATTCTTGATACGGCACCTGTAGGTCTGGTTACCGATACCATCCAGATTGGTAAGTATGCTGATGTAACTGCATTCGTCTGCCGTGCTGACTACACGCCGAAGTCGAGTTTCGGACTGCTGAACAACCTCCACAAAGAGGAGAAGCTGCCCAACCTGTGCGTGATCATCAACGGTATCGATATGTCGAAGAAGAAGTACGGCTACTACTACGGCTACGGTAAGTATGGCAAGTACGGACGCTATGGCTATGGATACGGCTATGGACGCTATGGTCGCTACGGCTACGGTTCTTATGGTAATTACGGTAGCTACGGTAACTATGCCGAGAGCCACTATGGAAGAAAAGACGACGATTCAATTAAGAAATAAGCTATGACAATCGCTGTAGATTTTGACGGTACTATTGTTGAGCACCGTTATCCCGAGATTGGAGAGGAACTGCCGTTTGCGACAGACACCTTGAAGATGCTTATCAGAGACCACCACAGACTTATTCTGTGGTCGGTCCGCGAAGGCAAGTTACTGGACGATGCCGTGAACTGGTGTAAGGAGCGTGGTGTGGAGTTCTATGCCGTCAACCGCGACTATCCGGAGGAGACCACCGACAACAACCAGCATTTCAGCCGCAAGCTCAAGGTTGACTTATGGATTGACGACCGCAACATCGGTGGACTGCCTGACTGGGGAACCATCTACAGAATGGTTAGTCGCCATAAGACGTGGAATGACATTATCAATGAAGAGATCAGTCATTTCCGCATGGAGTCTTACGAAGAGAGTCATCACAGAAGGAAGAAGCACTGGTGGCAGTTCTAAAATAAAAAAGCAGTCCTTTACGGGCTGCTTTTTCTATTCTACACCAAGAAGTATCTTTATTCAGAAGAAGGTCTTATTTCACCAAGACCTTCTTCTTTTTGTTTCCTTGTTTAACGATATACAGACCAGGCTTTGAGAATGCCGACACCTGTCTGCCATCGAGCGTATAGATACTGACGGGCAGAGCTGATGCGGATGTCTCGAAGGTTACTATGCTATTCAATGAAGTCTCAACAGGACTGGTAACAAGTGCCAACTCCATGATTACTTTACCATTAGTGGCAGTGGTGCTCGTCAGAATGCCTGTAAGGTCATATTGTTTTCCTTCATAGTCCTTGGGCATCGTCATCTGATTACTGTCAAGTCCAAAGGTGTTGAAGACACGCACATCACCACCATTGCAGGTGACAAAGACGCCCTTCATGCCCTCAACGGTAGCTCTCTTCATCTCTGCACCTGTGATGGTGATCAGGTCAGAATACGAAGACGAGTTAACCTGATTGGGAGTGAGAACATGAGGCTCGGCTATTGAACCATCACTCACATTGACACTTGAAGTATAGTCAACGCCTTCGAAAGCTACTAATCGTTCAATATCATTGACGATCTTTCTAGTACCAGAAATAACGCCATTCAGCAAATCGTTTGCCTTAACACCCAACCCCGTATTCAACATCAGGAGACTGCCTGTAGCATCACGCAGATAGATATCTGAGTTATGTACATAGAGAACTTGAGCATTGTTTAACTTCAATATTCCAGAATAATTATTAGGCAAGTTCTTAAAGCCTGCAATGTTATCAAACTCCCCAAGGTCTGAAACCGTCACCTTGCAGACTGCTGTCAGCTGGTCATTGTCATTTGCCTTGACCGTGATGGTAGCCTCACCCTCACTGATACCAGTCACCACGCCTTGGGCGTCAACGGTAGCCACTGCCTCGTTATCGGACTTCCACTCAAACGTATAGGGTGCGGTCTCGGGATAGTGTTCAACCTCAAGCGGATAAGTAAAGCCAACATTGACATTGACAGTTTCTGGCAGTTTAACACTTGTCAACTGATTAACATCAACAACCTTGAAGGTGATGACACCATTAACCTCCTTAATACTATCTAGACCCCACGGCGAATCTAAACCAGACCATGTCTTCAGGTTGGCAGGTGACGTCGTGTTATCTAATCGTCTGACCTTCTTGCTGCCAGGGAATGGATCGGATGCTTTGTCACCGTCCTTATAGCCATCGGCACGCAACAGCTCAAAATAATTATGATTCGGATTTACATTCACCTTATTTTCTCTCCAAACATTTGCATTGGTGGAGTCTACACGGAATACCAGCATACCATGACCAGGTGCATAGGAGTTCCACTTATCCTTCTGACGGTTCTCTAACAGGAAGAACTCTTTGTTTCGACGGGTATTAATACGGTAGCCTGTATTTGTCGACACATTCTCAAGCGTGTACTCACCCTCGGCATTGATGACCTCTGGTGTGGCGAAACCTACTGCATAGCGCTCATAGAGGGTATAGCCCACAGGTGTACGGCTGTTGTTATGATAACTGCCAGCAGCCATGATATCCCACCAGCCAGGATGGTGACTATTTCCACCACTTCCCTCATAGTCGGTATCGTAAGTATCCATGAGCCCCAACACATGGCTGAACTCATGACACATTGTACCTATACCATCAATAATATTACCTGTCTGAGTAGGAATAAGCTCCGTAGAGCAGGCATAGCGTCCTAACCTCACACCGTCTTTCCACACCGAGCTCCATGTCTGAGGATTATAGAACTTGCCTGCATGCGGCCAGAGCAACCGACTATCATTTCCCGTGATATTCGAACCTAAGCCTGCAAAGATAAGGTAAACCATATCCACGACGCCATCGTCATCACGGTCATAGTTCCGGAAGTTCACCTGACTATCAACAGCATTGATAGCATCATACATCAATTGAATAGAATTATCCGTTTCTTTGACATAATACTGACTCCTATTGACCTGAACAGGACCAACGACGTCAAACTCTGGTTTGAACAACCCTCCAGAAATATCATTGAAATAGTCGCGCACACTACCTGTAAAGGGATACTGTGTGCTGTAGCCAGTATAGTTCTCTGCGTTGGCAAAGTCGTTGATGATCGTGCCAATATCATCGCGTGAGAACTGCATATCATTATATTCCACCAAGATAATAAGTCCATGGAAATTGCTGTAATCATACTGTGGTTCACGATTCATCGCCTTTTGACGAGCCACGGCACGACGAGTCATCTCACGTTCCTTTTCTTCTCTAACAGACTGTTTCATCTCTGGCTGCAGATACTTCTTAACACCATTCAGATAAGCCAGTTCCTCGGCAGAACGGGCATCAGCATCATGAGCCACCCTGGCGGTAGGCAGTAACTGTCCATCCTTCAGTTCGGCATAGACATAACGGTTGTTGGCATCCTTGACGATAGAATAACCATCTGCAGTAGTATAGAAATGCAGATACTCATCACCATGAAGGCTAATGGTTACGGTTGTCCCGTCGGGTTGCACCATCTTTGCAGTGCCTTTATAGGCGGGAACTGCCAAAGCACATTGTATGCCAAAGGCTATGGCTAATGTCAGACAAAATAATATTCTCTTCATATTTATTCTTTAACAGCATGCAAAGGTAATACTTTTTCTTTATAACACAAAGAACTATAGTTTTTTTAGCATAAAAAAAGGGAAGGCCGAATGACCTTCCCTCTTATATATAATAAGGTGTGCTTACTTCACAAAGAACTTCTTGCCATTCTTGATAACAAGACCCTTGAAGCTGTTGTTAACACGCTGACCTGAAATATTGAAGGCAGGAGTATTAACAGACTCTGTATCGACACTAACCTTTTCAATACCAGCAGGAACCTGGGTGAAGGTTGAACCAGCATTGAAGAAATCCAGATAATACAGGCGATCGGTATATTCAGCATTGACAACCAAGCCAGTCAGCAAGGTATAAGTATTTGCCTCGCTGTCATACTTAATCTTGATGTCACAAACCTTCTCTGTTGCATCATCAAAACCGATAGCAAAGAGATATAAACCGCTACGCTCATTGATCATATAAAGACCCATGTATGCTCCCTGTGGGAAGGTGTAAACATTATCTTCACCCTTAATACCCACAATCCAAGCATTCTGGTCTTCATCGATAGGTTCTATGCCCTGAATATAGAGCTTGTCACCATCGTTAACAATATTAACTGTCATCTCAAACTCAGGAGTACCATCAGATTCTGTCTTAGTACCCTTGAAGAAATAAGAAGAAACAGCTGCAGTGCTATCAGGCTCTGGAGCAATGTAAGGCAAAACTAAGTCGTACCATACAATCTCAGACTCGTGAGTCTCACCACCACCTTTGTAGATGCTCTGCATACCGATCTGCTTCCATGAATTAATAGACATGTTCAGGAAAAGAGCACCCTCATAGAAGTCGTAG
>Ga0310786_10002789_pt1 | contig 26179 bp, 26 predicted proteins | sample AusTroGonzalo_MG_FD_203881 | JGI IMG/M metagenome (GOLD analysis project Ga0310786, IMG submission 203881) | Bovine rumen microbial communities from tropical cattle in Woodstock, Queensland, Australia - Gonzalo_03 (v2) (version 2) | ecosystem: Host-associated > Mammals > Digestive system >...
TTCTGCCATTTTATTTTACTTCTGAAGCCTTGAGCATCTTGTTAAGACGAGAAATCTTTCTACCTGCTGTATTCTTGTGCAACACTCCCTTGGTGACGCCCTTCTGAATCTCCGATTGCGCCGCTTTAAAAGTAGCACCTGCGTTCTCTGATCCCAAAGAAGAAATAAATTTCTTGATAAAAGTCCTGATACGACTGATTCTATCTTTATTTCTCGCTGTCCTTACTTTCGTTTGCCTTATTCTCTTTAAGGCCGATTTATGATCTGCCATTTTACTCCTATGTCCTATCACAAAAAATGTCGAAACATCGCCTTTCGGCCAAATCACCCTCTAATATAGAAGCTATCAAAATCTTTCGACACATTCTCTAGGAGGATTTTATCAGAAAATATCGGATGTTCAACAACATTTTCATTTTTATCCCGACATTTTTGTAAAACCACCTTACGCACACCCATCTGACAGAGCTCTTTTAGAACATCGACAGCAGTCTCTGTTTCAATAGATTTATGCATGGTCATACGAATCTCATAATCCTTGTTGGACTCCAACAATATTTTCAAACTCTCCAGAGCCTTTTCCCCGCTGCCATGAATATTGGTAATAAGACGGTAATCCCTGAAAGACCGCTTTACATCGAAACCAATCCAGTCCAAAAGAGACACAACTCTGGCAAATCTATCCGGATACGCCCCAGCGGTATGCAGACCAATCTTAAACCCTAACTTTTTCACGTCTTCAATCGCAGGTAATAACGCTTCTTGAAACAACGGCTCTCCACCGCTGAACACAACTCCTTCAACAAATCCCCGACGAGTGCTCAGAAGATTCAACACGTCCTCCCAAGGAAGGGACTCTTCGAGAGAAATAGTTTGCAAATGAGGATTATGACAATAGACACACCTCCACGGACACCCCTGGAGAAAGACCACTGCGGCCAAATGGTCCGGATAATCAACGGTGGTCAGAGAAACGACCCCTCCGACTAACAACCTGCTACTGTCCATGAGTAATTACTTGCAATCACAACAGGTCGATTTTTCCTCAAAGTGAACTCTTTCTTCATGTTCACCTTGCTTTCCGATGTTGAAGAAAGAAGTCGGGCGATAATATCCCATAACTCTCGTCCAGACCTCGCACTTTTGCCTTTCTTCTTCTTTTAACTCGACTCCATCGACGATCTTATCACCATTTTCCGTCATATCGCTCTCCACTTACAAAACTCCATTCACAAAAATCTAAACAAAAACACTCAAACAAATCAAGCTATTAAACCAAACTACGCACCTATTCCCTCACTTTTTCCCCGAGAGGTAACGCTAACTCGTTAGGTCAGGCAGCTTCCCTGCTCTCCTCATTTTTTTTTCGAGCTGCAATTTCCGCGTCACATCTCGGACAGAATTTGTGCTCTCCAGCCAAATACCCATGAACCGGACATATAGAAAATGTCGGTGTAATGGAAAAATAAGGAAGCTTGAAATTTTCCACAACCTTTCGCACCAATTTTTTGCAAACTGTCGGACTGGAAATCTTTTCACTCATGTACAGATGGAACACCGTACCACCTGTATATTTTCTCTGGAGATCATCCTGTAATTTCAACGCTTCGAAGGCATCATCACTAAATCCGACCGGCAACTGACTTGAGTTGGTATAGTAAGGCTTTTCGTCGGTTCCGGCATGAAGAATATCAGGGAATCGTTTTAAATCCTCTTTCGCAAATCTGTAGGTTGCCCCTTCTCCCGGGGTCGCCTCTAGATTGTACATATTCCCTGTCTCAGACTGGAACTCAAGCAATTTCTCTCTTGCTCTATCCAAAATCCGCAAAGCCATTTGCTGACCATAGTCGGTGGTAATATCGTGTTGATCGTCGGTAAAGTTTCGGATCATCTCGTTTATACCGTTCACCCCGATGGTTGAGAAATGATTCTTCAGACGTCCCAAATACCTCTTAGTAAATGGGAAAAGTCCGTTATCCATGTACATTTGGATGACTTTTCTCTTGATTTCGAGACTCTTTCGCGCGTAGTCCATCAATTCGTGCAACCTCGCCACCAAAGCATCTTCGTTTCCTTTGTAGACATACCCCAACCGTGCACAGTTTATGGTGACAACACCAATAGATCCCGTCTGCTCTGCGGAACCGAATAAGCTGTTACCTCTTTTCAGCAACTCTCTCAGATCCAACTGCAAACGGCAACACATCGAACGAATCGACGCAGGATCGAGATCCGAATTCACATAATTCTGGAAATAAGGCAATCCGTATTTCGCGGTCATTCCAAATAAAAGATCAGCGTTCGGAGTGTCCCAATTGAAACTTTTCGTGATATTGTAGGTAGGAATCGGGAAAGTGAAAACTCTTCCGCGACAATCACCTTCGGTCATTACCTCCATGAAGGCGCGGTTTATCAAATCCATCTCTTCCTGAACATCGCCGTAAGTGAAGTCGACTTCTTCTCCGCCAATCAACGGCACTTTATCCTTGAGATCGTCCGGACAAACCCAATCGAAAGTCAGGTTGGTAAACGGAGTTTGAGTTCCCCATCTCGACGGAACGTTCAAATTGTAAATGAACTCCTGCATGTTCTGCTTCACTTGTTCATACGAAAGCTTGTCAACCTTTACAAAAGGAGCAAGATAAGTGTCGAACGAGCTGAAAGCCTGAGCTCCCGCCCACTCATTTTGCAGAGTTCCCAGGAAATTCACCATCTGTCCCAGCGCACTGCTGAAGTGTTTAGGAGGTCGCGCTTCTGCCTTGCCCGGAACTCCGTTAAATCCTTCATTAAGAACAGTTCTCAAAGACCAGCCGGCACAATATCCGCTGAGCATATCTAGATCGTGAATGTGAAAATCTCCATTTCGATGAGCCATCGAAATATATTCCGGATAAACTCTGTTCAGCCAATAGTTCGCGACCATCTTTCCGGAAATATTGAGAATCATTCCACCTAAAGAATAACCCTGGTTGGCGTTAGCGTTGACTCTCCAATCAAGCTTATCGAGATATTCATTGACGGCTAAAACCACGTCTACCATATTTTTCTTATCACGACGCGCTTCGCCTCTTCTCTCTCGGTACAAAATATATGCACGGGCCGTCTTAAAATAATTTTCATTAATGAGAACTTGCTCCACAATATCCTGAATCTTCTCGATTTCTGGAGTTTGACGGTCAAAACGGTGAGTCAATATTTTTTTCACAATAAAGGCCAGATGCCGAGCTTCTTCTTCACCAAATTCCTTAGTTTCAAAACCGGCCGCCTTTATGGCATTTACAATCTTCTCAATATCGAACGGAACCTTCGCTCCATTCCTTTTGAAAACGTATCCAAGTTCCTCAAATTTCAAACTATTATTCTCTGACGACACAGCCCATTCCTCCGAAATTATTTTACGATTTTATACCCTTGCGACTAGTATACATGATTATTTCCAAAATAATACAGATGTTTTTTTATTTTTTATTCTCTACCTGCTCTTGATTTTAATTTTTGTCGAAATTTGTCCTTGGTGTCTCCAATCCAACAAGAAAATCTACATCGAATATTAAAGCTGTTGATTAATTTTTACTGCTACAACATGGCAGGAAGGTTTTCTTCTAACTCTTCGACATATGAATAGGTCGCCACAGACAGACAGCAGGAGCAAACAGATCTCCATTTTACAGAGTGATCTCCGCATTTTGCACATCTCCAAAAAAACTTCACATCCCTAGCCTCGGATAAATCTAACAAAGGCTCAACTTTGTCCTGCAGAGAGCTGATAAACCCCAATTCATTTGCGATGAAACTGTAACGGGCCAACTCATATGCCTTGGAAATGTAGTCGAAAGCTAACGCCGACATATCTTCTTCAGCGCAAATTTTAGCCAAGCAGTAATACGGAACCCAAGATTGAGGAGCCGCTTCAAGCAGCTTCCCTCCTCTTTTGACTTTATCATCGCCCAATTCAATATATTTATTGAAAATTTCAATCGACGGAGACAGTTCAAAGGTCCTTAACAGGGCTTTTCCCGCTGATTTTTTCTCATCATTCTTGAGAAGTTCATCGGCATACGCAATAGCAATATCAGGAATTTGCGGAGCCAATTTATGAGCTTTTTTCAAATCCGACAGATCAGAACGCTGCTTCCATTTTTCAAAATATATCACCGCTTCAATATGTTGCTTATTATCATCCGAAAGCTTACGCAAATAATGGAAAGCGTCATCAATATTTCCGTCCTTAATGCTCAAACTTATGATTTGATTCGAAAAATTCTGCGCATTAGGATATACCTTCAAAACGGCTTTGATAGATTCGATAGCTTCCTTGTCTGACTTGCTTTGCAAAGACAATTGCGCCAGGCTGTACGCTCCCAAAACAGTATTTTTTTCCCGTGAACTCAAACTAAAAAACAAAGATTTAGCCTTGTACGTATCTCCATTTATCAAACACAGCTGTCCTTCCAGCCAAGAAATAAACGGAATCTCTCCCAAATGTTTTTTTGCTTTACTCAGAGCCTTCCAAACTACTTTATGATCCTTTATAAGCATGCCTGAAAAAGCTTCTTGCAGATAATCGACTCCTTTTCGGACATCAGTCTTCAATCCCAACACAGAAAACAACTTATCCAAGAAAACTCTGCATAGCTTGAAAATATATATAACAGAAAAAAACAGAGTTAGAGGTTCCCATAACGGAAGAGACCACGACCGTCCTACAAACGATATAGAACCCCTTATACCGGAAAAAAACGCAACAACAATTAATAAAACTACAAAAACGAACTTAACAATTACCATAATTACAGAAATTGCTGAGCATTCTGTGCAACATCCCCTACGCTCTTGATATTATTGGTAAACATATCAACAAAGTTTCGAACTTCGACCTCCAGATTAGCTACTGTTTTTAAGAACCAAGGCCAATTCCCCGTAAAATATATGGCAGCCAAAGCTAACCCTATAATAATGGCCAACACAAAGATGTCACCTAACAATCCTCGTTCTTTTGTTTCTTCACTCATTTGCCCCTACCTTTCTTATCGATAATAATAACACATAACCTGTTATTTTATCTAACTCATTACCATTTATACCACGTATTTTAGCAAACCTTAGTAAATTATTTATTAAAGGATTATCATTTGCTTCATTATTTTTATTATAGACGAGAGAATCCACCATTTTTAACAAATCCGGGCAATCTGAAAATGCTTTACGAAATTCTGCTAACTCTTCTGAATATTCCTCACCGCAGAGTAATTTGCTTTTAAGACCGCACCAACAATTCCAGCGATCAAAATCCACTTTAAAATTTGAAACTATTTTATGATCAGAAGGGAAATTTTCCAATTTTTGCAAACGAGATTCGAGATTTTTTACAGCTTCCTCTAATTGGCCACGCTGCTTCTTAATATCCGCGGTTGCGCCATCGATCTGCGTACGAATTCTCGCGTCAATAAATTCCGGCAAATAGAATCTTGCACCGCAAAGACCGCAAACACATAACAACACCAACAACACAAAAGCAGCGTTTTTCAAAAAACTCTCCTAACTGTTTAAAAGCTCTCGCAAAATTTCGTTGAGCATCTTTGGATTCGCCTTTCCGCCCGTCTTTTTCATCGCCTGACCGATAAAGAATCCAAACAGTTTCTCTTTTCCGCTCTTATATTCCGCGACTTTATCCTGATTTTCATCCAATACAGCCTTCAGCGACTTCTTGATCTCGTCTGTCGAAGTAATCTGCTTTAACCCTTTTTCCTCGACAATTACCGAAGCCTTTTTCTTCTCATTCCACATCAACTCGAGAACTTCTTTTGCGATCTTTCCCGAAATAACATCGTTCTTGATAAGCATAACCAACTCAGCAAGGTCTTCTGCTGAAATATCGCTTTCGGAAATAGATCTACTCGATTTATTCAGTTGAGCAAATAATTCTCCGAGCAACCAGTTGGACAGCAACTTTGCAACGGATCTATCCGAGGTTTTCGTTGCAGTCAGAGCCATTTCGTAATAATCGGCAATCTCCATTTCGGACGAAATCAACTCGGCGTCGTATTTCGGAAGATCGTAATCTTGCTGCAGCCTTTTCGACTTCGCGTCCGGCAACTCCGGGATGGTTTTCTTTAATTCATCGATACGAGATTGCTCTAAAACCAAAGGAGGCAAATCCGGCTCAGGGAAGTAACGGTAATCCTGAGCATCTTCCTTCGAACGCATTGTTCTGGTCACACCTTTCGAGCTGTCGAATAATCTCGTCTCCTGATCGACTTCTCCCCCATTTTCGAGGATTTCTATTTGTCTTTCAATTTCATAATTCACGGCCGTCGCCATAAATTTTATGGAGTTCACGTTTTTCACCTCGGCACGAGTTCCGTACGGGGTGCCCGGACGATGAACCGAAATATTCACGTCTGCCCTCATACTTCCTTCGTCCATATTTCCATCGCAAGTTTTCAAATACCGAAGAATCGATCGCAACTTCTGCAAGAACGTCGCAACCTCTTCAGCGCTGCGCATGTCCGGCTCGGTCACGATTTCCATCAGGGCAATTCCCGAACGATTCAGGTCGATAAAAGATTTCGTCGGACTTTGATCATGAATACTTTTTCCGGCATCTTGCTCAATGTGAATGTGATGGATATTCACTCTGCGGGTTCCTCCGTCTTCATTTTCGATATCGATGTATCCGCCACTTACAATCGGGTGAAAATATTGAGTAATCTGATATCCCTGAGGCAAATCCGCGTAGAAATAATTCTTACGATCGAAAAAAGACACCTTATTTATCTCTGCATTCAGCCCAAGACCCGTTCTAATTGCTTGATCTACACAAAAAGAATTAATGACCGGAAGAACCCCCGGCAATGCGGCGTCAACATATGACACATTTTCGTTCGGACCCGCTCCGAATTTCGTTGATGCGCTCGAAAACAACTTCGAGTTAGAGATTATCTGGGCGTGAATCTCCAAACCGATAACAACTTCCCATTTTCCTGATTCTGTCTCAATATACATTAGTCAATCTCCTTTAGTGATGGGAAATTCGCTCCCGCTTCCAGAACGCTTCCAATCTGAATTAATCTTTCTTCCATAAAACGAGGTGCTAATAATTGCAAACCCAACGGCTTTTGATCTCTATCCAAGCAGATTGGAACGGACATTCCCGGAATTCCCACGATATTCGCTGTAACGGTCAAAACATCGTTAAGATACATCGTCACCGGATCTTTCGGTTCGTTCTCCAAACTGAAGGCACTGCTCGGAGTAGTCGGCGCGAGCAAAGCATCAACCTTTTGAAACACATCGTTGAACTCATGATGGATCAACTTTCTAACCTTCAACGCCCTCATATAGTAAGCATCAAAATATCCTGCAGACAAAACGTATGTCCCGATCAAAATTCTTCTTTTGACCTCGTTGCCGAAACCTTGATCTCGCGTGTTTTCGTACATTTCGTTCAGACTTTTACCCTCTGCTCGGAAACCATATCTTACACCATCATATCGAGCCAGGTTCGCCGATGCTTCTGCAGGTTGAATTATGTAGTAGGCGGGTAAGGAATATTTAGACGACGGCAAAGACACATCGACAATTTCCGCGCCGGCGTCTTTCAAAATCTGACTCCCTTTTTTCCACGCATCCACGATATCCTGCTGAATTCCGTCGACCAAAAATTCTTTCGGAATACCTATCTTCATACCTTTTATGGATTTTCCCGCAAAGGATTCGAAATCAGGAACAGGCATATTTGCCGAAGTCGAATCTTTTTCGTCATATCCTGCGATTGCTTTCAAAAATACCGCGGCATCTTTGACCGTTTTTGTTAAAACGCCTCCCTGATCCAAAGATGAAGCCATAGCGATCATTCCGTATCGAGAACATCTTCCGTAGGTCGGCTTCAACCCAACGATTCCCGTAAAGGCTGCCGGCTGTCTGATCGATCCTCCGGTATCCGACCCCGTTGCTGCCGCGCAAAGATGTCCGCAAACCGCAGCAGCTGATCCACCCGAAGATCCGCCCGGAACTAACTTTTCATTGATTTTCCACGGATTAATCACCTTACCGAAGTAACTGGTAGAGTTAGTCGAACCCATCGCAAACTCATCCATGTTCGTCTTGCCTAAAAACACAGCACCAGCATTTAATAATTTCTGAGTAATGGTCGACTCGTAAGGCGGAACGAAATTCGACAGCATTTTCGACCCGGAAGTCGTGCGAATTCCTTTTGTTATAAACATATCTTTAATACCCAACGGAATTCCTTCGAGATATCCCGCCGTATTGTTCGCAATCTTATTATCCGATTGCTTAGCCGATTCCAATGCTTTATCTGCGCAAACTGTGATATACGCATTCAGACTTTTATATTTCTCGATTCTTTCCAAAAAACATTTCGTTAGTTCGACTGAAGAGAACCTTTTCTTCAGCAAATTATCCTTTATTTCACATAACGATAAATGATACATAAATTAACCTCTGCAAACTTTCGCTATGATAAATAATTTTGCAAAGAAATGAAAGGTGTGTATTGATTTTGAGATTATCTGACAGACTTTCTTGAAAGATGCTTATCGCTCAACGGATGATATTCGTTGACCACTTCCTTTAATCTTGCTCTGCTCACATGGGTATAAATTTCAGTGGTGGATATGCTTTCGTGTCCGAGCATTTTTTTCACGCTCAAAAGATCTGCGCCGTGATCTAGGACGTGAGTCGCAAAGGCGTGTCTCAAAATATGCGGAGACACTTTCTCCGGATCCACTCCTGACATTGATGCCACATCCTTTATTATCTGAAAAACTCGTTGTCGAGTAATGTGTTTTTCTGGATTTCTCGATGGAAACAACCAAACAGAAAAAGGCTTCACCTCATCCCATTGCTTCAACAATTTAACAACCTGATGAGTAACTGGAACTATCCTTTCTTTTCTGCCCTTTCCGAAAATTCGAATAAACTTATCCTCCACGAAAGAATTCATTTTCAGGGAAATCAATTCACTGACCCGCAATCCGCTCCCGTATAAAAGGTACAAGATTAAATCTGCTCGGATTTGATCTTCCAAAGGTAAAGTCGAGGTAGCTTCCCGAAGCTTTTTCACCGCACCTTCGCTTATTATTTTCGGAAGAGCTCTGCGCGATTTTGGCTGACGGATAAAGATCATCGGATTTTTTTCGATCAATTCTTCCGCTACCAAAAATTGAAAAAATTGTTTCAAAGCTGAGATTTTTCTTTTTATTGTGGACACCTGAAAATTTTTGCTTTTCAGAATTTCGAGATAATCGACGATTTTTTCTTCGGAAACCTCAGTATTTATGTCAACATTAGCTAAAAAATTCTGCAGATCTAAAAAGTAGGACTGAGTCGTATTCTCAGAGACATTCCTCTCACTTTTTAAATATTCCAAAAATAATTCAAGATAATTATGCATTTCGCTTTATTTGAATTTCCTTAACAACTTCACGAGAATTTGCGGGAATTCCAATGGACAAATAAATCCCTAATCCGACCAAAGCAACTAACCCAAGCGTTCCCAAAAACATAAAAAAAGATTTCATCTCTTTACCACATTATAAATAAGCCGTATAATATACTTATTATAGTATGAGGAACAGAAAAGTACTACATGCCAGAATGTCGATTATGTAATTTTTTTGTTTTGCCTGGTTTCAACGTTTTCCATTTCAACGAAGAGAGCTTTAAATGATACATATATTGTTCATCGTCGTGACGGTGGTGTTATTGCTTACAGCTGCTTTTCTGTCGGGATCTGAAACGGCAATTGCCGGATCTTCAAGGGCGTATTTGTTTCACCTCGCCAAAAAAGGAGACAAACGGGCCAAAAAAGTGCTCGATTTGCAGGAGGATATGTCGTTATCCATCGAAACAATTTTGATGTTGAATCAGATTATACTTTATTTGATTCCGATATTCACCGCGTGGTATTCCTTTCATCTGACTCCGGCGCGAAGTGCTATTTGCAAGACAATTGTTCCTATACTGATCGTAGTTTATGCGGAAATTTGCCCGAAGATTGTCGCAATAAAGTTTATTATTCCGTTTGCATTGTTTGCGGCTCCCGTTATCAAAATTTTGGTAACAACACTAAAGGGAGTAACTCGGATTTTAGAAGAGTGTGCAAAAATTTCTCTCCGACTTATAGGAATCAACATAGATGTTCAGAAAGTTGCGGATCAGTCCGACGAAGAGCTTCGAGGTGCGATCGAAATGCATTCTTCCGAGGGTGATGAAGAGGAAGAAGAGCAAAAGAAAACAATGCTGAAAAGCATACTGGATTTAGAAAATGTCTACGTCAATCAAGCAATGGTTCACCGCCGCCATATGAGAACCATTGATATTTCTCTTCCGGTAGAAAAAATAGCAAAAGAGCTTTCAAACTGTCCCTTTTCCAGAATCCCTCTTTGGAAGGATAGTCCCGAAAATATTGTCGGTATTGTGAAAGCTAAAACTTTTTTCAAGGCTCTACAGATGAACGACGGAGATTTTTCGAAAATAAAAATTTCCAATCTAATGTCGCCGCCTTGGTATATCCCGGAAACAACTTCCCTCATGGATCAGTTGGAGAATTTCCGAAAAAAGAGAGAACATTTTGCTTTGATTGTAGATGAGTACGGAGACCTTCTCGGATGCATTACGCTGGAAGATATTTTGGAAGAAATCGTCGGAGAAATCGTAGATGAATATGATAATAAAGAAATTGCCGACGATATAAAAATGCAGCCGGACGGAAGTTTTATGGTAAACGGAGCTACTCCGATCAGAGATTTGAATCGTCAATTCGGTTGGAATATTCCGGAAAAAAGCGCAACCACTATCGCCGGATATATCATGTATGAAACGAGAAAAATTCCGGATATCGGTCAGGTTTATGTTCTGGCTGGATTAAAATTGGAAATTTTGCGCCGTCAGAGAAATCAAATTGTGTTGGTAAAAATAACTCCTCAACCTACGCAACAAAATGCTTCAGAAAACTCCAAAGTTGTTGAAAATTGATTTATGAATATCTATAATTAGATTGCGGCGTTTGGAGAATTTACTTATGATCGTGGTCTGTCCGAATTGTTCTAGTAAGTATTCCGTACATTCGGAGGCAATTGGCAAGGGGAAGTTGGTTCGTTGTGCTGTGTGCGGATTGACTTGGCAGCAAGACCCCGCCAGAGAGAAAAGATCAAAGAACACACGGGGCTTGTTCCCGTCAATTTTTTATTGGTTTGTTGTTTTCATCACAATATTCCCGGTTTTATTTGCACCGGAAACCGTATCAAAATATTGGCCGGCATCGACATCTTTTTACAAAGCTATCGGAATGAATGATTCGCAAAACCAAGAGGCTTTTTCGATAAAAAATATCTCCAGCTTTTTCGTAAAAAGGAACGGAAATCTTTACATGGGCATCAAGGGTGAGCTGAGCAATGTCTCCGATGAAGTACAAATGGTTCCGAGATTGGTCATAAGTTTGAGAGACGACAACACCTCGAATCTATCCTTCAAGACGTCATGGACACACAGGTTGAATTATAAAAAATTACTTCCGAGTCAAAAAATAATTTTTGAGACGGATTTAAAAAGGGTACCTTACACAAATTTGATTTGTGACATTAAATTGAACACATTATAAGCATGCGACAGAATCAATATAAAATTTCTTCTTTGATCTCAAGTTTATATTTTGGGCTTGTGGAATTTTTTGGGGTCTGTATATCTTTCGTGGCAATGGCTACCTTGGTTGCATTGATTTCGTACTGCCCGGAAGATCCTTCTTTTAACACCGCAATTGATGGATTTGTCTCGAATCTGCTTTCATCTCCCGGGAGCTATTATTCCGACTTGATGATGCAGTTTTTCGGAAGATCGTCTTATTTTTTTTCATTTATTTTAATGTCGTTCGGATACCAGCTGATCGAATATCACGTTGTTTCATATTTCAGAATTATTTTCGGAATTTTTTCGTGCATCCTGATATCGACTTTTTTCAGTCTGATCCACTGGGACAGTTTCTCCGGTGTAGTCGGAGCCGTTTCAAAAAAATATTTAAATTTATACGGAGGAGAAATTTTTAAAACGTATGAAATGTATTTCTGCGTTCTCATCGGAATTTTATCCTTATGTTCATTTTTGCTGGCAATCAGATTTCATTTCTCGACCGTAAAAGAGTGCTTCTCGTATTTCAAAAATTTAATTATGGAAGGCGAAGAAAAAATACAGGAACTTACACCTTCGGTACAGATTATAAGAAAGTCCGAAACGAAAAAATCGAGTCCGAAAAAGAAACCAAGAATTTCCACAGCAATTGCCAGCAAATTCGTGTTGCCTTCCATCAATTTACTATCGGAGCCGAAGTTTAACGGAGAAAAGTTATCGGATTCCGATCTCAAAGCTCGATCCGAAAATCTGACAAAAGTTTTGGCCGATTTCGGGATAAAGGGAGAGATTGTCGGGGTCAGTCCCGGACCTGTCGTGACCTTATACGAACTGACCCCCGCCGCGGGAATAAAGTCATCTCGAGTAATCGGGTTAGCCAGCGATATCGCCAGATACATGAGTGCGGTTTCTGCCAGAGTTTCAGTAATTCCGGGGAAAAATGCCTTAGGAATCGAACTGCCGAATGTGAAAAGGCAAACAGTGTATCTCAGGGAAATTTTGGAATCGAACGCTTACAGTCGCAGCACTGCAGCATTGCCGATTTCCTTGGGAAAAGATATTTCAGGAGATCCGATAGTGGTCGACCTCGCGAAAATGCCGCACTTATTGATCGCGGGAACGACTGGATCGGGAAAATCCGTCGGTATCAACGCTATGATTATGTCCCTGCTATACCGATTGCCGCCGGAAAAATGCAAATTCATTATGGTCGATCCAAAAATGTTGGAGTTATCCGTTTATGACGACATTCCGCATCTGTTGACCCCTGTTGTTACCGATCCGAAAAAAGCTGTCGTCGCGCTGAAGTGGGCGGTGAAAGAGATGGAATCGCGGTACAAAGCAATGTCCAAAATCGGAGTCAGGAACATTGAAAACTACAACGCGAAGTTGGCGTCGCTGAAATCTTCAGGAGAGGATGTCACCAGGCGGGTTCAGACGGGATTTAACCCTGAAACAGGCGCACCTGTCTACGAAAATCAAAAAATGGAGATGAAGCCGTTTCCTTACATTGTCATCATCGTCGATGAGATGGCTGACCTCATGTTGGTTGCGGGAAAGGATATCGAAGTCGCGGTCCAAAGGTTGGCACAGATGGCAAGAGCGGCGGGAATTCATCTGATCATGGCAACTCAAAGACCGTCGGTTGACGTCATTACGGGAACGATAAAAGCGAACTTCCCGACACGAATAAGTTTCCAAGTCAGTTCAAAAATCGACAGCCGCACAATTTTGGGAGAGCAAGGCGCAGAACAGCTCCTCGGACAAGGAGATATGCTGTATATGTCATCGGGAGGTCGAACAACCCGAGTCCATTGTCCGTTTGTGAGCGACGGCGAAGTTGAAAAAATCACGGCAGCACTTCGCGGACAGGGAGCGCCGGATTATGTCGAAGATATCTTAGAAGACGATGAAGGACTGTCGGATAATTCTTCCGACTCGGGAGCAAACGAAAACGATCCGCTTTACAGGGAGGCCGTTGATCTCATTATGAGAGAAGGAAAAGCGTCCACCAGCTTTATCCAAAGGCATCTAAAAATCGGGTATAACCGCGCGGCACGAATTATCGATATGATGGAGCAGGCCGGAATAGTTTCTGCCGCAAATCATGTCGGAAAAAGGGAAATATTAGGGCGATGAAGTTTTTTTATCTATTGATTTTAGCATTTTTGCACATTTCGTGTTTTGCTGAGAGTCATCAAAAACAAAATGAAAAAAAAATCGATTGGATCGAAAAAATCGAGAATTATTTCAACAAAGAATTCGATTCCGTGGAATCAGATTTCAAACAAACAGACAGCCGCGGATACATTTCCACAGGAAAAATATTTCTGAAAAGAAAAAAAGGATTAATGAAATTATATTACAACGACCCGAACCCGAATGTCGCAATCATAAGAGATTACAAGCTCACTCATTTCGATCGAGATCTTAAGGAAAAAACCGTCGTATCCGTGTATTCGTCGCCGCTCGCTTTTTTTCTGGAAAAAAAGGTCGATCTAAAAAATAACGTCAAAGTTACAGCGTTGGACGAGTCGCCGAATTCTGTCATTATCAACTTGAGAAAAAAAGGGGATGAAGATGAAGGAGCGGTTACTTTGGTATTTGGGAAAAAACCTTTTCAGCTCAAGAGCTGGATAATCCTGGAGAACGATAAATTCGGACGCCAAACTCAATTGGTTTTAGAAAATACAAAATTCAACGCTTCATTTTCTGATAAGGAGTTCGAGAGGTTTTCTTTAATAGATAGTGAGGGAAAGTAGATTGCCTTTCCCTCAGACATGCTTCTTAATTAGAATTATCTTCCTCTTTTAACATACGCAAGAATTCGATCATTTCATCCTTTCCCCGGATATTTTTTTTCTGAAGTATACGTAGTGCTTCATCAAGATCCGCTTCTTTTTCTATCAACAACTTAGCAATCTCCGCAAAATATCCTTTTGCTGCATATATCAAAGGAGTCCACCCAACTGAAGTTACAACATTCGGATTTGCCCCACGATCTAGTAGTGCTTTTATTATATCGTATCGAGTATTACCTTGGTTAAGAGTATAGGGTCCTACACATAAGGTGTGTACCAAAGCTGTTCTGTTGGAAGAATCTTGATCATTAATATATACTGGAGGGTTTTCATCTTTAAATAATAAATCTATAACCTCCTTGTACCCTCTGGACGTTGCATGCATTAAGACTGTTTTCCCATTCACATCTGCTTCATTTTTATTTGCTCCGTAACATAACAGCATCTCTATTATTTCAGTTTTACAAGTCCGAACACGTAGCTGATTTATTAGGGCGCAATGCTTTCCCTTTCCCAAATTAGGATCGGCGCCTAGTTCCAAACATCGTTTTATCAAACCGGTTTGGGTAGTTTTACATATATTGCTCAATGGAGTACCTCCCTGATCAGAATAACAGTTAACGTCAGCACCTTTATCTAGCAAATATTTTATGATCTTTATGTGATTAGCTGAATTTCTTGTTGCAGCTATCAACGGAGTTTCATCGGTACAACTCCCAAAAAAACACATGTCAGATCCTTGTTCAACCTTTCGATTAATATCAGCACCTTTTTCCACAAAATATCTTACTATACTCTCATGCCCTCTTCTTGCCGCCGCGCACAACGGTGTATCTTCCTTAAAAGTTTTGTCGTCGATATTATATCCACTTTCCACTAAATATTTTACTATGTCCTCATGCCCGTGCCGTGCTGCTAAGGTAAGAGCTTCGTTGATTCTGACTCCCTCGCTTGTAAAATTCTTAACCCTTTCGATATCACCTTTCCATATAGCGTAACGCAGCTCTAGGCCTCTGTCCGTTGTAGTTCTGGACTGTCTCAATGGATTTTGCCGTTCCAATCTGTTTGCAAATTGATTTCGTTGTCTCTCCAAGACTGATACCGAAGCCAGCAGATCCAATTGATTTCGTTGTCTCACCAAGACTGATACCGAAGCCAGCAGATCCAATCCATTCTCTGATCGAGCTGGTACACCGTCCTGGGAGGAAATTCTTCGTCTTCGGCTGTGCTGCTCTTCACCATTAAATTCGTTAATATGAGAAAAATTCCTCTTCCCATGACTATTTCCGTTCGGATTGTTTGGAATCATTCCAAACACATTTGCAGTTAATACCGCAAAACTTGCTATTATTAGAGATTTATTCATAATTTACTCCTCTCATTATCTCTATTTATCCATATAACGTCTTTTTTTAGATTTCCAAGGACTGACGCAAAAATTTTCCATTTTTTAAACTGATCAAAAATTTCTCCAGATACTTTTATGCTTGATCATATCAAAGGAAAATTGTAGTATTCTGACGTTAGTAATAAGTTAGTGATATGATAGATCCGTTGCACCAATTTGCTATATCTCCTCTCGCGAAATTTGAGATTTGCGGGGTGGATTTGTCGTTTACGAATTCTTCTCTCGCGGTTTTGGTTGCGGTTGCGCTGATTTTTGCTTTGTTCGCTTTCGGGTTAAGAAAAGGCGGTATGATTCCAAATCGACTTCAGGCTTTCATCGAGATGATGTATGAGCTCGTTGCGGGAATGATTACAGGAAACGCGGGAACAGCCGGGCTGAAATATTTTCCGTTCGTTTTTTCGATTTTCTTTTTCGTATTGCTTGGAAATTTGCTGGGAATGGTGCCTTATATGTTCACATTCACCAGCCACATAATCGTTACCTTTACTCTCGCGATGATTGTATTTTTGTTCGTAACGATCTTGGGAATTGTGCTTCACGGATTCCACTTTTTCTCACTGTTCATGCCGAGAGGAGTATCGATTTTCCTGGCTCCGATTTTGATTCCGGTCGAGATGATTTCTTATATGTCCAGACCAATCAGTTTATCAGTTCGTCTTTTCGCAAACATGATGGCTGGACACACCATGATGAAGGTTTTTGCTGGATTTGTTGCGATGTTGGGGATTCTCGGGATAGCGCCTATAGCTGTTAATGTTGTTTTGACGGGATTTGAGGTCGTTATCTCTATGTTGCAAGCTTATATATTTACCGTGTTAACTTGCGTATATTTGAATGATGCGGTACATTTGCACTAGATTTTAGGAAGTTTTAAGAAAGGGAGTTTTGATATGTTATCAACAGAAGCAGTACGTTACCTGGCGGCAGCTATTCCGGTTATCGCTCTGTATGGAGTTGGTGTGAGTATGGGAAATCTGTTCTCAACTTGGTTGAATGCGGTTGCGAGAAATCCGGAAGCGGACGACAAAATGCGTTCCGTCGGTATGTTGGGTTTCGCTCTTACTGAGTCCATCGGTTTATTCGCTCTTTTGATCGCTTTGTTGATCTTGTTTAAATAAGTTGGCGTAAATTGTTACCTCAGTTAGTTACGGAAACTTTTCCGTCTCAGGTTTTTTGGGTGGTTCTCGGATTTTTCTGCGTTTACGGGATTATGGCGTTTTTTGCTGTTCCGAAATTAAAGAAAATCCTAAATAAAAGGGAAGAGCACGTAAATAATTTGTTAGAGACGGCAAAAGAATTCAGTGAAAAGTCCGCAGAAGTCGAGAGAGAGTCCAGCGAGTTGTTATCCAAAACTAAGCAGGAAATTTTCGATACCGAAACAAAGTTAACTGAGGAGCTGGGAAAAAGAAATTCGGACGAAAAGCAGAGGCTTTCCGAAGAAATTTTGGAAAATGCAAATAATGAAATCGCCTCGTTGAAGGTTTCGTCCGAAGAAGTGTTCAAAAACATGTCTTCGGACCTGGATAAGCTCCTGGATCTGGCCTTGCAGAAGATAGGGAGCAAAAAATTATGACACTTTCTAATATGGCGATCGCTGAATTATCCATTTTAGGGTCTTTTTTGTGTTTCTTGGTTTTGATATTCAAGAAAGCTTGGCCATTATTGATGAACGGTTTGGATTCTCATATTGAAAAAGTGAAAAATCAGATAGATTCCGCCGAAAAACTTAGGAAGGATTCAGCTGATGCGTTAGCTCGGGCGAATCAGGTCAGTTTAAATATTCAGAACGAAATTGAAGACTACAGAAAGAAATCCAAAGAACGAATCGCCCAATTGGAGGAGGAAAATCGGCAATACATCCAAACTCTGAAAGAAAAGGCAACTCAATCGTTGAATGCTCAATTGAATGCAGAGTTGTCCAAGCAGAAAGAGATATTGGTGGACAAATTGGCCGATCTTATTGCGGAGAGGCTTTCGGAAAAAGTAAAAGATCATTCCTATGACGCAATTTTTTCCAAAGAAGATCTGAAAAAGTTGGTACAGTGAATGTCCGCCAATAATTCTTAAGTTCTCTAGTACGTCTATTTTATTTTTTAGTGTTTTGTGATATTTTCTTCGTGTATTTTAATAAGGGAAATTGTGATGACTGAAAATGTGGCAGACAAAGTAAAAGCTATTATTGCTGATAAGTTGGGTGTTGATCCAGCGAAAGTAGTTGATGAAGCACGCTTTGTTGATGATCTGGGAGCAGACAGTTTAGACACTGTTGAGCTGGTCATGGCTTTGGAAGAAGAGTTTGGCGTTGAAATTTCCAACGAAGAAGGTCAGGAAATTCAGTCGGTAAAAGACGCTGTTTCTTTCATTGAGAAAAAATCTAAATAAAAAGGAATCGTGATGAGAAGGGTAGTTGTCACCGGAATAGGAATGATGTCTCCATTAGCCCCGTCGGCTGGAGAGTCCTGGTCTCGATTACTGAACTGTGAATCGGGTATAAGACAGATTGTGTCTTTTGATGTAAGTGATTTGGCTTCGAAGATAGCTGGTCAAGTTCCGACAGAGGAAACAGCTCCGAATGCCCCTACCCTTTTTGATCCGTTAAAATATGTAACCACGAAAGAACTCGGAAGAATCGATAAATTTATTCTGTTTGCGCTGGCATCTGCAACTGATGCTATGGAAGACGCAGGACTGAACGGAAATTTGTCGGATGAAGAAAAGGAACGTTTTGGTGTAATAATCGGATCGGGAATCGGGGGATTGCCGGCGATTTATAACACTGCGATAAAATTAGGAAACGACGGAGCGAGACATATTTCGCCGTTTTTCATTCCGTCGTCGTTGATTAATTTGGCTTCGGGTCATGTATCGATCAGATTCGGATTAAGAGGACCGAACCATGCAGTTGTAACGGCGTGCGCTTCGGGAACTCACGCAATCGGTGATGCGGCAAGAATGATTAAGGTCGGCGATGCAGATATGATGGTCGCGGGTGGAGCAGAAGCTGCCGTCTGTCGTCTGGGAGTAGCAGGATTCTCTGCTGCTAGAGCTTTAACTACTCACAGGAATGACAATCCGCAGGAAGCGTCGCGTCCTTGGGACAAGTCCAGGGATGGATTTATTATTTCCGAAGGATCGGGGATCGTAATTTTGGAAGAATTGGAGCACGCGAAAAAGCGCGGAGCGAAGATTTACGGAGAGTTGGTCGGATACGGAATGTCGGGAGACGCTTATCACATGACTGCGCCATGCCCAGACGGAAACGGAGCTTTCAGATCGATGCGCAATGCGTTGAGATCTGCGCAGATAAATCCTGACCAAATTGATTACATCAACGCACACGGAACTTCCACTCCTGCAGGGGATGTTGGGGAGCTAAGAGCGGTTGAGAAAGTACTTGGAGAGGGAAGCAAAGCTTCTATGTCATCTACGAAATCTTCGGTTGGACACTTGCTTGGTGCGGCGGGAGCTGTTGAGGCGATCTTCTCATTGTTGGCTATTAAAGATCAAGTAGCGCCGGCGACTTTGAACCTTCACGATCCTGAAGATACCTTCTTGGATTTGGTTCCGTTGCAGCCACGTGCCAGAAAAATCGATTATGTTTTGTCTAATTCATTTGGATTCGGAGGCACTAACGCGAGCTTAGTGTTTAAAAAGTTTTGATGTTGGGAAGGACTCGGCGCTGTTTAGAGGGCTTTACGATAGGCTTTCTTATCGGCGCCGGTCTTCTCACTTCTTACGGAATATATTGCATCACAAGAAACTCTGACTATTCGCCCCCTAAAGATTCTTATCTGATACTTGATCAACCTGACAATCTTTCAGCTGTTTCCAAGGTCTTCATTGCGAACAATATCTCCAGCCAAATCAAAAATGATTTTTTTCTCACGAAGGTGGTTATAAAAATTGCTCGACTGCTGGGTTACAAACTTAAGTTTGGAGAATACGACATTCCTGCAAAAGTTTCACTGTGGAATGCGATAAAAATGCTGTCCCAAAAAGAGCCCGTCTTGCACAAAATATGCATTCCTGAGGGATTTTCCGTACACAGAACTCTGAAAAAACTGAAGGAAAACAAATTTCTGCGGGGAGAAATAACTAGCATTCCTGAAGAAGGTTCGCTAATGCCGGACACTTATTGTTTCAAATATCCAACGACACGGCAGAGAATAATCGACCGAGCGCAGAAGGCAATGTCTGATTTCTTGGAAAAAGAGTGGCCGAACAAATCCGAAAATTGTTTTCTGAAAACACCGCAGGAAGTTTTGACCTTAGCATCGATTGTCGAAAAAGAGTCTAACATAGAATTGGATGTCATAGCAGGAATGTATTTTAACCGTTTAAAAGTTGGTATGAAGCTACAGGCTTGTCCGACGGCCATATATGCAATGGTAAGAGGGCAAAAATTTCCGAGAAATCTAACTTATGAAGATTTAAAATTCGACAGTCCTTATAACACCTACAAATACAAGGGATTACCTCCCGGACCTATTTCAAATCCAGGAAGAAAAGCGATATTAGCAGTGCTACATCCGAAAAAATCCGAGTGGTTATATCTATACTACGACGGTAGTCGTATGTCCGAACCCGTTTTCTCAAAGACTTACCAGCAACACAGAAACAATATCGCCCGAATTAAAAAAGTTAACCTATCGGAAGTTAGATAATAAAGAGGTCTTTTATGAAAAAAATGACGATTATCGTTTTATTTGTGTTGAGTTTTCTATTTGAAATAAGTTAACCTATTAAAGGTTAGATAGCGAGGAGGTCTCTCATGAAAAAAAGAATGATTATTGTTTCGTTTGTGTTGGGTTTTCTGTATTCTGAAAACGCTGCGAGCTGTGCATTCGGATTCCCGAGTAATGAAAAAAAGTTTTCAGAGAATTCTGGAACAACTCAAATTCGAATAGATGAATCTAATTTTGTACAGTCAGCAAATTTCGACGCGATTTACAGAAATCTTCCGGAAACTGGAACAACTACCAGAGATTTTGCATTCTTCACGGCGAATCCTAAATCTCAAAAAGTATTTCAGCCTCATCTTGAAAGAATCAAGCTGATCAATTGTCGCAATCTTCAAAAAATTTTCGATCAGCAGAAAAGTATACCGCAGTTATCCGCAACCGAACATTACAGCGGTCCTGTGGCCCTGGAGTTAGCTCAGTCCGGGAAAAAGGTCGCAGTTTTAATTTTTGCGGACTCAACAAATGTCGGTGGAATATATCTGACTAAAGAAGGTAATCCTGCAGGCACTCAGGAAGAGCAAACCGTATTAATGGCTCCGGAAATCTATGGCTTCCTCGGAAACAATTTCGGAGTAAATGACATCGCCGGCAATGGAGATGGAAGATACAGTGCGCAACAAAAACGTTATTCTTTGAACAAAGATGATTATGAAAATCTGGAGGTTATCAATCCCGCTTACGGTTTTATTTTGACGAATTTATTGATTACCCATGACGTCGAACGCTGTTCGAAAATGATCAAATTACCAAAAGATAAGGTTGTTGAAATATCCTATGCTTTTCTTTCCATGCCAAGTTTCGCAACGGATGTAAGCTGGGATCCGATAGGCGCAATGTTGATAAATCAAAGCGGAGAGAAAGACGGAGAAAGCATATACAGGCGAATGAAGAATGCTTTATCTATTTTGCGTAAAGATAAGGATGTCGGACGGAATATATCGGACAGAGCAGTCACAATAGATATAGGCAAGATCGCAATTTTCTATTCAACGGAAAAACTTCAGAACTTCTCAAAGAAATATTTAAAAAAGGATCTCGATCCGAGTAATATCATCGCTGAGATAGTAAAACTGAAGCTGCAAAAATCTGAAAAAGTACTAAGCATTTTCGAAGAAGCGCAGAGGAATTACGAAAAATGTGTTTTGAATAAATTCACAAATTTGATACGAGGCGCAGAAACGGCCGGAGCAGATACTCTGGTGCTCGGAAAAATCGGATGCGGTGCGTTCTTGAATGATGAAAACGAAATAGCAAGGCTTATGGGAAAAGCATTGTCCGAATGCCGATCTGTTAAGTATGTTTATTTCGCTGGATTAAACAAAACAGATCCTTTTGTTGAGAAAGTCAAAGCAGCAATAGAGAGGAATTTTCAGCACTAAAAATTCTTCAGTCGTAAGCTGCTCCGTTCGCTATTAGTATTTTACTTATTCCGCTGTTTGGTTCAGCCCAAAACAGCGGGTTGTGTCCGTTTTCGTCTGTTATGTTCACGGTTCGTTCATTGGACAGAAGTTTTACCATATCCAAATACCCCTTATTTACAGCGATATGCAGAGGCGTCCATTTGCTATAGCTGTAAAATTCCAAGCTAATCATGTTCTCGCCCAAGTAATCGTAATTTTTTGGCAAATTACATCTCACTGCAGGATCCGCTCCTCGAGATATCAAAAATTCGGCAACCTTTACCTTGTTCAGCATAGTTGCAAGAATTAACGGGGATATTGTGTATTGTCTCACAAACTTATCAATAGTTTTTTTGTTGATATACTTTATATACGAAATATCGTCGTGATTAATTGCTCGAAAAAAATCGCTGAATATCAATATCTTTGCATTCTCCCTAGTGTCAGATAACAAACACATAAGATCAAAACGATTTTCCTTACGAGCCAGGGCTAGAGGAACATACATGTATCCATGCTTATACGATATGTTTATGTCCGCACCTTTCTCTAAAAGAGCAGAACATGCATCATAATTGTCACTTTTTACAGCGTAATGCAAAGCGGTCAGTCCGTTGTTATCTTGTGCATTTACGTCAGCTTTAGCATTCAACAATATTTTTACATTCTTATTAGTGCGACTACCTCTCAAATCATAGGCAGCAAGATGAAGAGGGGTTTGACCTTTTTTATTTTTTGCATTTACGTCTGCTCCTCTCGATATTAACAATTCGACTATTCTTGAATTTTCGATAGTAGTATGAAGAGGACTATTTCCGTAGTGATCCCGGTGATTAATATCTGCTCCATGATCTATCAAGAACTCTCCCGCGGATTTGAAATCAACATCATAATCATCCGGGTCTCTCTGAGTCAAACCAAAATAAAAAAGAGGGGTCTTCCCTTCTGCATCTTCAGCATTTACGTCTGCTCCCCGTAGTACAAAAGCTTTGGCAACGTCGAATTTCAGATTTTGTATCGCATAATGTAGCCACATGTTATCAGGACAAATTCCATCAATACATGATTGAGATGCAATATATTCTAGCTCCTCTTTTTTTATGGAAACCCGAGATTCTTCACCACTGTTCGATAAAGAGCATCCGTTCAGAAATAAGCTAAGTACAGCTATTTCGCATATAACTTTCTTCATATTACCCTCCGATTTTTTCAGCGTATACAAAAGAAGCAAATAATCCGTTAATATTCAATATATTTTGCTATTGCGTGAAGATGAAGGAATATTTACAAAATTTAATCCACCGTTGAAATATCAATTAATCGATGGAAAAACTTCCGCTAACGTTGTAAAATGCGACATCGTATTTGGAGTTTAATTTTATGGATATTTCGGGTTTTGAATTAGCGAAACGCAGTAACGAAAAAAAGGCAGTTGCGATGATTGTTGGGGGTCAGATTGTGGATCTTTCGACGGTGGTACCTGAAACAACAACCGCGGAATTCATAACCAAGCAGCATCCGAAAGCGTTGGAGATATTCAGACATACAACGGCCCACATTATGGCTCAGGCGATCAAGGAAATTTGGCCGTCCACCCAGCTGGCAATCGGTCCTGTAATCGAAAATGGATTTTATTACGATATTTCCTGCGATCATCAATTAACCCCCGATGATTTTGCAAAAATCGAAAAGAGAATGAAGGAAATCATAAAGGAAAATTATAAAATCACGAGAGAAGTTCTCACAAAAGACGAAGCGTTGAAACTTTTTGCGAATGATAAATTCAAGGTCGAACTTATCACTGATTTGGACGTCAAAACCGTCAGCATTTACCGCCATCAGGATAAATTTGTCGATCTTTGCCGCGGACCTCATCTTCCGTCAACCGGAACGGCATCTACTCATTTTAAAATCATGAAATTAGCGGGAGCATACTGGCGCGGTGATTCGAAGAGAGAAATGCTGCAGCGAGTTTATGCTACCTCGTGGTTTACAAAAGAGGAGTTAGACACTTACATAAAAAATTTGGAGGAAGCCGAGAAGCGAGACCACCGCAAACTCGCAAAAGAGATGGATTTGTTCCACATGCAGGAGGAATCTCCGGGATGTATTTTTTGGCATCCGAAAGGCTGGACGGTTTACAATGTTCTCAAGAATTATATCAGAAACTGCATTTTGAGGGACGGATATCAGGAAGTTTGCACTCCGCAACTTGTTGATCGAACTCTCTGGGAGGCTTCAGGTCACTGGGAAAAATATCGCGAAAATATGTTCATCGCAGAATCCGAAGACAGAATTCTTGCGGTAAAACCGATGAACTGTCCGGGAGCTATTCAGATTTTTAAGCAAGGAGTAAAAAGTTATCGCGATCTGCCGTTGCGTTTGGCGGAATTCGGTTACTGCCACAGAAATGAACCATCGGGTTCTCTCTACGGAACAATGCGAGTCAGGGGATTTACCCAAGACGACGCTCACATTTTCTGTACGCCTGACCAAATTAACAGCGAAACGAAAAAATTTTGCAGATTGCTTGCGAAAATTTACAAAGACTTGGGATTCGAGAGCTTTTCTGTGAAGTTCTCCGACCGCCCGGAAAAAAGAATCGGCGCAGATGAAATTTGGGATTTATCCGAAAAATTGTTGCAGGAAGCTGTAACCGAAGCGGGTTTCGAATACACACTAAACAAAGGCGAAGGAGCTTTTTACGGTCCGAAGCTGGAATTCTCGCTGAAGGATAAAATCGGCAGAGAATGGCAGTGTGGAACTTTGCAGGTAGATTTCCAGTTACCGCAAAGATTGGGAGCTTATTACACGGGAGAGGACGGAGAAAAGCACCATCCGATCATGCTGCACCGCGCGGTGTTGGGATCTCTCGAAAGGTTTTTCGGAATTTTGCTCGAAAATTACGCAGGAAGACTTCCGATGTGGTTAGCGCCTGTTCAGATTGTGTTTGCAACAATTACGAACAGTTTCGACAGTTACGCCGAAGAAATCTGCGAGAAATTCGAGGCAGCAGGGATTCGTTGCGAATTGGACACTCGTTCGGAAAAGATTTCCTACAAAATCCGCAGTCACATCCTGCAGAAAGTGCCTGTCATTGCAGTTATAGGAGAGAATGAGCAGAATAACCGACAATTGACATTGCGTTATGCAAATGGAAGTCAGGAGACTTTTTCTGTTGATGAAGCTTTGAAAGTTATATTGGAGAAATGCGCATTGCCGAAAATTTAGATTGCTGAGGCGAATTTAATTTTATATTATTGGTAAACGAGTTTAGGGGTGTATTGTGTTATTAGATCTGATAGCTCAAAAAATTTCGGGGTTAAAGGATGTTCTGCCTCTTGTTGAGGGAGGTAAAGGAATCTCTGTGTCCAATGGAGAGACATGCGGAGCGTGGGCAGCGGCGGGGGCTGTCGGAACGTTTTCTGCTGTTAACGCCGATTCTTACGACGAAAAGGGAAATATCATTCCGCAAATTTACCATGGAAAAACAAGACAAGAACGTCATCGCGAATTAGTTGAATATGCTGTCGCGGGGGGAATCGCTCAGGCGAAAATCGCACGCGAAAGGTCCAACGGAAAAGGACGAATTCACATGAACGCCCTTTGGGAAATGGGCAGCAGCCAAGAAGTTATTACTCGAATTTTGGAAGGTGCGAAAGGATGTATTCACGGGGTCGTTTGCGGAGCCGGAATGCCGTATTCTCTCTCTGAGATCGTAGCAAAGTTCGGAGTCCATTACTACCCGATCGTTTCATCGGCGCGAGCCTTTTCCGCGCTGTTCCGTCGTTCGTTCAAGAAGTGCATTGAGCTTTTAGGGGGTGTAGTTTACGAGGATCCATGGCTGGCAGGAGGTCATAACGGTCTTTCCAACGCAGAATCTCCAAACAATCCAATGAATCCGTATTTGAGATTGGTCGAGTTGCGCAAGGTTATGAATTCCTTCAATCTGATTTCGGTACCGATAATCATCGCGGGAAGTGTTTGGTGGCTGTCAGAGTGGCAGGACTATATGAACAATCCGGAGATCGGAAATGTTGCATTTCAGTTTGGAACTCGTCCGATATTAACAACCGAAAGCCCTGTCGCGAAGGCATGGCAGCCGAAGTTGATGTCTCTCAAGCGCGGAGATGTGAAGTTAACGACCCTCAGCCCGACAGGATTTTATTCCTCTGCGAT
>Ga0310786_10002790_pt1 | contig 26178 bp, 21 predicted proteins | sample AusTroGonzalo_MG_FD_203881 | JGI IMG/M metagenome (GOLD analysis project Ga0310786, IMG submission 203881) | Bovine rumen microbial communities from tropical cattle in Woodstock, Queensland, Australia - Gonzalo_03 (v2) (version 2) | ecosystem: Host-associated > Mammals > Digestive system >...
CCGGAGTGGGCAACAAGATGGTCATGGAGAGCCGGGAAGCGAATTACCGGGACCTGGAAAAGATCAGCCTCCTGTTCAGCTGGGTGCTGGGGGTGAGCAGCTCCATGCTGCTGTGTGTATTCCAGCCGTTTATGAATCTCTGGATGGGCGAAGAGAATATGCTCCCCATGGGGCTGGTGCTTTGCTTCGTCGTTTATTACTACTCCATGGGTGCCAATAAGCTGGTCAATATGTTCAAGGATGCAGCGGGCATATGGCGGCAGGACCGCTGGAGGCCCCTGACGGCGGCACTGGTCAATCTGGGCCTGAACCTGGCCACGGTCCGGTGGCTGGGGCTGTACGGGGTGCTGCTTTCCTCGGTTATCTCCATCGTTGCTATCCAGATTCCCTGGCTGTTCCACAACCTGTTCCGGGAAGTGTTCCCCCGGGAACAGCAGGGCCGGTATATCCGGCTTTTCTGCGGACTGACGGCGGCTGCCCTGGCATCCTGCACAGTATCATGGTTTGCCTGCCGCCTGTTTACGCTGGATACATGGCCGGCTCTGATCCTGAATGCCGCAGTGAGTTTCCTGGTACCGAATCTGATCTACTTTGCCATTTACGGACGAAACCACGTGTTCCGGGAAAGCCTTTCGCAGCTGAAAAGGAACATCCTGCCGGGAAACCGGAAGACACAGGATGCGGACACCCCAGGCGGGGAAGGGAGAACCGAAGAATGATCAGTGTTATTGTGCCGGTATATAATGTGGAAAAATACCTGAGAAAATGCGTGGATAGTATCCTGAATCAAACCTATACCGATTTTGAATTGCTGCTGGTGGATGATGGCTCAACGGATGGGTGCCCGCAGATTTGCGATGATTACGCAGCCTGTGATTCCCGCGTGCGGGTGATCCATAAGCCCAATGGCGGGTTGATTTCCGCCCGGAACAAGGGCATCCTTGCTGCCCGGGGGGACTATGTCTGTATCCTGGACGGGGATGACTGGGCTCTCGAAAACATGCTGCAATTCATTCACGATACCGTATCCGGTTCACCGGAACTGCCCGACATGGTGCTTTTCGCTGCCCACAATGTATATGCGGATCATATGGAAGATACGCTGAACAATGTACCGGAAGGATACTACAACCGGGAACGCCTGGAGAAGGAAATTTTCCCGTATCTGCTTATGGATACGCGGACCGGGCTTCATCCGGGCAGGATTCAGGCACATACCTGGGATAAGGCTTTCAGGCGTGAACTGCTGGTCGGGCATTATACACGTGACGAGAGGATCCGCGTTTTTACCGACGTGCCCATGACCTATGAATGCTTTCTGCACTGCCAGTACGTGTACATATGCAACGAACCTTTGTATATGTACAATAAAACCAATGAGGACTCGATCCGTGCCAGAAGCCGGGAGAACCTCCTTACAAAAAGTTTCGGTTACCTGGTCGCCTATATGAGGGAGCATATGAGCGGCCTGACGCCAACCATCGGCCGCCAGCTCAACGAATACGCGGCGATGCTGATCATCCGTACGGGGAAATGGCGCGTCCGGACAGAATCTTCCCTGCGGGAAGCCGCGCGGCATATGAAGCAGGGGCTCCATGAATCGGGAATGTTGTCATTTGTGTCTGCCGGAGATCTGCCGCGAAAGGCGGGAGCCGTCATCCTGCTGCTGAAAATGCATCTGGTGATGCCGGCTGTGCTGCTGTGCGCCGCCCGGGTCAGGCAGGAGAAAAAACTGGACGTATAAATCATCATGGAAAGCAGGTGTAAGCATGTACAAACGAAGGGTGCGCGGCTGGTCCCAGCATATAGACTTTATGTTTCTGGACATCCTCTGCGCTTTCGTCAGCCTTCTGGCTGCATTCCTGATCGTTGAAAAGGAAGGTGTAAACTCCCGCTTTTTCTGGTGGATGGCCCTGGAAATCATCCTGGTGAATACGGTTGTGATGATTGTCATGGACACCTATCACAGTGTGCTGCATCATTCACCGTGGGATGAGATGATCCGGCTCCTCAGCCAGACAGGAAATGTGATACTTGTCCTGCTGATTATCCGGCTGCTGGACCAGTCTGTTGAAGCAGACCTGCTGAAGATCACGCTATATGGCTTGCCGATGTATCTGGTGTCCTGTTATATCATGCGTCAGGTATACAAGAGTTTTCTGAAGAAAAAACACCATATCCATAACCGGCATTCCATGCTGATTGCGTTGGAAGCCTCCCAAATTCCGACAGTCATCCCGAGAATTCTCCGTTCGAATTACGGAATCTACCGATTCTCCGGTATAGCGATTATGGGAGCCAATTCTTCCGAAGAACAGGTGAGACACGCGCTGAACCAGGTGCGGGAGGAGTATCCGGAAGTGGACACGATTCCGGTTGTGGCTACAGCTGATACGCTGGAGCAATACCTGACCAATAACTGGGTGGATGAAGTGTATCTGGACGTTCCGCCCGGAACAAATATGCCTGTGGAACTTATCAACAGCCTCATGCGCATAGGTATTACCATTCATACCGCCCTTACGTCCCTGGATGACATCGAATCCCGGCATAAGAACGTGGAATGGATCTGCGGTCACCTGACCATTACGACTTCTCTGGGTTATGTCACAGGGCGTGATCTGCTGCTGAAGCGAATCATGGATATCGCAGGCGGACTGATCGGTGCCCTGATTACACTGCTTCTTATTCCGACTGTAGGACTGGCAATCTGGCTCTCTGATCCGGGACCGATCTTTTTCTCCCAGATCCGGATCGGTGAAAACGGGAAGAAGTTCAGGATGTATAAGTTCCGCAGCATGTATATGGATGCGGAAGCACGGAAAAAGCAGGTGGCAAAGGAAAACGGCCAGGAAGGCCACCTTATGTTCAAGATGGAAAATGATCCGCGCATTATCGGAAGCAAACAAGGCCCTGACGGAAAATGGAAGAAGGGGGTGGGCGGATGGATCCGCGCCCTGTCCCTGGATGAGTTTCCTCAGTTTTTCAATGTCCTGAAAGGTGAAATGTCCCTGGTTGGAACCCGTCCGCCTACGGTGGACGAATGGCAGCGGTACGAGCCCTATCATCGGTCCAGGATGTCCACACGGCCTGGAATTACGGGACTCTGGCAGGTCAGCGGCCGCAGCAATATCCGCGATTTTGACACAGTGGTTCGTATGGACCGGGAATACATCGAAAACTGGTCTCTCAAAAAGGATATTTATATCTTATTCAAAACCATATGGGTTGTGTTCAGACGGATCGGAACGATGTAACTCCCATGTTATCTATCAAGTCCTGTTTCCGGCACGTAAGGGCTCCTGAGAGATCAGGAGCCCTTTTCTTAAGTTTCAGCATCACAAAAAAGGAGGCAGGGGACTGTATCCCTGCCTCCATAAACTGTCGTCTGTCTTACGTTATAATTCGATCTCCGCAGCAACCTGTTCATCCAGGCAGGAGCCGCCTGCGTAAACCTGGTATTGACCGGGCTCAATAACCTTTTTCCCGGCATCCTCCATATAGATTTCCAGGTCGCAGGGATTGACAACGAAGACTGCTTCCGCGCTTTCTCCGGGTGCGAGGCTGTGAAGCCGTTCAAAGCCGACAAGCCGGCGCAGCGGGTGGACCGTTTTCGAGGGCGATACGCGCCTGATATACAACTGAGCCACCTCATCGCCAGTTACGGCGCCGGTGTTCGTTACATTCACGGAGACCCGCAGGCCGCCGTTCTGTTTCTCAACCTTCAGACCGCTGTAGCCGAAGACGGCATAGCTCAGGCCGTAGCCGAAGGGATACAGTACCGGTTTGTCAAAGTACCGGTATGTACGGGGATGATTGATCAGGTCATAGTCTTCCATCGGCGGCAGGTCTGTATCGCTTTTATACCAGATCATCGGGAGACGTCCGGCCGGGTTCGCTTCCCCGAAGATCGCAGCGGCCAGGCCGTTGCCCAGATCCTGGGAACCGGTTGCGTTCAGCAGGATGGCCGGCACATGCTCCTGCATCCAGTTGACAGCGTAGGGGTAGTTTGTGATCAGGACAACCGCGACGTTCGGGTTTGTCTCGTATACCGCCTCCAGCAGTTTCTGCTGCAGGGGGATCATTTCAATGGTGCTCCGGTCAATTTCTTCCTTCGCGTTCATGACAGGGTTGCAGCCCAGGGCAACAATGACCTTTTTCGCCTTCTTTGCCAGTTCCTTTGCGCGCTGGATGCCGTCGGAGACAATCTCCACGGTGAGCGCTGTCGCTTCCTTTTCGGAACCGGCCCAGGCTTCCAGGATATTGCCGCCTTCCTTGGTGTTGCTTTCGGGTGCGAGGCGGACCAGAGGATCCGTCTTCAGCTTTCCGTCCTCCAGGTAGACGTTGCGGTTGCCAAAACAGTAGAGCTTCACGTCGCAGGATTCGTCATTCCAGTATTCGGTGAGCTCCACGCAGTTTGCATTCCGGGGCTGCGGTGTGCGGACAGCGTCCGCTTTGCCGATGGTGAAGTTTTCCATGAGTTTAAAGGTGAATGGTTCATCGGAAGACAGGGTGATCTTTCCGTCCGGTCCCACCGTCGCGTATTTCCTGAATTCGGGGGCGTAGAGGAAATTGCTGCCGCAGCCCCAGTTCAGCTGTTCGAAGACGACGGCATCTTCCGCTTTATCCACCAGGATCAATTCAGCCGGGCCGGGATCGGGGGTTCCCCACGGGATCCGCGCCGGACGGCTGGCGCCGATATACTTGTCTCCGACCCTGAAGCGGAACAAGGTCTGTCCGCCATCATAAGGGATGGCGCGGTGCATCTTCTTTTCCAGGCCGGCCTTCAGGGTTACCTTGTACGTCGGCTTTCCGGCATACCAGTCCATGTACCAATTGTTTCCCACAAATCCGATCAGAGCGATATCGTCCTCTTTTGAGAAGGGCAGGAAATGGTTCTCGTTTTTCAGCAGGACGTTGGAGGCCTTGCTCATTTCCAGGGAGATCCGTTTCGCCTCATCCATCCCCACATCCGCCATATCCAGTTCGGCATAGGGGTCCTCTGGATCGAAGGCGCCCTGGCGGATCAGCTCCACAACCGTGCAGGTAATGGACTTGTCCATTTCTTCTTCCGTGATCAGACCGCGTTCATAAGCTTCTTTTGCCGCTTTGACGACTTCAGACTGATTGTCCAGCATCGCGTCCACGCCGGCTTTCACACCCTCGGCCAGGGTCTCCGCGTGGGATTCATAATAATGATGGAAGTTCACAGTCTGCAGGAAATCGCCGCCGTCCGTCATGGCATACTGAATGCCCCACTGATCCTTCAGGATATCCTGGACCTCATGATTCAGCATGGCGGGCAGGTGGTTAATCTCATTATAGGAGGTCATGACGCCTTCCGCATGGCCTTCCTGAGCGCAATAGCGGAAAGGCTCCAGTTCATAGTCGTACTTGACCTTGTCGCTGATGTCAAAGCTGTCGTATGCGCGCCGGTATTCCTGATTGTTGGCATAAAAGTGCTTCAGTACCGCGGCGGTCCGGATACGGTCTCCCCGGGCACCGGGGGCAAGGGGCGTGCCGTCATAATTGTGCTCGTCCTGCATGCCGGTGATGTAGGCGGAGGCCATCTTACCGGTCAGGTACGGGTCTTCGCCGTATCCTTCTTCGTTCCGGCCCCAGCGGGGATCACGGCACAGATCGACAGTGGGCGCCAGACGCCCGTGACCGCCCTTGCCGACCGCATTTCCGAAGGCACGGGATTCCTTCCCGGTCACGTCACCGGCTTTGCGGATCAGGTTCCGGTCAAAGGTTGCAGCCATACCGATCGGCTGGGTAAAGGAAGTCGTGGGCGTCGGCGGATACAATTCCCCCTGGCCGGCACGGGCCTGGACGCCATGGGCGCCCTCACCGCCGCAGGTGGAGGCGACGATTCCCAGACGGTCGTTCCGGACACGCAGGGAGAACCAGCCGAACTTTTCTTCAATTGTCATTTGGGAAATGAGCCATTTCGCACGGGCTTCATTTGATAGACTGGTGTCATACAAAGGAGTATTCCTGTCCATATGTTGTCCTCTTTTCATTCGCCAATTGTTTCAATTATCTTAAACCTTAGAGTCAACTTCAAGTCAATATAAAAGATCATCCAGCCGGAACTTATCCGCGATAACTGAACAGGAATGATTTATGCCGGCATTTTCGAATCGGTGCGGAACCGGGATGAGCAGGAGAGGCAAGGGATAATGCTGTTGATCGTATGTCGGTTTTCAGCTATGATAACCTGGAAAAGAAAGAGTTTGGAGAATCAGAATCATGATCCAGGATATTGAACCGTCCAGGCTGGACAATACATATACGCCAGGGATTCCTCGAGCGGAGGATAATGTTCTGCTTTTTGACGGGGAAGCAAGATTGCTTGTCAGAATGCAGGACGGAGGGATCTGCTTTACAACGGGAAACGACGTTCCGGCAGAGGATACGGTGTACCTGTTTTCGATAGACGGGGACAGGTACTTCTGTGCATTGAAACCCGCGGAGGAAGCCCTTCCCGGATTTGAATTCAGGACAGTGCGGGAGCTGCGGGACGCCGGCAGCGGCAAAGAGCTTTTTGCCGCGTTTACCGCATATCACCTGTGGCGGTGGTATGCCGACAACCGCCGGTGCGGACGGTGCGGCGGGGAAAACAGATGCCATTCCGCGGAACGGGCCCTGCAATGCAGCGTCTGCGGGCATGTGGTTTATCCGAGGATCAATCCGGCTGTCATTGTCGGCGTCATCAAAGGTGACAGCCTGCTGATCACCCGGTACCGGAAAGGCTATGCGCACAACGCGCTGGTTGCCGGTTTTACGGAAATCGGCGAGACGCTGGAGCAGACCGTGCAGCGGGAGGTTATGGAAGAAACCGGCGTCAGGGTGCATAACATCCGGTATTACAAGTCCCAGCCCTGGGGAATGGCGCAGGACCTGCTGGTGGGCTTTTACTGTGACGCGGACAAGGAGTCCGTGATCCGGATGGATCCGAATGAACTGAAATATGCTGAATGGGTAAGGCGGGAGGACATTGTCCTGCAGCCGAATAACCTGAGCCTCACCAATGAGATGATGAGGATGTTTAAAGAAGGGAAAAAAGTATAAGGCAAATGATTGAGTTCAAGAAATTTACCGATTTCCCGCGGGGCACGCTCTATGATATCCTTGCGGACGCCTATTCCTACGATGAAAGAAACCGGCAGATCTGGGAGGAGAACTGGAAGGAGACGGATGACTTCTTCTATGATAATCCGGAGATTGCCGACAAATACAGCCTGGTCACCTGCCTGGACGGAGAACCGATCGGGTTTGTGACGTGGGATCCACGGCACAGACTGGATTACGTCGAGATCGGCCATAACGGTATCCGGGAACAATACAAGCGCAGGGGATACGGACATCTGCAGCTGGAAGAGGCCTTGCGCAGGATCCGGGCGTATGAGGGGCTGAAGCGGATCATTGTCTGTACCAACAGTAACCTGATCGCTCCGAGGAATTATGAGTCAGTTGGCTTCGTTCTATATGACAGGAAGCCCAATGAGACGGAAAGCGCATATACCGGGGATTATCTATACTACGAAATCGTTCTGTAAGGGGAAAGCCTGACAGCATGAATGAAGAACTGATCAGAGACACCTATTTGATCCGAAACAAGGTTAAAACGCTGAAGCATGTGGAAGAAGTGGCGGAGACGGCGGCCTGGCTGGCCGGGATTCACCACCTGGATGTGCAGAAAGCCAGGACGGCGGCGCTGCTGCATGACATCAGTGCGGTGATGTCGCCGCTGGAAATGTATGAGACGGCTGTGGAACGCGGCATGCCGATTGATCCGGCTGAGGAGAAATATCATTTTCTCCTGCACCAGCGGATATCCAGGATCATTGCGGAGGAGCAGTTCGGCATCCGGGATGAGGATATCCTGAGTGCGGTTGAATGCCACACGACCCTGAAGCAAAATGCCGGTCCGTATGACCAGCTTGTCTTTATCGCGGACAAGATCTCCTGGGACCAGGAAGGGGTTCCGCCTTATTATGAGGAGCTGAAGCAAATGGCCGCGGAATCCCTGGAAGAGGCCTGCTTCTTTTATATCCGTTACCAGTTCGAAAACAAACTGCTGCTCATGCCGCACCGATGGATTTCGGAAGCATATGAGGAACTGAAGAAAAAACGGGGATGAATGATTGTGGACCCGAACAGGCCGATGATATAATGAACCCGTCTCAGGACTGGAATAAAAGTGCATAAGAGCAGAAAGGAACAGGAGCATGGTTACGGAAAGCAGCAACAGTATCATGAATTGGCTCAAGGATGCAGGACTGAAGCTTCTCGGCGGTATCGCGGTGCTTGTGATAGGATTCCTGCTGGTTCATTGGATCGGCAATATTCTCAAGCACAACAAGAAATTCCACGCGATTGAACCGACGCTGCGGGGTTTCCTGCAGAACCTGGTCAAGATCACCCTTTCCGCGATCGTGGTCCTGACCGCCGTGAATATTATAGGTATTCCCATGACCTCCGTTCTGACGCTGCTGGCTTCCGGAGGCGTGGCCATCGGCCTCGCGCTGCAGGGCGCAGTAGGCAACCTGCTCGGCGGACTGATTCTCCTGATTCTGCGGCCGATCCGGGCGGGGGAATACGTAAAGATCGGCGACAGCGAAGGCACTGTCAAAACCGTGGGCGCCTACTATACGGAGCTGATTACCGTGGACAACAAACAGCTCTGCCTGCCCAACGGTGCCCTGACCAATACGACCATTGTCAATTTCTCCCGGGAGGGAACGAGACGGCTGGATCTGACTTTCTCTGTTGACTACGGCAGCGATATGGATCAGGTGTACCGGGTGCTGAACGACCTGGTGGGCCAGGAGACAGCCGTTCTGAAGGATCCGGCTCCGCAGATTGTCCTTTCCAAGTGCGCGGACAGCAGCCTGGATTTTGCAGTCCGGGTCTGGGTCAAAACCGCTGATTACTGGCCGGTGAACTTCCGGCTGCTGGATAAAGGAAAGCGGGCGCTGGACGCCGCCGGTATCTCCATTCCGTTCCCCCAGATGGACGTGCACGTCAAATCCTGACCGAACTGAAAACGGAGTTCCTGAATATCAGGAACTCTTTTTTGATGCTTGCCAGATAAGCAGGGATCTGGGATAATAGTCCGGTTTGAATGAACAAACACTGCCCGGAGGAACGCATGAAACAGGAACGGAAAAGAATACTGATTATCTATACCGGCGGAACCATCGGCATGATGAAGACCCGCCACGGCTATGCCCCGCAGAAGGAGAAATTCCACCAGCTGCTGGATGCGATCCCGGAACTCAAGGCGGAAGGCATGCCAGAGTGGGAAGTTGTGGACATGGATCCGCTGCTGGATTCCTCCAACATTACGGTGAAGGAATGGAATACTATCGGGACCATGATTGCCGGCAACTATGACCGTTTTGACGGCTTTGTGATCCTCCACGGAACAGATACCATGGCCTATACGGCTTCAGCCCTCTCTTTTACCCTGCGGAACAACAGCAAACCGGTGATCCTGACCGGATCCCAGATTCCGCTGTGCGAGATCCGGAACGACGCCCGGGACAACCTGATTACCGCCATGCAGGTGGCGGCAGATGACCGAGTGCATGAGGTATGCCTGTATTTTGGCGGGAAGCTGCTGCGCGGGAACCGGTCCATTAAGTATTCCGCGGATGACCTGATCGCCTTTGAATCCCCAAACTTCCAGCCGCTGGCGGAGGTGGGAATCGAGATCCGGTACAATTTCCCCGCACTGCTTCCGGCCTGCAAAGAGACATTTTCCCTGCAGACCCTGAAGAGCGTTCCCATCGGGGTTATCAAGGTTTTCCCCGGGATTCAGTTTGAACTGTTTGATTCGATCATGACAGAGCGGCTGAAGGGAATCGTAATCGAAACCTTCGGCGCCGGCAATATTCCCGGATCCGCGGACGCGCTGCTGCCGATTATCCGCAAGGCCAGTGAAAACGGCACCATCATAATTGTCTGCTCCCAGTGCCCGCACGGCACCGTCGCACTGGGCGCGTACGAAACCTCGGAGGCACTGCGGAACGCAGGCGCGGTCAGTGGGTATGACATCACCACGGAGGCTGCCGTTGCCAAGCTGTACTATCTGTTCAGCTGCGGGCTGGATGAGAAGGAAATCCGCTCCAGGATGGAGCAGAGCCTGCGGGGAGAGATCACAATCTGATGACGTAAGACAACAAGGCGGAAGGGCTCCTGAAGCATCAGGAGTTCTTTTTTTGCGTTCTTTTTGTATTTCAATTGACAATCCGGGGATGCAGTGATAGCTTACTGAAAAATAGTCCAGACAAGTTATTCATACGAGGGAGGATGAATTGATTATGAATGGTTTACTCATGATGATCATTGCCATCGTTGTACTGGGCGCCGGTTATCTCGTCTATGGCCGCTGGCTGGCGAAAAAATGGGGTATTGATCCCAAAGCCAAGACGCCGGCTTATGAACTGCGGGACGGTGTTGACTATGAACCCGCCGATACCCATGTGGTTTTTGGGCACCAGTTTGCCTCCATTGCAGGCGCGGGTCCCATCAACGGTCCTGTCCAGGCGGCTGTTTTCGGCTGGGTGCCGGTTCTGCTGTGGGTTCTGATCGGCGGCGTATTCTTCGGCGCTGTGCAGGACTTTTCAGCCATGTACGCTTCTGTGAAAAACAAAGGACGTACCATCGGATATATCATTGAAGAATACATCGGCAAGATCGGTAAAAAGCTGTTCCTGCTGTTCTGCTGGCTGTTCTGCATCCTGGTGGTTGCCGCCTTCGCCGACGTGGTTGCCGGTACGTTCAACGGCTTTGCCGCGGACGGCGCCCGGATCACCGCTAACGGAAGCGTTGCGACCACAAGCATGCTGTTTATCGTTGAAGCGGTAGCCCTGGGCTTCCTGCTCCGGTTCTCCAAGATGAACAAGTGGATCAACACCCTGATTGCCATTGCCCTGCTGGTGATCGGCGTCGCGGTCGGCCTGGCCCTGCCGGTGTTCATCCCGACCAATACCTGGCACATCATCGTGTTCATCTATATCATGATTGCATCCGTGGTTCCGGTGTGGGCCCTGCTGCAGCCCCGGGACTACCTGAACAGCTACCTGCTGGTGTTTATGATCCTGGCTGCGGTGGTCGGCATCATGGCGACCAATCCCAGCATCAACCTGCCGGCGTTCACCAGCTTCACGGTGGCAGGAACCGGTAACCTGTTCCCGATCCTGTTTGTGACCATTGCCTGCGGCGCTGTGTCCGGTTTCCATGCCCTGGTTTCCTCCGGTACGGCGTCCAAGCAGATCAAGAATGAAAAGCACATGCTGCCGGTTTCCTTCGGCGCGATGCTGATGGAATCCCTGCTGGCTGTGATCTCCCTGATCGCGGTGGCCAGTTTCGCGGCAGGAGAAGCCGCAGCGGCCGGCTATTCCACACCCACGCAGGTGTTTGCAGGCGGCGTTGCCAACTTCCTGGAGAAGCTGGGCATGCCCCATAACCTCATCTTTACGCTGATCAACCTGGCGGTTTCCGCCTTTGCACTGACCTCCCTTGACTCGGTGGCCCGGATCGGCCGGCTGTCCTTCCAGGAACTGTTCCTGGACGCCTCCATCAAGGATGAGGATATGAAACCCTGGCGCAAGGTTGTGACCAACAAATACTTCGCGACAGTCATTACGCTTGTGTTGGCCTATATCCTGGCAAAGATGGGATATAAGAACATCTGGCCGCTCTTCGGCAGCGCCAACCAGCTGCTCAGCGCGCTGGCGCTCATTGCCTGCGCTGTTTACCTGAAGAAGACCAATCGCAAAGGCTGGATGCTATGGATTCCCATGGTGATCATGCTCTGCGTTACGCTGACAGCCCTGGTCCAGAAGATCATTGCGCTGATCGGCGATCCGACCGCGGGAAACATCCTGCAGCTCGCTTTTGCCGTTGCATTGTTTGTGCTCGGCGTGATCGTGGCGGTGCTCGGCTTCAGACGGCTGGCTGAAAAAACTCCGCAGGAAGCACAGAACGCTTAAGGAACTGCAACGAAGCATCCGGGAAACCGGATGCTTTTTTATTTGGCGCATTCCCGACGCTGTTGACAGGAATGGCAGCTTTCCGTAAAATGAAACCAGATGTCTGAAATGTACACACAGACTGAAAAACAGAAAAGGAGAATGAAAAAATGGACATGAACCGCCGTGAATTTTTGCGTACCGCCGGAAAAGCCGCACTGGGTGCGGTCGCAGTCAGCAGCCTGCCGCTGCCTGTTGTGGCGGAAGGGAAGGAAACTCCCGTATGGCCCTGGAAATATGTGCCGCTGGACAAGGATGAGCTGCTGAAGCGCTGCTATGAAAAGTTCTATGAATACGGAGGCTGCGGCGGAGGATGCTTTGGCGGCATCATCGACATCATGAGTGAAGTGACCGGCTATCCCTATAATGAGATGGTTCCCGGCCGCACATGCGCCCTGATGGGCGGCGGCTTTGGCGCGGGAACGCTCTGCGGTTCCCTGGCGGGCGCCCTGATGTTTGTGGGCCTGGTGTGCGAACCCCAGGACGCGGCTGCTGTGCGTGACCAGCTGTTTGCCTGGTACCGGGAACACAGCTTCCCGCAGTACCAGCCTGAATTTGAATCCATCACTACCGTGGCTCACTCCATCAACTGCGTTGATTCCGTAGGCACCTATATGGCGGCGACCGGATACAAGATGGCGGATCCAGAACGCAAGGCCCGCTGCGCGTCTGTGACGGCCGAAGTGGCAGTCAAAGCCATTTCCCTGCTGAACGTCCTGTACGGATACGAAGAGGCTGAACCGGAAGAGGAAGCCGCTCCCGCAGAGGAGGCGCTGGCAGCCAATGAGTATATCGGCACCGGCGTCAGCGAAATCGGCGGCGAGGTGAAGGTGAAGGTCACCATGGATGGGGACAAGATCGCGAAGATTGAAGTGCTGAGCCACAACGAAACTGCCGGCGTCAGTGATCCGGCCTTTGCGGCCATTCCCGACGCGATCATCGCGGCCAACTCCACCGAGATTGATACAGTTTCCGGCGCGACCAAGACCAGCGAAGCCCTGATTGCCGCCGTGAACGATGCCCTGGCGCAAATCAAGAAATAAAAAAACGCGGCATATTACAGTCAACAGGACCGGAGGCCTTTCAGACAGGCCTCCAGTTTTTGTTCCGCCTGCAGCGGCACTGGCAGAAATTGCCTGTTGTGTTATAATAGACATGTCCGATCTGGTTTTCCGGGCATTCTTTTACGTTGAGACCAAGGGAGATGAAAGCGTGAACATTCTGCACCTGAAGTATGCTGTGAGCATCGCGGACAACGGCTCCATCAACAAGGCAGCGGAAGAAATTCATGTAGCCCAGCCCAACCTGAGCCGGGTAATCAAGGAACTGGAAGCCGACCTGGGGATTACCATTTTCCAGCGCAGTGCTCACGGGATGATCCTGACCCCGGAAGGGGAGGAGTTTGTGGGCCGGGCCAGGAAGATCCTGGAGCAGGTGGACGACATGGAACACATGTACAAGTCCGGACAGCCGGCCTGCCAGCGCTTTTCCATCTCCGCCCCGCGGGCCAGCTACATCTCCGACGCTTTTGCCCATTTTTCCCGGTCACTGAGCAAGGATGACGCGGAAGTTTTCTACCAGGAAACCAATGTACTGAAGGCTGTGAGAAACATCCTGGAGGTAGGGTATAACCTGGGAATCCTCCGGTATGCCTCCAAGCATGAAAAGTATTTCCGGGAGATGCTGGAGGATAAGGACCTGACCGGGGACCTGATCATGGAATTCACCTACTGTCTGATCATGCATGAGGACAGCCCGCTGGCAAAAATGGAGACCATCCGGATGAAAGACCTGGCCGGATATATCCAGATCGCGCATGCGGATCCCTATGTACCCTCCATGCCGCTGTCCGTGGTCAAGAATGAAGAACTGCCGGATATTCCCCGGAGGATTTATGTGTTTGAGCGGGGCAGCCAGATGGATCTGCTTTCGGAAAACCCGGAAACTTTCATGTGGGTTTCCCCGATTCCGGAGCGGCTGCTGAAGAACCTCCACCTGGTGCAGAGACGCTGCGTGGATAACCAGAAACTGTACCGGGACGTGCTGATCCGCAGGAAGAATTATCACCTGACAGAGCTGGATAAGCAGTTTATAACGGAACTGACAATTTCAAAACGAAATTGTCAGTTCGATGAAAACGCATAAGGCAGGAGAAAACAGCGCTGATGGCGCTATTTTCTCAAATGAATACTGAAAACTTTGCGATCGCCGTATTCCATTTCTGCATCGCCTGCGGCTCGCAGAAATGGACGGCTGTAGCATGGCAGTTGTTACCCAAATCAAAGATTTGGACAACTGCTCAATAACTTAAAACTGAATAATGGTGGAGAAAACCGTGCCTGGAAGGCACGGTTTTTTGATACGATGATTGTCCTTCGGACATATCAAGGGATTTCTCGACTTCACTACGTTCCGCTCGAAATGACAGCTTTGTGTATTGCCAGACAATTCGAAAAGGGTATAGATTGTTGAGTTTTCAAGGGGTTGCCCCGTCTCGATGTTGAGACGGGGTTCTTTTTATATCGATATATCGATAAAGAGTTATCGATATATATATAACTCATATACGGTTTTGGTAATTCCGCTGAGGTGCCTGTTCTTCTATAATAACCCGCGGCAAGGAGGGAAGGGCCATGAGGAGCAGTACGCTGTCCAAAGCGACGATGGGTAGGCTGCCGCTGTATCTGCAGTTTATCCGCACCGTACAGACGGAGAATGTTTCATCCGCGACTGTTGCCCGGGCATTGGGACTGGGCGAGGTTCAGGTTCGAAAAGACCTGGCCAGCATCTGCCCGGCGGGGATGCCGAAGATTGGCTATCCGACGGAGCGGCTCCGGGAAGACCTGGAAGCAGTGCTGGGCATGAAGCAGACGATCCCTGCGGTGGTGGTCGGCGCCGGTAAACTGGGCAGAGCCCTGATGGCCTATGACGGATTCCGGGAGTACGGGCTGGAGATCGCTGCGGCGTTCGATACCCGCGTGACCGATTCAAGCCACGAACGGAAACCGATCCTTCCCATGGAAGAGATGAGCGGATGGTGTCGGGAACATGAGGTTCACATCGGGATCCTGACCGTACCGGCAGGAGCGGCCCAGGAGGCTGCGGACCAGATGGTGAACAGCGGCATCACAGCGATTCTCAGTTTTGTTTCCGTGCCGATCCGGGTACCGGATACCGTGACGGTGAAGCATGAAAACATTGCGTTATCCCTTGCCTGCCTGAAGATCGTAGCAGGCATGTCCAATGAAACAACGGAGGAGGATTCACATGGATCAGAAGACCTATGAAACGGTGGACAGCCCGGAAACACTGGAGGCTGCCATAGCCCGGGTGCGGGAAGCACAGCGCCAGTACGCCTCCTACACCCAGGAACAGGTGGACAGGATTTTCCTGGCAGCGGCAACCGCCGCCAACCAGGCCCGCATTCCCCTGGCCAGGATGGCTGTTGAGGAAACCGGCATGGGTGTGGTGGAAGACAAAGTGATCAAAAACCACTATGCCAGCGAATATATCTACAATGCCTACCGGGACACCAAAACCTGCGGTGTGATTGAAGAAGACAAAGCCGGCGGTATGAAGAAGATTGCGGAGCCCATCGGTGTGGTGGCCGCCGTGATTCCGACCACAAACCCAACATCCACTGCCATTTTCAAATCCCTGATCTGTCTGAAGACCCGCAACGGTATTATCATCAGCCCCCATCCCCGTGCCAAACGGTCCACGATCGCTGCCGCGAAGGTAGTGCTGGAAGCAGCGGTCAAAGCCGGCGCACCGGAAGGTATCATCTCCTGGATTGACGTGCCCAGCCTTGAAATGACCAACACCGTGATGAAGGAAGCGGACATTATCCTGGCGACCGGCGGTCCCGGCATGGTGAAGGCGGCCTACTCCAGCGGCAAGCCGGCCCTGGGCGTGGGCGCCGGCAACGTGCCCGCGGTGATCGACGAAAGCGCGGATATCCTGCTGGCAGTCAACAGCATCATCCATTCCAAGACCTTCGATAACGGCATGATCTGCGCTTCTGAACAGAGCGTGATCGTTGTGGACAGCGTCTATGACAGCGTGAAGGCTGAATTCGCTGCCCGGGGCTGCTGGTTCCTGAAGGGAGAAGAGCTGAACAAGGTCCGGAAGACCATCCTGATCAACGGCGCCCTGAACGCAAAGATTGTGGGACAGAGCGCATACAGGATTGCCGAGCTTGCGGGTGTGACCGTTCCGGAAGGCACGAAGGTGCTGATCGGTGAGGTTGAATCCGTGGATATCTCCGAGGAATTCGCCCATGAGAAGCTGTCCCCGGTGCTGGCTATATACCGGGCGCGTGATCTGGAGGACGCGTTCGCGAAGGCTGACAGGCTGATCGCGGACGGCGGTTACGGCCACACCGCTTCCCTGTATATCAATACCCAGAAGAAGCAGGAAGTGCTGGACGCTTTCGCGGCCCGGATGAAGACCTGCCGCATTGTGGTGAACACCCCGTCCTCCCAGGGCGGCATCGGTGACCTGTACAATTTCCGGATGATGCCTTCTCTGACGCTGGGCTGCGGCAGCTGGGGCGGAAACTCCGTGTCTGAAAACGTGGGTGTGAAGCACCTGCTGAATATCAAAACCGTGACGGAAAGAAGGGAAAACATGCTCTGGTTCCGCGCTCCTGAAAAGGTGTACATCAAGAAAGGCTGCCTGCCGGTGGCCCTGAGCGAACTGAAAACCGTGATGGGAAAGAAAAAGGCCTTCGTGGTAACAGACAGTTTCCTTTACCACAACGGCAACACCAGGCCGATTACCGACAAGCTGGATGAGATGGGAATCAGCCATGCCACATTCTTCGACGTAGCGCCCGATCCGACCCTGGCCTGCGCCAAAGCCGGCGCCGAGCAGATGCGCCTGTTCCAGCCGGACGTGATCATCGCCCTGGGCGGCGGAAGCGCCATGGACGCGGCAAAGATCATGTGGGTGCTGTATGAGCATCCCGAGGTCGACTTCATGGACATGGCCATGCGCTTCATGGATATCCGCAAGCGGGTATATACCTTCCCGAAGATGGGCGAAAAGGCGTACTTTGTCGCGATCCCCACTTCCGCCGGAACCGGCAGCGAAGTAACTCCCTTCGCGGTTATCACAGATGAACAGAGCGGCGTAAAGTATCCGCTGGCGGATTACGAGCTGCTGCCCAATATGGCAATCATTGATACGGACTTCCACATGACCGCCCCCAAGGGCCTGACCGCGGCCAGCGGTATCGACGCGGTGACGCACGCGCTGGAAGCCTACGCTTCCATGCTGGCAACCGACTATACGGACGGACTGGCCATCCAGGCACTGAAGAACATCTTCACCTACCTGCCCCGGGCTTACGATGACGGCATGACGGACGTGGAAGCCCGTGAGAAGATGGCCAACGCCGCCACCATGGCGGGTATGGCTTTTGCCAACGCTTTCCTGGGTGTGTGCCACTCTATGGCGCACAAGCTGGGCGCCTTCCATCACATTGCCCACGGCGTGGCCAATGCACTGATGATTGAAGAGGTGCTGCGGTTCAACGCCGCGGAAACCCCGGCCAAGATGGGGACCTTCCCCCAGTATGAATATCCCCACACCATGCGGCGGTACGCTGAAGTGGCGGAGGCACTGGGCATTACGGAAGGTACCGACGAAGACAAGCTGGAAGCGCTGATCAAGAAGATCAATGACCTGAAAGCCTATGTGGGCATCAAGTCCACGATCCGGGATTATGTGCCGGATGAGAGGGACTTCCTGGACCGGCTGGACGCCATGACAGAGCAGGCCTTCGACGATCAGTGCACCGGCGCCAATCCCAGGTATCCGCTGATGAGCGAAATCAAGCAGATGTACCTGAATGCCTACTACGGCGGGAAGCACTTCACCGAAACTGCCAAGCCCACTGAGTATGACATCGCCACCTACGAGGATGACGCGGCCAAGAAAGCCTATCGTCCCGGACATAAGCTGTGAAAGGGGGAAGGACAATGAATCAGGATCGAGTAATCGCCGTACGGAACGCCAAGACGATATATCGGGACGGAGACCGGTGCCTGAAGGTGTTCAACGCTGAATATTCCAAGGCAGACGTGCTGAATGAAGCGCTGAACCAGGCCCGCATCGAGGAAACCGGACTGCATATCCCCAAGGTTCTGGAAGTGACCGTGCTGGACGGAAAATGGACCATCGTGTCCGAATTTATTGCCGGAAAAACCCTGAGCCAGCTGATGAAAGAAAACCCCGACGATAAGGACAAATACATCGGGCAGATGGTGGACCTGCAGCTGGAAGTGCAGAGCAAAACCTGCCCGCTGCTGAACAAGCTGAAGGACAAGATGAACCGCAAGATCAGCCAGGCCAACCTGGACGCCACCATCCGGTATGATCTTCATACCCGGCTGGAGGGGATGCCGAAGCACAACAAGGTGTGCCACGGCGACTTCCGTCCCTCCAATATCATCATCGCGAACGACGGAACGCCCTACATCCTGGACTGGAGCCATGTGACCCAGGGCAATGCCTCCGCCGACGCGGCCCGGACCTACCTGCTGTTCTGCCTGAAGGGCGATACCGAAGGCGCTGAAAAGTACCTGGACCTGTTCTGTGAAAAGAGCAACACGGACAGGCGGTACGTCCAGAAGTGGATGCCGATTGTGGCGGCCAGCCAGTCGGTGAAGGGCAACGAACAGGAGCGGGAATTCCTGCTCAGATGGGTCAACGTGGTGGAGTACGAATAAGAACGGAGGATAAAGCATATGAAAATCACAGTCTGTATCGGGTCTTCCTGCCACATCAAGGGATCACGGCCGGTAGTTGAACAGCTGCAGGCCCTGATCGCGGAGAATGATCTGGGAGACCGGATCGAACTGGGCGGCACCTTCTGCATGGGCAAATGCCAGCAGGGTGTGTGCGTGACCGTGGACGGGGCGCTGTTCTCCGTTTCACCTGAAAGCGTAAAGGAATTTTTTGAGAAACAAGTGAAGGCGAAGCTGGCGTAAATCAATACGCACCGGGCGGAGGAAACACCGCCCGGCGCCTTTTTGCAAGGAGGAAGCCGCATGCCGCACGGCCTGACACTGAAAAAAACAAACTGTAAAAACTGTTATAAATGTATCCGGCACTGCCCGGTGAAATCCATCCGCTTTTCGGGAAACCAGGCCCATATTATCGGCAATGAGTGCATCCTGTGCGGTACCTGTTTTGTTGTCTGCCCGCAAAATGCCAAGCAGATTGTGGACGAGACGGAAAAGGTGAAGGTAATGATCCAGAGCGGGGAGCCCGTTGTGGCCTCCCTGGCGCCTTCCTTTATCGCAAACTATCCCGGCGTGGGTATTGAAAGCATGCGGGAAGCCCTGCAGAGACTGGGCTTCCGGGACGCGGAGGAAACCGCCCTGGGGGCTACCCAGGTGAAGCGGGAATACGACCGTATGCTGCGGGAGGATGACCGGGATATTGTCATTTCTTCCTGCTGTCACAGCATTAACCTGCTGATCCAGAAGTTCTTCCCGCGGGAGCTGAAGTACCTGGCGGACGTGGTTTCGCCCATGCAGGCCCACTGCCAGGACATCAAAAAGCGGATTCCCAACGCGAAGACGGTGTTCATCGGACCCTGCCTGGCCAAGAAGGATGAGGCGGAATACTACGAGGGCATCGTGGACGCCGTGCTGACTTTTGAGGAACTGACCAGCTGGCTGCGGGCGGAGAAGATCGGCCTGCGGCAGGATATCACCCCTGAACCCAACAGCCGGACACGGTTCTTTCCTACAACCGGCGGCATCCTGAAGACCATGGACTGCGACGCACCGGATTATACCTACCTGGCAGTGGACGGCGTGGAAAACTGCATCGCGGCCCTGAAGGACATCGAGAGCGGAAGGATCCACCACTGCTTTATAGAGATGAGCGCGTGCAAGGGCAGCTGCCTGGGCGGCCCGGTGATGGAAAAGAACCGGTGCAGCCCCGTGCAGGATTACCTTGCGGTGTCTTCCTTCGCGGGGGACAGCGATTTTGAAATCCGGCAGCCGGAGAACCGGCAGATGCGAAAATTCTTCGAGCCCATTGACCTGAAGGCGGCCATGCCGTCCGAAGCGGAGATCACGGAGATCCTGCGGGAGATGGGCAAGTTCAAACCCAGCCAGGAGCTGAACTGCGGTTCCTGCGGATACGATACCTGCCGGGAAAAGGCAATTGCCATCTACCAGGGAAAGGCGGAAATCTCCATGTGCCTGCCCTTCCTGATGAACAAGGCGGAAAACATGACGGACGCCATTTCCCGCAATTCGCCCAACGGAATCCTGATGCTCAACGACCGGCTGGAGGTTCAGCAGATCAACCCCATGATGATGAAACTGCTGAATATCCACGACGCGGGCGCGGTGCTGGGCGACCAGGTGGTGCGGATCCTGGACCCGCTGCCCTTTATGCAGGTGCAGAAGACCCACAGGGGTATTTTCAACGAGCGGGTATACCTGACGGAGTACGGCTGCTATGTGGAGCAGACCGTGGTGCCCGCGGAGGAAGGCCGGATGATCCTGTGCATCATGCGCGACGTAACCATGGAGGAAGAGACGCGCAGGGAGAAGGAAGAGATCAGCCGGCAGACGGTGGAAGTGGCAGATAAAGTGGTGGAGAAGCAGATGCGTATTGTGCAGGAAATTGCCTCCCTGCTGGGCGAGACCGCCGCGGAAACCAAAATCGCGCTGTCCAAGCTGAAGGAGTCGATTACCAATGAATGATCTTTGCTGCGATATCGGCTTCAAAAGCATTAACCATACGGGAGAGCAGTTGTGCGGCGATCATGTGGATATTGCCGAACAGGGGGACGGCTCCACGGTCATTGTGCTGGCGGACGGCCTGGGAAGCGGCGTGAAGGCCAGCATCCTGTCCACCCTGACCAGCAAGATCATTTCCACCATGCTGGCGGCGGGCCTTTCGCTGGAGGAGTGCGTGGAAACCATCGCCGCCACCCTGCCGGTCTGCTCGGTGCGGGGCGTGGCCTATTCCACCTTTACCATCCTGCGGATCATCCAGAACCGTACGGCGGAAGTGATCCAGTATGACAATCCCCATGTGATCCTGCTGCGGGACGGCGCCAACTGGGATTATCCCCGGCAGGAGATGTCCATCGGCGGGAAGCAGATCTACCGCTCGGTGATCCGGCTGCAGGAAAACGACGTGTTCATTGCCATGAGCGACGGCTGTCCCCATGCCGGCATCGGCGTAGGATACAATTTCGGCTGGAAGCGGGAAGATATCATCTCCTACATGGAGGCCATGAACCTGTGCGGGTATTCCGCAAAGCTGCTGTCCACCATGCTGGTGGACGAGTGCGACCGGCTGTACGGCGGGAAGCCCGGCGATGACGCCACGTCCTGTGTGGTGCGGATGCGCAGGCGGGTGCCGATGAATATGCTCTTCGGCCCGCCCGGAAACCGGGACGATACGGACAGGATGATGAGCCTGTTCTTTGCCAAGGAAGGGAAGCATATCATCTGCGGCGGAACCACATCCTCCCTGGCGGCAAAGTGGCTGAACAAGCCGCTGCGGCCTTCCCTGAACTACGAGGGAGACATTCCGCCCATCGCGAAGCTGGAAGGTGTGGACCTGGTCACAGAGGGTGTTATCACGGTGAACCGGGTGGTGCAGTACGCCCAGGATTTCATCGGGGACAATACCTGCTACGACGAATGGAGTAATTGCAAGGACGGGGCTTCCCTGATCAGCCAGCTGCTGTTTGAGGAAGCGACGGATATCAACTTCTATGTAGGCCGGGCAATCAATCCGGCGCATCAGAACCCGGACCTGCCGATCAATTTCAGCATCAAGATGAACCTGGTCCAGGAATTGAGCGCGGCACTGCAGAAGATGGGCAAACGGATCAAGGTCAGTTATTTTTGAGGTGAGAGCATGCATAAGTTTGATACGAAGGTACAACATCTGAAATATAAAGTGCTGCGGGAAGTGGCGCGCCACGCCTGGAATGATACGCTGATGGAAAACGTGATGGACATCCCGAAGGCCATCGTGCCCGGAAAGGTGCCGACCATGCGCTGCTGCGTATACAAGGAGCGGGCCATCCTGGGAGAGCGGGTCAAGCTGGCCATGGGCGGCGGGAACTCAGACAATGTGATCCAGGTGATCGACATTGCCTGCGACGACTGTCCCGCGGTGGGATACCAGGTTACGGAATCCTGCCGGGGCTGCCTGGCTCACCGCTGCGAGGACGTGTGCAAGCGCGGGGCGATTTCCTTTGACCACAAGCATGAGGCGCACATTGACAAGACCAAGTGCGTGGAATGCGGTATGTGTGCCAAGGTGTGCCCTTACAGCGCTATTGTCAACCGGAAGAGGCCCTGTCAGAATGCCTGCAAGATCAAGGCTATCTCGATCAATGAGGACAACGCGGCGAAGATTGACGACGAGAAGTGCATCCAGTGCGGCGCATGCGTATACCAGTGCCCCTTCGGTGCGATCTCTGACAAGTCCTTTATCATCAACGTGATCGATATGCTGAAGCGGAGCCGGGACAACAGCAAGTACAAGGTTTACGCGCTGGTGGCGCCTGCCATCGGCAGCCAGATGAACTACGCGAAGCTGGGCCAGGTGATTACCGGCATCAAGAAGCTGGGTTTCTATACGGTGGTGGAAGTGGCCCTGGGCGGAGACATGGTGGCACAGACGGAATCCCGGGAACTGGTGGAGAAGGGATTCCTGACCAGCTCCTGCTGCCCGGCGTTTGTACGCTACGTCAAGACCGCTTTCCCCGCACTGGCGCCCTATATCTCCCACAATATGTCGCCGATGGCTACGCTGGCCAAGTACATCAAAGAACATGAGGAAAACGTGAAGATCGTCTTCATCGGACCCTGCACGGCCAAGAAGGCAGAGGTGCAGCTCGAAAGCGTGAAGCCTTATGTGGACGCGGCGATCACTTTTGAAGAACTGCAGGCGCTGTTTGACAGCCGGGACATCGACCTGACCACCTTGGAGGAAGCGACGCTGGACAACGCCTCCTATTTCGGCCGCATTTTCGCCCGGAGCGGCGGACTGTCCGACGCGGTAGCCGAAGCGCTGAAGGAACAGCAGCTGGATGAGTTTGAACTGAAGGCCTGCACCTGCGACGGTATTGAAGAGTGCAAGGCAGCCCTGATGCGCAAGAGCCGGAATGCCCTGGACGCGAACTTCATCGAAGGAATGGCCTGCATCAGCGGCTGTATCGGCGGAGCAGGCAACCTGACCCACGGTGAAAAGAACAAGGCGGCGGTTGACCAGTACGGCCATGAGGCGCTGGAAAAGACCATCGCAGACGCGGTGTCCATGCTGAAATAAGCTGTTGATATACAGAAGCCCCTGAGGAATCAGGGGCTCTTTGTTATTCTGTTTTCGGCATTCAAATTATTAGATGTATATCTAATTAGTATTGCAATTCCAATTAGACTATGATATGATGAGAGTGCGTTCAGGTAATGATGTGAGTTTCGAAATAAATCTCAGGCGCCTTCCACATCGATTATACCGGGCGTGAAAAGTGGAGGTAACACTATGATTGAACAGAAAGTATCTGAAATGAACAAATGGTTTGATGAAAAGATTGCGGCGTGCGGACAGCACGACCGGGAACTGACTGCGGATGACCGGCAGGATGAAGCTGTCTTTGAAAAAGTAAAGGGCAATATCTATGACAATTACCGTACCATGCTCGGCGCGGGCGTGCGGATCGGCAAGGGAGATCCAGCCGCGGTGAAGAAGTTCTTTATCGGGTGGACGGAAACCATTCCGGCCAGCTGGAGGACGGCCTATGAAAAGGCAAAGGAACACAATGACCTGGCCAGGATGCAGACAGAGCAGGTCAAGCTTGACGTGGTTCATGAAATCCGCGAACACTTTGAAAAGGTATGGGAGGGAGCAGAATGACAGAAACCGAAGCCATCCAGCTTTTCAAATGCCTGTCTGACAAGTCCAGGCTGCAGATCCTGAAATCGCTGGCGATCGAAGATATGTATGTGGAACGCCTGGCCGAAAGGCTCGGCATTTCTGCGCCCACGGTGTCCTTCCACCTGAAAAAGCTGGCAGATGCCGGCGCAGTGACCTCCTACAAAAGCCAGTATTATATGATGTACTCGCTGAACAAGGATATCTTCCACACCAGTATTCTGGAGATCATCCAGGAGAAGTCTGACGAAGCGGATCTCCAGGCGAAACGGGATGCTGAATACCGCCAGAAGGTCATCAACGCGTTCTTCGAATACGGGAAGCTGAAATCCATCCCCGCCCAGCAGAAGAAGGAACGGATCGTCCTGGAAGTGATTGCCGACGCCTTCGAGTATGACCGGATTTACCCGGAACGGGAAGTGAATATCATCATTGCGGATTTTCATGATGATTTCTGTACCATCCGTCGGGATCTGGTGGCGGAAGGGCTTCTGGACCGGAACTCCAAAGGGTACTGGCGGATTAAACCGCAGAAATAATCCAGTATGTGCAGCGCGGCCCCGGTGTTTGTCACCGGGGCCGCGTTCTGTATCAGATCCGCTGTTTTTTTGCGTGAGCAGATGATATACTAGAGCAGATTGGGAACTCATAACAGAAAAGGACAGAAGCACCCATGAAACACATACTGCAGATATTTGCGGGATCATGGCACGCGGCACATGACAAGCCGGAGGACATGATCCGTAAAATTGAAGAGATTTCCGCCCGAATTCCGGTTGAAAAGGTGATTATCGGCTGGAATACGGATGTGGCAGTTTACAGGACGCTGGGGACGTATCTTCACGAAAAGGGCATCCAGATGGTGCTCTGGCTTCCGGTCTTTACGGAGATCAGCGACGTGGCGGAGACCGACCAGGCGGTGGACCTTTTCGGGAGACCGATTGTAACTCCCGTCGAGCAGGAAGGGAAGGCATTCGTGTTTTCCTGCCCGTCGTCCCGGCGGAATATCCAGGCGGTGAAGGACGTATATGAGTGTTATTTTGCTGAATGCGGCTTTGACGGGGTATTCCTGGACAGGGTCAGGAGCCAGTCCTTTGTGACCGGTGTGTCCGGCGTTTTAAGCTGCGGGTGTGAAAAATGCAGGCAGGTTTTCCGGCAAAAAGGTGTGAATACAGATGCTGTCCGGGAACAATATGAGCTGAAAAAGGATTCCTTTTTTGACATGGCAGCTTATCCGGCGGACGGGCAGTTTGTCCTGGAGGATCCGCTGGCCCAGTGCTTTTTTGAGGCAAAAGAAGAAATCATAGCCGAGTCAGTCTGGGATCTCAGTCGGTTTTTCAAGGAGAAAGGCCTGATTGTCGGGCTGGATCTGTTTGCTCCGGTTGTCAGCCGGTTTGTGGGCCAGAACTACGGGATGATCACGAAGTACGCTGACTTCATCAAGCCGATGCTTTACCGCAGAACCGACGCCCCCGCGGGAATCGGATATGAATACGCGCTTTTTGAACAGCATGTGCCCACGGCCCGAGGCCGCATCAGCCTTCCGGAAGGCATCACCCTGCTGGAAACCCAGCTGGATGCGGTGGGGAAAACTTCATGCGGGAAATATCCGGGGATTGAGATCAATTATGACAAGGAAATTGTCAGGACGGATCCGGACTATATTGCGGAATCCCTGGCTGCGGTCAGGCGTCACGGATTTGAAGGCGCCGCGTTATGCTGGAATATCATGGAAGCGCCGGAAGCGCATATTGAAGCGGCTGCCAGGAAGGAAAATGAACAGCGGTAATGCAGACAGCGCTTGAATTGTGCAGCCGGTCCGGTATACAATGGCAAAAACAGGATATTCATTCGTGTGTGATACTGCATCAAGCAGAGGAGGGCAAAACGATTGAAACCGTATCTTGAGGAAAAAGAAGCTGTATTGGCGGAGACTGGTTCCTCCATGGAAGGCCTGAGCGACGAAGAAGCCGCGGTACGGCTTGTCCGGGACGGACACAACAAGCTGAAGGAAGGCGAAAAGGAAAGCCTGCTCCGGAAGTTCCTCGGGGAACTGAAGGATCCCATGACCATCGTCCTGATTATCGCTGCGGTGGTAAGCGCCATCACGGCATTGTATGCCGGTGAGAGCCTGACCGATACCATCATCATCCTGGCGGTGGTGCTGATCAACGCCTGTCTGGGTGTTTACCAGGAGAGCAAGGCG